>Ga0180433_10000507_pt1 | contig 66483 bp, 48 predicted proteins | sample SS_ome_8_FD_132980 | JGI IMG/M metagenome (GOLD analysis project Ga0180433, IMG submission 132980) | Hypersaline lake sediment archaeal communities from the Salton Sea, California, USA - SS_1_D_1 metaG | ecosystem: Environmental > Aquatic > Non-marine Saline and Alkaline > Hypersaline >... | reverse complement strand
TGGCGCAAACTTCTCTCAATGAGGGCATTGGGATAAGTCCTGCGATAACACCGGACGGCACACAGTCCGATCTCAACTCGACGGTTCTTCGCCTCTGGGGGCAAAGACGGGGAGGGAGAGTTTCCAGCGGATGGCGGCAAGCCTTATGACCAGTGTCACCACGATACCGACAAGAGGCTGAAACTGCTGTTCCGGCAGGAGGCTGGCGAGAATCACAAATGTGACAGCGCCACAGAGCGAAGCAGTAGCGTAGACTTCGCGGCGGAGGATCATTGGGATTTCGCCACACAAGATATCACGTATCATACCGCCCACCACAGCAGTCATTACCCCCATTATGATAGCAATCACGGGCGCGACAGAGGCTGACATTGCCCGGTCAGCTCCAATCACTGTAAACACCGCCAATCCGAGTGCATCAGCGGTCAGAAGAATCCCCTTTGGCATCCCGCGGAATCGGCCGAGAATGAATGTAAGCGTTGCCGCCGCAACTCCGACCGCAATGTATTTCAAATCCGCCAGCCAGAAAACAGGACGCATTCCCAGAATCAGGTCGCGAAGAGTGCCTCCGCCAAGTGCGGTTGCCAACGCCACGACTAGTACGCCGAAAAGGTCCAACCTTTTTCGACCTGCCGCCAGCGAACCTGTCACTGCAAATACCGCAACACCAAAAAGGTCCAGTATGTAGATCACGAGACTTTACCTTACAATGGGTCTATGTCAGTTATCGAGTCGATGCGAGACCCGGGAAAAACCGGGACACAAAACTAGTTTTGCAGAACGGTATCTTGCTGTTTCACATTGACCAGGACAAAACTAGTATTGTGTCCCGGCTTTTCCCGGACAGCTATTTCAAATGAAAGGTTGATCCGCTTGAAATACCCCGAGATTCTTGTATCGACTCTCAGCTATGAGCCTGCTATGGTTCTCGGTGAGAGTTATGATAACATAACGCGCCTTGGTCGCAAGGAGAAACGCTCTTTCGAGAGCAGGTGGACGGTTTACGAGATTTGGAGAGTGGTCGTAATGAGAATCATTCACGGATTGTTGACAGGTCAAGTATTGCAGCGTGATGAGAAAGGCAAGGGAAGCGCTACCGTTAAAGGAACCTGTTCAACAGATGGAACTGTCGAAGCACGATTAATCAAAGCAAACCGCGTTGTCAAGAATCAGAATTGGAAACCGATAGGAAAAGCGGAAGCAGGGCATTTCGAATGTCAGGTGTCCGGGATCCCTTGCGGTGGGCCTTACAGTGTTGACTTGAGAATCCGGAGCAAGCGAAAGGCGGTTGAAAGCCTTACTGTTGAATCAATCTGTGTGGGTGATGTCTGGTTCCTTGCCGGCCAGAGCAACATGCAGGGCATTGGCTTCTTGAACAAGGCACCCAAGCCGCATCCGATGGTTCGCTGCTTCTACATGCGAGACGAGTGGGACATGGCTCAGGAGCCAACTCATTTCATGCCTGAAGCTATCGATATGGTCCATCACACACTCATGGGTGCGAGCAAGCGGCCGTCACAGAAGCAGATTCGCTGGTTCCGCGAAGCTTTGATTGTCGGTTGCAGTCCTGGCACAAATTTCGGAATGGAGATGTATAAGAAGACGAGAGTGCCCCAAGGACTGGTCGCCTGTGCACACGGCGGCGCGAGTATGGACCAGTGGTCGCCGTCACTCAAGGACGAAGGCGAGAATTCGTTATACGGTGCCATGCTGCGTAGATACCGCAAACTCGGACAGCCGATCGCCGGCATGCTGTGGTACCAGGGCGAGTCGGATGCTTTCTGTCCTGAAGGTTACACTGAGCGAATGGAAGAATTGGTTGCCAGCGTGCGAGAAGATTTTGCGCTCCTTCGGTTGCCGTGGGTTATGGTTCAAATCGGGCGTGTTGCATGTCCAAAGCGCATCTTTGGCCCGGACTGGAGTCCTGACTGTTGGAACAGCGTTCAAGAGCAGCAGCGTCGCTTGCCGGATCGGATCAAGTGGCTCGATGTAGTTCCTGCCGTTGACTTGGAACTTGACGACTCGATACATCTTTCTGCGAATGGCCACAGAATTCTCGCGAAACGCATGGCTCGATGCGCAAGCAGATTGGCTCTCGGAAATAGGAGAGAGAAGCCCCCGATCAAGCTCAAGAGTATCAGGGCTTACAATCGGCTCGTGTCCAAGACAATGCCTTCATACAACGCGATCGAAGTGACATTCTCCAACGTGGCGGTCGGCTTGAAGAGCGAAGGAGCACCTGTAGGATTTTGTCTGCTTGATCGCGATGGCGAGGATATGGATGCCTTTTACAGGATTTGCCTTGGCGGCAGCAAGGCTACACTCCTGACTCGTGTGGAAGTGGCGAACCTTGAGGGCACCTATTTGTGTTACGGGCGCGGAACATTTCCCGTCGCAAACATCACTGACGCAGCAGGAATGGGGTTGCCGGCATTCGGCCCTGTTCCTGTCATAGAAAACCCCGGCTCGCGTTGCATATTGAATTGGGGGGTGCAAAAGATTGAAGCTGTTGCTAGCATAAAGAGCATCCCGCGATGGTCGGTGAAGAAGAAAAGTCACAAAGCAACGGTTTGTCCAATGGTGCAAGGCAAATGGCTGATAATGCCTGTTGCCAACGGGAAGCCGCGAGAATCATGCTTTCTGATGCGCTCAACCTTTGGAGCAACACAAGAGCTGAACGTGAATCTCGCCTTCGGTTCTGACAAGCCTTTCAAGGTATGGCTGAATGGGGTACTGGTCCTTTCCGATCTTAAATGCACAAACCCTTGTGAGAGAGATCAGTATTGTGTGCCGGCAACACTGCTGAAAGGAAAGAATGAAATCCTGGTGACTTACGACGGCCGGAAGGGTATTGACGGTGAGGGAATGTGCTTGCGGTTTCTGCCACTCTCACCGGGACAACGACTCCCGGAAGGCGCTATCATCATTGGATAGCAGATGGAGTTCAGCGTGAGAAGTGCGCCGTAGCCCCTTTCGATGTATGGTAGAGTAGATGTTGTTGCATTGCTCCGAAAGATTCTTATCAGCGCGAACCAGGACAAATCATGGAGAAGGCCAGAATGCGGTACATAACGACTATCGCCGTCTCATTCCTGCTGTTCATGTCATTCGCGACGTGTCAGGCGATTGAGCCACAAGAAGAGCAAGATCCCGGGGAGCGGGTTGCATTTGTATGGTTTTGGGATTCTCAAGATGATTTCGATCAGTGCACTCGAAATCAATATCTCGACAGCCTAAGTACGCCTGGTGAGGTAAAGCTTGTGCACAACATGGTCATCACCGATGACATGGGCGCGGGCTACAACGATTTTCAGTCTATCCGCGGCAAAACTCAAGCCAGGAAGATATTGATGCTCGACGATCCCGATGTTGTCGCGGCAACACTGCTCGTCGGGGGAAAGGTGAATGAGTGTGAGATCCTGGTAAACGGGCAAGCACTCAAGGACGGCCCTCTTGACTCATCGTATTGGCACGCTGATTTTGAGCGCTACGTTGTCTCACCTGAGTTGCTCAAGCAGGGCGCCAATGAATTCATCTTCAGGACTCGCAATGGCAAAGGCGAGGGCAAGATTCGCATCGAACGGAGTCAGCAGCCCGATCGTTCTGCGGTGAGTCGTGATGGCGGCCATTTGTGGGACGCTGATCATTTGGCCGAAGGTGGGTACATGAATGGCGAGCTACAGGTCCGGCTCAATGTTGCCCGGTACGCGCCTGAAGCCTGGCTTCAATCGCCTGTGCTTGATCTTGCATCTGCCGTCTTGGCTGGCGGTATCCCTGCTGGTGAGACTGGTCGGATAGACGAACTTCTTATTGATGCGGAAGTCGAGGATGGGACAGGGGTGAAGGCCTTTGTGCGCACTGGCACCACTCCTGACGGTTATGAGGAGAATTGGACACGTTGGTACTCGTGGCCGATGGAAAAGGAGAATGTCGAATTCGGACGCTTCGCTCAGTGGCGTATTGTGCTGACCACGGAAGAAGCCCAGAAGACGCCAATCGTCCGAGGCATTTCACTGCGAGCCTCGGCCATTCGTTCGCCAGAAGATGCGACATTCAAGTCCGTCCAACTTCTTGAGGGCGGCAATGAACGCATCATGCGTAGCTCCTATCAATTTGCTTACGGTGACTACGACCGCAATCTGAAAGTGCTCCGGGAACACTGGAAGCTGGCCGATGTGGTGGCCGAAGCCGAGACCGAGATTGAGAAGCTCAAGGTACTGCGGCAATGGGTTCGCGACCAGTGGAGCGAAGGGTGGACCGGCAAGGGAGGACTCGACTACTGCCCGTCATGGGACGCCCGCGTCATTCTCACTATGGCGCCGTCTAGCCTTTCGATGGGGATGTGTACCCATTACGCTACCACATTCGTGCAATGTTCTCAGGCCCTCGGCTACACGGCTCGTTCTGTTTTTCGCGGACACGCTCTGAGTGAGTCGTGGTCAAATGAACACAAGAAGTGGATTGTAATGGATGCCGGGATGGATCCCAACGACCGCCGACGAGCTACCTACCATATCATGCGCGACGGTATTCCCCTCAATGAACTCGAAGTGCACAAGGCGTATTTCATCGACAAGAAATGGGACGATATCGAAATAGTGACAACGAACATGAGCGTTGATACGGATAATGTTGAGGAACCATTCGCAGGTGACCTGGAAGAGTTCCTCAAGAACACTCAGCAGATGTTCATACCGCTGCGCAACAACTTCATCGATCACCGCGAACCGGAAGAACCCGAACACGGCATGGGCTATTTCAAATTCATGAGGCACCTCTTCTGGAAAGACAAGGCTACCCCCGACATACCGTGGACAGACTTGTTCACCACACGTGAAGCAGACCTGTATTGGACAATCAATCAGGCACAGATCTTTCTGCACCCCGGAAAGCGGGGTGACGGGGCATTACGAGTCATGCTGGACACGGTTACGCCGAACTTCGCCGGATACGAATATCGTATCGATGGAGGAGAATGGATCGCCTGGCACGCCAAAGAGCAGGCAGGCAAGACGAATGCAACTGATGTAAAGGCATTTCCGATGAAATCAACGGGTGGCTGTATCGAGTTCCCCTGGAAGCTTCGACCTGGCCGCAACACAATAGAAGCTCGCCCATTCAGCAAAGCCGCACTCCGCGGTATAGTAAGCAAGATCGTCATGGAAGCTACGGAATGATTGCGTCCTGAGGCGCTCTTATCTAAAGGAGACAGATTGAATTCGCGATCAAGAGTTCTCGCCGCACTGAAACACGAGCCACATGATCGAATTCCTGTTGACTTGGGAGGGACCGTTGTCACAGGCATATGTCCGCAAGTGCATGATGCACTACGACGAGAGCTGGGGCTGCGCATAACGCCATCGAAGGTGATAGAGCCTGTGACTATTGTTGCGGAAGTAGAGGCTCCACTTCGGAAGGCTCTTGAGATCGACACGATAACTCTCTGCCTTGAAGGTGGAAGCCTTCACGGATGGCAGCCCTGGAAAATGTCCGATGGAACTGAAGTCCAGCTCTCATCAGATCTGGACGTGAAGGAGAGGGGAGACGGTGGTTGGAACCTTATTCGCGCCGGCAAGACGATAGGCACAATGCCGCCTGGCGGGCTCTACTTCGATGAACTGGAATACGTGAAATGGCGTGACTACGACCCCGGTGCCTTAACGGACGAAGTGCTAAAGGACATTGAAATCCGGGCTCGATTCTGCAAAGAAGAGACCGACCTTGCAGTCGTCCTGAACACGCCGTTCAGCATATTCAACGGTACTAACCCGGAGTTCCTTTGCGCGCTCATGATCGACGACGAGAAACAAGAGGCTCACGACCGAATGAATACATGGGTCGATCATACAATCGAAGGTTTGCGACTTCTTCTGGACGCAGTCTCGGACAATGTCTCTGTAATGGTATTCTCAGGAGATGCCGGGACACAGAGGGCGCCTATCATCAGCCCTGATCTTTATCGCGAAATGATCTTGCCCCACTTTCGACGCGTCCCGGAATTTGTGCACAAGAATTCCGACATCCACTTCTTCCTGCATACATGCGGGTCTGTCTATCGTCTCATGGAACCCTTCATCGAAGAAGGGGTAGATATTCTGAATCCGTTGCAGGTCTCTGCAGCGGAAATGGAAGCAGAACGGATAGTCTCCGAATTCGGTGGCCGCATCGCATTCTGGGGCGGCGGCATCGACGCTCAGCATACACTTGTTGAAGGTACGGAAGAGCAGGTCCGCGCCAAAGTGCGGAATCAGCTTTCACAATACGCCTCTATCCCCGGCTACGTCTTTGCCTTCGACCATAACTTGCAGGCAGACGTTCCCGCTGGAAACATCCTCGCCGCGATTGATGAAGTCAGGCGATTCACACTCAAGGAAGTGGAAAACTAGCAATGTGTCTTCCAGATTTGCAGAAACACACACTCTGTGGACATGGCAACTACCAAAATGGAACATGGTATCTCAGAAGCGAGATGTGTCCTTCAGTGAGGAAGGATGGGGAGCGGACACATGGAAGATTCTTCAGAGCCTTTACGCCAGACTGGAGGAGAGAATTGGTACTTCCGATGTGATCTGGTGCTGTGCTGAGTACGAGTATTGGCAGCAAACGGAAGTGCGAAGACTTTGCAAGCTCAAAGTGCCAGTGACTGATATCAAGTACGTTGACTCCGAAATCTAGGGGAAACCGTTTGCCCGCGCAGATTCCTCCAAATACACTGAGCAAAGGGACTGGGAAAAGCTTTTGGTTCCGGAAGAAGAGGCGATTCGAGAACTTATAAGGGTTAAGTCGCTTGTCAAGGGGCCCCAAAGTCTGATGAAACCCCTTCGCAAGAAGACACGCTTTGTCAAGAACAAGGACTATTGCACGGTGACGCCATTAGTCAAGGTGCCCATTCGAGCGGAATGGGTTTTAGATAACAACAGAATAAGTAATGGCAACTCTCGGCCATTAGTCGACGAAGATCTCCCAATCGGCAAGAAGCATTGGTGACACGATTCCTCCACGGCAACATGATCAACTGAAGCCATAGAAATAGGCTATAACTTGCAAGCACGCGTTCTCCCTCAACGAACTTTCCGCAACTAACTGCTGTACGCTTCTGTAATCACAAGACATATTGCAGCAGCACGCTTTGGAAAAACGACCGAATTATGCGTGTTAGCCGGCCGTTTGCATTCGGTTAGGATTATGTTAAGATATGTCGCTTGCTAATTCACGGGCTGGCTCAGGTGGCCCAAGGTCGGTTAGTTCTTGTGAATCATAGCATCGGAGCAGGAAGGCTTCAGAAAGGTGGAAAGGTAAGATGGCTTTGCGGAAGAAACAAATGGTTGAGTTCTTGGAGAAGATGCTTGTCTTGAGGCGTTTTGAAGAGAATGTCGTCAAAAGCTTCAGGCAGGGATTGGTGCCCGGCTACTGTCACGTTTACCTTGGCGAGGAGGCAATCGCAGTTGGAGCCTGTGCAGCGCTGCAGGAGGGCGACTATATCACGAGCACTCACAGGGGACACGGACACTGCATTGCTAAGGGGGCAGACCTGAAAGGAGTAATGGCGGAACTCTACGGAAAGAGAACAGGGTGTTGTGGAGGAAAAGGCGGCTCGATGCATGTCGCCGACTTCAAGCGCAATATTATCGGAGCCAACGGAATTGTTGGTGGCGGATTCCCTATTGCCGTGGGATGTGGACTGTCCAGCAAGATGCGCGGCACGGACCAGGTATGTGTGTGCTTCTTTGGAGACGGTGCTTCGAACCAGGGGACTTTCCATGAAAGCCTGAACATGGCCTCGGTGTGGAAGTTGCCCGTGATCTTCTTATGTGAGAACAATTTCTACGGAATGGCGACTCCCCAAAAGAATCATCAGATGATTGACAAAATCTCTGAGCGTGCTTCTTCTTACGGAATGCCGGGTGTGACCGTAGATGGTAATGACGTCGAAGCTGTCTATAAGGCAATGTTGAAGGCCGTAGGACGAGCAAGAGACGGCGACGGTCCGACCCTTGTGGAATGCACGACATACCGCTGGACGGGCCATACCATGGTTCAGGATGACCTTGACAGTGGGTGCAGACCCAAGAAGGAACTTGAAGCGTGGAAAAAGCAGTGCCCCATAAAGAGGTTTGGTGAGAAGCTCGTGAAGGCGGGTGCAATTACGAAGCAAGAAATCAAGAAGATCGACGACGAAGTCAACGAAAGAGTTGAAGAGGCTGTCATTTTCGCAAAAGAAAGTCCCATGCCCGATCCCAAAGACGCTTTGAAAGATGTCTTCGTGTAGCCAAAGGAGTAGAAGATGAAAACGATCTCGTACCGAGATGCTATTAGGGAGGCTTTGAGAGAAGAGATGTTGAGAGACGATCGTGTCTTCATTATGGGCGAAGACGTCGGTGCCTTTGGTGGAGCTTTCCGCCTTACCGAGGGTCTGTATGATGAGTTTGGTCCAGAACGTGTCCGCGATACGCCAATAACCGAAGCAGCGATCATGGGTTCAGCATTGGGTGCTGCACTCACGGGCATGCGGCCCGTCGCGGAGATCATGTTTGTGGACTTTATCCTTGCAGGTATGGATCAATTGGTGAATCAGATCGCGAAGATGAGGTATTTCTCCGGCGGAACTGCCAAAGCTCCCTTGGTAATTAGGGCACAAGGCGGCGCCGGCGATAGAGCTGCAGCGCAACACTCCCAAAGCCTGGCTGCTGTCTTTGCACATATACCCGGACTGCGCGTAGCTTATCCGTCGACACCATATGATGCTAAGGGTCTCATGAAGACGGCGATCCGCTCCGACGACCCTGTCCTTTTCATTGAGCACAAGAGTCTTTACACGACGGAAGGTGAGATACCCGAAGAAGAGTATCTTATCCCCTTCGGAGAGGCGGACATCAAGAGGGTCGGAAGCGATGTGACTGTAGTAGCAACATCCCACATGGCATGGAAGGCAATGAACGTTGTAGAAGATCTTGCAAGAAGTGGCATTGATGTCGAGTTGATCGACCCAAGAACCGTATCACCTCTGGATAAGACCGCAATACTGAAATCCGTTGCTAAGACAGGAAAGCTGGTGGTCGTGGACGAGGATGTCAAGAGTTACGGTGTAGCCGCGGAGATAGCCGCTACGGTGGCAGAGGAAGCGCTTGATCACCTTGATACTCCGATTAAGAGGGTCTCAACACTGGATACACCTATTCCCTTCGGGCCAGTCCTCGAAGACTACGTGATTCCGAGCGAAGAGGATATCAAAAGGGCAGTTGCAGAGATTGCTGCTTGAGGCTGCTGTTGCATTGGTGCAGAAAACCGGTCAGTTGCCGTTTCGCAGCCACGTTACGTGGTTCCGCGTGAGCTTTATGTCGGTGGAGCCTATCGCGTCTTGGAGATGTGTGACTTGCTTGGCACCCAGGATCGGTATGACAGGGAAGTCGTGGTTCATCAGATAGGCCAAGGCGATCTGGTTTGGTGTGTAGCCGAGATCTTTCACAAGCTTTTGGACTCGCTGCAACCTTTGACGGCTGGTCTCGTTTTCATAAGCTCTTTCACCAGAGTTGCCATCTGTCGCGAAATATCCACCAGCCGTTGGACTGTACGGGATGACGGGAAGCTTTTCCTGTTCGTGCCAAACGCGGTCCTCATCGGTCAATTGGTGAGTGGTTGGATCACGGGTCTCGAGGTTCGGATGCGCAAGGTTCCATTCTGGCTGGGAGGCGACGAAACCGCGAAGCCCGTTGTCGGCTGCAAACGCATTGGCTGCAGCGATCCGGGATGTTGTCCAGTTACTCGCACCGAGGAATCGGATGCGGCCGCGGCGGACCTCGGCGTTCAACATTTCTATGATCTCGCCGACCGGCACACGGGGATCGTCGCGGTGTAGCCAGTAGAGATCGATCGTGTCAATGTCGAGACGGCCGAGGCTGTCGTCGATATCGGCAGCGATTCGTCCGGGAGAGAGATACCATTCTACCTGCCGATAGCCGCTCTCGCTGCCAACGCCGCCCTTGGTCGCGATCACAAGTTCATCTCGGCCGCCGTGGCGGCGAAAGTAGTCTGCGAGGGCAAGTTCGCTCGCCCCGGTCCCACCTTCGACCCAGTAGGAGTAAGCATGTGCGGTATCAAAGAAATTGCCGCCTGCATCACGGAAGCACCCCATTATGCGGTCAAGGTCTTTCCCGCGGAGCACGGTGCCTGTCCAGGCACTGCCGTAGCACAACGTCGAGACGCGAAGGTCAGTATTGGGGAGCTTGAGTGTGCGCATGAGGTTCGGATACCTACACGGTATTGTCTCGGATGTGCTGCCTCGACACTACGAAGACAACGGATGCGGCTGTCTTCGCACTGCAGTGGTTTCAAGAAGCAAAGGTTTCAAGTGTTATGATGACAGCTTGTATGGTACTATTTTTCGCGCGACTACGCCAGTAAGCCTAGGTGAGGCAGTTGATACGTTGATTGGGAGGCGTTTGTGTTGTATCAAGATTGAGTGTGTACAAGTTGCCGTGCATGGCATATGTAATGCCCGGTACTAGCGTCCCAACTCAAGGGCAAGCCGACGAGGCCGAGTTCTTTGCATCTTCCTCGACGAAGGCATCGCTCAGAAAAAGTGATGGCGAAGATTCCATTGGCAAAGGCAATAGGCAGGTGAAACTGAGTTACCATTTGATTAGCGCTTGCTGCAGGTAAATTGACATTCGCCACACCATATACAGAACGCTGCATACGTACACCTGCGAGTTAGCACACCATGATAAATGAATGCTATTCATTTTATGGATATTTTCAGTTATCTCAATGTGACGAGCCCCAAGAACTCTCTGAATAAGATGATACGACTAACCAGGTGGCCTACACTGGAAACCTACAGGTCTTACCCATGGCAAATCACATGCGTGTCAGATCGACGTTATGCGGCTCCAAAACTACCAGCGTCGCGCCCGAACGCCTTTGGAAAGCCTTTCTACCGCCAACGTTCTGAATCGACTCTAAGTGAGGGAGCTTGAAAGACAATCATTGGGAAGACGGTGACACAATACTCCTTTCAAAGGGATACGCCATAGACGTTTGAAATGACTGGCGCTATAGTATGGCCGTTATCAAGCATGTTTTGAGGCTTTTTGAGAGGCTGTCATGATGCAACGTATGAGGACCTTCCTGTGCGTGTTTGGGGTCGCCATCCTGTTCTTGTCAGTAGATATTGTGGTGGACTATGTATTTTTCTACGACACAAGTCTGTGGGGCGTGATTATTGCCGATATGCCGCCGACCGAGATTTTCATGCGGTGTTCCGGGTTTCTGCTGTTTTTTGTTCTCGGTGCGATCGTTTGTCGCATCATGAGGGGGATCAAACGTGCCGAGAAGGCTTTGCGCGATAGTGAATATCGATACCGAACACTAGTAGAGAATCAGGTGGATGCATTGTGTCGCTGGTTGCCAGACACGACTCTTACTTTCGTAAACGAGGGTTACTGCAGGGTCTTCGGCAAAACACGCGAGGAACTACTGGGACAGAAATGGTTGTCATTCCTAACGGAGAAAGCTGAGGAAAGAGTCCAGGTGCTATTGGAGGGATTGAGGGTTGATCCGAAGACCTACACCTACGTGCACGAGTCGATAGGAGCAGAGGGAGGCATTCTTTCGCAGGAGTGGACCGATTGCCCTATTTTCGACGCGGATGGTCGGCTTGTCGAGTTCCAATCCGTCGGAAGGGATATCACTGAGAGCAAGAGAGCACAAGAAGCAGAACTCCGGCAAAAGGAAATAGCGGAGAAGTACTTGGATGTGGCGGGTGTCATGATAATAGCTCTCAACGCCGAGGGAGAGATATCTCTCATAAACCAGAAGGGCTGCGAGATTCTGGAGTGTAAGGAGGAGGAAGCTATAGGAAAGAATTGGTTTGACAACTTCCTGCCAGAAGGTGTTCGAAGCGAAGTCAAAATCATTTTCCGGGATCTAATGGAGGGAAGGATAGATCTGCATGAGTACGTGGAGAATACGGTGCTTACCGCAAAAGGTAATGAGAGAATGGTGGCGTGGCACAATGCTTTGTTGACAGACGAAAAGGGCAATGTGGTCGGGACGCTTACTTCGGGAGAGGACATCACTGAGAGCAGGCGGGCAGAGGAAGCGCTGAAGGAAGCTTACGATATTGTGAATCGCAGTCCGGCCGTTGCGTTTCTGTGGAGAAACGCCGATGGCTGGCCTGTTGAGTTCGTTTCAGAGAATGTGGAAACCGTATTTGGCTACACATCAGAGGAGTTTGTCTCGGGCACCACTTCTTATGCAGGGGTTGTTTATCCGGAGGATTTGGAGAGGGTGAGCGAGGAGGTCAAACAGTTCAGCAAAGACGGTGACAGAGTAGAGTTTACTCACGAACCGTATCGGATCGTTCGGCCAAATGGCGAAATAAGATGGATCGATGATAGGACCTATATACGGAGGGACGAGAAGGGCGAAATCACCCATTTTCAAGGTATTGTCATGGACATTACCGAGCGTAAGCGTGCTGAAGAGGAACATCTCCAACTGGAAGCACGTGTCCAGCACGCTCAAAAGCTGGAAAGCCTTGGTGTATTAGCGGGGGGAATTGCCCATGATTTCAACAATCTCCTGGTGGGTGTGCTCGGCAATGCAGACATGGCGCTGTCACAAATGGCACCCGGAGCTATAGGCCGCAGCAGCGTTGAGCAGATCGAAGTCGCTGCGAAGCGTGCAGCGGAGCTCACAATGCAAATGCTGGCCTACTCCGGTAGGGGACGGTTTTTCACTGAAGCAATCAATCTTTCATCTGTTGTCGAGGAAACCACCCACTTACTGAATATTTCGATCTCGAAGAAGGTCGTTCTCAGATATGAGCTTGACGATGACTTGCCGGCTATCGAAGGCGACCCGGTGCAAGTCCGGCAAATCATAATGAATCTGGTCATAAACGCGTCAGAGGCTATAGGAGATGAGAGCGGTGTGATCTCTGTTGATACGGGAGTGATGGAGTGTGGTCGTGATTATCTGGCGGAGACCTATGTGGCAGACCAATTGCCCGAAGGCGCCTATGTCTATGTCGAAGTGTCTGATACCGGATGCGGTATGGACGAAGAGACAAAGGCAAAGATATTTGACCCCTTCTTCACCACGAAGTTTACTGGACGCGGTCTTGGTCTGGCAGCGGCCGTCGGCATTGTGCGTGCTCATCATGGCGCGATCAAGGTACACAGTGAGCCGGGGCGTGGGACTTCGTTCAAGATACTCTTTCCCCGTTCCAATCGTGTTGTCAGCAAAGAGGAGCCTGACGTGGTTGCTGTTGAGGAGCAAGTCGCAGGGGGGACCATATTGGTGGCAGACGATGAGGAGATTGTGCGTAAATTGGCGACGCAGATGCTCGAGCATTCTGGTTTCAGAGTCATGACTGCTATCGATGGCAGAGAGGCAGTGGAGATGTTTGGCAAACATATCGACGAGATCCAAGTTGTCGTTTTAGACATGACAATGCCGCACATGGGAGGGACAGAAGTGTTTCGTGAGATTCGAAGGCTCAAGAGCAACGTCAATGTTATCCTTTCCAGCGGCTATTCCAAAGACGAAGTGACGAGCCGGTTTGCAGATGAAGATCTTTCAGGATTTATACAGAAGCCTTACAAAATGGCAGACCTCGTGAGCAGGGTGCGGGAGGCGATCAGTAAGTAGTGAGTGTACCAAGAGCACACTCAGAAGACTGAGTACATGTGTGGTTGGCTAATGTGTTGATTGCGGATTTTGTGTTGCGAATGCTTATTTCGCGTTTCTACTTTCTCAGTTCGTTCATAAGCGACTCAACGATTTGTCTGTCTGGAGCTGTCGGAGCAAGCTGGAGTGCTCTTTGGAAGAACCGCATGGCTTGCGGATTGTCCTTCAGATTCATATGGAGCATGCCCATGTCAAGGTGAGCTTGGTGATGATGGGGGTACAGGTCCAGAAACCGCTGAAACGTCCTTTGAGCATCTTCAAATCTGTTCGTGCCCATATATGATTGCCCGAGGTAGTGAAGGTAGACGTCCGACTTCGGAGCGATTCTTACAGCTTCCTCTAGTGCTATCGCAGCCTCTGCGTACATTCTGCGGTCTATGTATATCCCGCCCAGCTCGGCGTGTGCGCTTGCGAGATGGCTTTCCTTTGCCATGCCGATCTCAAAGTGTTTCCTTGCCTGATCCTCATCGCCCGTGTCCAGTAGGTGTTCTCCGATTCGGAAGTGTGCCAGTCGCATATACGGATTTATTGCCAAGACTTTGTTGAACTGTTGCAGCGCTTTCTGCATTTGTGTGTTCGCGCCAGCCAAGTCTCCTTCTTGCCTCAACGCCGCGGATCGTCGCCAATACTCGAGTCCGACACTGTACCGGACCCGAAAGTTGTCCGGCGTGATTTTCAGTGTTTCAGACCAAAGCGACATCTGATCGCGCCACGCTCGATTCCTCTGGGCCGTGTGCAAAGCAAAACTACCGACTATCACGATAATCAACGAAAGCCAAGCCAGGCGGTGCACGGCCGTCGATTGGTCCAGTTGCATTGCTCTTCTCAGGATCAACCCTGCAACAATGCAGGCCCCGGCCAAAGGTATGTAAAGGAACCTTTCGGCAAGGAAATAGCGGAGCGGGATTATGTTTGACACCGGCAGCAAGGCTAGGAAGAAGAATGCTGATGCGAATGCAGCAAGTCGCGAGCGTTTCCATGCCCACATAGCAGAACAGACAATCAACGTGAGCACAAGGGCGAGCGTCCACGCAGATTCAAAGTGCCAGTCGCCGCGTGCTATGTGGAGGTTGCGTTCGACGTGTAGATGCATCGGCATGATGACTATCCACACATAGCGAATCACTGCTCGCGGAATATTCAGCAGTGTTGGCGGGATTCCGCCTCCCCAGTAGGGGATACTGGCTGCTTGATCCCTGAAGCCTGCGAGTCGCAGAACAATCATAGAAGCAAAGATCAAAACGAAAGGAATGATTCCAAGTGCAATACGCGAGAGACGACGTTGGGCGTTCTGTGGGGCTAAGAGCCATTCGTACACTATCAACACGATCGGCAAGGTCGCGGCCATTTCTTTTGAATATAGTGCCAACGCAAATGAGGTCCATGAGAGCACAGCCCATCCCCACGAACCTTGGTGACGTCTTCGTACATACGCCCAGATACTGAGGAAGAAGAATGCGCCACAGGGAAGATCCTCGCGAAAGCCGATTGCATTCACCGCTTCCGCATTTGCCGGATGCACGGCAAAGATACAGGTCGCAAAAAGAGCTGGCAATGTGCGGCGTCCAAACAACTCGCGAATCAATGCAAAAAGGGAGATTGTCGTGCATGCATGTAATAGTAGATTTGTCAGGTGGTATCCCGCGGGCTTCAATTTCCACAGCGAGTAGTCAACGAAGTAGGTGAATGTAACAACAGGACGATAACTCAACTCACCAAAGAGTGTGAAGTAATTGTGCGAAAAAAGCGCCGACACATTCCGCCACGAACGAATGGCCTTCGCTCCCGTAATGACTACTTCGTCGTCCCATACGAACCGGTTGACCAGTGTGTTTGCGTATGTGGCAAATACTATGACAAGTAGTATCATGACACACACCCAAGTTGGCCATTGCGGCTCTGGGCTACCTGCAGGCTTTCTCATGTCAAGTGTGTGATTGTCTCTCTTCTTGCTCAATCAGAATTCCAATCAACGCGACCTTAGACGTTCTTTCTCAAGCTCCTTCAATCGATGCTTGGTCGCGACCGCAATGGGTGAGCTACGAGGCAGTCGCCGCATGATTTCACGAAGCTGTTCCATCTCTTTCACGTTCTGACCGCTATTGCGGTAGATTTCACCTAGGACCATGCAAGGAAATGCAAAACCGCTGTCAGCCTCCGATGACAATCTCAGCTCCTCCATTCCTTGCCGCATCGAGCCGGTGTGCATAAGGACAAGACCGTGAACGAGGTGCCGAATAGCCGTATCTTTTGGGGCGATTGCACGAGCAGTCTCCAGCCGCCAATGTCCCTTGGCCAGGAGTGACACTATGTTGTTTAGCATTGTCTGTGCTTCGAGATAGTCCGGAGCCTGATGCAGAGAGATCGCGAGTTCGCGGGCAGCATCTCCTGGGCGACCTGCATTTGCGTAGAACTTGGCAAGGGCGACTCGTGCAACGACGGATCCTCGGCTTCTTTGGAGGGCTTTCTGAAAAACCTTCTCGGCATCATCGAATCTCCTTGCATCCATCAGAATGTCGCCGTGCACAAACAGGTGCAGATAGGAGTGTTTGTTAAGGCTACTGATAGTATTGCAGAGTTCCAAGGCTTTCGTTGGCTGGTTCGCACGTTGGTACGCTTTCGCCAAGCCGGTGAGAATCGTTGCGTTGTTGGGCGAAAGATGTTGCCCTCTTCCGTATACCTCGATGGCTTCCTTTACTCGTCCCTGCGTGAGGAAGATGGTGCCCATGTTGTTCAGGGCCTGCCACTGCAGGTCGCCGGTATCAAACACTCTCTGATAGTACAATAGAGCCTCATTCAACTGACCGTTTCCCTGCAGTGCAGAAGCTTGTCCGAAAAGGGCATCGGCGACTTTCTTTCCGTTGGGGTCGATTTCGTACGCGCGACGAAAAGCTGCCAATGCTTTCTTGAATAGGCGGTTTCTCTCGTAATGCTTGGCTGTGTTGATGATCCCTGTAAACATGCGGGGAGATATGGCGTACCCTTCCTGCCACACAGTGCGATTGTCAGCCCACGTCTCATTGCGATTGAAGGTCAGCAATGACATTAGGGCGATAACGGCAGTAAAGCCAAGGAGCCGTAGCAGGGCAATATAGCGTTTGTGAGCATTCCATCCAAAGACAGCCAATCCTATGAGCCCGCAGACACCGACAATAGGCACGTAGAGATACCGATCAGCCGCAAAATTTGCCAAGGGCAGAAAATTGCATACAGGCACTAGCAAAAGCACGATCCATGTGAAAAGGAAAAGCGCTGAACGGTTACGGCGCGACCAAAGGCCAATTCCGATCGCAACGAATAGTAGAACAAGTCCGGCAACAACGACGTGGATAGAAAACAAGGAATGCGGATGAACGTTGTACTGCACACACAACGGCACGGGGAAGAAGAAGAGCCTTGAGTACATCAGCAAAACGGGCGCCATGGAGGCAAGTGCAGTGACAACACTTCCCCCAAGATAGATTACTTGCGATTCCATTTCGGACTTCATAAAGATGAAGCGAATAAGAACATAGAACAGGGTGGCAGCAAAGAGCGGTGTGTAATACAGAACCCGAGATAACGCGCTGCGACGACAATCATGAAGCACACAGAGATCGTACATGACGACGACGGGTAGCAGCATCAGAGCCGATTCTTTGGAGAAAGACGCCAGCAGCAACATCACTACGCTGACCACCATCCACGCTACGCCTCCCCTCAGGCGGTGGCGACGGAAGCAAAGCAAACACGCAAGCATAAAAATTAGACAGAGAGTGTCTTCGCGAAATGATGGAACGTTCACCACTTCGCTGGTTGCAGTGTGAACAGCAAACAGCAGTCCGCCACCAAACGCAGGCCACCGACCCATGGGCAATGTGCTGAACAGCACAAATACAAGAACCGCCGCCGTCGCGTGCAAAAACACGTTGTGCGCATGATATCCCTCGGCATCAAGTTGGAAGAGGGCATAGTCGACAAAGTATGTCAATGTGACGACAGGGCGGTAGCTTTGCTCGGAAAATAGATCGAAGTAATGCTGATTGCTGAAAAGCAACGGGAGAGATCTTGATGATCGGAGAGTGTCATTTCGAGAGATGACAACTTCATCGTCCCACAAGAATTCATCTGAGACCGAGTTTGAGTAAACAAGAAGAGCCGCCGCGAAAATAAGCATGCTAAACAGTAACGGCGCGAGCCAGTTCTTATGATGCTTGTCGTTCTCCATTTCGCACTTTTCTTGTTGTGACATGATATCCTGAGAATCTCAGTTGCTCTAACCAGGGCAAGAGTATGTACTCATAACTTTGGATCCAATTCCTTGAGGCGACTGCGCACTTCAGCAGCGCGATCTCCCGCTGGAGATAACTCAAGAAATTTCGATAGAGCTTCGGTCTCTTGTTTTTGTTCACCGCGCAAGCGATAGGCTTGCGCGAGATAATAGTATGCATCATCGTATTCCGGGTCGAGCCTCAAAGCGTGATGCCACATACTCATCGCTTGGACGATTTTGTTTTGCTGTTTGAGGACTCGACCATAGTTCACGTACGCCCTTACAAGCATCGGGTCAAGCGAGATTGCCGTGCGAAAGTGATGTTCAGCATAAGCAAAGTCCTCGATTGCCAGAAAAGCCTGCCCCAGGCCCTCGTGAGCAACAGCATTGATTTGTCCACTTGCCAATACTCGATGGAACTTATCGAGCGCGAGGTCCGGCTTCTCCAGTTTAAGGTATGCGTAGCCCAAATTGAACAACGCATCCCAGTTGCTCGGCAGCAACTCGACGGCGCGGGCAAAGGATCTGACGGCCTTGTGCAGCTTGTCGTTTTCCGCGTAGCCCTTGCCAAGGTTTGTGTGGACAGTGGTGTTTTCAGAACCCATCATTACCGCATTGCGCCACAGGGCAAGGTCATTCGCCCACACTTTGTGTCTGGCGACAGTATGAGCCCCCATCATCGCAAGGAGAACAACGAAGAGTGCGCAGCGAGTGAAAAAAGTAACTGAGCACTTCCTGGTCTGACTGAAAAAGAAAAACGCCGAGATAGCAAGACAAATCCCAATGCCCGGCAGGTACAGAAAGCGATCGGCAATCAGCTTTCGCACAGGAACAATGTTGCTCACCGGAAGGAGAGCAATGCCAAACCATACGAGCCCAATGGTGATACCCCAAGTGTGCTTTCGCGCCAATACGGCAGCAACAACGATGAGACACATCACTAGTACAGCAGCTACGACCTTCACATCAAACAAACTGGTCGACGCATCGAACGCATAGTGAGTGCTTTGATTCATGGGAAGGAAAAGCTTGATCAAATAGAACAGCGTAACTCGCGACATGGTAAACATGGCGGTGAAGAATGATCCGCCGATGTACTGTGGAAATGTTTCGCGTGGGTTGGAAAGAGTCGTGGACCGAAGGATCAGGTAGACCAGCACAATCACGAAGTGAGGGATTGTCAGAGTAAGATCCCGTTTGCGAAACCTTCGGTCGCGAGTTATCAGCAGTACGGCAATTATGAGGAATGGTGTTGTGACGGACATCTCTTTTGAAAACAGCGCGACGACGAGAGTTGCGAGGGATAGAGCATAGGACAATCTGTCGATTCGATCAGTCTTCAGCGAACTAAGCGCAAGGGTTACAGAAAGAACCACAAACATGCCTGCCAGCAGATCCTCTCGAAAAGATATTGATTCAACAGCTTCCGTAAAAGCCGGGTGTACTACGACGAGAAGGGCTGCAACAAAGGCGATGTGAAAACGGCGGAAGATTCCAATTCCAAGAAACAGAACACTGACAGATACCAGTGCGTGAAGAATGACATTTGTGAGATGGTAGCCGTGAGCGACATCTCCCCAAAGCTGATAATCGAGCACGTACGATGCAGATACAACAGGTCGATAACTCAGCTCGGGAAAGCTGTGGAAATAGGTTTCCGGATCCATCTTCAGCAATCCATCCCAGTTTCTGATCGCGCGACAGTCGATGACGGTAACAGCATCGTCCCATGTGAAGCCGTTGCTAGCATAGCTGTGGAAATAGACCAGGGATGTACACGCAATGATCAGGATGATTCCCACGGCAATAGTTCGGGGTGTTGCCGAGTCAGTCGCCGCATCAGGTTGTTGAGATTCGAAAGGCACTCGTTACTTTCTATGGTTCTTGTTGGACAGACGGGATTCCGCTACTTAGAGAGATTCATCGCAATTCGTGTGGCACAGCAAATCCGATGACGTCTAACGTTGCGGAGAGTCGAGGAGCCGTTCGATCTCTCTTTGCACGTTCTCAGCTGTCTCTTCGTCTCGGGCAAACTGAAGACTTGCCTGATAGGCCTCAATCGCTTGGGAAGTCTGATTCATTGCTTCATAGCATTTTGCAATTGCGAAGTGTGCCTCATAAATCTGGGGATTCAGTTCGAGAGAAGCCTGGAACTCTCTGAGTGCACTTTCGTACTGTGCCATGTCCAAAAGAAGCTGGCCCTTGTGCATGCGAGCGTCAAGGTTCTTTGGATCTTTTTCAACTGCTCGGTCCAGCTCTTCGAGAGCTTTGTCATTCTGCTTGAGGTTTGCATAGGTGATGCCAAGCTCAAGACGGAGATTGGCCAAACCGGGCTTCCGCGCAACCGCTGGACGAAGGATTGCCAGTGCTTCTCTGTATTTGGACTGCTGATTGAGAACGCGGCCGAGCGCGAGAGCTATGGTCGAAGAGCGAGGTGCAATTTCCAAGGCATAGCGCAAGTTGTTCTCAGCATCCTCTAAGTGTCCAAATCCCTGCATTGCCTCGGCAAAAATGAGCAACGCAGGAATACAATAGCGATCCAGGTCCAATGCCGTTTGAGCTGCTATAGCAGCGTCACGTAGGCGTCCTCTGTGCGAGTAGGCTTTGGCAAGGTTCACATGGGCATTGACGTATTGGGGTGAAACCTCGATCAGTTTCTTGAAAATGCCCTCGGCCAATTCTGGCACACCAAGATCCAAGTAGGCCACTCCAAGGTTGTTGAACGAGTCTACATCGAAGGCTTCGGTCCGACGGACGCACAGCTCATATTGCTCTGCTGCCTTCTCTGTTTGGCCCAATTTAGTGTACAGATAGGCCAGGTTGTTGTGGACGCGAGAATAGCTCGGGTCAATAGCCAGGGCCGTTTCGTATTGATGCTCCGCTTTGTCCAAGAGAGCTAGAGAGAGCGGCGGCCTTGTCCCACTCTTTTCATAACCGAATCCCAAGTTGCGACGCACTTTGGCGTTGTAGGGATAGATCTGTGTATGGTACGACCATAGTTTTTGGCCGTTTTGCCAGTTGGCGCTGTAACGGATAGAGCAAAGAAGGTTCATTGCAAGGACGATGCCGATGAGAGTGTAGGATAGTAAAGTACGACGAGCTGTCCACGTTTGAGTGCGGTTCAGCAGTCCCAGCCCCATCGCCAGGCAGAGTCCTGCTGTGGGAAGATAAAGATATCGAAGGGCTACTGGGTTCCACAGCGGCCACAGATTTGACACAGGACCCAGAAAGACGAGGAACCACAACATCCAATATGCTGCTTGCCGGTTTTGCCTCCATATCAGGGCGATCAGAGCGAAGATAGCGCCGAGTGCTATGGCTGCCGACATGGCGGACAGGGTGAAAAGGCCAGTTTCTGGAGGAAAATCGTATATGATGCTCAAATGGCTGGGAACAAATATCCTGCTTAGATAGTAGAGAAATGTTCCGGGGAAGCTGATAGCGGAAGCATACATGCTGCCACCGTGATGGCTGAGAAGACGTGCACCGTGAGTAGCTGATGCAGCTCTGTCCATCACGCCGAACCTTACCACGCAATAGAAAGCAGTGATAATAGTGAAGGGAGCAAGTCGGAGCAGGCTTGTCCGATATCCTGAGTCACCCTTGAGACGGAAAGAAAACTCATAAACGGCCACCATGACCAGCATCACCAGAGCACTTTCCTTCGAAAACAACGCGAGTAGCAATAGCAGCGCGGGTATGATTTGTCCCCCAAAGGCGGATGTTTTCCCCCTTGCTCGTGCGTACATAAGGAAAGATGCTAGTGTGAAGAGCGTTGCCAGCAGATCCTCCCTAAGAGATATACCGTTGACTGCCTCCACATTAACCGGCAATACTGCAAATAGGAGGGCAGGAACAGACGAAGCTCTTGCACCAAGACCTACGCTTCGGCCAATTGCAAAGATCAGACACACAACGCCAAAATGGAGAATGAAACTCGTTGCATGATAACCTCCCGGTTTCTTTCCGCATAGCGTGCTTTCAATGAAATAGGACAGCGTCACGACTGGCCGGTAGCTGTCTTCAAAAAATGCGTCAAAATATTCATTGCTGAAAAGCAATCGGATATTGCTGAGCTTGGCTATGTATTCATTGTGGACGATCGTCTGGTCATCATCCCATACAAACCCGTTCTGAATACATACCCAGGAATATGGAAGGACAACAACGAGAATCAGGAAGACTGTCAAAACGTCATTTCGCCAAGCCGCGTTTGGAGGTGTTGATGTGTCATGAATCTTCATTGAAGAATTCTTGCAGAAAAGTCTCAATGTTGCAAGCGCAACTTTCGGGGCGAGCCGATATATGAAATTTGGGGCATTTCAAGCTCATTGGCTTTTCCTTGGAGTTGACGATAAAAGGATTCGCGGTAATGACAAGAGGATCAACAGTCATGCGACTCTGCCTCGGGAGATTGTCATCTCCAAATAAGGCACAGGAACTGCGCATGATGAATGCCATTCACTTTATGAATGTGTTTCAGCAATCCCATGCAAAGCACACCAAGAACAGTCTGTCCACGACGATGCGGAGAACTCGACGGAGTAAACTGGGAATCTACAGAGCTTATGCATCTCAAATCACATGCGGATCATATCGAGGGTGTCCGTCTCGACAACTGCCAACATACCACACGAATGCCACGGGAGAACCGTATTGCACTGAGCTTGGGGACACGGCTTGCGGAAGTAGCCCCGAATGGATGCATTTTTCGCACATTTTCATGGATATTTGGCTGGCAAATGTCATTGATTTTACAGAACCACCTAGGTATAATCCGGTCGGAGGAGGTTAGAAACGGGCATTGGTTGCGACAGAAGTGTGCGTTCCGTCTATTGCTGTTTTGTGAGTTGATGGGGCAGACACGGCTGCGTGGTGCCATGCTAATTCTGTCACGTCTCGAATGCTTCCTCTGCGACGAGAAAAGCTCGTCGCCGCATTGCAGACTGAAAGCAGTGTTCACTTGACAGTTAGTGGGCCATAGTTATAATGGTCGCTTTCATTCGGGGTTGCCGTAGGCGGTAATCCGCCGTGCAAGTCTTGTTATTTTGGCCGGCGGCCGAACGCCTTGAAAAGGAGAGCAGCAATGCCGAGCACCGCGTGGGGAATCGACGTAGGCGAACACTTTATCAAGGGCGTCAAACTGGTGAAGTCCGGTAGTGACGTTCGGGTGGTCGCGTTCGATCGCGTCGAGTGCGCGTCCCCGCAAACCGGAGAACCTTCGGAGCGAGAGCAACGACTTCGCGATGCCTTGCAGACATTCCTGAGTCGCAATAAGGTTAGCGGCCCGGTTATGGTTTCGATGCCGGAGCCCGCTTTCAACCGTGTGATATCACTTCCACCGGTCGAGGCAAAGCGGGTAGACGAGATTGTTCAGTTTGAAGCGCGGCAGCGAATTCCTTTCCCCCTGGAAGAAGTCACTTGGGCATACCAACCGCTTGGAGATATTGAAGCTGCCAGCGAGGCCAAGGTGGCGATTTTTGCGGTTCAGAACCAACGCATACATTCGTTCATTTCTCTGCTGAATCGTGTCAAACTCGACCCCGACTATGTTCAGATACCATCTCTTGGCCTTCTGAACTTCATCAAATATGATCGTCCGACCGACCTCTGTACGTTGGTGGTCAACCTAGGTGCAGAGCGGACGGATCTTATTATCATAGATGGTGATAACTTCTGGACGCGTGAGATCAGGGTGTCCGGGGCTGCGATCACAAAGGCGCTCATGGAGAAGTTCCAGATTTCCCAAGAGGACGCCGAGGAGCTGAAGAAGCAGGGAGCACAATCGGACCAAGCCGACAAGATGGCCGCTGTCATACGTCCGATCCTTGAAAGTCTGGTTGCAGAGATTCAACGTTCTGTGAGTCATTATAGAAGTCAGATTGACAGAAGCGCCGAGATCCAGCAGGTATTGCTTGCTGGCGGCACTTCAAAGTTGATTGGCATGCAAGATATGCTGACGCAAAGTCTGGGTCTTGACGTTGCGGCACTTTCAGAGTTTCAGCGTGTTGGTGTGGGTGGCGAGGCGAGTACGCCGATGTTTACCGAGCAGGTGTCCGCGTATGCCCTCCCTACAGGTCTGGCCTTGCAGGGCCTAGGGCTCGCAAGTATTGATATCAACATGCTGCCTGAGCCGGTGATTGTGGAAAAAGCTATTGCCGCCAAGAAACCCTACGCCCTCGTGGCTCTGGGGATCATAGTCATTGTGATGGGAATTCTGCACTTTGGATACGGCAGGGCTAACGACAAAATAGCAGAGATCTATGAGCCGAGCAACGAGGTGTACCAAAGTGTGGAAAGGCTGGTTGGAGAATACGACAGGCTCACTGATACCGAAGATTTGAAGGCTAGGCTTGCCGCGCTGGAGGAAGTTACGTACGGCAGCGACCTTTGGGTAAGAATCCTAGGTGCTGTCAATGACGTGTGGAAGCAGCCAGACGTAGAGGGTGAGATATGGCTGTCCAAACTCGACGCATTTGTCAATCGTGCCCCGCAGCAGGAATTTGAGGCGATGCTGAAAGGCGAGACTTACGATTGGGGCAAAGGCACGAAAGCTATTTCGGATGCGCAGAAGGCAGAGAGGATTTCATTTCTCACTATCGCGCTGGACGGTGAAACACCTGAAGACATAGGTTATGTGAAGACGCAACTCCTGCCAAAACTGGAGGCGAACCCTGATTTCGAGGGTGTGAGAATCAGCGACTTTGTGAACCGAAGGACTGAGGAAGAAGACCCTGGTGTGAGTTCGCGACGTTCAACGCGAAGAAGACCTCGCGATACCGTGGCAGTCGTCACGAGCGCTCCGAAACAGTTGCCAACAACCTTCACGATTCAGTGGCACGTACGCCTTAAGAAGGTATCAGATACAGCTTCAAACAGGGACGATAAGTCATGAACTTCCTGAAGAAGAATCCTTTCTGGCTTGCTTGCATTATTGCACTGGTAGTGCTCTTGGTCGTCTACGCAGTTCTGGTCGACCCCAAGCGTCGCGCCAATAATCGGATGCTTGATGAAGTCGTCAAGCTCCATGGCAAGATCGAGAGACTCAATGATAGAAAAGTCGTCCCTGATAGCGAAATGCTGGACGGGGCGAGACTGCAACGGCAGGAGAATGAAAACGAACTTGCTGAACTGGCGTTTCGATTTGCTGAAATGGACCAGGAACTTGAATCATTCATTGTTGACCTCGCTCCAGGCAAGAAGATTCCTGACGGTGTGGAATTTAAGGCTGAATATGTAAAGAGGACCCATGAACTTAAAGAATTCCTGAAAAAGAAAAACGTTAAGCTGGTGGAAAAGGCATTTGACTTCCCCTCTTGGGGGACAAGGATACCCAGCGACGAAGAGATCAAGCTCTATCAGAAGCGCTTCTGGGTTCAGAAAGCCGTCGCGGAAATCATGGCAGAGAACAACGTGATCGAGTTGAAGAACATGCGTTTTGAGGCAACAACGAAGCCTGACAAAGGTGTTTACTTCACTCGACGGACATTCACGTTGGAAGTTGGGATGCGTTATCCTGACCTGCTTGACCTTACTGCTGCGCTCCTGAAGTCGGACAGGATGATTCGGACCCTCAGAGTCAAGGTTGAGCGCGATCAGGTGAAGAGAGCTTCTACCCTTAGCTTCCGCAGCAGAAGGAGTGCTGAGAAGAAGGAACAGACGGCGCCAGCCGAATCGATCACGCTTACTTGTGACTATCTGGACTCCAATGTTCAAGTCCAGAAGGTAGTGTTTGACGGCACAAAATTTGCCTCATTAGAGGACATCAAGAGTTGGGCTGACAAGAATGTATCCGATGATAGCGGAGAGAGAAGGAAAGTCGGTTTCCTTGCAACAATGCTTGCTGAGAAAGAGCATTTTGCATTGGGACGCCAGGATGATGATGAGTTTGTATTCGAATTTGTCAGCAAGGACAGAATCGAGAAAAAGAAGCGCGGAGGCGGGCTGGTCAATTTCTCGATTGAGGATGAAGGAATTAGCGGCACGATTGGGCCGCTCAAGTAAACGGGAAACTCAACTTCCGGAGTAGCTATGGCTCGAGCCAAAAGCAACGGTTTTTTGTTTGATTACATCGAGAAGGTTGTCGTAGTCGTACTGATCATTGCCTGTGGTCTGTACGTCTTCTTCACCTTCCGGTCCGTGGCACCCAAAAGTCTTGAAGAACTCGACACGGTTCTTGAGGAGTTGCGAGCGAAGAAATCCTTGAGACCATTAACTCATGGCGAACGCCTTGATACGGGAGAGATTGTAGACTTTCTGGATGGTCCTCTTCAGATCGCAAAGCTAGCCAAAGACCCTTTCCAAATGCCGAGCCACATACGTCTGCCGAAGCTGTTGACAATCAAGCCTGGGACCTCGCAATCAGTTAGAGTGAGACAAATAGTCGCTGAAGGCCTAAAGGTCAAAGATGTGATCATAAAGCCAGGCTCCCACCCGGACCTTCGTATCGTGCCAACGATCATCGAAAACGGCACGCAGGTCAACATTGCGGCCCTGGACCCAAATCCTACGGTTCAAGGTGAGGCAGACATTGTCCTAGTAGATGTCAGCGACAACACTCTTACCATTTCGGTGAGCGTAACCACGAAGATTGTACAAGCATTTCCTCCCAAGCTTGTCTCTCTCACGCCCGAGAGGGGTCGAGTCAGTATCGAATGGGAAGAGGACCCAAGGACGAACGCAAGCATTATGGGATGGGTCATAGAGCGTTCCTTTGAGGGCAGGGATTTTCACACTGTGGAGAGAATAGTCCGGTCCGTTGACACGGAAGTTGAAAGCGATGACGAAAGAGAGATCAGTAAGCCTTCAAAAGACGAATACAACTTTACGGACGAAAAAGATGTTTTGGCGAGCATGACTTATAAGTACCGTGTGTCCACTCTTTATGAAGGCGCGGGTGCAGAGCCTGATCAGACGGGGCCGAGCAACGTAATGGAAGTATCGACGCTGAGTGACCTTAGGATTGTGCTTACCGGTATTGGCCCCACGCTTGCGACGGTACAGGTCATCAAGTGGGTCGAAGATGTGGAAGTTGCCCAGGACTTCCAAGTCCAAAAGGGCGAGCGAATTGGATATAACACGCACAGGACCTATCCCAACATTGAGGGGGAAGTTGATTTCACGACCCCTTGGATTCTCCTCGATATTCAGCCCACGCGCGTGCTGAAGGAGATGGAAAAGCCGGTGTCCGAGGTGGACGAGCACGGGCGCGTCACGGTCAGGCAAGTGAAGGTTGTCTACCAGCAAAAAGGCTACCAAATCATTGTATACAACGAAGAGCGAGACACACGTGACGTTCTTCGAGTCCAGCGATAGTCCATAGTGAAATGCATTTCTTCCTGCAGGTTCAGGGGAGGAGATTGAGCCAAGATAGGCGCCAGGTGGTATTAGGCGTAAATTTGGCTACAGCATCAAGTTGACGGTGCGTTTTGAAATTGTGTTTGGTTTGTGCACAGGAACGGTTACGAATATAGAGAATGTGAGAAGGAGAGCACATTGAAGATCCAAAGGCTCCTCACTGCTGTCGTGTTTGTCGTGAGCCTTCTTGGCAGCAGCATGATTCTGGCAGCTCCAGTTGGAACTGAGCGGGTGTCGGAAGATGAACAGGCCAAGATTGACGAGGTCAGGAATCTTGTCATTAGTGCACGAGTGCTTTTGGCTTCAGATAAGCATGATGAAGCAGTCAAAATGGCCCGCAACGCGCTTTCCTCTGTCGAAGGTCTGCAGAATACGTCTGAGACCGAGGCACTCAGGGCTGCCGCAATGGACGTGGTTATGCGTTGCGGTAGGCCAGTTTCCGTGACTGATGAAGCAGCGAGAAGTGAGTTGCCGGGCACCAGTTCGGTAGACGCTGGAGTTATTGCTCGTGCAAAGAGCTTCATCAAAAACATGAAAGATAGAAGGCCCAACGCAAGTCTTGGCTCGGATGAGACTCGAGCTGCTATTCAAGAACTGATGCAACAGATAGAACGAGATAGAGTCCCGCAATCCCGTCTCGTTGAGCTTCCAGAGTATCCATCTAAGTTGAAGATGGAAGAGCCCTTGGAAGACCTAAACGCCAACGAAACACTGGAGGACTGGGAACGGGAGATTGCGACCAAGCTGGAACAGAGAGTGTCGTTCGAGTTTGAGCAGGCAGCGCTTGGTGACGTGGTCGACTACCTCCAGGAGTTTTCGGGGACCAACATCATTCTCGACCCCAGAGTAGGCGCTGATGAACGAACGATAACACTCAAGGTAAAGGACATGCAACTCAGTTGCGCACTGAAATGGCTTGCCAGAATGTCGCAACTCAGCTACACGGTCAGGGGAGAATCAGTGTTCATTTCCACGCCGGAATTCATCGACGGCGAGAGCGTTATTCGAGTCTACGACGTTGCCGACCTCACAATGGAAGTGAGAGACTTTTGGCGCAGTGAGCCGCCTGATGGAGGTTTAGACGCGGACAACGCGGAGGGTATTGCTTTTACTGATGTTCTCCCGGAGGAATACCGAGCACAGTCGGAAGAAGCCGGTATAGAGTGGGCGGATTTCATCCGCAATAGTATCGCACCGGCGAGTTGGAGTGAAGAAACGGGAGGGCGCTCGCTCAACAATACCATTTCCTATCGAGCTGGACAGCTCGTTGTCAACAACACTGTCGGGGTACACCGACAGATTCAGAAAATGCTCGATGCATTTCGCGCTGCCCGAGCGCTTCAAGTCTCGATTCAAACCCGTTTCATTGACGTGCGTGATGATTTTGTAGAGAAGTTTAATTTCGATTGGATTGGCGATCCAGCTTCCGACGAACCCTCCAGGATGGTAAGAGTGCACGGCGGATATCCAGATGAGATTTCAGCCGTGGAGGACGGACAGATCCCGGCTGGGTTCCAAAGCAGGGAGTACGGCTTGACCACGCCATCAGAGAGTCCGCCGATTCTAGACGTAAAGCCAAACAGTCAGTGGCAAGCCGCTCTTGAAAATCTTCACGATGTGACACTTAGCGCGACTGAAGCAGGCGGAATCACTGGCGCAGGTGGTATGTTCCTCAATTTGTCAGTCATCAGTGACTACCAAGCCCATCTTCTGATCAGCGCTGTCCACAAGACACAACTGGGGTCGGTACTGGTCGCCCCTCAGGTTATGTGTTTCAATACACAGAGAGCCAACATAGTGATTGCGGACACGATTGACTATGTGAGCGCTCTTAGTTCGGCGCAAGAGCCGGAGATTGGCACGGTTACAGACGGTGTAATCCTCGAAGTGCAGCCGTTTGTGAGTGCTGACCGACGTTACATAACTATAGAACTTCGACCGAGCCTGAACCAGCTAGTGCAATTTACAACGAAGACGTACTCTACGACAGTAGACGCTATTTCTACAAACCAGTCTAAGACCACGTTTCGAACGATTCAAGTGCCTGAGATCTCACGTCGCTCCATTCAGTCTACCGTAGTTGTCCCGGATGGGGGCACACTCATGGTAGGGGGGATGTCGAGAAGCTCCAAGCGTACAGGGATGGCAGGGGTTCCCTTCCTCAGTCAGCTACCTGTTGTCGGTCGTGTGTTCAAGAGCGACGCTGCGGTAGATCGAAAGAGGTCTCTCGTGATACTGGTGAAAGCTGACGTTATCCTACAGGACGAAGAGATGGCAGCAGAGTGAAGAGGATGGCAAGACTCAGGTAGGAGCAACCGTGCCTCAAGGATGTATTGTGGTCTTCACGCGCTGAAGGAGAGTTAAATTGAGAGAGTATTGGCTGGCCAAAATGTTATGTGTCCTTGCTGTGTGTGTATGTCTTGGGACGATATCATCGGCCCAAACAGAAGCGACGAGCAATGAAGACCTGACTCAAGTGACGGTGGAGGCGCAGCTTTGCTTGGCCGAGGCTCGTCATTTCATGCAAGCGCAGGATTATCTGGCGGCAGCAGAGCGATGTGAGAGAGTAGCTTCAGTTGCGGGAAGTCTTTCAATCGATGATAGACTGCGAGATTTTGTTGAGCAGGCGGCGGTTCTGAAGGCCAGTGCACTCAAGCTTCACGAAGCAACAAAATCACCTGGAGTGGCTCCTGAGGCAAACCGGGCAAGGCTTTCCAAGCAGCCAACAGCCGAGGAAGTAGCTGCTGCGGAGAAAAGAATTTTCGACGAGATTATGGGCCAAATAGCGAAGGACGCTATACCACAGACAGAGTTGTTGCGGCAGCGCGAGTACCCAAGGAGCATTTCAGACGTGCGGACCCTTCCCGATTCTGTCACGGATGATGAGGTGTCAAAAATAGAACCATGGCGAATTCGGATCGATGGTGCTCTGGAACGTCGCATAAGCGCGACGTTTCGGGACACACCTTTTACAGAGGTCGTTGACTATCTCAGAGAGGTATCCGGGGTCAACTTGGTCACAGATCCAGAGACGCTTGCTACGGCTAAGCCACTCACTCTCAAGCTCAAGAGCGCCGTGAGACTGAGAGCAGCTCTTGACTGGATCATGGAAATCGAGGGTCTTAGCTACGACATACGTGATGAGGCTATTTTCATCTCTTCGTCGGAGAGGATTGCCGGACCTGCAGTCACAAAGGTGTACGACATCAGCTATCTTACGCTGGGTGCGACACTTTCGGAGTTTGACCAGAATCTGAACAAGGCAAATGAATTGCAGGAGCAGTCTGATCGACATGAATCGGCCGTGGCGTCGGCCGAGACTGAGGGTGAGAGTTGGGTAGACCTGATTAGGCATACAATTCACCCTGACACGTGGTCCAGCGAGGAAGACGGAAGGGGACTGAATACGATCAGTTACAGAGCTGGGAAACTGGTCGTAACCAACACGGAAGCTGTCCACAAGAAGGTCGTCGAGCTCCTGAACAGGTTCCGAGAAGCTCGCGCTGCCATGGTATCCATACAGACCCGTTTTATCATGATCAGCGATGACTATCTTGAGAGAATTGGTGTGGATTGGGGCGGGTTGGGAACGCCGGATGTTGTGCCTGAGGATTATCCAATTCCTACTGATGTTGATGATTGGGGGACACGTGTCAGTCCTTCCGAGAAAGACACGGCAGGGACAAGCATAGATGGCGAACGGATTCCTGGAGGATTTAGGTCTGACCCATCGAGTGTCCACAAGACAGACCCTGACTCGGCCCCGGGTGATACGTATGAATGGGTTCCTTTCCAAGGTACGGTAGAGAACATCTTGGAGATCCCGATGGGAGGTTCTTCGGGCATGAAAAACTCAGGTGGGTTCTTCCTAAACTGGGTACTCCTGAAGAACTACCAGGTTTCAGGCCTTCTGGACGCGGTGCACAAAGAGGGGATGGGGACGCAGCTTTCGGCCCCTAGAATAACATGCTTCAATACTCAACGGTCAAACATCACAATAGCAAACCTCGTCCGCTATATTCAGAGAATCAGTAGCGATCAGGTCCCGTCGATCGGTACAATTGTAGACGGAATTATCCTGGAAGTTCAGCCGTTCGTCAGCGCAGATCGCCGGTTTGTAACGGTCGAAGTCCGACCTGCTGTTAATGAGATCGTAGAGATTAGGGATTTTAGCTACAAGATAGAGACTCAAGCGGATCAAGACATAGAGAAAGGCGAAGGGGCGCCAGCCGAAGTTCAGTTGCCACACGTTTCTCGTCGTGGAGTGAGTACTACGGTTTCGATTCCTGACGGCGGGACGGTAATGATTGGCGGCCTTTCGTCGGCAAACCTGTCTGAAGGCGAATCATCAGTGCCGTTTCTCGGCCAGCTTCCGATTGTAAACGTCCTCTTCAAACGTGAGGGCGTCAGCGAATCAAAGTCCAGTCTGGTAATCTTGCTGTCAGCCGACGTCATCCAGCAGGATTGATAGGGTGGACTCCTGTCAATTGCATGGTTCGATCCTACGTTGGTAGATATACCATGGGGAAGGTCGAATGGCTCACCTCAGAGGAACAGAGGGTACGATGAGGTGTGCTGACGTGAATTCATCGCCCCGTCTTCGAACCAGTTGCTCGACGGTATCATGTCTACTGTTTTTTTGCTTCCTTTTCTGCTTCAGCACATTGCACGCCGGCAGTCTCACTGACATCGAAGTCGCCTTTGGCGAAGAAATGGAGATGCGTGGGTGGATTGATCTGGCAGATGATCAGTACACCCGATTGCTGACCGGCCGCTCTCTCTTGAAGGGAAGCATTGATCACGAGAAGGCCCCCGTTGTCCGGTTGAGCCTGGCGCGCTTGCTTATCAGTGAGATTGAAGATCCGCGTTCAGTAAGAGTGATCTCCGAAGGAGATGTTGTGCTGATGAGAAGGGCTGTCAGGCAGTTTGACCAGGCAGTTGACGGTTTGCGCACGGCTGAATCGATGCCTGAGGGTGAGACGTTTGCGGACCTCGTATTTGAGGTGAATGAGGTACGCGTGAGGTTGGCCGAGATGACCGGGAGGGCCGCTATGGACGCTGTGGACGAGGGCGAGCACACTTCATTTCTGATCGAGGCAGAGGCTCTTTTCAATGGGGCGATTGATGACTACAAGTCGGTCGCGGCAAGGACAAGGGAGTCGCTTGCTGATCTGGACGAGATGACGGTTGGCATAGAAGGGGATGAACGAGGCCGATTGCGTGGGACGCTGGAATCTGTTGTCGCCAAAGCAGAGTTTGAAGCTCTGCGTTCCCGGTACTTGCTCGCCAAGATTTACAGGAAAGGTGAGCCGGCGGAGAAGATGCAGCAGGAGCGAGTGCTGACAGATACCATAAGGGAAGCGCGAGCCTTTGGCGAATCATGGATCAAGGCGAAGGTGTACGGAGATCTATATGAGGGATTGGCGCTGTCTGACCTCGGCAGGTTCGAGCAGGCAAGTGAGGCCCTAAGTGGCTCAATAGAGAAACGGGTTGATGATCCCAGGGCCGTTCGCCTCCAACAGGCTGCCATGTACTGGGCTGCTGTTGCGAATATCGAGCTAAAGCGATACGAAGACGCGGTGGGAATATGCAGGAGATTTGCAGATTGGTTTCCGGCATCTGTTGGCGAAACGAACGGTCTCGAAATGAGTCTTCTTAACGGACGAGCTCATGCCGAGTGGGGTTTTGTGGAGCGGAACGAAGGAAAACTAAAAACGCAGTGGCAACCGCTCCTCCGGACAGCCTTTGACATTCTTGAGCCGCTATCCTCGAAATCGAGTCCCGTTAGAGACCGATCGCGTCACTATCGTGCGGTGTGGGTCAAGATGATCGGACAGCCCGTAGACTTTGATCAAACCAGGATCGCTGCGACCCAGACTTTCGCAGCGTCGGGCAGCGAAGAATTGAGCGAATCAGAACAGAGAGCGTTGCGAAAAGAAGCACTACGGCTGTTTCGGGAGGCCTTCTGTCTGACACCAGATTTGGATGTCGAAGCGAAGAAGGCGAGCCTTGCGGAAGCATGGTTTGACGTTGCTCGGGTCTATTTCTTGCTGGGCAGGAGACAGGAAGCGAGCATTGCATGTGCTCAGGCTGGTCGCTTGACTTCTCCCGGAGAAGAGCAGGCCAGGCTGTTTGGCTATAGAGTCCGAATTCTTGAGGAGCTTCATGAAATTACGGGGAGTGCATTTGACGATTCCATTCGTGAGAAGGCGGTAAAAGACCGCGCAGTGGCACTTTCGGATGCGAGGAAGAGTATAACGGATACGCAGTTTCGGAAGGCGCTTGTCGCCGAGGAGAGGGGGCTTTATTCAGAAGCTATTGTGCTCTACGAAGGGGTGAAACCCGAATCTGACCGATATGCACAGGCCCTTCACAACGTTGGACGGTGCCACATTAGATACGCCCACAGGCTGATCAGGGAGAAGGCTGGTTCTCTCGTCGCGGTTGAATTTACAGTAGGCGAGAATGGGCCGATACCGCCAGCTGCTCTCTTTGTTACAGTCCCTGAGGGAGAGAAGCTTGCTCAAGAGGTTCGTTATAGAGGAACGGTGTATAGCGGTAGCGGATTTGCCTGGTGGGCAATGCGTTCCGGTACGGCCGTGATTGTGCGTTCGCCTGAGAAACTGGCAAGGGAAATGGGGGAGTTCGAGAAGAACGCGCGTTTAGCGGCAAGGAAGCTGGAAGGATTTCTGGATTGGTCGGAGGAAGAAGAGCGGAGAGATGAGATAGAGCGATCACGGCTCAAGAGCCTGCGAGCTTCCGCCATTTCTCTTTTGGGCTCAGTCTATATCGAGCCGCCCTTCGGTGACGCTGCGAAGGTGCGGCAAATGCTGGCAGGCTATGAAAAGAGATTTCCAAGGGAAGTGGCGCTTATCGCTCAGACGATACTTCTGCGCTTGCGTGCCAATGTGAAGTTGGGGCTTCCGGAAGAGATTCAGAAAGACATTGATCAGTTGGTTAGGCATCGTCCTTCAAATGACCAGATCAGCTCGGCTTACAAGCTTGCAGCAAGTTGTCTATCACAGATCTCCGAAGAGGAACGTCTGGCTGGTAAGAAGGAAACGGCAGAGCAGTATGCCGGTGAAGCGACGGAGTTGTTCCAGAAGCTCATACTGACAGATCCGGATCAGAGCTTTGAAATCTACTACAACCTTTTCCGAAGGTCTTATGTCAATGGGGATTATGAAGCTGCTGTCAGGTTGGGCAAGACAGTTATCGAGCGTTTTGGGGACGATCCTCAAAGCAAAGAGCAGGTCGATAGCATGCGTGAACTTCTCGGTGTATCATTTGCCGAAACAGGAAAATTCGACGAGGCGATTGCTCTGTTGCAGGGTCGCAAAGAGCTATACGACGATATTACAGAGGACGACGAGGAACAACGTGCAAAGGCATGGCTTGTGACCAAGACACTAGCTCACGCATATGCTGGGAGACGTGAGCTGAAGACGGCGGCTGAACTCTATGTTCAAGCTCGACGCGGTCTCTCACCCGAGAGGCACGAGCACTGGGAGGTTCACCTCTCTCTTTGTCAGGTGTATATTGATATGAAGGAGTTCGACAAGGCATGGGCGCTTGCAAGTTCGTTGTATGTCAAGCTGCCCGCCGCGCCGCTCGAAGATGCAGTCGCATATTTGGACATGTTGTCGAGGCTTCAGGTAGTGATTCCCAATCATTGCAGGAAGGATTTGATAGAATTGACGAAAGGGGCGAAGGAGATTGTTGAGGGCGTGCACGGTACTGCGGTAACTGCTGGGGGCGTGAAATGAACATGAGCGTGAAACTGAGGAATATCCTATTTCTTTCGGCGTGCATTATGGCGTTGTCGTTTGTGATTTCAGTGAAGGCAACAGCAAGTTCGTCCGACGTAGTGATTCGATATGACGCGGAACCGGTTAAGGGAAGAATCCTCAACGAGACGTGGAAGTCTGTCCAGATTCGGATTCATGTGGGCGGAGCCGCAGCCGAGACAGAGATCCTGTCTGGCGACATCAAGGACATACAGTATGGTGACATGCCACCGGAATACGCACTGGCGTTGAGTTCGATGCGACGGGGGCATTATGAGGAGGCCATCGCTCAAATTAGGAGTGTCAAGGCCGACGCTGATGTCAGAGTATCCTGGTACGCTTCGCACAAGGCGTTTCATTTGGCGGAGAGCCTCTATCTTGCGGGCAAAACAGAAGACGCAAGAGAGGCTCTGGAGGACTTCGTTCGGGAGCACTCTCTCTCTCGTTTGTTTCCACGCGCTCTTTATCGGCTTGGGAGGATTGAGGCTGAGCTGAAGAACTATCGAAGAGCAAAGGGAAGATTTGAAGAGCTTGCCGAGAAGAATTACGGCACAGCCTGGAAGTTCAAAGGCCAATTGGGGATAGCCCGTCTGTTGGATGAGCAAGGCGAATTTGAAAGTGCATCAAACGCATACAACAATCTTCTCAATGAGCTTGAGGGAGTTGAGCCGCGTTCCTCGTCTTTGAATGGTATTATCAATGAAGTGAGAATTGCGGTAGCAAGTGTGATGGTAAGGAGAAAGGAATTCGATCGAGCGTTTGACTTTGTGAAGACTCTCATGAATGATTCGGAAGAGATGCGAGAGGACGACCAATCAATGGCTCGAGCGTACAGTATTCTCGGTGATTGCTCGGCCGCACTGGACAAACTGGAGGAAGCTCGATACTACTATCTGCATACGTATGTCCTCTACCCAATGGCGACAAAGGAAGCAAGACGAGCTTTGTGCCGAGTGTATGAGATATCGTTCGAACTGTGGGAAAAGAGTAAGAACGATACCGAGAGGCAAAGAGCCACTGAGTATCAGGAGATTCTCAAAGAAGAGTATCCAGATGCGTCCTGTATTCGGGGTTTGTAGAACGACGCAATGGATCATCGAAAGGAGAAGGGAAGGAACATGTCAAAGATTCGGTACTTCATAATAGTGTTTGTTGCGCTCATAGTGCTCGTGGTTTCGATGTCGATTGTTGCGGGAGAAGAACCGGTGCCAGAGGGAGTAGAGGCGGAGGTGTCTGTACCACAACCTGCTGCTGAGAGCGTTCCACCGATCATGGACGACGCTGTCGAAACACTCGATCAGCCGAGTGTTTTCGATTTGATAGGTGCGTCCGGCATAATTGGCTACGTGATAATAGGTGTCTCGTTTGTTCTCGTCGCGTTGATCATCGAGAGCTTCGTTTCCGTACGTCGCGAAAGGATTATCCCTCCTGATCTCCTGGGAGAACTTGAAGAGCTGTTCAAGAAGCAGGAATACGATGCGGCGCTGGAGCTGTGTGAGGTCGAGCGCAATTTACTTACCAACGTGGTTGGAGCCGGCCTGGCAAAGCTCAACGCTGGATGGACACAAATGGAATCTGCTATGGAAGAATCGGCGGAGGAGGGAGCTACCGATCTCTATCAGAAGATAGGCTACCTGAATCTTATCGGCAACTTGTCGCCAATGCTGGGTCTGCTCGGCACGGTGTGGGGAATGGTGCAGGCCTTTATGGTTATTGCGAATAGCGGAGGAACGCCCAAGCCGACCGAACTGGCCGAGGGAATATACCAAGCATTGATCACAACCGTCGAAGGTCTCATTGTTGCGATTATTGCGATTCCATTCTATTTCTTTTTCCGCAACCGCGTTGCGAAAATGTTGCTTGAAGCAGGAGCGGTAACGGGCGAACTTATGGAACGTTTCCGGCCCCGCGACTAGGAGAAGTAACGCAAAATGAGATTTGGCAAACATCCGCCGGAAGAGTCAGTTGAACTCATGATGACGCCGATGATCGACGTTGTGTTTCAACTTCTGATCTTCTTCATGGTAGTGGCAACCATCTCCGATATTGTCGGCAATGTGAAAGTTATCTTGCCCGTGGCGGACTACGCTGCAGAAGATCTGAATCCATCGCCGGAACGACTCATCATTAATATCGAAAAGGACGGAACGTATGTTGTCGGCGGACAACGACGTGACAAAAGGGAGCTTTGGAAGGCTATCTCTCTTGAGGCCAAGCTTTCGAGAGATCCGGAGAATCCAACTGTTGCCAATCGATCGATCCTTCTGCGCGTGGACAAACATTCCAGGTTCCGAAATGTTGAGGAAGTGCTTGAGATGTGCGAGAAGCAACGACTCTGGAAACTGTCCTTTGCAGCAAAGATCGAAGAAGACACGATGTAGTCAATTGGGAAAGCTGTCTTATGCCGAGATTTAAAGATACGACAAAAGGTGAGCGCGGCTTCAATCTTTCGCTCACACCCATGATCGACATAATCTTTCAGCTTCTGATCTTCTTCATGATTGGAATGAAGTTCAAAATACCTGAAAGCAAGATCGACACGTTCTTGCCCACAAGCTCAACAGAGCAAGTTGAACAGCAGGATGACCTGTCGAAATACACAATCACCATCAAGCCGAGAGGAACCTACGAAGCCACATTTCTTCTGGAGGCTATGGAGTTTAAGTCCATCGAAGAGTTGAAGGCCGAGCTAAAGAGAATCGCGGGATTGGAAGGCATCAAAACAAGCATTGTCATAGACGCGAAGCCTGGAGTTGCGTTTGACAATGTAATGGAAGTGCTCAACGAGTGTGTCGGCCTTCGGCTCGAGAAAATCTCCTTTGCACGACCCGAACCGTAATACGTGTGAGGCCGGAGGAGCGTGGTCAGACTGGGCTTCCAATTTGTCATCTGATAAGAACTGTTTGTCAATCCCCTCTTTGTGTTACAATCCCAGCTTGTGTTTCTACGCACTGATTCGTGTTGACATGGTTTATACAGAAAGTTGTAGTTGGCCATTATGAGCATATTCAAAGCATGTGACATTAGAGGCAAGTACGGCGAGGACATTACTGAACCGATTATGCGCAACATAGGACGCGCAATGGCGACACTGCTTCTGCGTGCGCACCATGGGGATCTTGAGAAACCATCGATTCTTGTATCGGGTGATTGTCGCACGAGCACCCCTGCCCTCAAAGAAGCGTTGATCCAAGGTGTCCTTACGACAGGGGTAGATGTGTTGGATATTGGGGTTGACATACCTACGCCTGTTGCCCGCTACGCGTTCAGAAAGCTTCTACCTGATGCGCTGGCGATCGTCACAGCATCACACAATCCGCCGGGTTACAACGGTCTCAAGCTGCAACTGTCCGACAGGCCAATCACTCCTGAGGAGATCCAGAGAATCCAAGAAATCGCGGAAGCTGAGGAAGAGTCGGTACATAGGAGCAGCGCAGATACTCCTGGAGTGGTGAGAGAGATCGACATGATCGGTCCATATGAACAATGGATACTGGAAACCTTTGCTCAAGGTGCTGCCGTGAAAGTGGTCGTTGATCCCGGCAACGGTTGCTACTCTGATTTGGCGCCGGAGTTGATGTCTCGTCTTGGATTTGACGTTGTCAAGTTGTTTTGCAGGATTGACGGTCGCTTTCCAAATCGCTCACCGAACTCGGCGATTGCTGATAACCTGACTGCTCTCTGCGAGGAGGTGCAACGAACAGGTGCGGCTCTCGGCGTCGCGTTTGACGGCGATGGTGACCGTGTTGCGTTCGTTGATGAAAAGGGCAGATCGGTCCCATACGACAAGGCAGTCGTCATCATGGCAAAGGACATTCTGACCCACGAAATGGTTGGTCGTTCGCCTGAGGAGAAGAAGGTCATATACGAAATTAACTGCTCTCAGGCGGTGCCTGACGAATTGGCAAGGATCGGTGCTACACCGTTGATAGAGCGTGCCGGTCACGCTTTCATCACAACTCGCATGATTGATGAGAAGGCAGTCTTTGGGGGCGAGGTTAGTGGTCACTTCTTTTATGGTGAACTCGGCGGAAGCGACGACGGTCTGTACTCAGCCATTCGGATGGGGCGGTTGCTTGCATCCGCAAATGAGCCGCTTTCCGAGATAGTCGATGGAGTGCCTGAGTACTCTGCGACGCCCGTATTGCGGCTGCCATTCGATGCGAGAGAGGGTCACGAAGCCGTACAGGCTATCATTGCTTGTGCCGGCAAAGAGGCAGAAGTGATCGACATCGACGGTGTCCGTGTACACTACCCTGAGGGATGGGGGCTTGTCAGAGTATCAATTACGGAACCCGTCATAAGCATTCGGTTTGAAACGTACAGGTCGGAAGACCTGCCGACACTGGTCGAAGAGTGCCTCAGGCCCGTCCCTCATCTTTTGGCAGAAGTGCGGAGAAGCTTGAGCATGACATGAGACGCGAGGAGCGGACGCATCGGAAGATGCGTACGTGTCATAAGGCGTGTGTTAACAATGTATTACGCCAGGCGACAATCGCATATTGTGCAAGGCAGCGTGGCTGGGATTTCTTGACACCTCGCCACACCCCACCTATAATCACAATGAGGACGTGTGATGCGTCCTAAGTCCTTCGTATGGCGTTCACAGATGAACAGAAAACCTCCTCGCCTGTTGTTTCCGCAGAAGGAGCATGATCATGTCCGAATCGGACAGAACGGGTAGCAGAATCAGTCACTATGAACTCGTGGAAAGACTCGGTGTCGGTTCCATTGGCACAACCTATAGGGCGCGGGACATCAACACAGAGCAGTCCTTCGCGATCAAAGTGATTCACTCATCGCTTGTTGAAGATGAGACTTTTGTCGCAGGCATTACAAAAGCTGTGGACCAGGCAAAGCGGCTCAGCCACGAGGGGATAGCGAAGTACACAGAAGTCCTGAGTGAAGGCGGGAGCGTATTCGTAGTACGCGAATATGTGGAAGGCACGCCGATTTCCGCAAACCTCAGCAAATCGAAATTGAAAGAGAAGACAGCGATCACGTTGGGCATACACATTGCCAATTGTCTTCAAGCGATCGAGTCGGCAGGTCTGGTCAATGGACGACTGAAACCCGACAACATCATTGTCACCAAAGATAAGCAGGTCAAGATTACTGATTTTGCTCTTCCTCGTCCACAGGATGCAGCAAGCGGTGGTGACGAGATACAAGCAGCCCTTTTGGAGGAAGCGCAGTATGTGGCTCCGGAGCAGATTCGCTCTGCAGGCTCACTCACCGCCGCGACTGACACTTATGCCCTCGGCGTGATACTTTGGCGTGCTTTAACGGGCAAGCGTGCTTTTGAAGGGGGAGTGCCTGGCGCCGTGTTTGCATCGCACCTGACAATGGAAGTGGATCCTGCTCGTAGTGTTGAAGCCAGCGTGAGTCCCGCAACGTCCGACCTGGTCGCTCGCATGCTGAATATTGATGCAATGAAACGTTATACGACCTGGCGCGACTTACTATCTGATCTTCGGAATGTTTTTGCTGGGCGGTCGCCTGTCATGGGTGAGGTTGCTCGACCAGCACCACAGGGAGTTGCGAGAGTTGCCCCTACAGAAACGGCGGGATCAGGAAATGGGAGCGGCCTGTATGCGCTTTCAGGCATCCTATTTGTTCTTGCAGGGCTGATAGCGTTTCTCGCAATTCGTCCTGATACGCAGGGTGACGAAAAGGTTGCGTCTGAACCCAAAGAGACTATCACCAAGATTGTCGCTGCAAAACCATCACCGGTTGTCAAGAAATCACCGAAACCAGTTGAGCGGGTTTCTTCAGCAAAGGATCGGGCAATTCTCGATCTTGAAAAGGCTATTGAGTTTGCCGATGAGAATCCTGATGACAAAGCAGGGCAGATCAAGCAATTTACGAAGGTCGTAACGAGATATCCTGGAAGCTTGGCGGCTGCAAAAGCATCTAAGAGGATCGATGCTCTTAGGAAGTTGTTACCCTCCGAGTTGGAGCAGCGTCTTGCGAATTTGAAGAAGAAGTCCGACGATCTTGTGTCAGTTTACCAATACGGCGCAGCAATAAGGCTCTATCTGAATCCTCCGAATGCTCTGCGGACTGTGGATGTTATTCCACTACTGGAAGAAGAGCGGATTTCCATAGAAAAGGCCGCGGACGAGGCATTTGAGGAGATCAAAGAGAAAGCAGCGTCTCTCGCGAAGGAAAAGAAGTTTGCCGAAGCCCGGGATGTTTTGGGGTTTGCCATTCCCTTTGGCGTCAGAAAGATTACGGTGGCTCTCGATGACGTACTGGAAGACCTTGATCGTGACGAATACTTGCACGAGCAGGAGCTTGCTCGAAAGAAGCTAGATGCTTATGACAAGTTCCGAAAATCCGTGCAAAGAGCATTGGCGAGACGTGATTTTGCCGAGGCCATTGCTCAAATGGAGAATACCATGAAAGACCCGGCGTGCGCCGAGATCGCTGACTGGGTCCGTGAGGATACCATCTTAACGCAGGGGTTCACGGGTTATTGGGACAAGCTAGTTGCATCGTTGCCACAGTTGGTGGGCAAGGAGTTTCCGGTCAAGCGGTTTCCGGGCGTTGTGGATAAGGTTGATGGACGGACCGTTTTCGTCACAAGCGAAGCTAAGAATATTGCTCTCGGTATCCAGCTCGAAAGGCTGCGGTATGATGAAGTGCAGAGCGTACTACATATGGTGAGCGACACAAGAAGCGTCGAAGGGACGATGAACCTGGCAACATTGCTGATGATGCGCACAGACTATGAGGAGGCACAATCTAAGCTCGCAATGGTGAGAGAGAAGAGTCCGGATACGGATCTTACATTGCTCGAATCCTGTTTCAGACGGCAGGTTGCGTCGTATGATCGCACGCGACCCAGGAAGACGAGTCTTCCTGAGACAGTAGATGATGCTGAGAAGCGAGCGAAAAACCTTGTTCGTTCGTTGAGGGTCAACCTGCGCTGTCCAAACTGCAAGGGACGCGGACAAAAGACTCGCGTCCAGGGCGACATTATCAGGACTACAAATCGCGGAAAACCGTGGAAAAATGAAGAAGAGTTCAGAGCAAAGGGAGGTGAAATTGCAGGAAAGAAGGTTGACGTTGAGTGTCCTACCTGCAAGCGACTTACTTGGTACGAACGCGGTGACGCCATCTACTATACTACCACCGACATAGCCCTATACCGAAAGCAGTTGAAAGCGATTATCGATCGGTTTAGCGCAAAACTGCCGGAGAAACTGGTTAAGCAGTCTCAGTTGATGATCAATAAGGCCATTGTTGCGGAAGCGTTCAAGTACAGCAGAAATAATGAATTCAACTACAGGGATGTCATCAAAAATCCGACGAAGTATGCAGGTCGGTATTTCTTCCTTGCCGGGAGAATGATGGGACAGACACAGGACTCAGAGCGCGAGCGTGTATATATCATGAAGGTAAAGAAGAAGGTTGCAGTTAAGGACAATACAACAACTTGGTCAGGGACGATAGAAGCTCGCGTCGGCCAAATCAACATGGATGCTGTTCCTCCGTGGTACAAGGGCAGAAGTCACATATCGGTGTGTGCCAAAGTGATTGGTCTCGGTGAAAGAGACGGACACAAGATACCAAAGCTTGAGGCCATGTTCATCCACGGCTACGTAGAACCTCCGAGCAAGACGGTCATAAAGAAGTGGTCGTGGAGGCAACGCTAGTTTCAGCAGCATGGGAACGTGATCGGTTTTTGTCTCATTTGTGACTGTGTTGTGGCGAACTCTTGGCAGCGGAGTCTCATATCCTCCGGGCAACCCGGATACACGTTAATCTCAAGTGTATCTTTGTGATATCATGTCAGACACTCAGGTCGGTTTCTGCTATACTGTCACGCGTCATGAGCTACGTCGGTCGAGGCGGTGAGAAGATGATGTGGGCCTTGGAGCACTTTGGGCTCAACGTGTCGGGCAAAACGTGTTGTGATCTCGGGAGTCACATCGGCGGTTTTGTCGATGCTCTTCTGCAGTCCGGAGCGGCAAGAGTCTATTCCGTTGATACGTGCTACGGAACCCTGGCGTGGAAGTTGAGAAACGATCCGCGCGTAGTTGTGCTGGAGCGTACGAATGCATTGCACGTGTCGTTGGGTGAAAAGGTTGACCTCGTCACGAGCGATGTGGGTTGGACCCGTCAGGAAATGATTCTTCCCCGGGCGGTCTCACTTCTCGGTAAAGGCGGATTCCTTTTGAGCTTGGTGAAGCCTCAATATGAAGCCGAGAAGGACGAGCTCGTACGTGGGACCGGACGAGTGAGCGATGAGGCTTTGGGTGAGATCATCGCCCGCGTCAGGCGAGTAGCCGTGGATCTGGGCTTGCCGATCCGAGGACCGGATGTTACGCCGTTTGTCGGAGGTAAGGGAAAGAACCCGGAATTCTTCTTGCTGCTTGGACCGTTTCACTGAGACATGTGGTTCTCATATGTCGTTGTTTCTGTCAAAAGGACTCAAGAAAAGGAGAAAGTGTGAAAGGCCTCATCATTGTTTTGATAGTTGTAGTCGCTGTTCTCGCGGCGGTTATGCTGTTTAAAGTAGAACGAAAGACTCTCGTCACGATCGGCACGGGAGGCGTGACGGGTGTCTACTACCCCACGGGTGGAGCGATTGCACAGATTGTGAATAAGACACGAGCAACACACGGTATCAAGGTGGCATTTGAGTCAACGGGCGGATCGGTTTTCAACGTGAACGCAGTCATGTCCGGTGACCTTGATTTCGGAATAGTGCAATCCGACAGGCAGTATCAAGCTGTCAACGGCATTGCAGATTGGCAGGACAAGGGGCCGCAGCAGGACCTTCGCGCCATATGCAGTCTTCACCCTGAAGCGGTGACACTAGTTGCCGCCGTTGACAGCGGTATCGAGACTCTTGACGACCTGAGAGGCAAGCGCGTGAACATTGGGAATCCCGGATCTGGTCAAAGAGGGAACGCCATTGACGTGCTCACTACCGCTAGCATCGACTGGAAGTCCGAGCTGAAGGCTGAAGGGCTGAAGGCTGCGGAGTGTGCCAAGATGCTGCAGGATGGCCGCATAGATGCGTTTTTTTATACAGTTGGACATCCGGCCGGGGCGATTACAGAGGCGACAGCTGGCAAGCGCAAGGTCCGATTTGTTTCGATAACTGGAATGGAATTGCTCCTGGAGAAGTATCCCTATTATGCCAATGCAACAATCCCGGCCAAGCTGTATCCAAACGCTGCAAACAAAGAGAACACGGAAACAGTCGGTGTGGTCACGACTTTCCTTACCTCGGTAAAAGTGTCCGAAGAGGTTGTTTACACGGTGGTGAAGTCACTTTTTGAGAACCTCGAAGAACTCAAAACGCTTCACCCGGCCCTGGAAATTCTCTCTAAGAAGGAAATGGTCGAGAGTGGCCTTAGCGCACCGATTCATGCCGGAGCACTCAGGTACTATAGAGAAGCTGGGCTGATGGGCGCTGAGGAGTAGCAATAGGAAAATGCCCAAACGAAATGCGGATGATCTTCAATCCCACGAAAACGATGTCCACCATGCCAAGGAGCTTTCAGAAGAACACGAGTGTGGCAGCCGGGGTCATCAGGGTGTATCCCGATGGGCAATTGCCATCATTGCTGCTTCGTGGTCAGTCTTTCAGTTGAGCTTGCCGAGGATCATATTGCTGGGCAGTGAAACGGTGCGAGCAATTCACCTGGCATTTGCCATTGCTTTGGTCTACCTCAGCTATCCCATGCTGCGAAAGTGGAAGGTGAAAGGTCCGTTTTCCTTTCTATCGGCAAAGTCACGACTGCCTTGGGTTGATGTGCTGCTTGCAGTGATAGGCGCTGCCTGTGCATGCTACGTTGTTTTCGACTATGAAGGCATTGCCGAACGCATGGGCAATCCCAATGTGCGGGATATATTCTTTTGCTACGCGCTTGTCCTTTTGTTGCTTGAAGCTGCGCGTCGGGCTCTTGGGCCGGCACTTTCATGTCTTGCATTGGCATTCATATTGTACTGCCATTTTGGCGAATACATGCCTGACCTACTGGCAATACCCGGTCGAAGCTTTGACTACATTGTGACAAAACTATCTCTTGGCAGTGAAGGGATATTTGGCGTTCCGCTGGATGTTTCGGCATCGACCGTGTTTCTCTTTGTGCTGTTTGGCGCAATGTTGGAGAGATCGGGAGGGGGACAGTTCTTTGTGCATATCGCTTTTAGCCTTCTGGGAAGGTACAGGGGCGGGCCTGCGAAGGCGGCTGTTCTGTCAAGCGGACTTACCGGCATGGTTTCCGGTTCCAGTATTGCGAATACGGTTACGACGGGTACTTTCACCATTCCGTTGATGAAGCGGTGTGGATATCCGCCGGAAAAAGCTGCGGCAGTGGAGGTGGCGGCGAGTACGAATGGCCAGCTAATGCCTCCAATAATGGGAGCAGCAGCGTTCATAATCGCTGAATACTGCAATATCCCCTATTTGGACGTTGTCCGTGCAGCTATCATTCCTGCCGTGATTTCATATGTTGCTCTCATCTATATCACCCATCTTGAAGCGGGCAAACTGGGGTTGAAAGGGGTTCCCCGATCGGAGCTTCCCCGCTTTCTCAAAACACTCTTGGGAGGTGTTCACTTCCTGATACCTCTAGGGTTTCTTCTGTACCAGCTCATCGTCAAGCGTCGTTCGGCTCAGCTATCAGCGTTTTGGGCGATCATTGTCCTGGCGGCGCTGATCATAAGCAGGGATCTTCTCTTTCTGCGTGTAGAGGGCAGATCGGTCAAGCAAGCTATTGCGAAGAGTGTCTTGACACTATGGGAAAGTCTTGTCGCGGGGGGGCGTGCGATGATGAGCATCGGCGTAGCTGTGGCCGCGGCAGGGATTATCGTAGGCTCCGTCACAATGGGGCCAGGAGGGCTGATCACTGATGCCGTCGACCAGTTGGCAGGGGGGAATATCATTCTGATCCTTCTCCTGACCGCCGTCGCATCACTCGTACTCGGAATGGGCCTTCCTACGACGGCCACGTACATTGTAATGGCTTCGCTGATCGCAAGGGTGATTACCAATCTGGCGGGAGGGGCAGATATTGCTGTGCCACTCATTGCTGCTCATCTTTTCTGTTTCTACTTTGGGATACTCGCCGACGACACACCACCGGTTGGGTTGGCAGCGTATGCGGCTTCTGCCATTGCCCGTTCGGATCCGATCAGGACTGGTATCCAGGGTTTCATGTACGACCTTCGTACCGCGCTTCTACCTTTCATATTCATCTTCAATTCTGAGCTTTTGTTGCTCAAGTATGTCAATGGCGAGTTTATTCACATAAGCGAGTGGTGGAGAATTATCGTGATCTTTGGGACGAGCCTGACGGCCATGTTGGCCTTCGCCGCTCTCACTCAGAACTACTTTCTTCGGAAGAACCGGGTCTATGAAGCGACACTGCTTGTGTTTGTGACGGCTGTTTTGCTTTGGCCACAGCTTTTTCAGAAAGTGACTGGATCGGGCAGTTGCGGCTTTTGGTATGTATTGGGATTCGTGGCCTTCGGTGGTGTGTACATGCTTCAGAGATTGGGTAGGCCGAAGGCAAGTCGAAAATGCATCTCCTGACGTGCTTGCCGCTTGGCCCATATCCTTTGTGCTATCTTGATTTGATCTGCAGGCAAGAAATATAATGAAAACATGGGAATGAGTGTCGGAATGCGGTTGGGCGATTTAATTTGTATTGTTGCTTACTGGAGGTAGTTGTCGTCGATTCAGAAAGAACTGAGCTAAGTGTTCATCGAGAGCGGGTATTGCTCGTTGCCATCTTGAGGCAGAAGGAAGAGCGCCACGCGAGTGACGCGTTGGAGGAACTTGCGCGACTGGCCAAGACTGCTGGAGCTGTTGTGACTGGGGGGGTTGTGCGTCGGATTCGACGAGTTCATCCCGGTCTCTATGTCGGTAAAGGCAAGGCTGACGAGCTTCGCCGACAGGCACGTTCGCGCAACGCCGATGTGCTCATTTTCGACACCAACCTTTCCCCCGCCCAAGTTCGCAATCTCGAAGAGGCCACAGAAGTCAAAGTCATTGACCGCAGTGAGTTGATTCTCGATATCTTTGCCACTCACGCTCGCACAAAGCAGGCGAAGATTCAGGTCGAACTGGCTCAACTCGAGTACACCCTGCCCCGTCTGACCCGCATGTGGACCCATCTCTCCAGAATGGAGGGCGGCATTGGCATGCGCGGTCCTGGCGAGAAACAGCTTGAGACTGACCGTCGCGCTGTCAACAAGCGGCTTAGAGACCTGAAACGGCAGCTCAAGCAGATTGAAAAGCGCAAGAAGAATGAGGCCGGGTCTCGCAAAGAAGAGTTCACAGTGTGCCTGGTCGGGTATACGAATGCAGGCAAGTCCACGCTGATGAACGCGCTTACCGGCTCGGATGTTCTGGTTCAGGACAAGCTTTTTTCTACTCTGGACACGAGAACGCGGACGTGGCTTGTGGACAAACACATGAAGGCGCTTCTCAGTGATACGGTCGGCTTCATCCGGAGATTACCGCATCACCTTGTGGCATCTTTTCACGCTACACTGGAGGAAGCATCGCAAGCCAATCTCCTTCTGCATGTGGTGGATATCAGCCACGCCGAGTGCGTTGAGCAGATCGAGTCTGTCAACATAGTGCTGCGGAAGATCAATTGTGTAAACACACCCACGATGATGATATTCAACAAAGTGGATGCACTTCGCGATCGCGGTGTCCTTGATTTCCTTCGTGCCGAAAACCCTGACCATGCGGTCACTTCCGCTACAAATGGCGTTGGTTTGGATGCTGTACGCAACCGAGTGGCGGAAATGATTGAAGCAAGTAGAGCGGAAGTGGAACTTGTCTGCAAGACAACTGACGGTAGACTGCGAGCGTTTCTTTCTGCAAGAGGCGAGGTTCTCGAAGAACAATACGACTACGACGGCGCCACTCTTCGTGCCGTTCTGCCAGCTCGATACATTGAGAAAATCCGTCCTTTGTGCAGAGATTTACAGGTCTTGCGAAAGCCTGTCGTCAAGGATCCTCCGACGCAGCCTGAGCCGATGATGTCCGATGATGAAGGATTGTTCGATCAATAGTCATTTTGGGCGCATTGGCGTACGCCAGTTACATTGAAGGATATGTGAACCAGTAGTACAATAAATCTCTTGACCGAATAGCTCGAGGTAACCCTTCGATGGCACGGTCCTTACGTTCTCGTATTCCCAAAGAAGCCAAAATACTCATAGTGATCATCGTCCTGATCGCTGCGCCCAGCATCGTGTTGACATCGATGGCAGTGTTTGTTGTTGGTCGGGAAGCCAGAATACTCAAGAGGCAAACCGAAGAGATTTACCAGAAGGATGTGAACATTGTTGCAGAAAGGGCTCGCAGAATTCTTGCAGATGTGCGTAGCTCCGTTGAAAAACTGTGTAACGTCGAGGATCCTTCCAGTTACCTGATTGCACTGGACAAGAAGCTCGAAGAAATGCAGGAGCAGGATCCAATACTCAAGCACTACTTCGTGTTCGACACACTTGGGAGACCGCGCACGTACGTAAGCAGCCGATCGCCTTGGCGCCAGGACTTCTTCGTCCCCTTATCACAAAAGAAAGCTCTCCGACTGGCTATGAAGTCCGAACACCAAGATAAGGACTACAGAAAGGCAGCCGGAGCCTATCGCCAGGCGCTGCTGTCCGCGGGGGAAGATATTACAGTAATCGCTGCTGCCCTCAACGGGGAAGCTCGATGTTATTTTAGTCTGGGCGAGCATGATACGGCAATCAAACTATATGATGATATCCAGAATGAAGGAGGACTTATTCACGACTCCTCTGGGCTGTGGCTACAGCTTGTCGCAAGATACCAGATCGGCAGGATACTCAGGCTTCAAGGCAAGGACACTGAGTACGTTCGTTGCCGATTGAGTTTTCTCAGTTGGTTGATCGAGCGTGAAGCCTTGTTAATTGCCGACCCCTCTCAGCGTGAATACTACGAGCAGAGGGTCCGGATGGAACTCAGAGACTTCCTCAATGACCGTCCTGATGATTTCGAGGAAGCAAGAAAGCGCTTCGAGAAGGTTGAAAGGCAGATTGAGGAACATGTCATTGCCAATCAGCAGATCAGCATGCTTGTGAACCAAGCGAGCGAATACGTGCGTAGAGATATGGCATTAGGCCGATTTGGCTCCACAGAACCGCTTTTTATTCCGGGGACACTTGGGCCAGGCGAGCCAGCCGTTATTTGTTATGGACTGTGTCGTCGCAAAGAAGACGGCGCTGTGATTGCTGCGGTTGGATATGTCCTTGACAGCGCCGTATTGCGCGGCGCACTTGATCCTGCAAATGAGCCAGCACTTCGATATCTGAAACAGCCGAATCTGCGTATCCAAATCCTAGATGAAGCAAATGACTATCTAGTGGGTGAGCAAGACGTGCCGGTCGATAGCAAAGGAATTGAAACAGTATTGCCTCACCCATATCCAAATTGGCGAATCCGCATGGTTGCTGTTGGACCTGAACTGGCAACATCAACCTTGCAAACAAGGGGAGCTCTCCTCATTGGACTTGTGTGCCTTTCGACACTTGTTCTGGGTCTGGGCATTTTCGTGATAATATGGACCTCGTCGCGCGAACTGCGTACGGCCCGCATGCGGTCAGACTTTGTGTCTGCTGTGACTCACGAGTTGAAGACGCCGCTGACCTCAATACGCATGTTTTCCGAAATGTTATTGATGCGGCGTTATCGCGATGAAGACGAGATGGCTAGCTATCTCACCACGATTTCCGAGGAAAGCGAGCGACTAACGCGACTGATCGAGCGAGTATTGAACTTTGCCCGTATAGAGCGAGGGAGGCGTACGTATAGCTTTGAGGAAGTAGATGTTGGAGAACTGACGAGGCAGGTCATGAATTCAATGCAAGGACGACTGGAACAGGAAGGCTTCCGAACCACAATAGACATTGAGTCCGATCTTCCTCATGTCAAGGCTGATCCAGATGCGATCTCGGATATCTTCGTTAATCTTATTGGCAACGCCATCAAGTACTCAACGGTGGAGAGGTTGATCGAAGTCAGGGTCTGGCATCAGGGCAACAATGTGCGAGTGAGTATTCGCGATCACGGGATAGGGATTAGCCATAAGGAACAGAAAAGAGTATTCGAGGAGTTTTACCGTTCAGATGATCGTCGGGTTCAAGAGCTGGACGGAACAGGACTGGGCCTGACAATGTCACGAGCAATCGCTCTTGCACACGGCGGAGACATTGAATTGCAGAGTCGAACAGGCAAAGGCAGCACGTTCACACTCGTGCTGCCAACCGAGGACGAAACCATATCGTCAACCAGTACGTAGCCAAGACAGGTCCCAGGGAATAGGAGGAGCAAAATGGACAGTATCCTAATCGTTGAGGATGACAAATCGATCCTACTGGGCCTGCGTAAGAGCCTTGAATACGAAGGGTACGAGGTTATTACCGCGCACGACGGCGAATTCGCTCTCCAACTCGCGCTCGAAAAGGAACCAAATCTCATTATCCTTGATGTGATGTTGCCAAAGCTCAGCGGATTTGAGGTATGCAAGATACTTCGCAAGCGTGGTGTTGAGATTCCAATCATCATGCTGACGGCCAAGGATCAGGAGTCAGACAAAGTCGCCGGGCTTGACCTGGGAGCCGACGACTACGTGACCAAGCCTTTCAGTATTCGTGAATTGATCGCGCGAGTGAATGCAGCACTCCGTCGTCGTCGCGATTCGGAGAAGGAGACCATAACCTCCTACGAATTTGATGACGTCGTTGTAGACTTCCAGGGACGCACTATTTCCAAAGCAGGTGTGCAGCCGCAAATGTCAGCGCGCGAGTTCGATCTGCTCAAATATCTTATCGAAAACAGAAACAACGTAGTCAGTCGAAGCGACATCCTGAACAAAGTATGGGGCCGAACCTATTTTGGCACTGACCGTACGATAGACAACTTCGTCAACCGCATTCGCCGAAAAATCGGAGACGATGCGACACATCCGAAACGACTACTTACAGTTCGTGGTGTTGGATACAAGTTCAGTGTCGAGAAGAGTGACGAGCAGGTGTGAGTCTGGTGACCTATCGGTGACGGCTGTTGAAGTATAATTCGGTAGGCTGAATGGAGCGTTTCATGTACAGCATATGCTCACGAGCACATGGTATGAGAGCTACGTTCTTTGATATCAAGAAGATGTGTGCTGTGGTTTCAGTGTTTTTGTGCCTGGCGGGAGTCTTTTGCTCTGGCGCGCCATTTCCCGAGGATGACCCTTTTCTGTCCCCGAAGATGGTCTACCAGGAGGGGTTGTTTCGCGAGGTTGTCCTTGGAGACTTGGAATCAGCCATAGAAGCGTACAAGCTTGCGGCAACCCTAGTGTCTGATGATCATATTCTGGCTCCACTAACCCGCTGGCGGGCAGGTGAATGCTACGAGATGCTCGGCGATGCTAAGCGTGCTTTTGATATATACAGAGACCTTTTCCGTAGGTATAGCAGAGTACAGAGAGTGCGTGACAGTGCAATCAAGAAATTTACCACCAAGTCCACACCGATCGGCACAAACGCTTGGTTTGTGAGTACGCGCGATGCAAAGACTATGCTCCAGGTTGTGAGTTTTGGGCTTCACACCGAGGATGGAATTCAGGATGGTGTGCTGGTTGAGGAGTCGAAGGCTTCGACCGCTGTTGGTGGAGAGACATTTGGCCTTCGTGTTGGTGATATTGTCACTGAAATCAACGGAATCAAGCTGACAGATGCTCAAGGGATTCTCGAAGCTATCGGAGTGTTGAAGCGGCATAAAGGTGTTTTCAAGGTGACTCTTCGGCGAGATAACGAGACGATGACGATTGAATACACGGTGAGTGATGCGCTTGAAATCCTGCCTGGTGACAAAGTGGAGTAGCACCGACTTGTCGAAAGGGCAACCAGCAATGGCACTGGCAATCAAAAGACGAAAATCACGACGACTCATGGTGGGGACTGTTCCTGTTGGTGGCAACGCCCCCATCTCCGTTCAGTCGATGACGACTACGCCCACAGACAACATCATGTCAACCGTTCGTCAGATTAGGAGCCTGCAGAAGCTGGGATGTGAAATCATTCGAGTGGCTGTTCCCGTAAGGAAGGCAGCCGAGGCCGTAGGAGCGATCAAGAAACGGATCGATATTCCGCTGGTGGCAGACATTCATTTTGACCACCGACTGGCCCTCGAAGCGATCAGACAGGGCGTTGACGCGGTGAGAATCAATCCTGGCAACATGCGAAAGACGGAGCACGTGAAGGCAGTGGTTCTTGCCGCAAAGGAAGCTGGGATTCCCATTCGCATTGGTGTGAACTCCGGGTCCATTCGACAACGTGGCAAAAAATCTCAGGCGGAGCCGGAATCGCTTGTCGACCTGATGGTGGATAGAACGCTGGAGTACTGTGAGCAGTTTGAATCGTGGGGTTTTCGAGACATAAAGCTCTCAGTCAAGGCTTCGAATGTCCTTCAGACCATTGATGCTTACCGGTCTATAGCGTCGAAATGCGACTATCCACTGCACGTTGGCGTAACCGCGGCTGGCGCGAAGGGTTCGGGAACTGTAAAATCTGCAATTGGAATCGGGAGCCTGTTGGCGGAAGGAATTGGGGACACGATTCGAGTGTCACTTACTGGTTCACCGAGGGAGGAGATTGTTGTCGGCTACGAAATCTTAGAAGCGCTTGGCTTGAGACGTCGTCGACCTGAGATCATATCTTGTCCGACCTGTGGACGGTGCGAGATTGATTTGCCAGCTCTCGTCCGGGATGTTGAGCGTCGAATTGGCGCTCGAAATCCGGACCTGAAAGTTGCTATTATGGGTTGTGTGGTCAACGGTCCGGGCGAGGCAAAAGAGGCTGACATCGGAGTGGCTGGCGGAAAAGGATTTGGATATCTCTTTCGTCGCGGCCGGAAGTTGAGGCGTGTTTCAGCCGACCGTTTGGCCGAAGAGCTTTTGGTGGAGATAGAGAAGTTGTGAACTGATACTTGGTGCTTGCTATGAACAAGTGTCAGAGTATGTTGCGATGAACATGGGACAGTTTTGCCGCTTACCTTTCGTGGCACCGGGCACCGGCAGCACGATGACAAAGGTGGCGCGTCACACGAGACCGGAGAAAGGAATTCTGGTATGAGAACGGGCAAGAGAGCGACATTCACTGCGGTCGCTGTCATAGCGTTGGCCGTCGGCTGGGGCAATTCGGCGTTTGGCGGCGATGCCGCGGAAGGTCCCAAGGCATCCAACGGGGATGTTTTGGAGTTTAGCGCTGGACAGGCTGTTGATGTCAGGAGCCTGATTCCCCTCATGTCAGGTTTCCTCGAAAAGCCATTTTTCTACAACCAGGGACAACTCGTCAACAAAAAGGTCGACCTCTCCCGGTCGATTACAGTTGAACCCGACAAGGCGATTGACGTATTTAACACCATTCTACGTATGACCGGTCTTGCAGTTGTAGAGTATGATTCCTACGCAGAAGTTGTGCCTGCTGCCAATGCGAAGGTGCACTCGATTCCATTGTGGTCAATGGAAGAACTTGCGAAGAAGGAAGACTCCTCTGTACAGGTGTCGGTGGTTATTCCATTGCAAAACACAGAACCCACCGGTATGCAGGGGATTATGTCGGGTCTAATCGACAGTCAAAATACAACAGTTCGTGCAGTCCCAGAAAGCGGTGTGCTATTTGCAACAGGGCCGGCAAACACACTTGCCCGTCTGGTCAAGGTTGCGCGGGAGGTTGACCTCGAGCGTACTTCTTCGAAGGTGGAGATTTACGTTCTGAAGAATGCAAGTGCTGTTACATTGGCAGAACACCTGGATCCGATGCTCAAGTCGGTCATGCGTGCGTCGAAAACAAATCGCAGCCAGATAAAGGTAGACTACTATGAGCGACTGAATGCCCTGCTGGTCTTGGCAACGCCTGTTGAGCATGAGAATCTGACGAAGCTGATAGCTGAATTGGATGGTGAAGCTGAAGCTCCACCATCCTCATTGCACGTCTATGATGTGAAGAACCGCACAGCGGTTGATATTGCCGAGGTGCTTGAGGCGTTTTTCACTAGCGGAGGCTCGGCCGGCGGTACAACCACAAGGCTCTTGCCTGGAGCGGCCAAGGGACCTCAGGTGCCTTTTCGTATCGTTGCCGACGAAAAGAGCAACTCGCTCGTGATCGTTGCATCAGAGTCAGACTACAAGGAGCTGGAAGGTATTTTGGCGAAACTGGACACGCGAAGGGCTCAGGTTTTGATCGAAGCGGCGCTGGTCGATGTCAGTGGTTCCGATCTCATGAGTGTCGGTGTTGAATTGGCTTGGCTTGACGATGTAAATCTCACGCAGTCTCTATATCGTTCAGCGTTCGGACTCGCGAGTTCTGCGGCGGATAGCAACACCAGTGGCATATCGAATATCCCGTTCAGTGCAATCACAAAGGGGATCACGACAGGTTATATCAAGAAGGCTGATGACAAAAACGGCGACGGTATCCCAGATGGACCAAATCAATTCACAGCTCTAATGAAAGCGTTTGCCGGAAATTCGAAGATTAACATTGTTGCTCAGCCCATTTTGTTGACGACGGACGCCGAGGAAGCTGAGTTTATCAGTGTAGACCAACGTCCTACCGCCGAACGCACAACTGACGGTGATGATGAGATCACCTCTTTCGGCGAGTACGTTGATGCTGGTGTGAAACTGACAGTGAAGCCATACATTCGTGCTGGCAATCATGTCCGAATTGAAGTCTACCATGAGATCTCGGACTTTTCCGAGACCACCGCTGGTGGAGATAATCTGCCTCCGCCGAAGGTTACACGTCAGGTCACGGCAACTGTGGATGTCCCGGACCAGCGGATCGTTGTAATCGGCGGCTTGACTCGTAACCGTACCACCAAACAGTTGGATCGGATACCATTGTTGTCGAGCATTCCAATTGTTGGCGAATTATTCAAGAATCGTGACAATAATGAAAACAGGAATACTGTCTACCTGTTCCTTTCACCGCACATTCTCCGCGATCAGAATTTCGCAGACCTGGCAGACGAAACGGAACGTCGGGTAGAGAAACTGGAAAATGCCAATCAGGGACCGCTTTCGGTGTTTGACCAGTATCAGACCGGGCCGGTAGAAGAATACAGTGAAGAATAATGACTAGCCACGCTTGATGCCCGTTTTGACTGGACGGTTATGGTTGACGGGCAATTTACGCAGAGCGTCTTGAGGTAAAAGAAGATGTTGTCGCCAATCGCGCTGAAAGTCGCCAGGAAATTTGTCAGCGAAGACATACTTTCCGAAGACAAGCTGGAAGCCAGCAAGCAGATTGCCTCCGAAGCAGGAAAGCGTCTCGACCGTGTCTTGATCGAAGAAGGCTATCTGACAGAAGAAGAACTGCTCAAGGCGTTCAGTGAGGAACTGGAGATTCCATTCCAGCCCGATATCTCTGATGCCGATGTCCCTCGGGGATACGTGGAGAAGGTCCCGCTGCAGTTTGCGCGTAGCCACAACCTGATCGGCATTGCAAGTGACAACGGCCTCATCACGGTGGCCACCAGCGAACCCCTCGAGATGCACCCGCTTGATGATGTGGCGGCTATTATGGGTCTTGAGGTTGACCCCGTATTGTGTTCACGGCACCAGATTCTCAACCTTATTGACCGAATTTACCACCAGGACGTTCAGGATACTGACATCCTGGAAGGGGTGGAAGATGAGGATCTGAGTCGGTTGGATGTCGAACAGTCCGAAGACCTCCTCGACATGGCCAATAAGGCTCCAATCATCAAACTCGTCAACACAGTCGTATATCAGGCATTGAAGAGTCGTGCAAGTGACATACACCTTCAGCCATACGAGGACAAACTGCAGGTTCGCTATCGAATTGATGGTCGCCTTTATGACATGATGACCCCACCGAAGCGATTCCAGGACGCCATTGTTTCTCGAATCAAGGTCATGGGGCGTATGGACATTGCCGAGCGCCGTTTCCCACAGGACGGGCGGTCTACGATTCGTGTCGGTACACGTGAGGTTGACCTGCGTATATCCACTATCCCCAGTTATTATGGTGAGCGAGTAGTGATTCGTCTGCTTGACAAGAGCACGGGTCTGCTCGAATTGGAAACTCTGGGCATGTGGGAGGACGATCTGAAAGCATTTGATGATGTCATCCACATGGCACACGGCATCATCTTCATTACGGGACCGACCGGTAGCGGCAAGACGACGACGTTGTACTCAGCTTTGGCAAGGATCAACGCACCAGATGTCAACATTCTTACGGTTGAAGATCCGGTCGAGTATCAGCTTCGCGGTATCAGCCAGATGGAGGTCAATGAGGGAAAGGAACTTACCTTTGCCAACGCGTTGCGATTCTTCGTGCGACAAGACCCCGACGTGATTATGGTAGGTGAAGTGCGAGACCTTCCGACGGCGGGCACGGCAATCCAGTCAGCCCTTACGGGACACCTTGTTTTCAGTACCTTGCACACAAATGACGCGCCAAGTGCGATGACCCGACTGGTAGATATTGGTGTGGAGCCTTTTCTGGTTGCTTCTTCAGTGAACGCCGTGATGGCCCAGCGACTTGTACGGCGGATTTGTGAGAACTGCAAGGAGGAATGCGAAGTCCCTCCTGATGAGCTGCGACGTGCAGGTCTGAAGGCAGAGGACATTCCGAGTGGGAAGCTCTGGAAAGGTCGGGGATGCTCCGAATGTCTCAATGTAGGTTACTCAGGGCGCGTTGGTATTTTTGAAATTCTGACAGTTACCGAAAAGGTGCGAGAGCTTGTGACTTCGCGCTCCAGCTCTACGGTGATCAAGAAAGAAGCGGCTGGAGCAGGAATGCGGACATTGAGGATGGACGGCATACGGAAAGCGTTGAAAGGCCACACCACGCTTGAAGAGGTCCTTCGCGCAACACAGATGGACATATATTGAGATGGCAGTTTACGAATACAAAGCATTGAAGTCGGGAGGCCAGACGACGACAGGCATTCTCAATGCCGATTCGCCGCGTGACGCACGTGATACTCTGCGTTCGCAGGGGCTCTATGTTACGGATATTCGCGAATCCGGAGCGCGTGGTGGCAAGCTGCTCTCAAAGGTTAAGGTTCCGAAATTTCTGTCACGGCGCAAGCTCCAGGAAATTGCGTTAATCACACGACAGCTTGCCACGTTGCTCGATTCCGGTCTTCCGTTGGCTCAGGCGCTTGTTGCAATGGTCGATCAGGCAGAGAATAAGGGTGTCGAGCGTATGTTGCGCGACGTGCGAGATAAGGTGACGCAGGGCATAAGTTTTGCGGAAGCGATAAAGCATCACCCGATTTATTTCAGCGACCTCTACGTGTCGATGATCCGTGCAGCCGAAGAGACGGGCAATCTGGCGCCGGTTCTTGCTCGTCTTGCCGATTTCTCGCAGAACCAGAATCGCATACAGGCCCGTATCAGTGCTGCCTTGGCATATCCGATTGTGATGATCGTGGTTGCTGGTGGGGTTGTAGCTTTTCTGATGGCGTTTGTAGTTCCTAAGATTCAGGAGGTCATTGTCAGAGAAGGGAACACGCTTCCTCTTCCGACACGCATTCTGCTGAAAACCAGCAGTATCATAGCGAGCTATTGGTGGGTGATGTTGATAGGCCTTTTCCTCCTTTCAGCGCTCTACAAGTTCATCCGCAGCACAAAACGAGGGCACTATGTGATTGACAAATTCCACATGATGGTGCCGGTTTTGGGAGAGCTATACCGCAAGCAATCTGTTTCACGTTTTGCCGCCACCTTTGCATCACTTATCGGGACCGGTGTGCCCGTGATAGAGGCTTTGGGTGTTGTGGAAGGCGTTGTCGGAAATCGCGTGTTGTCGGATACGATCGCCAAAATGAGGACGCGAATCAGTGAAGGAGCTGATATTTCGACGCCGATCAAACGGAGCGGCGTATTTCCACCTATTGTGGGCTATATGGTAGCAATCGGGGAAGAGAGCGGTCGTCTTGAAGAGATTCTCAACCGTCTTTCCGTTTCTTACAATGAAGAGATAGAGATTTCATCACAGAAACTGACTTCGCTGCTGGAACCAATCATCATTCTGGTGATGGCTGGTATCGTGGCGTTTATTGTTATTTCGATCCTGTTGCCGTTGTTGTCAATGAGCAAGTTGAGCTAAGAATAGAGTCGTACCCGTTTTAGTTGGAGAAGTCCATATGAGAATTGTGCACAAACAGAAAGAGCACGGATTTACGCTCATCGAGTTGCTGGCCGTGATTACGATTTTGGGATTATTGGCCACTGTCGTTGTAATGTCGGTCGTTGGGAAGATCAAGGATGCGAAGATCGAGGTCACCAAGACACAGATACAGAATTTTGAGAATGCCCTGAAGATGTACAAATACAAGTTCGATAGATATCCGCGAACGGATGAGGGGCTTGATATACTGGCCGAGAAAGGTATCCTTGATGGCGGATATGTCCCCCCCGATCCGTGGAAGAACAAGTACGAATACTACTGCCCGAGCAATATCAACTTCGATGCTCCCTTTGATATTATTAGCTACGGAGCTGATGGCAGGCCGGGGGGAGATGATGAAAACGCGGATATCACAAACCACTCTATCCGCGAGGAATTGATGAGGGCCAACGAATAGCCCTCGACACACGGGGGCAGGTACTATCGATGTGCCGCCTGGAACAGACTTCGGCTGTGTTTGTGTATTCATCCATCAGTCAGCAACTCACAAGGTGTTCGTGGGGTATCCCAGTTTTGGATGGAGAAGGTGATATGAGAATGTTGCACAAACAGAAGAGACAGGGGTTCACACTGATCGAGCTGCTCGCGGTGATTACAATTCTGGGACTATTGGCTACGGTCGTTGTTGTGTCCGTTGTCAGAGACTTAAGAGTTGATGGGATTAATGTGGTCAAGATACAGATACAGAACTTCGAGAATGCGCTGAACATGTTCAAGTACAAGTTTGACAGGTATCCGCGAAGCGATGAGGGACTTCAGGTGCTGGCTGATAAGGGCATCCTGGAGGGTGGATTTGTGCCTCCTGATCCGTGGGAGACGAAGTATGAATACTACTGTCCCAGCAACATTGATTTCGATGCCCCCTATGACATTATCTGTTACGGAGCCGATAGCAGGCCGGGGGGAGAGGATGAGAACGCGGATATAACAAACCACTCTATGCGCGCGGAATTGATGATGGCCAACCAATAGCCCTCGGTGCGAAGATACAAGCCTTTAGCGGGCGTCGCCCGGCGCAATGTTGGCACACTGCTTGTTCTTCCGGGCATGTCGGCGGCTGCGTTTATCCGCCAGCATCTCAAGAGAGAAACAGGTTCAGACGGTTTTCGCGAGTTTCCCCATGATGCTTACGAGTACTAATGGGTTGGCGGTACAGATGCGAAGTTCTCGACGTCGAAGGGCGTTCACACTTATCGAGCTTATGGTCGTTGTAGCGATTCTTGGCCTAATGCTGTTTGTCGTGTTGCCGAATTTGGACAGCATGTTGCCGGGGGCAAGGGTTGGTGGCGCTGCTCGCACTGTTGCGTCAACGTTTGAGTTTGTCCGCAGCCAGTCTGTCTTCAGTGGCAAGCCGTACGAAGTTCAATTCAATCTTGATGAAAACTGGTATCAGGTCATTCTGCCAGAAGAGATCGATAATCTCAGGTGGAACGAGTTGCCAACAATGCCCTCACAGTACCTTCCCAAAGGGGTGAAGATCCGGAGCATTCAATTTGCCACGGGCGAGCGGAAGGAAGATGGCGTTGTCAAAATCCGCTTCTCGCCGTTTGGGCAGTTTGATGAATTTGTGCTACATGTTACCGAGAAGGGACAGGGCCGCGGTGACGAGACATTGTGGACAGTCCATTTCAATCCTCTGACTGGTATCGCGGAATTTTACGATGGAGAGAAAGAACTTGAGAGGATTACAGAGGCTGAGCTGTTCCAGCCGTAAAGGTTTCACTCTTCTGGAAGTTCTTGTTGCGGTGGCGATCTTGTCAATCGTCTCAACGTCGCTGCTGATGATCCGCAACAACTCTGTCTCACAGGCTGCGGAAGCATACAATTTGCGCAGGGCCGTGATGCTCGCAGCACACAAGATGCGTGAGATCGAAATGTCAGAAGACATCATGAGTGCGCAAGGGGCAGGCGACTTTCCGGGCCATCCTGGACTTGAGTGGCACGTTGAGGTAATGGAGACGTCACTCGATAAAGGTAGCGGCGCTCTGTCGGAAGTGCCCGTCAATGAGATCCGACTCACGATTACTTATCCCTCGACCGATGGTGAGAAGGAATTTCAGTACGTGTCAATCGTGCCGCCCGTGATTGAGTTGGAACTAGAGGAGATGCAAGAGGAGGAGACAATCCCAACTGACGTCACTGAGGAGTTGGAGAAGCTTGGGATTCCGTTGCCGGACGGTTTCGGGCTGCCGTGACCTGATGCAAGTAGTGAGGTGCTGAGGATGTTGCTCATGAGAGTCTCAAGGAAAACATGCACGAAGAATGCTTTCACGTTGATGGAAGTGTTGGTCACCGTGGTCATTGTCAGCCTTGTTCTCACATCAGCTTACAGCGTAGTCTCGTCCACGATCAGTGCAAAGGTCCTTGTAGAGCAACAGATGAAGTCATCCAGAGTGGGACCGGCCATTCTGAATGTGCTTGCGTTGGACCTGAGAGGAGCAGTCCCGCTGCTGACGGGTAGGGAATTCTTCATCGGAGGGAACGGCGATCCAAATGAACTTAATGGTGCAGTGATCCGCCTCACAACTTCACGCCAGCCCGCATTTGTGCAGACGAAAGCTCGGAACACGCTCGTGCAAGTTACGTATTATCTGAAGCCGAATGGACCAGACCAGCCCTCGGGCTTGTACTCCCTTTATCGCGGTGAGCGTACGATTCAGGGTGAAGGCGGCAATTTTCGGCTTCTGTATGATCGCGTGCGGAGGCTTTCGCTTCAGTACTACCCGCCAGTCGGCGACCCGCAGGATCATTGGACGACAAATCTTCAGATAGTCCCCAACGCCGTCGAGCTTGAGATAGAGATTGAAAGTGAGTCTGATGAGAAAAGACAACTCGATGAACTGACTCACGTCTATGGCGACGATGACAAAGACACCGCTGTGTACAAGTACGCGACTATCGTCACATTGCCGTCTGCTGGAACGCTCAGTGAAGAAATCGTTATTGGCGATGACGAAGAAGACGAAGAAAAAGACAACGAAGATGAAGAGGCAGACGATGGCGAAACCGGGGGAGAAGGCTCTGGCGGCTCTGAAGATTCGGGCGGAGGCTATCGTAAGAGTCTGCAGCGGTCTCTGTCACGCAAAAGATCTCGCTCACGCAGAAACCAGTCATCACCTGATTTCTCGAATCGCGCGACGTCCAGTTTCGGTCCGGCCTGGCAGAAGCTGTTCGGCGGAACAGGAGGGATGGGCGACGGAGGGCCGCAGTAGAACTCAGAATGAACCGAAGTTGGCTTTGCCTTGTTGTTCTTCTTCGTCCCATTGCTTCATCGTTCGCCACCCCCTGACCTTCAGTATTAAGTACGCTGCGATTGTTGCAACAGACAAGACGGTGAACAATGAGATGCTCGAAACAATGGCAAGCCAGGATCGATATTTCGACTTAAGATGGTCTCGCCAATCCCTTTCGAACGCGATCATGTCCAGGCCAGTGACGGCTCTCAGGGCGCTATCGAAGTCACCGGTCTCTCGAATTGTCTCGATGATCTTCCGTAGCACATCATTTCCGAATTCGTCTTCGAGAAACCTGATTGCGCTTTCAGATTCTTCGTAGGCCAGAGCAAGATTGGTCAATTCCTTGGGGAAGACTTCTCCCAAGGCCGATAGCGAATAGAAATAGCCAGAAACCGCCGCTCGTGGAAGCACACGGGGTGCGCGAAGGATGTTCTGCCCCGAAAACCATACAGCCACACCTTCATTGAACCATAAAGGCACCTCGTGTTGTGTCTCCTGGTGCAGGCGACCTATCGCAAGATGAAGGACTTCGTGCCGCACTGTTGCAGCAAAGTCAAAAGCCGTAGGCAGAGACGTTAGTGACGCATCAATTGCGATCAGCCGGGCATAAGGGAACGCGACACCCAAGCTGTGAGGGTGAATTCGACCGGCAGTAAAGAGATCATATTCAGCGGAGTGTGCAAAGAGCTTTACTGTGAACTCGTCTGGAACATGCAGGTCGAGCCGCGTCAAGAGTTCAGGACGGGCTTGAGCAATAACCTCAAGACAATGCTTTGCGAGGTCCTCGCGGTCCGCGGGGAACTCCACGCTCACACCGTCGTGGACAATCGTTGTTCCCTCGGCTGCTAATGTCGTTTTACAGAGCAATGCTGCCAGGACCACTAGTAACGCAAAGTCAACTCTCATGTTCTCAGTGTTTACTCGAAAAGAATTGCGTTGTCCAACACACATTGTGTCCATCTCCTTTTGCTTTTATATCTTGGCTATGCGCCATCGTCAAGGCACCCTCCATCCGATGATCAGTTGGTGACAGGTTGAACAATGTGGCGTGAAAGTGTGATACCGAGTGATTGGCGGTGAGTCGATACAAGAATCTCGGGGAGATGAGTGATTCCCAGGAAAAACCGGGACACAAAACTAGTTTTGCAGAGCGCGGTGTAGCTGTTCTCCATTGACCAAAACAAAACTTGTATTGTGTCCCGGGTTTTCCCCGAGATTGCCGCATCGTTTGAAGTAGCGAACTTCTCTCAATGACTAGCAACATACCGTTCGCGGTTATTGCGGGGTCGAGCTAGCGGCTGAAGCAGTCTCTGCCCGAGGAAAATGACCTTTTTCAACCAGTCCCTATTTCTTACCTCGAACCCTCCGACGAAAATACCCCGAAATTCTTGTATCGACTCGCCTCAGGGGCATTGGCGGTGGATTCGTTGACTGCATTGGGGCGCACTGGTATACTCAAAACCGTTTGGGGAAGTAAGGTCCGACCGAGGGGAGAATACGGCTGTGCTCAAGCGAGAGGTCTTTGTCCGCCACAGATATCCACATCTTGTGCGGGGGCAGAAAGTACCTCCGCGTGTGACGCTCTCACTGGCGCTGCGCTTTTCTCCTTGGATAGCGGCTTCCACGGTTTTCCACATCTGTCTATTCGGGATACTTGCTGCTCTACCTTCGGGACTGCATATCTCATTTGTTGGCTCTGATTATTCCACTTTCAGTGTTAGCGAAATTCCAGCAAGGATTGATGTCCAGAGAGCTGATCGGCCGCCGATTCATGCCGTTAAGATCGGGAACGTCGTGGCTCAAGTGCCTCAGACGGATGTTTTCACGCTTGGCCTGCTACCGAGAATGCCTGCCGATTACGCGCGAATGAAACACGTGCAAACGGCAATTCAACCCGTTGAATTCTCCTATGAAGAGCCAAAATCGTCCGCGGCGACCCTACTGCTGGATCGTGCGCTACGATCCCCACAAGACGAACCGGTATGCCGAGCAGCCGGACACGATGCTCTGAGTATTGTGGGGGATTTGAAGAAGCGTCTTGTGGAGCTTCACAATAGTTCGCGAGGATTGTGTGTTGTCTATGCAATTGATCGGACTGCGAGCATGGCTGCGAAACTGAAAGACACTGGCAGGTATCTGCGTGCAGCCATTGAGAGTCTTGCAGCAAGGGGTGGGCTAGACAAATCATTGCTGACGGGTATTGTGTCCTTCTCTGATGGGTATACGGACCTCTGTCTTCCAACGGGCGAGCAGGACCGGCTTTCAAAGGTGTTGGATTCCTTTTTTGAGAGCGCGTTGGATGAGAATGATCAAGAGAACCTGATGGGGACGGTGAAGCATTGCATTGATGTGCTTGAGCAGTATCCCGCTGGAAGGAAGGCGATTGTGATTATGACTGATGAGAAAGGGGATGACTGGTCTGACTTGGAGGGTACTTTGGCATTGGCTCGCAAGAGCCATGTCACAGTTTTCGCCATAGCAAGAGAATCTCCCTTTATCGCCGACGTGATTACAGAAGAAGTCCATCAAGAGGAAGCTGGAATACGAAAGACTATGAGTGTCAATGTTGGTCCGGAATCTGCTCTTCCAGAGGTTCCGTCGATATCCTTGGGCGAATGGGTCTGTGATGACGTTTCCTCAGGGTTTGGTCCATACGCACTCAGCCGTCTCGTGAGAGAGACAAAAGGCAAACTCTATTTGCTGAGGACACGGGTCGACAGTTCAGATTCCAGTGATGAGTGGGAGTGTGAACGCGATGTTGTTGCACACTATCAACCCGGGCTTACATCTTTGGATGATTATGAACAGATGAATGCCGAGGATCCGCTTCGCAGGATCATCACTTCCGTACAGCAACAATGGGATCGGGAATCACGAGAGTTTGCCTTTTGGCAGACACTGCCGTCAGGTGAGCTTTCGGCCATTTCAGAGTGGACGCGACTGAGGCTTTCTCTGTGCAATGATCTTATTGAAAAGCTGAGGGAGACGCTTCCCAGCAATTCTAAAGTTAGGTTGATGCCGAGACGGCGTTGGATTGCACTCGGAGATTTGCTGCTTGCCAAGCTGACACTGGCGCGCTACCGGCTGAGCGAACTTCGAATTGCTCTTGAGAATGCAATGCAGCACGAATCAATAGAGCCACGCGAAGCCCGTATCCTTCGTGCTCATGATAAGGGATCAGATGAGAACCTGGAGAGGAACACGGTCATCTTGGCGTTTACACGAGTCGTGAAGCGTCACGAGGGTACTCCCTGGGCCAAAGTGGCGCAGGACTTTCTGAAACGACAATCCAAAGAGCTATATGCTTGGCGCATCCAAACACTCGGACAGCAATAGCCGGCCGAGTGTTTGATCATTCATTTCTTTGCCGCCGTATTGTACTAGCAGTGGATATCTGCTATGGTCGCCTTCCTCGCGATAGCTTTTCGTGCCGCGATGTGGATAATTAACAAAGGTAGTTGTTCTACCAAAAGGATTTATGGCCCCGGGGGTATTTTCCCTCGGACACTCGACCTCGGCTTTCCTGAATTGAGTGTTTTCATTGCGCTGGTCTCGAATCGTTCCCATACTAGTTACTGCGTGCCTATTGCAGGTTGCTCTCGTGCCCTCGCTGAGTGTGGACGGCGTACGGCCCGATCTGCCGATGGCCTTGTTAGTTATCATCGCTCTCAACGCAAGCGTCTGTGAAAGCCTGGTCGTCGGCGTGATTGTCGGTATGTTATTGGACATTTTCGCCGTGACCCCGTTGGGCCTTTTCGCGCTTGTCTATGGGCTTGTCGCCGCGTTAGTAACGTATATTCGAGAAAACATGTTTGTTGATACGTCATTTAGGCATTTGACAATTGTTTTCCTTGCGTCGCTGGTCGCGAACGGATCTTGTGTGCTTGCGGAATGCATACAACACGAATTGGTGAGTACGAGTTGCGCAATCTGGGCCTTGTGCGGGTCCGCTTATACGACGCTTTTGTTCGCAATCATCATGTATCCGGCAAAACGGATGCGTCGATGGCTTGGTCTCACACACCGGGTGCAGTTTAGCAATGTCCGATAAACGATTGAAAATGGTTGTGATGCTGATTCTATTGGCATTTCTGAGTGTTGCGGGGCGCCTGTTTCACCTGCAGGTGGTAAAGGGTCCTGAGAACCGCATGAAGGCTGAGGAGAATCATGTTAGACTTCGCTCGCTGATTGCTCCGCGGGGACAGATTCTTACATCTGACGGAATGATTGTTGCCAAAGACAGTGCTGCGTATGACCTTGTGGTTGATCCCATTGTTCTGCGCGGCAGTACTGCGCTGAGATGGCGAATTACGAGACTGTTCAGAAGCACTCAAGTCGGAAGATATGCTCGTATTTCCGATGTCCGATCAAAGCTCATCGCGGGCCCAGATGAGACGGCAGTGGGTTTGGAATTCAAGGCAGAGGCGAAAGATGTATGGGGGAATAAACTCACCGATCGGGGGAGCGGATCTGTCAGAGTCCCTTCAGTAATGGAGGAGGTCGCGGGTCTTGTGGCAAGTGTGGCCGGAGTCGATCAAATGGAGGTGCTTGAGCGACTTGTTCACGCGACGGTTCGGGACGCGTACCTTGCGTTCCGTGATGTTGATGCCGTAATCATTGGGGATCTGTCTTTTCCTGTTATCTGCAAATTAGAGCTGGCTATGAGTCAGGAAGAGAGGCGCCTGCAACTGAATGATCGGTTCAAGCGAAAAGTGCGGTTGGGCGTTTACGTGAAGGCTCGTCCCGACCGGCAGTATCCAGAAGGTGCTTTTGCCGCACACCTGATAGGGCATGTAGGAAAGGTGAATGCCGAGGATCTGGAGAAATGGGGCGATAGCTATCACGGCGTAAGATCAAAACGCCTGAAAGCGATAGATACCGTAGGCCGTACCGGATTGGAACGACGATTCGATTTTGACTTGCGTGGGCAATGGGG
>Ga0180433_10000506_pt1 | contig 66566 bp, 90 predicted proteins | sample SS_ome_8_FD_132980 | JGI IMG/M metagenome (GOLD analysis project Ga0180433, IMG submission 132980) | Hypersaline lake sediment archaeal communities from the Salton Sea, California, USA - SS_1_D_1 metaG | ecosystem: Environmental > Aquatic > Non-marine Saline and Alkaline > Hypersaline >... | reverse complement strand
TCTTGACTAGACTAAGAAGAAAGGAGAGTAAATTTTTCTTCTACGTTAAAAGAGCTATTAAGTACCAAGAGATGCCACCCTAGTCTCTTGCTCTACGCTAGAACCGTTTAATAGCATGTTTCACTAGTGAAACTAAGCTTTTTTAACTTTGTCGAAGGGTAGTATATAGGAGGTTTTCACAGTACCCACTTACCGTAAAACTGTGAACTTAGTATATAACGAGGAGTAAACGAGTGTTCGTTTTTCCTCTACAGGGGTTGAAACTCCATAGTTTCCAAAACGAAAGAGATTATGAAAATGTTATTTTTAAGAGGTCAAGTTCCTACTGACAGACCTAAAGAACAAATAATGTTCCATAGGCTTCAAGACTGTGATGATGTTTGGTCGCAACTAGGAGCTGAATTGTCTAAAGATGGATATGGGGAAATTTGGTATTGGGGAGGAAAACGCAAAGTACAATATCGCAATAATCTAATGGAGCGTTGGATTCCAAGTTTTAGTTCGTCTAAACCTAAATTCGAACCAACTCTTATTTTTGCTCGTGGTGGATTCCCTCAGTATGACACCATTTTAAATCGTTATCCCAAAGCGTTTAAAATTTACTACGGAGCAGGTAAACGATTTTTACCTAAGAGTAGTTTTAAGAAGTATAATTTAATTCTGGTAGATACTCACAAACAGCTGGAGAAAGCACGAAAACTTTTTCCTGAAATACGATCTGAATTATTTATTAAACCAGCAGCAGATAATGTGTTTGCTCCGGCTGAATCAGACAAAGAATATGATGTTATTTTTTGCTCTAATGAGCATAAGTCTGGAATAAAAGGGCATAATTTTATTTTGCCTGCATTGCCTAATGGCATAAAGATGATTCAATTGGGTATCGTTTCTTCAAAATTAAGATCTAAATATTCGAATGTTAAATTTACCAAATGGATACCTCGACGAAAGATTCCGGGGTATTACGGAAAATCAAAAGTTGCCGTAATATGTTGTTCTAATGTTGATTCGTGCCCTCGTATTATTCCAGAGGCACTGGCATGCAATTGTCCCATATTAGTATTAGACACTGTTAATGTGTGGAGAGAAAAGTATATCACGCCTATGACTGGGCGTACTAGTAATCGTGAACATTTTATAGATAATTTACGAATAATGATTAGAGATTATCAGAAATTTTCACCTTATGATTATTATAAAAATAATTTGTCATTGAAAGTATCTGCTGATTACATTCATGCTTTGATTAGAGGAGAAAAATTATGAAAGCTATCATCACCGGAGGCTGTGGTTTCATTGGATATAATTTATGTAAAGCGCTGTTAGATCATGATATTGGTTGGAATATTATGGTTATCGATGATCTATCTAGTGGAAAACCTTGGAATAAATGGGACGGAATCACATATATAGAATCACCTATTCAGGAATCATTAAACGAATATCCTCGTGAAACTGCGATTGAATATTACGCAAGATGCCATGAACCAGATGTTATTTTTCATCTTGCGGCAATACCACGGGTGTCATATTCAGTAGAATTTCCTTTTGAAACCACAGCGGCTAATATGATGGGGACTATGGGAGTATTTGAAGCCGCTCGAAAAAGCAAGAAGAAAGTTCGTGTGGTGTATACCAGTAGTAGTTCGATATATGGTGGAGCAGATGAGCTTCCTACTCCAGTTAATTGTCCTTCAAATTCTCAGTCTCCATATGCTCTTCAAAAGTGGCAAGGTGAAGAATGGGGTCGAATGTACGCCAGTTTGTATGATTTAGATATTGTTTCATTGCGGTATTTTAACGTATTTGGGATGGCGTCATATTATGGTGGTGCGTATTCTACAGTTTTGTCTGCATGGTTGTATTCTCTTTATGTTGATCCGGCAACTCGTCCGTTCTTAGAAGGCGATGGGACTCAGAGCAGAGATTTTTGCTATGTAGATAATGTTACTCAAGCAAATATTTTAGCTGCTTTATCTGAGAAAGATTTTCACGGAGAAGCTTTTAATATCGCTCAGGGATCATCTCATTCATTACTAGACTGTAAGGAATTGCTCGAATCTATTTCTGGAAAAATACTTGATCTGGAATATAAACCAGAACGTATAGGAGATGTCAAGCATACTCTGGCGGATATTTCTGCAGCTAAAAATATACTAGGGTATGAACCAACAACTAATTTTGAAGATCAAGTCCGTGTTATGGCGAAGTGGTATGAAAAATCTTATCGAAAAAATTAAAGGGCAAAAGGTACTTGTTATTGGTGATATAATGTTGGACGTCTATCTCCGAGGACGAGCAACACGTATATCACCTGAAGCTCCAGTACCTGTGGTGTTAGCAGAAAATAAAGAGCTTATACCTGGAGGTGCAGCAAATGTTATGGCAAATTTGAAGGCCCTGGGGTGTGATGTTTATGGAGCAGGTTTAATTGGAAAGGACAGTGAAGGAGAGTTTTTGGTAGATCATCTGCATGCTTTGGGTGTAAATACTGATTGTATATTACAAACATTATTGCCTACTATATATAAAACTCGGATATTGGCTAGTGGTCAGCATGTAATACGCTATGATTGCGATTCTGATTTTTCTCAATTAAATTGTCAGGAGGATTTCATTGATATTGTTCGATCGTTGTTAGATACAGACGACTTTGGGGTAATCATAATTTCTGATTACAATAAAGGTACAATTAGTCTGCGTCTAATGAATGTTATTAAAACTCTTTGTAAATGTCCTGTTATTTGTGATATAAAGCCAGGGCATGCTAATTTCTTTAATGGGGTTCAGTGTATTACCCCGAATTTATCTGAGGCTAGAAGTATACTCGGAATTACTCATGGGTGTAGTGCGGTGTTTTTAGCTCGTCGTTTAAAAACGGAAATGTCTTTGTCGTCAGTTATAATTACTATGTCTGATGATGGTTTATTATTGCTGGATGAGCAGGATGAAGGGTTTATTTGGGAAGCTTATACCAAAGTAGACGAACATGACCCTCGACATAGATTCGATGTTACAGGAGCGGGTGATACCGTTTTGAGTGTTTTTTCGGCAGGTGTGGCTGCTGGTTTTGATTCTGGTTTTGCGGCTTTTGTTGCTAATGTCGCTGCAGGTATAGTGGTGAATAAAATAGGAACTGCTGTATGTACGTTTGATGAATTGGATAGAGAATTAAAAACGTGTGTGCTTGATGACAGGTTTACTGCTTAAATATAATAAAGTACATAATGATGCTTTGCAAAAACTAGCACCCAAACTTCAGAAACAATTCAAGATAGTTTGGGGAGATTTGAATGACTTAGATGGTGCTGTAGATCTTCAGTCATGTGATTCGTTACTAGGATATTTTAAATCCCTTCCTTCGTTTGATTTTGTAGTTATAGGTGACGTTTTCTGGAAAACCGGACAAAATATCTGTAAGATATGTAATGTTAGAAATTTACCTGTTTTTTTCTTACAACATGGACAGTGGGTATACATAAAAAACAAAAAAAATCTCTTACATTATCCTTTTTATACTTTTTTGTTTGGTGATAATGTTTGTGATATGTGCTCGTCTTGGGAGTATGCTCAATACTCAAAATGTTTTGTAACAGGAACCCCAAGGTATGATGAATGTTCTAAGTTGAATCTGGATCAGTCTACATATATTTATGTTGCTCCTCCGGTAGTAGAAGAACTCATTCATGATAAGCCTAGTGGTATCATTCGAAAACAAGCTATTAAGGCATTGGAGCTTTTGGGGGGTATTGATAAAAAGTTCTCTTTGATTATTCAACCACATTATAGGGAAGCTCGCGTAGATTATTTACAAAAAACATTTCCGTATGCTCAATTCGTGGATCCTGATCTAGATCCGTTGAAATTTATTCGAGGGTCAGCTAAGGTTATCACATCTCGTAATTCTACATCTGTGTTGGATGCGTTAGCTTGTCGAAAATCAGTCGTATTAACTGATATAAATGATACTGAGTCATTTTTTTCTAGATTTTATTTTGAGGATTTTGCCTTAGAAAGTAGTAATATATATGAGTTTAAAAACCATCTGAATTCTGAGTGTAAAATTAATGATGACAATTATGTGCAGCGTGCTAAAAAATATATATATTTAGGAGATGCATCGTCACGTATTGTAGAATTAATTTCTAACGTGATGTATAATGTATTATGAGTTATCAAAACGAAGTAACTTTTATGTGTGATTCTTGTGAGAGGCAGTTTATAATTAACGAAGAAACCATGGAATTGCCTCCTGGATGGATAGGAATTCAAGTCGTTATCGCTGACACCGAAGGTTTTATTCCAGATCATGAACGAGAAGTCTATTCTCATGTGTGTTCTCGGGAATGTTTGATTGAATATGCATCTAGTACTGACATGCGACAACGCATATGTTTAGTGGAAAAACCGGAGTATCCAACTGATAACGAGGAAGAGTTGTCATGAAATTGCAAAAAGATCTTGGACAAAAGATAACTCAGTATGCTAAGCATTATGTGTTGTCTAAATATGATCCTACTACATTAGTAATGTCGTTTGACCCAGAATTAGAGGGATGGAAATTAAAACACAAGGGATTTTATATTGGTATCGTTGATAGCTCCGGAACACAGTTGGTTAGAGTTGGTTTCCTAGAAGAAAATTGTTCTAATATCGTTAACAGTACAAACAGAGTATTAGAGGCTGTTTTTGCTGAATTGACTACCAAAAATATATCCGTTAAAGCCATTCAAACTAGTACGTTTTATGTTACAATGGTGATCGATGTAGTTTTTATGTCTAATCCATTGAATTGGAATGAAAATGATGACGGAGTTTATTTTAGCTGGGGAGATCGGTACAAGGGTATGTATTTGCCTTATGAAATTAAGCGGTTGTCAGTTAAGAAAACTGAGATTATGAACAGAGTATGTAGCTGGGAAGCATCAGTGCCTGGGAATTTATGGCGATTGCCCGAGGGTTTGTGTAGTAGATTAATTTGTGATAGCTATTTTTGTAATTAGAGGAGAAAGTTGATGGAATTTTCGATATCTGAGTCTAATTTTGAGGATCGGGTAATTAAAGCTGAAGTACCAGTGGTAGTAGACTGTTATACTGATTGGTGTATGCCGTGCAAAGCGTTGAAACCGCTGTTAAAAGAAATCGTGGATGAAATGTCTGGTAAAGTTAATCTGGGATTTTTAAATTTGGACGACAACCCACGTTTAGCAGAAAAATTAAAGATAACAGCAGTGCCTAAAGTATTGATATACAGTGAAGGTGAAATTAAGTCTAAAATTGTAGGCATTATGCCTAAGGAAGAGTATTCTACTCAAATCAAAGAAGTAGTAGATGGAATTTCTGCACTAACTGATTAGCAATTCTTAAAAGGACATTTCTGGTTCTTGGGGAATAATATCTTGGAGGTGTCTAGTGAAAAAAGTTATATTGTCGGCAATTTGTGTTTCATGGATATTTTTTGCGGGATGTCAAGCGATTCCAAAAACTTTTGAACAGGGTATGGATTTGTTGGATAAAGCTGCTGAAAAAGCAGAGAAGCATGGTACTGCGTATTCTGGAGTTATTCGGTGGGATGGCACGGTTGGTGGTGCTTGGATTCAGCGTGGAGAAGTTGATACAGGGGTATATTTAGAATTTTCTGTGCATGGAAACGCAGCTGCTGAGCGTCCAGCGGTAAATAGTACGGTTGAAAAAACTGTGGAATAATTATCTTACCTGCTTGACATTTCCATGAAATATAGTATAATTAGATATTCGCGGGGGTGTAATTAGATATTCGCGAGGGTGTAATTAGATATTCGCGAGGGTGGAGGGAGTCCGGTTGTTCCTGCCAGCCTCGTCTCGAAATGCGGTGGAGTGGAACGGAATGCTGAATAAGCTGGACCATACAACTCTCATAAGGTTGTGATAGTGGGTTCGACTCCCATCACCGCTAGTTTGTAGAGTGATATTAGTTGTTGTTGTAACTGGGAGATAAAGTGTGGATCCAAAAACTGGGCAAATTAAAGAATTCATGTCACAGAAAGAAGCCGAACAAGAAGGATATACAATACCACTAACTAGATCGCCCAAATCTAGCTGCAAAAAATGCCATGGGCGCGGATATATTGGAATGAATGATGAAGGCAACAAGGTGCCGTGTTCGTGTTCGTGCTCGTGCTCTGATTGAGTAATGGGAGAGAAAATGTCAAGAACCCCAGGACTAAAATCCAGGGGCTTGTTTCCTATATTGCTGGGGTTAGAACAATCCCGTAGTTTCCAAAACGGAAGAATATTATGACTGACTCCGATCATCGTATTAAAAAGAATTTTGTATTTAGTGACGATTCCTCTGATACCCAGAAAGATAAATGTGAAAAATTACGTGAACAATTCCAATGGGACGAAGATTCAGAAGAAGAAACCGATGTTGAGTTACTGTTTTCGATGGAAGATGTAAAAGATTGCTGTGTTAATATTATTGATCATACTATGAAACACATCTCTGCAGAAACCCTTTCTGATGTCACTATGGGTAAACTCTATTTTGAAATTCCTTTTGCTTCGAGTTTTCATTCTTTGCTCGAATCTCGTTTTGATAATTCTTGGAGTTTAGCATCGAGGTTGGAAGTTATAGATGCAATAAGATTTGAACTTTCAAGACGTTTTGAAGGAGATGAGTGTAAAAGCAGGTTGAGTCGAAAAATACAAGGAGTCATACCTGATGCTCGGCGCAGTTGTATTGTGGAGGAAATTTATTTCAATGATGATGCAGTTACGGTGGACGATAGTCATCAATTCTCGTTAGAGATATCTCTACAATTTAGTTTTAATGAAGGAGTATGACTATTTAAATACGTATAGGTAGTTAATAGCGTCGAGATTTTTACTCGTCATTAACCAACGACACGAGCCATCACCAGTTAAGGCGAAATCGGCTAAAGGGGCATTTGTTGGGAATGACTAGTATTCAGACTGCGATCGTCGTTTTAATGATGCCCCTTAACAATTTAAGTAGTCCAAGCATGGACGATGATTATAAACGCTAAAAAGATTAATGCTCTAGAAGGAGGATGGCTTAATAGTGATTATAATATAATTAAGTCACGTCTAGTAGAGCAGAATATTCCGATTTTTCGGCAAGAAACTCTACCTCTGCTTCGTTTGTACGATGATGGATATTGGGGCGGATTAAGATCGGTTCATCGTATAGATCTAGCAGTTCTTGATCCGCACCACTGGCAATTCGATGATAGGGTTTTCGCAGAATATGTAGAACGAATCACGTCGGTTCAATTTCCTGCTATTTGCATATCAGAGTATCCATTTGGTTATGATGTTCCTAAAGTGGAAATAAATGAGTATGCACGTAAAATGTCACAAAGGACTGCCCTTTTAGCTACTTCTATTAAAAGGCGACATTCAGATACGGTAATTTTGTCTCCGGCTGTAGGAGTTATTAGAGAAGAGTACTTAAATACATGTCTAGATTATTACATGAGTAATCGGCAGCATTTTACGGCATATGCAGTTCATTGTTGTAATAGGTCTGATGAACACACTTTAGGGCGTCTCACTTCTTTATTGACTCAAATACAGAAAATTCTTCCGAAGGAATTATGGATTACGAAATGGGCTATTCCTTCTTTTGAAGGACAACTTGTTGGGTCATCAGTGATGGGTCCTGCAAGCTGGGAACCTATTAGTTATAAAGCTTCTGGGCAGCGCATGCGCAGAACATTCACATTATTAAATACTTTGTCTAATTCTAATAGCAAGTGGTTTTATGTAGGATTAGGGAAAGATGCTTATCATCCACGTTTACGTTCTTCCTGTGAAGAGTATTGGAAGCCATTAACTACCATATGGCGGCCAGAGGAATATAAGGGGTTTTGGGATTTCTATCACTTTTTAGGAATGTTAACCCATGATGGACAAATTAAAGATATTCTCTTGAATAGTTTTTTGTCTTTAGCTGCTCGACACAATGCCTAATTTTCAAAAATTGTTATTACGCTGGAGTTTTGGAGTCCAAGATACCACTCGGTTGGCGGATTTCTCTGAGGATAAAAAGTTATACGATCTTTTCTGGTTAACAAAGTTATCTGTTATTTCATTTCAGCGCTGGTTTCCGGGCGCTAAATTTATGATATTTTATAATGGGGATAATTTTTTTCAGTTCTGCGAAATATTCGAATCTATAGAATTATCCTTGTTTGAAGAGATAGAATATGTTAATCAAGCTGAATTAGTTCAATCAGGAGAGTTGCCCAACCCGTATCATTTTACTCCTCAAGGAGTGTGGTGGAAGTGGGTTCCTTTTAGATATGATATCTCTAAGCATGAGGTGTCTATTGATACAGACATAGTATGTATCGGAGAGCCAAAAGATTGGTACAAATGGCTAGATAGTACTGAAGAAATACTTATAGCTCCTGAACGGTTTAAAAACATTGTTGTAAGCACATGTGGTGATTTTTATTCTCATCCTGTTTTGCGTGGCAAAACTCCACTTAATTGTGGTATTGTTGGACATAGAGCTGGTTGTGATTTTAGTGAAAGATTTTTTGATATTACCGAACAGATAGAATACGGATATACTCGGAATTCTCTCTTTATTACAGAACAGGGAGCAATTAATGTATGGGTATATTCTTTGGAGATAGAAGGTATAAGTTCATATGTTTTAGACTTCGAACGATGTGCTTGGATTCGAGATTTCTTGTATTATTTTGAAAAAGGAGTGCCGGTAGAGACTATACATGCCACTACTTGGCATAAACGCATTGCCCGCTCTCTTGGGTCTATTTTAGAGCGAAGAGTATTTGATGAGAGTTATGATGATTGCTCGTTTTTGTCAGATATGTTAGTTAGGGCAAAAGAGTTAAATTATTATCAAAAACATGTTCTTAAACGTCAAATCGGAGAATCTCAGGATATTCCGGAATTTTTTGCATAGCAAAGTGGCTTATTTAAATGTATAATGTTTTTGAAATGGTTAATCGTAGAGTACTGGTGTGCTCTGTTGTACTGTTACGTGTGTGGCAAAGGGATGGGTATTAGACGTGAGTAGAAGAAGTGCATTTATACCAGAGCTTCCTTGCGAGGAGCTAGTGCGTCGGATTATTGGAGAAGGTTGGAGGAATCTGCCTGCAGAGGAGATTGATGGGGCTTGGGGAGTAGCTATAGTCCGGTCTATTTTAGATGGGGTTGGATGTAATGAAGAACATTCGTGGCAATTGAAACGCATTGCTGGTCATTTGGGCGTAGATCCCGAGAATCTAAAAGATGCCTTTATGCGCTTGGGAATGAATGGGGTTTTTCGGAATGACAAAATCAAAAAGGATCGCAAAGCTTTGAATGGGTTGGATACATTGGCATGGTGTTATTATGCGGGTTTGGCTCAAGGGGCTACGGGGAATGTCACTTACCGTCCGTCGCGTCGGAAGTTTAAGCAGGAAGATCGAAAGAATTGAAATCAGACGACCTCGTTAACAACGAGTTTATTTCCGCTTATACTCCTGACTCTAAGTTTACAATTATAGATAAGCAAGAAGGCGAGTATAAGTTTCGTGTTGTTGGGTCCAAAGGAGCAGGTATAGGCATATTCCTTCCTGTTGATTTCACGTGTGCTCGTTTTGTACGAGAGGCTAATTCGGAAGAGCGAGAGTCGTATTGGTCAGCTTGGCCTCAATTAGATTGTATCCTTGTTTGTTTGACCGATTTAGGTTGGTGCGCATTTCCTACAGACTTGCCTATTGCCAAGTCAGCTTTAAAAGTAGAGCAAGAGATTATTGTACGACAGGTTTCTAATGGTAAGCGTTTTGATTTTATTACTGTTAGATGTGATGGTGTGAGATTTTGGTATGAATCCTCATGTGCAGAAGAAGAAAAATCGTCTTGTATTCAAGAGTGTTATGATGGTCGAAGTAACATTCAATTCATGAAACGAAAATTAGAAAAAGTTAAAGCTTTGTCTCCCGAAGAAAAAAAATCTCTTGATTTGGCGGTTGCTTCGGAGAATAGAGATATAAGAGGGTGTGATATAGAACTCTCATGGCAAGTGCAAAGTGGAGCAATTAATGGTCCGCTTATTGATGGTAAAACATTTGACGTAATGTGTGCAGGAATGTTTGTTAATAGTTGATCGGGCAGTAAATTGCTAACAACTGATGCTAAAGAACGAGCTTTAGAATTGGCCTGTCAGGCGTATAGTGAGCTGTTTAAAGCTGGAATTCCTGAACATTTCATCCCTCTAATTTCTTCAGTTGGCGAAGCAAATGCTAATACTTTTTTTGGGTCTTTTGGTGGAGAGTCATGTTTTTTCTTGGAGATAGAAAATGTACGTAGCTCATTGTCTCCAGTGAAAATAACATTTGGAGTGCGTTATCATAAAAGAAGTTTGTGGTCGAAATTCCGTGACATTTTAAGGACGAATTGGAGTAAAATCAAAAACGAAGAAGAAAAATATGAGATATATCTAGAACCAGATGATGTAACTCGATTAAAAGATATATTAAGAGTGTTGTAGAATAAAGTATGCCTTATACTGTAGATTATAAAGAACTACTGAAAGAGATAATATCTAAACTGGATTCTCTTTCGGAAGAACTGTCCGGTAACCTAAATTATTTATTGAACCTCTATCTCCGTGCTAAAGCATCAGAGCTTTACGGCTATTATTTAGTAAAAGCTTTGTTTTGATTTATTTGCTTCTCGTCGTCGGTATTGTAGGATTAATACGATAGTAGGAGCAGAACAAGAGTTCATTCGTAGAGGAGGCATAAGTGATTAAATGTTACTCTTGTAAGAATGGTCTTGAGTCGTGCGAGGTAAGCATGGGTATGAATATGCCTAATGTGACTCCTGGTCCGGTATATTTTTGTGCTAAATGTGTTCCTATAGGAACATCAGCAGAGATAGTTGAAAGTTTAGATAATTTTGTCAATCCACCTAAAGAGAGGAGTATAAATGCATAAGGTACAAAAGGGAGTTCAGGATTTCCATGAAAAATATGGATGTCTAACGAAATCCGAGCCTACTATGCCTGAGGCTCAAGTGCGTCTTCTTCGAGCTAGTCTTATAGTTGAAGAGGCAGCAGAATTTTTGTCGGCAGCCAGAAATGCCGACATGGAAGGTATGTGTGATGCTCTGGCTGATTTGTTGTATGTTACTTATGGAACTGCTGTAGTTATGGGTGTTGACATGCAACCTATCTCAGATGAAGTGCAGGCATCTAATATGACCAAAGATGGTGGAGGACAAGATTCTGGCGGAAAAATAATGAAAGGTCCAAATTTTCGTCCTCCGGATATCCTCAGTAAATTAAGAGAGCAAGGGTGGAAAGATGACAGATAACTTACGACCTTCTTGGGATTCGTGGTTTATGACAATGTGTTTTGTCGTATCTCAACGGTCTTTAGATAAAACAACGAAGCATGGGTGTGTTGTAGTAAATAATGATCATTCAATACTTAGTGTGGGATATAACAGTCCACCTAGAGGATGCATAGACGATGCTATACCTCAGGATCGTCCCATAAAGTATCATTATATGGTTCATGCCGAGGCTAACGCTATTGCTAATGCGGCTAGTATGGGTACATCTCTAAAGGGATCTACATTTTATATTACAGGTCCTCCGTGTTGTAACTGTTTTGCGAGTATTATAAATACTGGAGCAGCTAAGATTATTCATGGGCCTATATTGCATTATAGGAAACAGGAAGAAATTGAGGCTGTACATTTCATGAATGCAAGAAAACAAATTGAAGTGGTTGATTTTAGTAAATGCGGGAACTCATTGGATGATGTTTTCGCTTTAATGACACGTACTGCTGATTATATTAATCATAAGCTGGAATCTCAATCATGAATAAACAAGTTCTTAAACCCGTAATAGATAGTCGTCATCTTAAAGTCTTGGCAGCAAAACGCGATTTACTGAAAGATGCTGTGGTTTTTATTTGTTTGGACGAAGACAGGTATGGGCATTTGGATGTTGCGAATTTGCGTAGATTAACTCAAAGTATAGATAATCTAGAGCCTACTGGGTGTTATTTTATTGGTTTGAAAAATTTACGTGTAAACATTTTTGACAAGTCTGATGTAAAAAATCGAGATATAGTAATTACTTTAGGTCACCCAGAAGATAAAAGTCCAAGAGAGTTGGGTGATGTAGAGAAAAAGCTGCAAGATGTATTTAGTACGGCTCGTAGTATTTCAGTAGTTCATAATTATGTTGATAGTGTGAGAACATTATGAGTGAATCAGTCGAGTTACACCCAGCCTACCAATGGGATTGTCCTAGCTGTGGGCGAGAGAATTTTGAGCGCATTGCTATTCTAGGAAAGAATGATTCATGGGAAGTTCCTAGTGGGGTAAAATGTAACCACTGTAAATCGTTGTTTCCATCTTATGATCAGTTCGATGATCAATTTGATGATTTTGATTCCGAACCTGATGTTGGGCCTATGGAAACAGACATATGAGTGACTTTATTATAAAGTTGCCCGCGAGCTTATCTAAAGACCCGAGCATAGCATACCGAGAAGGTTACAGCGATGCTATGAGGGCTAATCGGGAAAACATTACAACTTTACAGGAAGCCGCCGATCAGGTTGGTGAAGCGTTGGAATTTCATAAAGGCAGACCAGTGATAACTGTCGCTATGAGGCAGTATCTGTCTCGTGGAAATATTTTTGGAGGAAAATCATGAAGGCGTATTTGAGTTTAGTGGAAAATGTTCTGCAGAATGGGATATTGAAACCTAATCGTACTGGCATTGATACTTTGTCGTGTTTTGCTCTACCATTTCGTCATGATCTGGCAGACGGGTTTCCATTACTGACCACTAAAAAAATGGACGGACCTCTTTGGAATTCAATCGTACATGAATTGTTATGGTTTATTTCAGGAGAGAATCATATCCGCAAACTTAAAAAACATACTCGTATTTGGGATGCTTGGGCAGATAGCTCCGGCAACTTGGAAACCGCGTATGGTTTCTATTGGCGTAATTTCCCTCATGTGGGTGGTACTATGTCGTATTATAATGACCCTAATGGCATTGATCATCCTGACGAATTAGCTGATGAGGTGGGCAATTTTGATCAATTGGGTTATTGTGTTGATCAACTTAAAAAGAATCCTAATAACCGTCGCCTAGTGGTATCTGCTTGGGAACCTTACAATGCTCATAAAAGCAAATTGCCTCCTTGTCATTTGTTGTATATTTTTAATGTACAAGATGATCGTTTGTGCTTACATATGACGCAGCGTAGTTGCGATTTATTTTTAGGAGTTCCTTTTAATATCGCATCTTACGCATTGTTAGCTCATATAATTGCTCAAGAGGTAGGTTTGAAACCTGGAGTTCTAAGCATAACATTTGTAGATGCTCATATTTATTGTGCTGATGAGAATGATGAAACTATAGTTAATGGTTCTCCTCGTAAAGAGTATGATCATATTAAAGTTGTTAAACAGCAACTTAAAAGAACTCCATATTCTTTACCTGAAATAGAAATTTCTGAAAAACCGTGGAATCAGCACGAATTTGATGATTTTAAACTTATTGGGTACAAAAGTCACGAGATTTTAAAAGCGAAAGTTTCAGTTTGAAAATCCACAGGAGAGTCTTATGTTAGACGATTTAGATAATGATCTATGTTTAGAATGGTTTGTTCGTAAGAATGGGGAGTTGGATGAAAAACTTCCACTTATGGCAAAAGAGGTAATAGCACGGGGAATTGATTACACTAAATTAAATGAAGAAGAAATAGATCAAAAGGTAGTGTCTGAAGTCATAAACATTATGGAAGAATATTTGTATTCTTTTAATGACATGACTCAAGAGGAAGTTGCTTATTGTATAGAACAGATCTGGATTGCATCAGTTCTCGTTGAATGCGTAGAAGAAGGCATAATTGAAGAAATTGATGGCGAGTACAAATGCAAAGAATAATAATCGCAGCTGTTGCTCAAAACGGATGCATTGGGCGAGATGGTAAAATGCCTTGGCATATTCCTGAAGATTTAAAACGGTTTAAGAAACAAACCGTAGGTAATGCTGTTATTATGGGGCGCAAAACATATGAGTCTATTGGCAAGCCACTAGTAGATCGTTTGAATTTGGTAGTTACTCGTAATTGGCAGTCGTCACTTTTGAATGAGCATAATCCTAATTTAGTTTTTTGTCGAGATATGATATCTGCTTTTCAATGTGCCAAAACCAGGGAATTAGGTGTGTTTGTTATTGGTGGTGCTGAAGTCTACAAACAATCTCTTTCGATGGCGGATGAAATGCGTCTTACAATTTTGCCTGACGAGTACGAAGGGGATGCTTTCTTTCCAGAGTGGCCTGTTAGTTCTGAGCGATGGGTGATTCAAGAAGATAAAACAGAATGCGGTTCTGATGGAATTAAGTATGTGACATATCAGAGGCTAAAATATTAATTATTTTGTGATTTTTGTTTGTAAAGAGTGTATAATAGAGTTGGGCAAAGTTGCCTAACCTGATTTTGGGACTGAGTTTCAGAAGGAGAGTACAGATGACCAAGAAGAGTGCAAGTAAGAAGAGTAGCAAGAAGACGGCGGGAAAGGCCATGGCGGCTCAGAGGATCACGAAGCGTATTGTTGACGCTAGGCGACACACTACCGGATACGTGATTGAGGGTAAGGAAGTATCTGTTTCGCAGGCTCGTAGCATGGCTGCAGCAGGACGACTTCGGGGAGTACAAGTGGTTGGTGAGCATATTCAGGCAGTTCCTGGGCGTCGTCGTCGGCTCTCCACATTGCCAACAATGATTAAGAAGTAATCGTCTGAGGATTTTAGAATATTGAAATGAGATATTAATTATTATTTAAAGCGCTATTCTTGCGAGGCTTAATATAATATAATATTTAATTTAAACAGCCCTTTCGAGGGCTGTTTTTATTTAGATCAAAGTTGACAATGGTCCAGATTTTGTTCTTGCAGAGTATTTAGAGAGCTGCTTGGAGTCTTTTAATAGAGTAATCAAATTAATCACTGAAAATTGAGTTTGAATTGTTGAACAGATTTACGCTATTTTAAAGGATAATAACCTCTTTTATGTGTATCTAATGTAGATATCATCAGAGGGGGTTATTGTGATATTAGAAAAAGTTAAAATTACTAATAATGCTAAGGCGTTTGTTACTAGGATATGCGATAATTGCAGCAAAAAAGAGAAAGTTAGAATGTCAGTAGTGTTCAGAGGAAGATTAAGGAGGGGAAAAAATATTGATTTGTGTCGGAAGTGTTCCTGCTCGCGTAAATATAAACCAGTAGGTTCTTGGCCTGTGGGTGAAGATTCTCATTTATGGAGAGGTGGACTTCGAAAGGATAGTAGAGGATTTTGTAAATACGCCGGAACGGAAGGTAAATACGTATATGAGCATAGATATGTGGTAAGCCAAGCATTACAAAGGGAATTGTTACCTGAGGAAGTTGTCCATCATATTGATATGAATAAGTACAACAATGATATTCAAAATTTATATTTGTTTATTAATAATTCTGCCCATATAAGATGTCATGTTTTAGCGGAGAATTTAGTATACAGTTTATTAGGGGAATACGTTTGGTTTGATAGAAAAAAACAGGAATATACAACGGAGCCGGTAAGTGCTGTTGTTGAAGATGTGGTTGATCTGCGGTTTTTGGAAGGAAAACGTATTCGTATTTATAGGCGACGTTTAGTTGATGGTCAGTTTAAATGTTATCAATATTACAACATTAAAAAGAAAAGCAAAGGTTATCATAAAAGGTATGTTCATACTGAAATAATGAAGAGATTTATTAAAAGGGATCTTTTTAGAGGTGAATGTGTGCATCATATTAATGGCGATACATTGGATAATTCATTTGATAATTTAATTCTTCTTAAAAATTCTAGACATGCCTGGGTTCATAAGTTTAGTCTATCTAACATGATAGCTCAATTGTACAATCGGGGTATCGTAGTTTTTAATGATGGGACATACAGGATAAAAATATGAAATTAGTAATAATTGAAAGTCCGGGAAAAATATCTTCGTTTACTAAGGCTTTGGGTAAGGAATACACTGTGGTAGCCAGTCGTGGTCATTGTGTGGACTTGCCAGAAAAAGGTTTTTCTATTGATATTAAAAATGAGTTTAAGCCTACGTTTGAGATTAAATCTGATAAAGTCGAGATGGTGAATTCGTTAAAAAAGATGGCTGCCAAAGCTACTCATGTGTATATGATGACGGATGACGATCGCGAGGGCTCGGCAATAGCTTGGCATCTGCAGAATATTTTGGAGCCTTGTACTGATGCTAAGTTTTATAGAGCTGCCACAAATGAAATAACTGAAAAAATGATTAAACAGGCTATCGCTAATCCAGGTTCGATCGACATGAAGATGATTGATGCGTACTTGTGTCGGCGACTATTAGATAGGTGTGTTGGATACAAAACTAGCTTTTTAACTCAACAAGCTACGGGTGGGCGGTCTGCAGGTCGGGTGCAAAGTGCCATGTTGCGAGTGATTGCTACTCGTGAAAAGGAGATCATACAATTTGTTCCTGAAGAATATTGGGTATTAACAGGTCATTTTAATACTTCAGAAAATGTTTTATATTCTGGAATATTAGACGAAAAAGTTAAAATTCCCAATGAGGCTACGGCTCTTGAAATATGCAAAGATGTGCAAAAATCTAAACCATTTATTTTGTCAGTGGAAAGCAAAGACGTGACAGCTAGTCCGTATGCTCCATTCACGACCAGTACAATGATTCAATCCGCAGGTAGTACGTTTGGATGGACAGCAAGCAAAGTAATGAAGGTTGCTCAGGGCTTGTATGAAACTGGAATGTGTACCTATCCAAGGACGGATTCACCTGCAATGGCAGATGAAGCAGTTTCGTTTATACGGAATTTTATTACCCATGAGCATGGGAGCAAATACCTTCATTCTTCGGTAAGAAAGTATAGCGCCAAAAAGGGAGCCCAAGAAGGCCATGAATGTTGTCGTCCTACAGATATTGCTGTTAGATCTGTTTCTGGCTCAGATGCAAATAAATTATACTCTATGATTTGGCGTCGAGCGGTTGCTTGTCAAATGAGTAATGGCAAAGATAAGAGAACAAAAATAACAACCAAGGCAGGCGAATATAATTTTATCACCAAAGGTAATATACGTTTATTTGATGGTTTTAGGAAGGTGTGGAATTATTCTAAACATGATGACATTGTATTGCCACAGATAGCTCAGAATGAGAAAGTTACTCTTGTAAATATTGACAAGGACCAAAAGTGGACAACTCCTCCTTCTCGATATTCTGATGCTTCTTTGCAAAAGAAATGTGATGCTCTACAAATTGCTCGTCCTGCCACGTTTGCTTCTTTTCTTAATACTTTAGAGAAGAGAGGATACATATTACGAGAGAAAAAATCTTTCAAAGCTACTGATTTAGGAATTCGTGTTATGGAATTTCTAATGCAAGCAAATATGTGTTTTGTGGATTTGAAATTTACTGCTCAAATGGAGGATTTTTTAGATGAGGTAGCCTCAGGTAGTCGTCAAAAGATTCAAGTTTTAACAGAATTTTGGGGGAAATTAAAACAGAATATTGAAGACGGCAAGGTTGTAAAAGAAAATTTACAAAAAACATCTCATAAATGCCCTCTTTGCCAGGGGTATTTAATGTTGAAACATTCGCAATTTGGTCCGTTTTTGAGTTGTGAAAATTATTCTCGCAAAGAGAATGAGGGATGTGAATATACTGCTAATGTAGATTCTGATGGTAATGTAGTAGAGAAAGTAGTTAAAGAAAAAGAGTATGCATCATTTGATTGTAAATACTGCAAAAGCAAAATGGTTAAACGCTCATCAAAATTTGGAGAGTTTTACGGGTGCTCGGCTTATCCAACTTGTAGAGGTATTGCAGATTTAGAAGGCGAGTTCAAGCCTTTGAAGAAAGATAAGAAATCATTCAAAAAATCTAAGAAGAAGTTCAAGAAGAAAGTTGCAAAAAAATCCAAGAAAGTAAAAGAAAAATGACAAAGAGTGTTAGAAAACTTGAAACTCTTCTTGATGTGATTACATTTATAGGTAATAAACATAAAAGTATTGGGCTGAATAATGCGGGAGTGTATGCCCTGAAGTTACTGCGTCAGTCTGATGGTACTAGAATTCCGTTTGAAGAAATGCAGGGTATCAGAATAAAAGATTTCATAATTCAGAATGATAACAGTTTGGTTGTAGAGCAAGAAGCTCATGGGACTGCATTCCGGGGAAGAAAAAGTATTACGTATGATGCTCGTATATATTTGTCTAATTTGGCAATGATAAATATCTATGATTATTCGGCTGAGTTTTTAACAGTGAATAGTGTAGACTTTGTGTATATAGAAAATACTAAGAATGCATCTGTTGTTATGATGTCTGAATGGATTAACGAACAGCCTGGGGTATTACGGGGTCAGTGGTTTATGGATAGACATGCAGAGAAAGTATTTGCATCTATAGGTGTGAATAGTAATACAAAAAATCAAGAGGGCTTTGATCGTAATATTGATTTAGATATGAGGCTTTAAAGCGAAAGTGAGATAATAATGGCAGAACGACTTATGAAAACAGTATTTGATTGGGAACATTTTGCAATTTATCTAAGTGGTCCAATGGATTACGCTGATGACGGTGGGAGAGGATGGAGAGAAAATTGGACTGAAAAGCTAACTGAACTCGGAATTAATCCTAAGCAAATATATAATCCCTGTGACAAGCCATTTAATGGTACTCAGTTTGATTTGAATGATGAAGCAAAATTAGCTAGAGAGTGTCGAAAAGAAAAAAACTGGGATGGGCTAGATGAGATAATGAGTCAAGTAGTTCATGTGGATCTTCGGCTAGTAGATAAGTCTGATATTATTCTGGTTAATTTTCCGCGTATGCCTAGAGATATAATGGTAGAAGCCAATTTGGAACACTATGAGTATAATTCTGGTGTGATGGTATTGTTGGATAGTTATAGGGAATTATATAACAAGTATCGTTCTCTGCGGGTTCCTACATATGGAACAATGCACGAAATTGTTGTAGCTCGTCAGCAGCGTAAGCCAGTATTTGTGGTATGGGAAGATACCGGTAAAAGTGATTGTTCTTCTTGGTTGATGCGGCTGGTTGGCAGTAAGAATGTTTTTTCTAACGTGAATCAGTTAATGAAAAATTTATCAGACATCAGTAAAGGGCACCATTCGTTTAATGCAAATGAGTGGTTGCTTTTGGACCCTAAGTGAGAGGAATAGAATAGTTCAAACGGAGTTTTAGGGAATATTCCTTGACCTTTTTGGGCAGTAATGTATAATGAATGTAGCGTATTTGAGATTAGTGTAGCATAAAGGAGATTTGAAATGGCACAGATTATACCCGAATGGGTGGAGAATGAAGAATTTAAGCAGATGGCTGCTAAATTGGTGGAGAAGTACCCTGAACGATTTTCGCACATAGATGTAGATCAGGTGATCGCTTATGTATGTGTGAATAAAGATCGTCCGGAAAAACAGCGTAAACCATATGACATGAGCAGTGCAACTCCTCCAGAGAGTTTTACTAATTCAAAGACATATTTTGTTAAGATTTTTAATGATGTATGGGAGAGGACAGAGCAGCAAAAACTCCTATTGGTATGGTCAGCTCTACGTAGAATAGATGATGACAATCCAGGTAAATTGCGCCCATGGGATTACTCTGATCAGGAAGAAATGGTTAATACATTTGGATCTCATTGGCACGAAAGAGGAGACCTTCCCAATATATTATCAGATAATATCGATATACGATAGAAAGAGAGGAAATATATGATGTGGCAAGTGGTCGAAAAGGAGAGTTTTGGTACAGATTGGCATCAGGTTTTATATGATACTCGGGCAATGGAGCGATTCAACACCGAAGAAGAAGCTTTAATAGCTGCAAAAAAGTATCTTACTATTGTCAACTGTGATAATGCATTGACAAAGGAAGAAAAAAAAACCGGATTGGAAGCGTTTATGATGATGAAAGACGGTTGCTTTTTGGGTATTTTGGATGGCGAAGATTGGTATCTCCATGATCGCCACGGTAAAATCGTCAAGGATGCTTCGTATTTTGAGTTAGAGGGTAAATCTGAGGTTAGTGTTCGTACAATGCCAGGAACTTAATATGCACACTCCAATAATTATTGCCTTGTCGGGCAAAAAGGGATCGGGTAAAAATACCATTGCCAAATATATTCATTCGTATGCTATGGATCATTTAGGTGGTGGTAAATTTATGGAGTATTCATTTGCGGATCTTCTTAAGGAGTTTTGCGTTAATGTTCTAGGGTTAGAACATCATCAGTGTTTTGGGTCAGATGACGAAAAGAATACTTCGACTAAATATCATTGGGGTAGTACCCCTAACATACATAAAACCGGTGATATGACTGGTAGAGAAGTGATGCAAGTTTTTGGCACTGAGTGTGTTCGTGCTTGGTTTGGGAACGTTTGGGCTGATGCGACAATTCGTAGAATATACCAAGAATATCCAAAGATCGCATTGATTACTGATACTCGTTTTATTAATGAAGTAGATGAGATTTTAGAGCAGCCTAAAGGATATGTAATACGATTAACTCGCTCTCCTTATGATGGTGACGGACATGCGAGTGAAACAGCTTTAGATAGTTATGATTGGGATAGAGAACGATGTTTTATTTTGGATAATGCTAATCTTTCTATAGATGAGCAAAACAATCAGGCGAGTCCGATTTTGAAACAGATTTTTTCCTGAAATGATTTTTGGAGTATTGACGTATTATGAGTTTTATTGATAAGCTCGAACAGGCTAGTAACGAAAAAAGTAAAGAGAATCTCTGGAAGGGAACTTTTAAAGAATTCTTAGCACTACTTAAGTCTAAATATAACAAGGATATAGGAGCTTTGGCCCATCAGCGGTTATATGATATGATCAAAGCCGCAGGGACTCGTCGAGCAGATTATTTTGGACGAGAGCGTATTTCTTATGACTTCTTTGAAAATAGCTTGTTCGGACTAGAAGACAGTATTGATGAACTCATGGGATATATTCATAGTGCTGCTCAGAAAACCGAGACTAGTCGTCGTATGTTGTTAATGTATGGTCCTCCGGGCAGCGGCAAGAGCACTATAGTACATCTTATTAAACGTGGATTAGAGGCATATTCACGTACTCCAAAAGGATATGTGTATGCTGTAAGTGGGAGCACTATGATAGAAAACCCACTTCTGTTAGTTCCAGAACATCTTCGTTCTGAATTCGAAGAGGAGTATGGAGTACAAATCGAAGGACAAGTCAGTCCTGCTACAAGGTACAGGTTGCAGCATGAATTTAATGGTAAGTTTCTTGATTATCCTGTTGAGCAAATATATATTAGCGAGGCAGACAGGAAAGGAATTGGAACTTGGCTGCCACAGGATACCAAGAGTCAGGATCAAAGTGAAATTGTCGGCGGAATAGATTTTTCGAAAATCCAGGAATACGGAGATGAGGCCGATCCTAGGGTTTATAACTTTAATGGTGAGTTAAATGTAGCTAATCGTGGAGTTATGGAATACGTGGAGGCGTTAAAAGCTGACGAGAAATTCTTACGAGTTTTGCTTACTGCTACAGAAGAAAAGGCTATCAAAGCTCCTCGTTTTGGTTTTGTTTATGGCGACTTTGTAATTATATTACATAGCAATGAAGAAGAGTTTCGTAACTTTATGGGACAAAAAAAGTATGAAGCATATCACGATCGAATGCATATTCTAAAAGTCCCATTAAACCTGTCAGTCGAAGAAGAAATAAAGACTTATGAAAAACTCCTAAAAAAGAGCAATATAGTTGATGATATACATATAGCTCCGAATACACTAAAAGCAGCAGCAATGTTTGCAGTGCTGACTAGACTGGCAATCCCTCCCGAAGGAGGAGATCTGACACTGATTAAGAAAATGAATCTTTATGATAGACAGCATGTAAAGGGTTACAAAGTAGAACAAGTACCTGATATGAAGTATAAGAATCCTAATGAAGGAATGTCAGGAGTAAGCTCTCGTTTTGTTATTGATCAAATTGCAGTAGCTATTTCAATTGCTCAAAATGAAGATCGAGATTATATTACCGCCTTGGATGTGTTAAGACAATTAAACAAAGCGGTTTTTAAACGTGATACATTTAAAAGTGAACAAAAAAATCATTATGAATCTTTGAGTGAGCACGCACGCAAAGAATACGATGACATGCTTCGAAATGATATACAGAAAGCATTCTTTGTATCTTACGAATCTGAATCGAGGAATTTGTGTGAAAATTATCTGGATCACATTCAAGCTTCTTGTTCCAATGAGAAACTTCGAGATCCTGTGACGAATGAGGAAATTGAAATTGACGAAAAACTAATGGATTCTATTGAGGAACAGATTAACATTAGTGAAAGTGGTAAGGAAGATTTCCGTAATGAAGTATTACGAGCAGTTGCTACTGCTTCTCGGAAAAAGATCAAATTTGATTACACTCAGCATGCAGATCTACGTACTGCTATTCAAAAGAAGTTATTCGAAGAACGAAAAAATGTTATTAGAATGACAGTCAGTACTCGTAATCCTGATAGCGATGAACTCAAACGTATTAATGATGTTATCGCTAGAATGGTAGACCAGCAAGGATACAGCGAATCATCTGCAAATGAGCTTCTTAAATATGCGACAGCTCATTTATTTGATAAGTAGGAATTTCAATGTATGCTATTTTCGCTAAGGAAATTGCTGATGTCGATAAAAGTCTATTTCGGCAGGCAGGTCGTTTTGCTCACAATGTGAGAGCTATTCCTATAACTGATCAGGTATTCGCGACAAAAAGTATTCGATCGAATGAATTTGATTCTGATATAGAATGCCAAAGTAGTTTTTTTGTTACGATGGATAGAGATTCTGGGCAATACCCTATGGATCAATGGATGAAGCCTGGAATATTATACCAATACGATGATCAGTATTTTGCGGAATTACGTTATGATTACCCCTTAGGTATTTTGAACATAGTAGTATATTTCCTTGTATCCGTTGATGAGTGTGAATTTGGATACATCAAGAATGACAAACATACTACAGTCACTTTTGATGAACTTAAATCGTTAGGGGATTTATTGTGGGAGTAACAATTATAGAGCAGGATTTTCCGCATGATGTTGTCCATAAAGGGCAAGGCGATGTAGAAAAGCACAATAAACGAGTTGATGAAGCTGTTCGTAAGCAGTTAAAGAGTGTAATTTCAAATCAAGATATTATTACTGGTGAAGGTAATAAAAAGGTAAAAGTTCGATTAAAATATCTCGACCAATACAGATTTCGTCATAATCCGGATAGAATTGATGAAATTGGTAGAGATCAATTCGACGATTTAGAAGATGGAGAAGTAATTTACAAACCAGGTGATGGTAGTTCTATTGGACATGGTGAAGCTGGCAATGCTATTGGAGAAGAATTGTTTGAAGCTGAATATACTATGGATGAATTGACGGATATGATGATAGAAGAGTTGGAGTTGCCAGACTTAGATGAAACTAAAAAGAATGAAATCACCTCAGATGATCTAGAATATACTGATCGACGCAAAAGAGTAGGTATCGAAGCATGTCTTGATAAAAAGCAAACACTGTTGGCGAATATTAAAAGGAAGTCTCAACAAAAAGTACCTGTTGGTACCAAAACTCCCATAATTCAAGATGATTTGAGGTACAAGACGTGGGAAGTGTCAGAAGAACGACATTCTAATGCTGTGATTTATTTACTAATGGACCGCTCGGCTAGTATGTGGAGGGGTAAAATTTATGCTGTAAAAGCCCTGTATTTTTGGATTGTACGGTTTTTGCGGCGCAAATATGATAAGGTGGAGATTAAGTTTATTGCTCATGATTACACTGCAAAAGAAATGAGCGAGAAGGAATTTTTTACTATAGCTGATAGTGGAGGTACTAGAGTATCATCTGCATATCAGTTATGTTCTAATATGATACAATATGGTTATCCTTCTTCAATGTGGGATATTTACTGTTTCCATGCTTCTGACGGCGATTCCTGGAATGACGAGAAAAAATGTGTACAGATAGTTAATGAAATATTGGATATGGGTGCGAATCTATTTGCTTATGCTGAAATTGATATGGATAATTATAGATCTGGAGAGAGTGAATTGTGTAGACTTCTAAAGTCTTCAACTTCTGTTAATTCGCATAAAATTCTTGTTTCTCGGATTAAGAAAATTGAAGATGTTTTGGATAGTTTAAGGGTATTTCTTAAGCAGCACAACTCAGGAGTTAGTTGTTAATGGCGACTGAAATAATTCGAAAACGCTTTAAAGAAGTGGAAGCTTTGGCTCGTGCTGCTGGATTGTGTCCTTATGATGTTCATTTCTTTGAAGTACCTTCTTCTGTTATATACGAAGTAGCAAGTTATAGATTGCCTACTCGTTATAATCATTGGTCCTTTGGTAGAATTTATCAACATCAAAAAACCCAAGGAGAAATGGGATTTAGTAAAATATACGAGCTTATTTTGAATAATGATCCCGCATATGCTTTTTTGGATAATAATAATACCGATACCGCGAATATAATGATTGCAGCTCATTGTTTGGCTCATAGTGATGTATTTGCGAATAATGTTATGTTTCATCGAGTTGATGAACAAAATATGGTTCAGGTAGCTCGACGTCACGCATCAATGATCGATCAATTTAGGAAAGATTACGGAGATGACGAGGTAGATGAATGGCTTGATGTGGCTTTGGCTCTAGAGAAACATATTGATGTGTATAAAGGGCTGAAAAGACATCGGTATAAAGATCGTTGCGTAGAATATAAAGAAAGACCGGTAGGAGAATGGGAAGATTTGGTTCCTAGTTCGGAGCCTGTGATCAAGAAGTCGGTAGAAGGAAATTTTCTTCCTCCTAAACCAGAAAAGGATATTCTTTGGTTTTTATCAGAGTATGCAAACCTAGAAGATTGGCAAAAACAGATTTTTCAAATAGTTAGGAGAGAATCATATTACTTTTATGCCCAGTTTCGTACTAAAATCATTCACGAGGGGTGGGCTAGCTACTATCACGCAGAATTAATGCATCAGTATTTTCTGGGTAATGAAAATGAATATGGTGTTAAAAATATCGAATATCCATTAACGTCAGAAGAACATTTAGATTTTTTGGCATTGCATGAAAAAGTAGTTCAACCAGGGCTAAAATTATCTATGAAGATAGAAGAACCAGAGTTGGATGAGGATGGACAACCTACTGGAAAAACGATTAAAGCCTGGAATCCGGTAATTATGAAAAATCCTAAATTATTCTATTATGCTACTAGAATTAATCCATATTATGTCGGATTTCGTATGTTTAGGGATATTAAAGATCGGTGGGATGAATATTACAAACAAGGATATCGAGAAGATCAATGGGGAGAAAAAATTCCAGTTGTTATAGACGGTAACACTAAAATTCGTCAAGTAATGGAGGAAGAAGATGATTTGTCATTTTTTAGAAATTATTTGACCGAAGAATTAGCAGAAGAATTGAAGTTATTCGCGTATGGTAGTCCTGATGAATATGATGATGATTATGGAATTCAGGACGAAATAGAAAAACGGTTAAAAGAAAATAATTCTAACATGGGTAAACGTCCGATAGATAAATATATAACAGCGAATAAAACTGTGCAGGTTAGAACTAAGAAAGTAAAAGATATCATTCAGGCTATGGCGAGGAATATGAATAATTTTGGAGTTCCTTGTATAGTTGTACGTCGGGTGGATTCCGATGGAACTTTAAGATTAGAGCATGTGCAAGATGATAAGGTAAATGTAGACATTAATTATAGTGAGCAAACTCTTGCATATATTTGGAAAGCATGGGGAAGACCAGTCGAGATGGTTAGGAAATCTCCTGAAGATGAAGTAACATGGCTAATGAAGTATGATGATTCTGGATTTGTTATTGATTATGAGACTAGTGATTATCCTGAGAGTATTGAAAAAGAGGATGTGGCTTCTTCTTGGTAGGAGAGTGAATTATGTTGGTTTTTGCGCGGAAATATAGACCTAAGAAAATTAGTGATTTGGTGGGTCAACCAGCTGTGGCTCAGACAATCAAAAATGCAATTACTAATAAACGATTGCATCATGCCTATTTGTTTGTCGGTAAATATGGCTCGGGGAAATGTGTATCTCCCGATACTTTAGTATCTACGGATGTTGGATTGCGTAGAATTTCTTCTTTTTTTGAAGTCGGAGATAACGGGGAAATTTCTGAAGGGCATCAGCCGGTTGAGGTATTTCTAGATGATGAGGATTTTTTAAAATCAGGTAAGCGACGGCTAACATTAGATGGGTACCACGAGAAGCAAGCAGACACTTTTATTGTTACTACCAGGGAAGGTTTTGAGATTGAGGCAACCCCGGAACATCCACTTAGAGTCTGGACTCCAGATGGGCTGAAATGGATAAAAGTATCGGACATTCAGGAGGGATATTTTATACCCATAGTACGTAAAAGCTCTAGCAATACGTGTCCGAGCGATTCAATAGATTGGGATTTTAATTCAGAAAAGTATCTCAAAGATCGGTTTGGTAGTGGTAGCAAGGTGCAGTGTGGTATATGTAAACGGGATTTCGGTAATTTATGCACTCATATAGCTACTCATAATATTAGCACCAAAGAATATAAATCGAAATTTCCTGGACCTCTAGTGGCTCCCGACATTGTTCGTGCTAGTTCTACTAGTAATATAATTAAATGTGCAGTTCCAAAACGTTTCACCAAGAGTATAGCCAGGTTATTTGGTTATGTTGTATCCGAAGGTCATGTTAATGACAAGTGTGTTGGTATAACAAATTCGGATGATAAAATTATTGCAGACATCCAGGATACAGTTAATAGAGAGTTCTCAATAAATGCACATATTACACGTGACAGAAGAACTAAAAATACTCAAGCTATAAGAATGAATTCTATTCAAATGGTTGAATTCTTCAGGTATTATGGAATGGGTGGAAAGTCATGCGAGAAAAAAGTTCCCGATGTTGTATTTGGATGGTCGGATGAACTAATATTTGAGTTTTTACGAGCCTATTTTGATGGTGACGGAGGAATAGACGGTCCATCCGTATCTTGTAGCAGTAGAAGTAAAAGATTAATTCTAGATTTGCAGAGTCTTCTACTAACAAAAGGCATATTGTCATTTGTTGCTTCGGGATTAAAGGGAGCTAAAAATGGTAAGAATATCAAAAGGCCAGTCTGGGTATTGAGAATTTATAGTGAAAATGTTCATTTTTTTGCACAAAAAATCGGATTTCTTTCTCAGGAAAAACAGGATGCTTTATCGGAATTAATTTCTTCGAATAGTTTTAATCCTAATAAAGATATTATCCCGTTTTTGCAAGATGATATGGTGTCTCTTAAGAAAAAACTTGCAGTCAATCCTAATGGGTATTTAATGGTTGACGGTAAAAACTTAGGGAAATTCCGTTGGCCTGGAAATGTTAGATCTGGATTTGAACAGCATAAAAATATTACTTATGATAACTTACGGGAATGTACAAAATATTTTAAATCTGTTTTGTCTGCAGCTGATAATCAAGGGGTTGTTTTGGAATGTCAAGATGAAATCAAACAATTAATAAACAAAGGGACGGAATTAATATCGTTAAATTTCTTCTTTTCTCCAGTTCAAAAAGTTATTCAAAGTAAAAATGACGTCTTTGATGTTTGTAAAAATGGCGATGATCATTCATTTATAGCGAATGGAATGATTAATCACAATACAAGCCTGGCTCGTATTTTGGCAGCTTCTGAGAACTGTAAGGTATCACCAGGGTTGGATCCTTGCGGGTCGTGTGATATTTGTAAATCAATTTTTGTGGGTGATCATGCTGATGTTATTGAAATAGATGCAGCCAGTAATGCAGGGAAGGTAGACCAAATAAGAGAATTAAAGAGATCAGCTAATTATTGTCCAATTGACGGAGCGAAAACAAAGTACTTTATAATTGACGAAGTTCACGCAATGTCATCTTCGGCGGAAGAAAGCCTTTTGAAGCTAATTGAAGAGCCTCCGTCGCATGTTAGGTTTGTACTTTGTACTACTGAATTGCAACGAATGAGAGGTACTATACTTTCTAGGTGCCAAATTCATGATTTTAAACAAATATATTGGCGAGAGATGGTTTTGTATTTGCAAAATGTTGTTAAATCCGAGAAAATAGAATGTGATGAAAATGCTCTTAATCTTTGTGCAAAATTAGCCGATGGTAGTTTAAGGAATGCATTACAGAATTTGGAGAAATTAGTAGATTTTGCTGGTACTAATACCATTACTATACAGCACGCACAATCTGCATTTGGGGCTGTTTCGGATGTAGTATTTTATAACTTGTTGGATCAGGCCATTGGAGAAGGTGGCCCTCCTGATGCTACTAGAGGTTATAAAATTATCAACGAACTACTAGTGAGTGGTTTAAGTTTTGATGTTGTATGTGATGGTATTTTAGAAACCTTGCGTAATATTTTGATTGGAGTGACTACGACAGCATGTGGAGATTTAATTAGCGTTTCTGAAGAATGCAAAAAACGTTTAATAGAACAAATGAAACGCTGTAAGTCCAAAATGCCAGCCGTTTTAGCTTCTATAAAAGGATTAGCAGAAGCTAAACGTGCGGTGCAGTTTGGGATTTCTCCGGATGTGGCTCTCCAAATGTGGTTTCTAGATAGTATTTTTGCTTTTCAAAAATAGGAGGATAATTTATTGAACATCCCTCAAAATGAGGGAGATCAGACAGAAGAAAAACTTTCTGAAGAACGAATTGCAATGCTTGTTAATTTAGTACGTGGATCTGATTGTGAATTATCGTTTGTAATACTGCGAGGTTACCTGTCGAATTATATTAGTTTGTTTGAACGCAGATATAGAATTCCAGGTTGCGATGCAGATGAGATTGAACAAGAATGTTTATATGCGTTGCGGTATAAGGCAATTGAAGATTTTAACCCTACCAGAGGGAAATTTAGATCATTTGCCATCCTTTGTATGAAACGTCATTTATTTTCGATTATTAAAGGGAGTAATCAACAGAAACGTCGAGTTTTGAATGAAAGTCTGTCTCTCGATGAAGATAGAAGCGATGGTGATAACCTTTCACTAAATAGTCTTGTAGAAAAAGGCGATTTGTCTGCAGAAGAAAAATTCGAAAGAGAAGAGCTTTTAGAAGATACGAAAAATCGATTGTTGTCAAAGCTTTCTCGTTTAGAACAAGAAGTGTTCAAGTTATACATAAGGCAATTCCCATATGATGAAATTGCTGAAGAGTTAGGGAAAATATTTCCCACTAAAAAGTTCACTAAGAAAAGTGTTGATAACGCACTCGTTCGTGTGAGATTGAAATCTAGAACAATAAATATAATAAATGGATTTTTTGAAGAGAAGTAGGGGGGGCTCTTGTTTCGGTGAAACCTGCGTTTTTAGCTAATAGACGCATATATAGGAGAATATAAGTGAAACTGATATGTAGGAACTGTGGCAAAGGATTTAATGTTCCTAGTCATCAGGTTACCATCTGTGACAATTGTATATACAAGAAGTGTATTTCTTGCAAATAGTATAATGTAGTTGGTATTTTAAAAAGGAAATGTAACATGGAAAAGTTTCAAAAAGTATTTGAATTGCTTTCAGGTGATGATGTAAGCGATGAAGTATTTAACGAAGTAGTTAATGAAGTAAAAGAGCTACTATGGAACTTAAAAGAGCTATCACGGTCAAAAGAGCAAGAGGTAGAAATAAATCCTTTGAATGATTCTAGGGTGGCTTATTGGCACGCTAAGGATGTCATTAAAGGTAGATTTCCTGAGGGAGAAGTAGCTATAGCTCAAAATGCAAAATATGCCTACCATTATGCCAAGGATGTGATTAAAGGTGTATTTCTTGGAGGGGAAGCGGTTATAGCTCAAGACGCACAATATGCTTATTTGTATGCAAGAGACATTCTGAAAAACAGGTTTCCTGAAGGGGAAGCTATTATAGCTCAGGACGCAGAGATAGCTTGTGAATATGCGGAACATGTAATTGAAGGTAGATTTCCTGAAGGAGAAGCTGTAATAGCTCAAGATGCTAGAACTTCTCATTGGTATGCTATGAATGTTATTTTGGGTAGATTTTCCGAAGGTGAAGCAGCTATAGCTCAAGATGCTACCATGGCACGTGCATACGCTGAGTTTGTAATTCAAGGTAAATTTCCTGCAGGAGAAGCTGCAATAGCTCAAGATTTTAAACAAGTTTATAGTTATGCTAAATATGTTATAAAAGGTAGATTCCCTGAAGGAGAAGCAGTTATAGCCCAAGACGCACAATATGCTTATAAATATGCCAAAGGCGTTTTAAAAGGCAGATTTCCTGAAGGAGAGGCAGCAATAGCCCAAAATGCCAGATATTCTTATAATTATGCCAGAGAGGTCCTCGAAGGTAGATTTTCCGAAGGTGAAGCTATAATAGCTCAAGATGTGTGCTGGGCTTATTATTATGCCAGAGATGTCCTCCAAGGTAGATTCTCTGAAGGAGAAGCAGTTATAGCTCAAGATGCACAGTATGCTACTAGGTATGCCTTGTGTCTTGTTAAGGATTATTCAGTTTTTAACAAGATGTTTTTGGAAACAGCAGAGTGATTTGTAGATTTTTCGCAGGAATGAAAGTTGAAGTAATAACACTAAAGGAAGTATAACATGGAAAAGTTTCAAAAAGTATTTGAGTTGCTTTCAAGTGATGATGTAAGCGAGGAAAAAACTAACGAAATGGTGGAATTGTTAGAAGCTATCAATAAACCGTCACTTAATATGGATTATTTAGGTAGAGCTGAATCTGCTTATTATTACGCTAAAGATGTAATAAGAGGCAGATTCCCTGAAGGAGAAGCAGTTATAGCCAAAGATGTATTTTATGCTTATAATTACGCACTATGTGTTTTAAAAGATAGATTTCCCGAAGGAGAAACTATAATAGCCAAGGATGTAAGGTTGGCTTATCATTATGCAATGAATGTCATAAAAGGTAGATTTCCGGAAGGTGAAGCCGTAATAGCTCAAAGCGCAGAATGGGCTTGTAAGTATGCTAGAGATGTAATTAAAGGTAGATTTCCTGAAGCGGAAATTACGTTAACTAAAGACAAGTATTGGGCCTATCGATATGTCTTAAATACTGTCGAGATGCACCCTGTTTTTCGTAAGATATTGTTCGCAGAAAAAGCAGGGTAGTTAAAACAATAACTAAAGGAAATGTAACATGGAAAATGCCGATCGTTGCGCAATAAACATTGGATCTGAATTTGAGTCTATGCGAGATTCCGTCATAGATTCCATTGATAAGATCGAGAGAGTTGCCAGTGCTCTGCTATTCGGTGGTTGTACTATTGTAGATCGTCCGGGAGATTGTAAACATGCAGTTGGGTTACCGGGCATATCTGTTCCGGGTCAACACGATGGACCTGATGATACTGTAGATATGTACGGGAAACCTAATGGTTGGTGTTGGTCTTGTTGGAAATCACACCAAATTGAAGTTCTCTCTAGAAGAGTTCGAGAATTAGAAGAATGGCAAGACAAGTGTTGCAGCTAAAGAAAAGAGAGTTAAGGAGTCATATTAGTTGAAGAGAGAGATCAACTCTAAAGACGTCGTTACAGAAGATCCACATGATTTTATAAAACATTTAGAGTGGGTTTCTTCTGTAGTTAAAACCTGGCCTGCATGGAAACAGGAATTGCTTGGCGGAACTGCATATAACGGGGAAGATAACGAAGGATCTGAACTAGATTCAGATTAATCGTTTGCATATCGGTCTAATTTATTGTATTGTTTAAGAGTAGGAGCGATTTAATGGGCATGGAAGACTACAACTCTGACGGTGTTCTTCAAATGATAGAGAGCCTAGCTCGTCGGGGACATACGGTAATGTGGAACGAAATTTACAAGGAATTTCGTCCTATGCAGGTTGATGATGAATCGTGTTGGTGGTGGCATGATCCGGAAGATTGTGGCAATGTAGATTTTGTAAAAGCAGTACAGAGAACGTATGGAAACGTGAATTCTTAAGATGGGAGATTGAAAATGAAAGTGCAGATTAAGAAGGGGTTGTTGATTGAGGCTTTGGGGAAGATTTCGGAAGTTTCTACGAAGGCTTTAGTGCCGGATTATAATTATAATGGTCTTACTACGGTAGAAGTTCAAGATAAAGCAGTTTTATTTTCAGGCTCTAACGGGCAGTTGTGCGCTCGTTATACCATCACCTCTACAGATGATCCTTCTATTTTGACAAACAATGAGCCTGGAGTAGTTACGACAGATTCATTAAAGTTTCGAGACGCAGTGAAATGTATTGCAACCGAAGATGATTCTGCTCCTCTGACTGTTTCTATCGAAAAAGGATCTTTGATTATTGAAGATACTTTTTCAAAGCGAAAGAAACGAGTCAAACTTCCTATTGAAAAGTACAATCATCCGAAACAGGATATATGCTGTCCCGATGAAGGGACATCTCATGTTTTTGAATCAAATCACTTTTCTTCCGCTATTAATACAGTTGCTCCTTTTGTGTCTAATAGAGGATATAAAATAGAGTATACAATGTTGCTGATGCACTGGGTAGATAAAGAAGTTAGATTCGTTTGCGGCAACGGCGCTCTTTTCTCTGTTTATACAGTGAATAAACATTCTAATGATGAGCAGGGCAAAAGCGAAAAGAAGAGGTTGATGCCTGTAGATCAGGCCCTTATTATAAATCGCTTAATTCCAACTTCGGTTGATGTTAAAATAATTTGGACTAAGCATGAGTACTTGTATATAGAAGTTGGAAACTTACAGTTGGCGTTAAAAGGCGTCTTATCTCGGGATTATATTGCCTATGATACTAATGCTTTTAGGTTTGACGAAGCAAAAGCAATTATAGATGTTAAGGTTGATGATCTGCTCGAAGCTACTAATGTTGTTAATGCTTTACGAGATAAAGAAAGGGAAATACAGGGAGAAGCTTTGTCATGCTTTATGGAAACTCCTAGTTCTGATGGTTTAATGAAGCTTTCTATTACGGACAAATTAAGTAAATTTCAATGTGAGTACGAAGTTCCACTGACGAATTTTCATGACTTGGGCAGTCAACCATCGTTTAGGTCTTTGTATGCTAATAGTTTTTTGCAAAAGCCAGCAGCATCGGCTCGTCACTCATATCTTAGATTTTATCTTATTGACGAAAAAGGCGTTATGCTTGTCAAAGATGTAGAGTTAGGAGAAAAGGGTAGTGATGGTATATCGGAAGTTAAAGATGAGGAAGATGGTAGTACATTGACATTCTTCTTCTCTGATATACATACAACGCAAGAAGAATATGATGACGAAGAGTAATCAAGTTCATATTTTTTGGATATTCGGCAATCTTCGACAGTCTAAAGCGAAGTGGAACGCTTTGTGTGATTACATTGAACAGCATGCTGGCGTGGCACCAAACGTAGAATCTGTATATTGTGGTTCTGGCACTGATTCTTCAAACGTATCTTCAATGAAAGATGTTGTTTGTATTCTTAGAACTAAAGATATGTTTAGTAATAGTCCTAGGATTCTGCGTGTAATAGGCATTCCCGAAGATTATCAGGATATGTTATCTTATGTGGATGTACCACGGCCTCAGAATTTGTTAGTTTTCTGGGGTCCTCCTGGTTATTATAAATCCGGGCCTTCAAAAAAATGGAATACGATTAAGAATACCAAACTTTTTAAATTCATTAAAAAGCACGGACACGTGTTTGAATTCCCCGTTGAAGCTGCGACTGATAATGATGCTGTAAATTGGGTTACAGAAATAGCTCAAGAGAAGAAGAAAACTATCAGCCGTGATACTGCTAAGCTTCTTGTTAATAGGCAGGGCCGTAATTTAGATATGTTGGATAATAGTGTTGAGAAATTAGCTACATATCAAAAGAGTAGAGAGATCTCCTCTCAAGATGTTAAAGATTGTTGTGGTGAGACTTTCAGTAGTACCGTTTGGGAATATATTAACAGTATTGATCGAAATGATTGTGATGCTGCGTTAGCATATCTTCAAGGTTTGTACAATGAAAAACCAGAAGTGGGTAGTACTTTTTATGGTACATTGAGTCAATTGCTAGGAGCGCTGCGTCAGCATTTCTTATTTTTAATGTTGGCTAAAGATGCTTCGGGTAATTCTGTTAATGTTAAATTAATAGAAGAATCTGCTAAAGAGTTTAAGAAGTTTACACCTACTCAATTGACGCAGATATGTAATGGTGAGGATGTGACTTTATCGGATCGTTTTTCTGGTAATTATATCAGAAATAAGGTTAATAATCCTGGGTTCTCAAAATTGTTAGGTCGTCGTAAGAGTAAGATTTATGGGTTATTGCAGGAATTGCAATCTTGTTCTTTTGCAGCCAGACAGAATAGTAGTAATGAGGCTTATTTGCGTATGTCCTTGGATTTGTTTACTTTGGTAGCATGTGGTAAAATTACTGCAGATCAAGCTGCTATGGCTAGAGGGACAGTCGGTTAGAGATATTGGAGAAATCATGAAAGAAATAGAAATAACAATTGATAAGGACGGTCAGACTGAAATCGATTTAAAAGGATTCCAGGGCAAGGGATGTAAAGATATAGTTGATAAGTTAATTAAGGCTTTAGCGGGTTCGGTTGAAAAACGGGTTCAAAAGGCTGATTTTTACAAAACAACCCCTGAAACTAAAGTTAAACAACGTACTAAATTGTGATATTTCATTATGCCTGAAATCGTCATAAATCCTGATGGTAGTCTTGTTATACCGCGAGGCACAGCTTCAGAAAATCAATTCTTTTTAGATTTATTGCAAGATATGCTTGATTCAGAACATAAGCAGGAGGTAGAAGCTTTTTTTGCTTTTTTAGAGCAAAGTGAGCGTTTAGTTGGTGATTCAAATTTGTGTGGATGAGAACAAATTTTGTTTCTACAAGGAGATTCTGTGCTAAAACAGGTATAATGTCACAGGACTTTTGTAGAGATAATTATGGCTCGATATACAATTTTGGGGTTTGATCCAGCTAGTACCAGAAATATCGGATGGTCAGTTATAGAACTAAATAAAAAGCCGAGCAAAACCGCAAAAATTCGCAATTGGTATGGAGGGACGTTTGTTGTTCGGCAATTAGAAGAACGTTGGCAGGTTTTATGGCCAATGTTTTTACTGTTGGATGCTTTTATATCTGAGAAACAGCCTGATCTGGTTATTCTAGAAAAAACAAATCAATTCGCCCAGAAAAAAGGTGGGTTTGTTACAGGGCAAGTTTCGCATTGTATGGGAGTAATGTACGCGGTGTGCGGCAAACATGATATTCCTATTGATTTTGCATTTCCTACAAGTGTAAAGAAGGTAATAGCTGGGCATGGTCGAGCTAAAAAGAAAGCAGTTAAACAATCTGTAACGAAGATGTTAGAAGATAATGGAATTCAGGATATCGAGTTTGATTCAGAACACATGGCAGATGCAACTGCCACGATTCTTTATGTTTTAATAAAAATGGGAGTTATTCCACCGTTGAGTGAGGAAAACAATGGAAAATAGTAGACGGACTTTAACGGCTGAAGAGAGGCGTGAGTTTAAAGAAATTGAAAAGACACTCAAAGTATCAAGCTATTTAGATGATGTTTTTGAGGCAATTCATGCAGGAGGACCACCAAAAGTTAAAGTCCCTAATTTTAGACAACCAACAAAGGGAGAGGTTTTAGCTTCTGTTCATTCAGACACACCTCTACCATGTGAGTCAGAAAGCATAATGAGTATGAATTTGGATGAGTTGTATCAGGCTGGTGTAGATATAGGTAGTATAGAGGAATCTCGGCCTGCTGCAGATGTACAGCAACCACTTATGAAAACAGCGTCAGATAATGCTCGGACTATTACCCAAAATCAATGGAAAGCTATTCAGAAATATCCCGGAGTAGTTGAGTTTTTAGGTCAGGATCATGGTGAAGATTTAGCTAAACAAATTACAGCACAAGTTAATGTAGCTTTGTCAGAAATTATTCACAGCAATTCTCATGAAGCCAACGCTAACGCCGTAACTTGCACCGCAGACAAACAGAACCTTAAACAGTATTTTCAGGGTGATAATTGGGTTTGTCGTGTTACTGCGTCGGGTCCATTCCGAGGAGACGAAGCTATTGTATATAGCAGAGAGAAGGATGTGGCGGGTATTCTCAGGAAAAGTAATTCTGGTGATGAAGTTAAATATACTGATGTTAGTTCTAATTTTAATGTAATTTTTGAAGCATCGACAGTAGAAGTAGATGTAGAGTCGTCCAAAGTTGAAGTTGAAGCTCAGAAGGAAAATACAGATGAGATTGTTGACACTGATAATATGTCTAATTCCGATTAGCGGATGTTTGTCGATCAACACGGAATTTATTTCAGTAGTAAAAGATCACCGTATTATGACTATTGAAACTAATGATGCTATTATAAGTACATTAGAAGATGAATGTAAATTTGAGACAGATTCGATTAAACTGGAAGTGTGTAATGATTTAATCGAGAGATTGCGGATAATTTCTCGTCAATCAGTAGCTATTGAGAAGTATATAATGCATGAAGTTACTGAGAAAGATTTAGCGTTATATCTACGGTCTAAATGGGAGGCTTGTCCATGAGTTTTATAGATACTTATATAGAAAAATATCGTCTTGATAGCATTAAGCCTAAAACTAAGAAGAATTTGGCTGCTCTTGAAAATAAACTTAGTGATGCAACCAATGATGCTTCTTCTTTTGAAGATATTATCAAAGATCAGGCGGATATTATCACTGATTTGATTAATCGTGTTTCTGAACATTTTAGGGGACGTAAGTTTAGTTTTAAAAATGTAGTTTCTTCATTTAGATTTGTGATCAGTATTTCTACTGAGATTTATCAAATAGTAGAGCAAATTAAGTCTTCGATTATTTCCCGTGATATGACTGAAAATGAAATTGCAGCAGCGAAGCATGATTTTGGCGTGGATTTAGTTTGGTTTGTATGGATGACGGTAGGTCCTTTGGATAAGGTATTTACGTGGATGCCTTTCAAGAAAACTATTGAAAAGATGCTGGTGCGTTGGATTGCAGGTATGGCTTTGAAGTCGGCAGTAGATCTATTTACTACAAACAAGGAAGTGTCCTCATTTGCAGTAAATGCTAAAACGGAGCACATCAAAGCATTATGAATTGGTTAACTAAAATAGCGTCTGACAAAGCACGTATTATTAATAATATTGAGCGATTAACAGAATTGCGCCAACAAATACATGATTTAGCATGGTTTGGTACTGCTTCTGGAAGTGGAGGACACACAGCTTTACAGAGTTTACTAGAACATAAAGTTGTATTAGGGCGTCCGTTAGTTGAGGATAAGCTTAAGGAAGCATTAGAAGGTGAAAATAATCAGAAAATAGCTTTAGATGCTCCTTTGCGTTTTAAAGAAATTCTATTAAGTGCTAAAAAATTAGTTGACACTGAAATAAACAAAGAACGTCGAGAGCTGCGTTCGCTTGAATAGGAAATAATATGACGCCACATGATGAGGCATTCAACGATCAAATAGAATTTTTGTTATTACAGTACAGGCAGGGTGGCATAAAGTCTGTTTCTGATTTAATGAAATTGATCAAGATGGCTTACGGTGATTATATTGATTTTCATCCAAATGAACTGCCAGCAGTAAGACATAAAGATACAGAGGTGGATAATGGAGCAAAACGAACCAAGCAATTTGGCTCAATCTCAGAAAAAGAGTGAACAAGATAATAATTTTTCGATGCCGAGCATTGAAAAAGTTCACGATAAATACTTCCAAAAAATAACAGAACTTCAAGCGGGTGATGTGATTGTTGTTAAGACTTGTAAACTCTGTCAGCATCCCTTACGTGCAGATGCTGAAGCCAAATGGGAACAAACCAAAGGCACTCATGGTAAGGGTAATTACTCTTTAGTGTTGAAATATCTAAATGAGAAATCTACTGATGTTGTATTTACATATATGAACGTTATAAATCATATAGCAAATCATTATGAACAACAGAAAAAGCGAATGTGGTTACGCGAATACGGCAATCATCTCAGCGATGTTATGAATTATCAAATAACAAAAGAGAAATCTTTTGATATGATGAAACAGGCTTTAAGGTTAAAATTTTTTGAAGCTGCGTCTAACCCCGATATGGATAATTCTAAACAAGCAGATGTAATGACAAAGCTAACTAAGTCTATTCTTGATATAGAAATGATTTCTGCTAAATTGCGCGGTGAAATTGATACTATTGATGTTTATAAACAAAAATTCCAAAATCTTATTGTTAATCTAATTACAGATGAAAAAGATAAGGATCGACAACGCGAGATGTTAGAGAAGGTAGACCAATTCAAGGACGAAATAATTCAATAATGTCAAATTATTGCCGAGTTTGTGGTAGAGAACTAAAAAAAACCAACGGTCCAATTGGACCCAAATGTTTGCAGAAGATTAAAGGAAAGTCTCCTCGTAAAGTGGTAAAAACATCTAAGTCCAAATTTGCTAAAATGGCCGCAAAATATGATATGTATGCAAAAAACAAACAAAATACTGAAGAATTAGACAAGGAGAATTGAGAGGATACGATGGACAAGAAGAAAATGAGCAAACAGGCGAAAGTTCTAAGAGATAAAAAATTAGCACGTATTGCTGCAGTTGCTAAAGCTATTCGTCCAAAAGTAAAAGACGGGGTAGTAAAGTACGATACTGCGGTTGCTCAAAAGGCCGGAGAACTTCGGAAAGTAGCTTCTCCTCCCACTCCACGTACAGTGCGAGAAGTAGGACCCAGGTCGAAGCCCACAGAACAGCAACAAATCCAGACTCAGCAGAAAATTAATCCGCATCAGGTTATCCGTAAGAAAAAGGGATGTTCTGGCTGTCGTAGACAGATAGGTCAGAAAAATGGATAGACAACGATCTAAAAAATTACAAGAACAAGTATTAAGACAATCAATATTAAATGCCAAAAAGAAAAAGAACAAAACAAAATCACGAGGTTGTGGATGTCGAAAGTAATCAAAAAGGCTATAAGTGTGTATGATCCTTCAGACCCGTGGGAACAGGCAATACAAGACGCTTCTAAAACAGTTACGGGAGAATGGCTGCCCTCTTATCCTTGTCAGTTGCTTGCTAAAGCAGTAGCGTTATTGCAAAGTAACAACGAACTGCTAGATGAAGAAGAATTGATGCCTGCTAGGGCATTTTATCTATTTAATCCGCTATTCACCAATAATAAAGAAAGCATGGTTTTTGTTACTCATTTGTTGTTTTTGAGGGATATTTTAGAAAATAACGAAATTAATATTCAGTTGCACGAACCAGTTACATTTATGACTCGTTCCTTAGCTCATTTCTTATTCAGACATTGTCCAGTTCATATATATTTAAATGCAGATTTATTAAAAGCCGCTAACCGAAAAGCAGAATTTGTAAATGTGGGAGGATTTATAATTGCTCCTAAAGATAATATTTCTGTGGATGACGCTATTGAAGATGTTGTTTATTATGGTGATAAGAATAAAATTGATCAATTTTTGGACATTAAATACGAGTCATTGAAAAAAGCTGCGGGGAAATTGGTGACTGATGAATTTGGCGAAGAAACTATTTATTCTTCTGAACATTATAGAGCAATAAGACCTGATGATCGTGTTTGGAATAAAAACAAAAGAATAGAAGGGGTAATAGAGAAAATAGAGCCCAATACCAATGGGAATGTTCATATTAGATACCTTGACGGAGATACTGAAATATTATCAAAAGAGGATTTTGATATATATTTTGTAATAATGCCCAAGGAGACTAGTAATGCCGTATAACCATAAACAATCATCAAGTGAAAAATATCTTATTGTTGTAAATAATAAGGAAATGAGATTATCCGAAGAACAAATAGGCAAATTGATAAAGAAGAAGTTAAAAAGCTCTCGCGTAGTAAATAAGATTTTTAAGGAATTTGAAGTTAGTATAGATCAGGTTGATAATCTAATTATTGACATTAGTGATTTAGATGGTCGTTATGCAGAAACTGACTTAACTACTATGACTATTGATCCGAGCATTGTAGAAGATGTTCTTACGACGAATTTTTTCATAGTTCTTCATGAAATTTGTGGTCATTTTACAACACGTAGGGCTGAAGAAAAATCATTTTTTGCTGACCCTGAAGAAGTATTTGGAATGGTAGCCGGGTGCGCAGGTATGTTAGAGCAAGGCTATGACTTTGATACTATTTATAACATTATGTGGCCAAAAATTGAGTTTCATTTCCATGATACTGATGACGCTCGTAGAGTAATGAAGCGAATATTTATACGAGCAAAGAAAATGTTGCAGTGATTCAGGAATTATTCAAATTCCGTGTATGCGCTTCGATATTCCATCTTCTATGCATGTGCGAATTAGATCATTATAAGTATAATTTTTGTGCTTATTAAATGAAATTTCCCGAGCTAACTCGTTCAAAATTGCAATGGTATGCTCTGGTAACCTTATGCTAACAGTTTGATTGTTATTTGGTGGGAATTCAGCGCCAAATTCAACTGCAAAATGACTGTCTGACATAAAGGAAGCTCTTTCTCTGAGCGTTTGTTTGCTTAGGTTTGGATTTACTTCCCATGTTGGATATTGGACCCTTAATCCGTTATAGGGTTTTGAGTTGTAAAATTTGCGCATAATCTCGGTTGGAGAGGATATTGCAATAATTTTAGAGTCCATTTTACCTGTACTAGGATTTTGAAAACCATAAGTAGCAGGAGCAACAGCCGCATAAGCCCTGCCTCCTTTAATATATGATTCAATGTCATTCATCAAAAGAGCAAAAACTCTGTTTCCGCGTAAGTGTTTATTTTCTACATGAGAACTCATTAAAATGATTGGTTCGTTTTTATTGTAACCACTAAAGCAGATTGCATTTTCGTTTGTGCTATTATCATTAATAGAATTTCGCAATACGTCTATTTTTAAAGCGATTTCTCTTATATGAGATAAAAGAGTTTTTGACTGATGTTTATTATTAGACAGTACAACAATATGAACAGGTTGAGGTTCCATATTGTAAATTTCTGATATATTTTTAATTTCTAATGCTCGTATTACTTCGTATATAGCGATTAAAGATATCAATAAATCTTTGCCACTTCGTCTGCCTAAAACAGCTATTAACCTTTGGTGGTCGTCGTTATAAAATCTGTCTAAAATACTTTTTTGGAGGGGAAATAGCTCGATATTTTTTTCTAAACAAACTTCACTGTACAAGTCACTAATACTAGTCATTATAATCTCTCCTGTAGGCGGAATGTTTCATTCCTATTATACTCTGTAATAATTATTACAAGTAATAATTCTGATATATTTCAGACATAATATTGTATAATTAAAAATCTACAAGGAGACACTAAATGCAAAAGAAACATGCACTTGGAATTGTTGTAACTTCGCCGGATTTGCGTCGATGGAGTTTAACACAAAAGACGTTGCAGAGTTTATATCATACAGATGAGTCGAAAACCAATTATGATTTGTATTTAATCAATAACGGGTGTGATGCAGTGGTGACTGCCGAAATGAAAGAATGGGCACAAAAGGGATTAGTCCCCATTAAGAATGTTATTAGCACCAAAAGAATCGGGATTGGTCCTGCTTGGAATCTTTTTATGGATATAGCACGCGATTATCCATTCAGAACAAAAATTGATAACGATCTGATTTTTGCAAATACTCCAGTAGCTGTTAAGCCTTACGAAAAAGGAAAGAAAGTTCGTGGAGCTTCTCCTGCGGATGCTGGTTCAAACCCTGGAGCAATACCTGTTGCGTCATTTATGATGGGAGCAGGCAAAAATGTAGTTCGTGACAATATGAGACAGCATACTCGTTTTTTGCACCATTTAGAAAGCCGTATTCAAGAGTCAGATTTAGGTATTTGCGCTTTGGCAGCGGTGCCTGTTGGGTTAACTCTCGCTAATGCAATGCCGGGTATTTCGGAATTAGCATGGAGAGATCAACCATGTTTAATGGGAGCCTGTATGACTGTTAGTAAGCAGTGTTTTGATCAAATTGGTTATTTTGATGAAACACTGCCATGTTTTATTGATAAAGAATATTCACAAAGAGCAATGGGATCAGGTATTAATGTTGGCTATGTTGAGAATTATTGTGTAGTTCACATTGGGGCTAATGATGCTACTAATTCTCCAGAACAAGTTCAGAAAAACGAATGGACTGCTAATAAAATTGGGGAGTCTATTCCCTTCCAGAGGGGATTTGTCCATTCAAAGTGGGAAAAAGTTCATAGTAAGTTAATATCTGCTTGTAGTAATAAAATTGTTAATTTGCTAAAATAATGGAATCTGAATCTGAATATAAATTAATATTGGATCATAGTAAATTCCCTAGTAATAAAGGAATTCTACATACTGCCACTCATCAATCTCAAGGACATCATGAGAATTGCGGGGATATTATTAGGGTTTTCCTAGAAATAGAAGATTCCATTATTAATGATATCTCTTTTGACGGTAATGGATGTGCTATTTGTATTGCATCTGCATCGTTAATGACAAAACACTTAAAAAAATTGACAACTGAAGAAGCTCTGTCTGTATATAATGAGTTTCATGATCTAATTACAGTTGATTTATCTAATAAAAGGCTTGGAGAACTTCAGGTTTTCGCAGAAGTAAAAAGCTATCAGATGCGAGCAAAATGCACTGAATTGCCGTGGATTACATTTAAAGCGGCTTTGGATGAAAATCTCACTATATCCGTGTGATGATTCTGTGTCTAAAATATATTGTGTTAATGATTAATGCACAGAACCTTGTATAATTCATACCGCAGAGCGCTTTGATTGACTGTTTTGTTAGAATTGGAGTTGTTCTAGGAATTCTTAGCATTTGGATCGTATATATCAATATGGATCGAGTGCTTTTAAATGTGAAACGGTTTAAACAGCAGCCTTCTGAATGTGCATTGGCTGTTACGGCGTCTCTAGCTAGATTTTTTGACGAAAATGTAGATTATGAGTCTGTGAGAAGTATGATGAAGCCTTCTAAGCGAAAGAAGGGGTTATATACATCTCAACAGGGCAGACTGCTTAATAGACTAGGGTTTTCAAAGATATCCATTGTTACTGCTGATTTAAATTTGGTTGATTTTGGATGGACTAAATATACTAAAAAAAGCCTTATTCGCCGAATGAAGAAATTGCGAGCGTACTATCGAAGAACAAAAGAACATTATTTATGGGAATATGTAAATGATATGGTGGACTGGTTAGAAGATCCAGAATGTGATAATAATATAATAATCGATTATGATTTTAAAAAGTATATCAAACGTCAATTAGATCGAGGAGTGCCTGTTGGAGCAGCTGTGAGCTGGACTTCTTTGTTTAAGTTCAGCAAAGGTACAGGTGATCGTCGTCGCAATGGTGATATAAAAGGTAATCCAGAAGATCACGCTATTGTTCTTAGAGGTTACGATGCTAAAGGGGTTTTTGTAGTAGATTCGCATCATCAGTATTATAAAGGACGATGGGCCAAATATCATCGTGGATACTATAAACTTCCGTGGGAGAAGTTTTTAGTTAATATTCCCGGAGGGGACTTGATTCTATTGTGAGGGATTGCCATGAGTTGGTTACAACGGATTGCTCAAGTTGAAAATTTACAGCAAATGCTTATTGAAGTGGCTCAGGGTATAAGAGATATTAATCAAGTGTCTCAATATATTGCTACTCTTTCTCCCGCTCCTATGGAAGTTTGTGAGATGATTAACACTGTTGGTAATACATATCCTGGAGCTGATACCAGCATGCATCGTCTTTTTGATATTGCGGGATGTACATATACAATGAATAATGCAAATAATGCAACAAATATGAGTGACGCTGCGTCTAACATCGCACCTGAAGGAGATTTGGAAGCTCCGTCTATGGAAATCGCTTGAATGGAGATCGTTTAATGGCACGGATATTACCTACTGATAATATTTTATCGGATGAAGACATGAGTGGTAGAAAAGTAAAAAAGAAAATACGTAATTATTCATTTCAAACTTCGAAACGTTTACCTATTGATAAAATGACTAGTATTAATGGTATTAAAATTCCTTCTGTTCCAGGTAGTTGTTATCATGCTATTATGGCTACTTTGGCTCAGAATAAAGATAAGTTTTGTGCGTGGGATAAGATCATTGAAGGTACTCGTAAGAATATGAGAATGTATGGAGGAGAGAAATCTTGGCAGAATTTTGTATCTAAAAGTAACGTTAAATCTAGTGAACAACGTATTAAAGATAATACTCATACACTTACTCGAAGAGGTAAAGACTGTTATGGCTTTAGGCTACATGAACAGGGTATGTGTATTTATTATTTCAAAGATGGAGCGTGGTTAATGACAGGAGGAGAGTTGAAACTTGATAAGAATGGTGAGTATGATGTAATCTTTTCAGGTGGTTATCGTTTGCAAACTCGCTACCGTGGCACTACTATGACTTATCGAGAATACTTGAAGTTTTTGGCACATGATTTTATTGATATTACGGGTAAAATTTTGAACGCAGAAGGAATAAAAAATATTCGCTCTCAAACTCAAAACAATACTACATTGCCAGAAAATGAAGAAATTATTCCTTCTAGAATTAATGTTGGTGTTATGCTATCAGAGTTATTTGATCAAAACACTGCAGAAAGATTAGAAGCAATAGGATTACAAGTAGAGCAGGCTCTAGATAATGAATTGATTGGATCTATTCCACGAGATAAATTGGAAGAATTAAAACTAGATAAAGACGTGGTAGAAGTCGAAGTCTAGCTCACCTGGAATTTCTTTTTTTGGGGCAGCTGATCTGGATCTTGTCCGAATAACGCATAATATTTTTGGGGCACTTTCTCTTCATGTTTATTGAATGCAACTGCGATATGTTTCCAGGCAGTATCATGTTTAATAATTCTAGAGAGACATAGGACATACCCTTCTAGAGCTTCTCTAAATCCTTGTTCTATCATTCCGGCAATATCACTAACAATGATATCACCCATGTTTTTTGCGGTAATGCCTAACAATTCTGAGACTGCCTTGTTTGCAGTTTCTGGATTATTTGTTTGCTGAAATTGTTTTTCGAGATCTCTACCTATGGACATGATTAATGATCTTTTTTGTTTTCTAGATATTCTGACATTTCGGATTCTTTGATTCCTCCTGCTACCCAGGTTTGTATTCTAGCTACATAAACAGGCAACCATCCAATCCACCCCTCGTGTTCTTGTCCCGGTCCTGTTTCTGAATATTGTACGATGTACATACCACTAGAAATACGTACTATTTCACATCCACGAGTTTTCTGTACCCTTATTGCTGCTTCAAATACTTCTGGAGGTACATCTGGTTTAGTGGAATTGTCGGTTCCGGAATAATCAGTTTTATGCGGGAAAATTGCTATAGATGCTTTAGTCATGTTTAATTATACCTTAATTTTCGCGACAAATATCAACTACTCTACTAAAACCTTCTTCTATATCTGGAGGAACGAACGAAGAAATCATATTATCCATCACTTCATCTGGGACAGCGTCCTGCTTACGACTCCTATTTCGCTCTATGGCGACGTCTACGGGGACATTCTGCCACCAACAATGGATATCCACTTGTGTTTCGTTAGCGAGCTTAATCCAGCTTTTTCGGCTACCTTGAGTGAGATGTGTCGCATCTATGATTACATGATGTTGATATTGATTTTTTAGCAGTACTCTGGCTGCTACTTTTACGTGCGACCAAACCGAATCTTCTGCTGGCCCATAGAAAGTTTGTCCAGTGAGAACTAGTCTAAAATCATCTGGGCACAGGATTATGCCTAAATGTTGCGTTTGGCTCAAATAGGTTGATTTGCCAGATCCTGGATATCCGCACATGATCGTTAGCATATTCTTCTCCTAAACCGATTGTTTGTGAAATTCATAGAATTCGTCCGTTTTTTTCTGTACAGAAAATCCGAAATATTCAGCTAGAGATTTTATATGGGTGTCTGAATGGTAATATAACGGAAAATTTGATGTTGATGCCGCATTAATAGACTCGGTTAATATGTCCGAAGTAGGTAAATTATGTACCATTAATTCTCCGGGTTTTAATATTCTGGAGCACTCTTTAAATATATGTACTATTTCTCTCCAGGAGCAATGCAAGAGAACTTGATGCGAGTAGATATATTGGACAGCTTCATCTGATATAGGATATTTATTAATTATTAATCGAAGATCTAAGTGTGATGATGGGTAGCAGTAATTGCAACCTAATTCTAGAAATGAAGGAGACGTATCTAGCCCTACAATTCGAATGGGGTTAGGAGATTTATCTGCTATGGATTTCATTATTCTACCAAAGCCACATCCAATTTCTACTGCAATAGATTTGTGTTCCAGATACTTAAGATGAAAACTGGCGATGGCATTAGCCTCATCTATTTGGTCTTTGCGATCTCGTTTTGCAGCTACTAGATCAAAGGCATTATCTAGATTGTCTGATTCCCATACTGAGTTACCGTTTGAATTAGTATCAATCTCTTTTTTGTGTTGAAGTAATCCGTTGGTTCGTCTAAGAAATTTTATACTATGTCCATGTTTGTCATTAATAGCATTAGTTCTCCTGATCATATTATCATTTATGCTCAATGATATTTGTTCATATTTTTTAATGGCCCAGCAACTACATGTTCCGTATATCACCGGATCAGGATATTGTATTTGTTGTGTAAAAATATTTAGTGCCGATTGGACGGATTCCAATCCAAAGTCGTGGCCAATTAACCATCCGTCTGTTTTGAGTTTTTGAAACCAAAATCTTAGATCATTTAAAATATAATCGAAGTCATGATTAGCGTCAACAAAAACAAATCTCAATTCTTTTAAATGTTCTACAGCATCGTTGTCTAGTGACAATGATGGTATTATTTCATATCTATTTGTGAATGGATTTAAATTTTCACAACAAGTTAAAAATCTATTATAGTGAATATTTTGATCAGTATTTATAGGATCATCAGAATAATCACTATATGACAACCAGCTATCTATTAGGTATAAATAATAATCTCCTGATCGAAGCAATAAGACAGCATCTTCTCCTAAGTTTGTTCCAATAATTGCTCCATTCCCACCGGTTACTCCAAAAGAATGAAGAAGGCTTAATAGTTCATTGGTGTGATCAGTCGATGATATTGGGTGTAATTTCGTTTCCAAAATATAGGCTCCAGAGCTTATTGAATATTTGTTTGCTTTCTTTTTTCCAAGGTGGTCCGGGATAATGAATTAATGCTGACAGATCCGGAATATCGTCTACTGCTGTAAGAGATCCTATAAATTGATCTATAATATTATCTAGATATCGGAATTTAATATCTTTGGATAAGAATAAGGCTACCATGTAAGCGCCTTCGTCATCAGGATAAATAAAACCCATGCGTTTTGTTATTTTCCAAAACTGGGATTCTAATATTCTTCGATTAATTATAATAAAGTTTCCCCATATCCATTGTCGGGTTTTACACCACTCTTTGTATGATGATAATTTCATTTGAAATAATGATTCTAAATCATACGGACTGTTAAAGAATAAGGACTCTCTCGTTTCAAGAACATCAAAAGCTGTTTCATTTTCCCAGTTGTTTTTTTCAAATAACTGTAAATCATATTCTGAGGTATCATAATTTTGAAAATCTAGTGAATAATTATGTAAAAACTGGTCGCAATCTATATTAATTAAAGATTCTATGTTAGGGAATTTTCTGAATACCATTTCGTAGCACCATTGCCTAATAGTGCAATTGGTGCAAAATATTGTCACTCCTAGTGAGAGAAGTAGATTTAATTCTTTTTGATTGTACATTGATTTATCTATCATGAGTACAATTGGAGTTGTTACCCCTTCTTTCCGCAAAGATAAGATGCATAAACAAGCCATTTGAAGGTATTGAGGATTGTGTATGCAGTGAATGCAGATGGATATTTTTTGAGGTGTTGAACAGAATTCTTTATTTATATTAAAATTCTTCTTATACCATTCTCTTACTTCTTGGTCTGGAATGTCTTTGAATTCTAGTGCCATAATTATAAATTATCCAAGGGCTATAGCTCTTTGCCCTTAGCATGAATGATGTGCGAAGGGATTTCTCTAGTCTCATTACCTGCTCGTACTATTAATGTATCTCTATTTGTTGATAAATAAGCCTCTTCCCATGCCGGTTTTTTAGTTTGCATTTTTTTAGGCAAATCTTCGACAGCTAAAACACAAGCATTACCGCTTAAAAACCGGACAACAAATTTGCTTTGTTTTGGATTAAAACTGAATTCTATTATGCGTTCAAACTCTTCCATGCATAATTATACATGAAAAATTCACACTTCAATCACAATTGCAGTGGGATTTCCATATTCTGCTTCAAGAGTTTGAACTTGAATATCGTGCCCATCATCAGCTGTTACTACAGACTCATTCTTATTGTGACTATGCGCACTAATGATATGTTTAACTTTAGTTAATCCAAGTATAAACTTTTCATGTGACAAATTCCCAAAATATGGAGTACCTAGGGACCATGACTTATTAAATGGATGCCGAGTTATTTGAGATGACATACATGGAACATGCGTCACAATCACGATACTATGGACATTAGGGTCATTTTCGGCAGTGTCTAGCCTAGAACAGAATTCTGCTCCTATTGTTTGCGCAAAATCCTTATCTGAAGGCAATCCAATCAAGAATTTGCCATCGTTATTAGAATGCTTTTTCATTCGCTCATAATACTCATCAAAAGACCAATCAGGAAAACATTGTGTAATGTATCCTACTCCTAGTCCTTTATGATCTTGAGCACTGTAATCATAATGAAGATAACTACCGACAATAGCTATTCCATCTTGTACCCAATTGTTGCGTTCAAGATAGAATATTCCTAAATCATCCATAATTTTAGGCAGAACGGATTCCCAAAGATACAGACTAGAGGTACTTGCTCGTTTAGTCCATATGTCGTGATTTCCTAGCACTGCTGCACATTTTGTTCCTCTGGATAATTCAAATAAAGCATTGCTAAACCAACTAGTACCAACGCTTGTTTCTCCAATGTCACCTGCTGCGATGACTAGATCAGGATTATGTGAGAGTATCCTAGACATCATGCTTTGTATTGTAGCTTTGCTGGTAAATCCAGGAGCATGATGAATATCAGCTGTTATTGCTATCTTCATGGCTTTCTTCCAGTGATTCGATGACTGCTATTGCTCTATCCCAGAATTTTTTGGGTACACATTTTTTACAGAGTTCCATGGCTTCTGGTTTTCCGTTTTTCATTTCGTACCATTGGTCCACTCTAATGCACCGCAATTCTACTCGATATAATTGAGATTGCTTCTTAGGTTTTTTGCAACTATCACACAAGTATGTTGTTATCGTAGCCATTTGAGAATTCTCCTATTGAATTTCATTACTTTTCGGTCTTATTTTTTTCCAAATATAATCATCTACAGAATCTTGACGATTATCTAGTTTTAAAAACATACACTTCTTATGCTTAATATTACTTTTATTTAAAGTAATAGCAAATGCTTTTCTATCTTCACGTAGTCCCGAAAAGACGTCATATTCAACATCGATTTCTTGAGCTACTTTTTTATATTGATCGCTCAAAGATTTTGATATTTTATCAAATTCATCAAAATAATCATTATCAAGATCTTTTCGTAAATCAGTATTAACTCTTCCATGACGCCCCTCCATAGTTTTCCAAAGAGTCAATGGAGTCAAATTTGATTTTAACGCTGCTCTACGTATATAATCCTGTCCCTTAATTTTTACACGCAGTCCAGATTCAAAACGAATGACAAATCCTTCTGCTTCTTTTCCATTATAAGATGCTAGCAATTCTCTACATGAATCAAGGTCGCTTTTAAATACTTTAGGCAAAGTAAATTCAAATTGATTTCCCCATAGTTCCACTTGAGACCAGCTATATTCTTCACCGGTATGCCTATTGTAAGCTGCCAACAATACGAGATCTTCTTTTACTCCATAGTCTACAACGATTTTAGTTCGCGGAGAAATTAGTTCAAAAACTAACGTAACCTCATCAGGCAATCCGGTTAGATCATGAGTACGTAGACGCTCTGTAGCCCAATCAGCCACTCCCATGCCGTTAAATGAGCCCCTAGTGGCTATGTAGTACTCTCCATCATAGCGATAGAGCGTACCAAGCCAACCATCCAGTTTTTCAAAAACTGCAAAACTTTCATTCCATGGAAGATTATGTTCCATGGTTTCTGGACATTCTCCCATATTGAAAAATTTAGGAAAAGGACGAGCTACTACTTCTCCTGTTTCTGTGTTTAAAATAATCCCGCGAGAGTTCATGGTAATATGATTCCATGCTCTTGCATAAACACAAGCGTTAGTGTAATTATAAATACGCAAATTCCCCTTGTTGTCGCAGCGTAGTAAGCCTTGACATACAAGATTGTCTCGCACAGTAATGGGATTACCGTATGTTTCCATGAATATATTTTACATCATTCTTGAGAAATGTCAAGCAAATTATGGGAAAAATTTACTCTTCTGGATTACTGGAATTTTTAAATATAGGTGAGATATGCAACGTACCGTCAGACCCCACGGAGCACTGTAGGGCCTGACGGTACATTTTCTTCTTATCAAACGGTTGAGAATAGAGGCAAATTATGTCTTCAATCTTAGTCTTTTGATCCTCATCCATATGAGGGAATTGACTAAGAAAAAAGTTTAGTCCATTGGACGCTTCATTAAATGCCTCTTTAGGACACATCTTACATCATTCCCGGCATGCCGCCCATGCCGCCACCCGGCATCTCATTGGCGTTGTCTTCCTTGATTTCACTAATGGCACAATCAGTAGTCAGAAGCAATCCAGCAACAGAAGCAGCATTGGTCAGAGCAACTCGCTCTACCTTCTTAGGAACCAATACTCCCATCTTGATCATGTCACCATACTCGCTAGTAAGAGCATTGTAGCCATAATTAGCATCACAGGAGCTTCGAACATTCTGCCAGATGATTGACCCATCTTGGCCAGCATTGGTTGCTAGCTGCTTCAGAGGAGCAGAAATAGCCCTTTCGACAATCTCCGCACCTGTCTTTTGATCACCGCGAAGCTTCGCAATAACACCAGGAAGAGCCTTGCCTGCAGCACGAATAACAGCAACGCCACCACCAGGAAGAACTCCCTCTTCAACCGCTGCTCGACAGGCATGAAGAGCATCTTCAACAAGAGCCTTCTTTTCCTTCATTTCGATCTCAGTAGCGGCTCCAACATTAATTTGAGCAACGCCACCAGACAGCTTAGCTAGACGCTCTTCTAGCTTCTCACGATCATAATCACTGTCGGTGTCTGAAATCTGTCGACGAATAGTTTCGATGCGAGCCTGAATAGCATCACTGGCTCCAGCCCCTTCGATGATAGTGGTGTTATCTTTATCAATGGTGATTTTCTTAGCTTGTCCAAGATCACTAACTGTGATATTTTCGAGCTTGGTTCCCAAGTCTTCAAAAATAGGATTTGCACCAGTTAGAGCAGCAATATCTTCCAGCATTGCTTTACGCCGATCACCAAAACCAGGAGCTTTAACAGCACAGCACTGAATTACTCCACGGAGCTTGTTGACTACCAGTGTCGCCAAAGCCTCTCCGTCAATATCTTCTGCAATTAGAACAAGAGGACGATTCGCGGAAGATACCTGCTCCAGCAAAGGAACAAGATCTTTGATATTCGAGATCTTCTTTTCGTGAATAAGAATGAAAGGTTTGTCGAATTCACAAATCAATTCAGCAGAATCAGTTACAAAATGAGGCGAGAGGTAACCCTTATCGAACTGCATTCCCTCAACCAACTCGACATGAGTATCAAGGCTTTTGCTCTCTTCGACAGTGATAACTCCATCCTTGCCTACCTTATCCATAGCATGAGCGATCTGCTTACCTACTTCAGCATTCTGATTAGCTGCACAAGTTCCAACCTGAGTTACTTGATCGCCCTGGGTGATATCGACTTTCATATTATCCAATTCAGCGCAGATTGCCGTAACCGCAGCTTCGATGCCACGTTTGATTTCCATAGCTTCTGCACCAGCCGTAATATTACGAAGTCCTTCGTTAAAGATAGCTTCGGCATAAATAGTTGCAGTGGTAGTTCCGTCTCCAGCAACGTCAGAAGTCTTTGACGCAACTTCTTTTACCATCTGGGCTCCCATATTCTCATATGGATCTTCAAGTTCGATTTCCTTAGCCACCGTGACTCCGTCTTTAGTGACTTGCGGAGCACCGAAAGACTTTTCAATCGATACATTGCGACCACATGGACCCAATGTAGATTTGACCGCCCGAGACAGCATATTGACACCCCGTCGCATAGCTTCTCGTGCATCTTGCTGGAATAGTAGTTGTTTAGCCATTACTCTTTTTCTCCTTCATTTTCATGTAGATTAACTAAATTAGCACTGCGGCGCAGTGGTAATGATACCTAGAATGTCGTTCTCATCAAGAATTACAAACTCTTCGTTGTTGACTTCTACTTCGGTTCCGCCATAAGTAGTGAACAAAACCTCGTCTCCTACCTTGACTTGCATAGGGGCTCGCTCTCCATTGTCAAGAAGTTTTCCAGTTCCGACCGCTTTTACGGTTCCCTTCTTCGGCTTCTCTTTTGCGCTATCTGGAAGAACAATTCCTCCAGCCGTAGTAGCTTCTGCTTCAGATCGCTGAACAATAACCTTGTCACCTAGTGGTTTGATCGACTGTGCCATGCTTTTCTCCTTTTGCAAAACTGACGTACCACACTTTACTCTTATATTCTAACATAGGATTCTCAGATGTCAAGAATATATGTTGATTTTTTTGAAAAAATGCAAAAAGGAGCACAAAAATCATGCTCCCTCTTGCACTTGTGACTGAAATTATTAACTACCGGTCTACGACATTATTAATGATTGGCATTGAGACCAGGGCAACACATTCTCCAGTCTCCCAATTACAGAGCTTGCCTGTATCACAGGTTACATCTTTGCACAGGTCAGTGCAAACCGCATCAACACATACTAGCTTATCTCCGCAAACTTCTCCGTTAGCTGCGCATTCATCATCAGGATCACAAATCCCGGTTACTGGATTGCATGTGAATCCTGGTAGACAAATTGGAGTTCCGTCGAAGCAAAGATCCTCGACACATTCGCCAAGATAACAGACATAGCCATCATTGCAGACGAAAGTAGAGATGGCACACGAATCAACGCATTCTCCATCAACGCAGGCATAGCCATCATCACATGTGATTGTCTCGTTTGTGCAATCTCCATAGAGACATGAGTCTGTCGTGCATGGATCATCATCGTCGCAATCTACATCAATGCACAAATCTACGCAGACTCCATCAACGCAGACAAAATCGTTATCACAAACCATTGGAGTGAAGATGCATTCACCTTCTACGCAAGTATCTTCGGTACAAGCGTATTCGTCATCACAAACAATAGGAGTGTTCACGCATCCATTGTCAACATCGCAAGTGTCTTCAGTACAAGCGTCTTCGTCATTGCAGTCAATAGCCTCGTTGAGACAGGCTCCATCGATGCATGAGTCCACTGTGCATGCATCTTGATCATCACAGTCAACATCAGCACATGGATCTACGCAGAGACCATCGACGCAAATAAGACCTTCGTCACAAGTGATAGGAGTAGAGATGCAATCTCCATCTACGCATGAATCGTCGGTGCAAGGGTCATTGTCATTGCAAACAACATCTGCACACGGGTCAACGAGTACGCAGTTTCCGTTGTCGCAAATCTCATTAGCTCCGCAAACAACGTCTGCACACGGGTCGATAATAGCAACACATTCTCCATTTTCGCAGACAAATCCATCTTCACAAGTGATTCCTTCACACATGGATACGCATTCTCCCGTAACCAGATCACACGTGAATCCGTCTTCACATTCGACTCCACCGCAGGGGTCTGCAAACGGGCATCCGGTGAGGAGCGCAAAAAATGGAACTACCAACAAACTTACTAGTACTCGTGTGTTCTTCATAATTAAAATCCTTTCTTTCTTTTTCGTCACTACGCCCACCACATAGTAGGCTGCATATGACAAATATTATACTTGATTATTATGGGATGTCAAGTGATTTTTTTGAAAAAGTTAATACTTTTTTCGCCGCACTCGTTTCTTTCCTGCGAGTTGAGTTTTGACTTTTGTGTCTTTTTGTTCCATTTTAGGTGCGGATATTTTGACTTTCGTCTTAGTAAGTGGAGGAACCTTTTTCATTCCAACAATATCCCAATTGACTTTTTCATTAGGGCCAAAAATTCCGATTAACCACAAAATTTCTGTGGATAATTTAGACTGTCCAATTGACCCAGCTTCTTGTTCTACTATTTCGTGTCCTGCCGTATGTAGCCAATTTAAAGCATCTCCCCACGTTTTAAATTTATGCCGTGAAAAACATTGTTTGGTGATATCATGAATTTCTTTTTTGATTTGAGACGTAGTAAGATCCATTTGACAATCCTTGTTATGGTATTCAGTTGAACCTCTCCGTGCTAAAGCATCAGAGCTTTACGGCTATTATTTGTAATTCGCAGGTTTTTAATTTTCGCGGAAATTAAGAAATTTCCCCATTTAGGTATTTGAGAAGTCTGTTGTATTGCCATTTGCATTCTTTATCATGAGTAGCATGAGCAGAATCTGTAGAAGCAGCAGCCGAAATAGCATGATAAGCAGCATGATAAGCAGCATAATAAGCAGCAGTAGTAGCACTAGTAGCACTAAAAGTGGTATAAGCTTCAAAAGCATTATAAACAGTATAAGCAGTAGCAGAAGCAGCGGCACGAGCAGTTTTATAATTAGCAAAATGAGCGGCGCAATCAGCAGCTGCTTTTGCAGTTCTCAGTTCTATTTCAGTTGCTTTCTCATTAGCATATCTACGAGCTACTGCAATAGCATCTTTTGGTCCGTTATCTTCAGGATATTTTTCTTCAAACAAATGCAGTACACGTTTTGCACAATCACATGCAAACAGTCTAGCTGTTCTTTCATTCCAAGTAGTAATTTTTCTTACAAGACGTGCTTGTTCGGCAACAATTTTATTTGATTCTCTTATTTGTTCTCCACGAATTTCTACTTCGTAGAGTTCGGGGCCTAACCATCGAAGCACTTGTTGTCCTTTGCATACGTGGTAGCCTCTCTCACAAGGAATTATATCTTTAATTAGAGGCATCCACTTACCAGCTCTCTTTTGAGAATGAGGTTTATACCACTGTCCTTTTCCTCCCCAACAGGATTCAGATTTAGGACCAGTAACCTTGAAGAGAGTTTGATTAGTTACTGCCATTACCCAATATCCTCTGAATTACATATTGTAGCTCCCCAAACATCAGGGAAGTACGAGTCAAAGAAAAGCTTATTATAAACATCGGGATCATGCCCTGGAATATCATAAGTATCAATAAGATCACGAAGCAATGTGACATTTTTTCCGCGATAATCCATTTCAATCAAATTAGCCAGAATGCATACGTCTGTAACACATCCAAACATAACCCAACCATCACCCACACTGGCAAATTCAGGTCTGTCTTCGAGATTAGTCTTGTAAAAAGCACTGTGAGTTTGTTTGGGAATACTAATATAGTGCAAGCCTCGACGTTTGCAGACTTCAAGTAATTCTGGACAAATGTCAGTCTCCTCAGTGTATTGTTCACAATGTACTGGCATTCGTTTAAATTCGGAATCTCCAGGTTTATGACAATCATAAACGAAGACGATATTCGAATCTTGAGGAACCCGTTCAAGAAATGCAACTTGTGATGGGATCAAATCTGCTACTCGTGGACTACTAAGTGTCCCCTTGGTCGCAAATCCCTTAATCATATCTACAATAAAAATATTCATTTTTTATTCCTTTTCGATAGTAACTTTAATATCAAAGGACTCGAATTGTTCGACATATAGTTCTGCTCGTTCTTGGTGAGTGGTGAGCAACAGAGCAACACCATTTTCGTGTGCTCCCATTATACATTTCATAGCTTCAGACTCTTCAAGTCTGGCTATCTTTTTAACATGGTGCAAAATAAATTCAGCATTATTGTGATCATCATTGTGTAGCAATACTTTCCATGGAGGTAGCTCTGAACAACAGGTATTAGAGTCAGGTTCCATTGCGTTACTCCTTTTTGAATGTTTCGGTTCTTTTGATGTTAATTTGTATTTCTTTTTCTGGCTCTGCTTTAACTCGAATAAATTTTGATGTAATGATACCAGTTTCACCTGGACCCCACCAATTTACTCTAAATGTGTGCAAATGTTCGTCCGACCAAAGATGCTTTATAGCAATCTTCCCTGGTTCTGATAAAAAATAAAGACGTATTGCTTCTTTTATATCATTTTGGGTGTATTGCGGGGCTGGGATGCTCTTTTTGGGAGCCCGTGGACGCGGTTTTGTGGGGGTTATTGTTTTCATGCTTGTACTATACCATACTTACCCTGAATGTCAAGCCAATATTTCAACTATTTTCACTATTTTCGAGAGGACAAGAAGAAAAAAGGATTAATTAAGAACATGGAAATTTAGTGTACTGGGGTCTTCACTTTAATATGGAGGAATATTATGGCTACTGTTAATACACAAACAAATCCGATTGTCGCCATGGCGGGAACTAAAGATGGAGATTGTACTATAATTACATCTGGTTGGGCATCGACTACTCATCGGACTATATATGAAATTGTTAAAGTAAGCACAAATGATACTTATACTGTTGATACGCGACACGCAGCAATCTTGACTAACGGTAATGTGCGTACATTAGATGCATCTCAATTAAGAATTATTCTTGAGTCACGAACTGCTTATCGGGTACGAGCACGGAATGCACATGAGGCTCATACTCCTCTGGGTGACTGGTCAGATTGGGTATCATTTACGACTCGTGATAAACGATATCAGAGTCCTCATGCTATTACTCAATTAACTGATGATTCAGGAAGGACAGCAGGATCAGCAGAACACTGTTCTGGTAGAGTAATTAATATTACAAATAATGGCAAGGCTACCGTAACTAATACTACGACTGGAGCAACTGTAGTGAACACTGATACTGTTTATGTCGAAGGGCAATTGCAGAGGAGAGCAGGTGAGTCCCAAGCTAATCCTCCTCATCATCCGGTAGTAGATACTGCTACTGGAGCCACAGTGATAAATGTACCGTCAGGAGGACGCCGTAGTATTGTATACACTGCTAATGGAGCAACAGTTGCAGCAAGTTAGTTTCAATTCAAAAGACTATATGCTGTTTTGGGTTGGCATAGCTGTTCTGATATTTTTTGGTGGCATCCTAGGCGGATGTCCATCCACGCCGTAAAACAAAGCAGAGGTTCTGTCTGAGACAAAACAGATAGAACCTCTGCTTTTTGCCAATTTGACATACCCAATTTGACAAATGGCAGAGATTTCCAGAAAACCTAATTTTATAAGTACTTTATTTACAATAAGTTATGAAAACTTGGTTGTGGCATACCCTTTGTATTAAATGTAGCAGGTTATTGAATTTTTTACAAAGGAGAAAAATATGTTAGGACTGTCACGTTCAAGTTTGTTTCCGGTTAATTTTGGTGATTTAATATGGCACGAATTGAATGGTCTGTCGAATGATCAGACCAGGAGATCACCTTTGCAATATTTCAATGTTGACATAGAAGATACAGGAGAACATCTTTTAGTGACTGCAGATCTTCCTGGTATGACATCTGAAGATATTAAAATTGCTGTCGAAAATGGTATTTTAACGATTACTGGTAATCGTGAATCTAATCAAGAACAAAAAGGTGATAATTTCTATCTGTGCGAGAGAGTTTGTGGTGATTTTTCACGCAATTTTAAGATCCCAGTAGATGTGGATGAAAGTAATATTGATGCTTCGTTGAGTGATGGGGTATTAAGTATTATTCTACCTCGCAAAGAAGAGACTAAACCTCGTAAGATTGAAATTAAAACTTAGAAATAATTTCAAAATACAGGAATCAACAATAGTAATGGTGTAAATTACTGCATCATTACTGTTGTTGGTTCAAATATGTGGAGAGTCTAGTCGTGAATACTTTAAAAATTACGCCAATATCCGAGATTGTAAATATGCTACCTCCTAAAGCTTGGATTTCTAAGGAAGCTCAAGCTCCTGGGATTGTTCATCAATGGAGACAACAACTACAATCGGGTCGTAATGCTCGTACAGGACAACTACTTACAGATCGTCAAAGGCGTGAGATTCAGTCTAAATTAGATACGTATAATGCCTCTAATCCGGCTCCAGCGGCTCCAGCGGCTTCAGCGGCTCCAGAGATTACTTTGCCTTCCGCTAATACACCTTCTGTTCCTGCTGCTCCTATTAATGTACCTCCTGTCCAGATAGAGGAGCAACCTCAACAGAATCCAGATATGAAAAGCCAAATCCAAGAATTAGTTAATCAACGCGATGCAATTAATAGACAAATACAGGAAATTCAGCAAATGTTTGGAACGGGGCAGCCTCAAGGCGCTGCTCCAGCACAGCCAGCACAGCAAATGCAACCTCAGGGTCCACAGGGATTTGGGTTCCCTTTGCAGCAGAACATGCCAGCGGATAGAAGCGGCATAGTAGATAGAGTTCGTAATTGGTGGAACGAACGAGAACTGGGTAAAGAACAGAATAGGGGTTATAGACAACAATTGCAACAGCAGAGAGAAAATTTACAACGACAGCGTTTACAACCACAACAGGCATATAACGAACGGCCTATTTTAACTGCTTCAATGGGATCAGCTTCGAGCTTGTTTGAGTAGCATTCTGGCTTTCCAGTTTTTGTGATGAATTCTGTGCCCATCAATAACACTCCTCATTAGAAATGGCTGTAATTTATTTTCAGTGCAAAACTGTAAGAAATTTGCAGATTGTATTTCGTATTGATTTCCATCTGGATCAGTAATAATAAAATCTTCTGATTCCACCAAAGAAGGATCTCGTTCTTCCTTATTCTTTTCTGGCGACGAAATAATAGATTCTGTGGTTGTGGATTTTCTGGTTTTGCGGGTTTTCTTTTTAGGTTTTAGGGTCTTAAGAGAATCGGCGGGCACCCATTTCTTGTGACAATTCTCTTCTTTTTTTATAGCATCAATTTCTTCTGGTGTTGTGGTCTGTTGATTTGTTTGCTCTTTTTTCTTTTGATTGTTGATTGCGTACTTTAATGGAGCAATTCTTGATGGGGCTGATTTCTGATATCCAAGAGCAAGAATAATTTCATAGATTTGTGTCCAGGAGGGAAAATTTATTTTATTATGTTGTTTGAATTTATCTATCGCTGTTACGAATTCCAACATATCATCGCTATATGTCCCTTCTTCTGCCTGGATGCGATGTTTGCTTCTACGAATACCTGCCCCTTTTTCTATCATTAAAGTTTCAGGAAGCAGCTCAATTGGATCAGCATCATGAAAACTGCCTATACCATTCAGTAACCAATTTAGGCTTAAATCCCAGGTATTTACGATGGTCCAAATTATGTTTACTGTAGAACGATTATGATTTGCAGATTCTAATTGAACTATAGTAGATTTGCCTAGATCTAGTGCTGATCCAGCTTCAGTTCGACTTAAATTCATATGTTCACGAAATTCACGAAATCTTTTGCCTATAGAGACCCAATCAAGATTTTTAGATTTAATATCAACTATGCTTGTTATTAAGTTCATATTCTCCTCCTGAGTGATTGTATGGCTATCTGGTCCCTGGAGTATATATCGTCCGTTTAAGGACATGACAACAACCGAATGCTTAGAAAACCTTTTTTGAGGCAACAAAGGGAACTTGTTAATTGCTGTAGTATAATTTGTTGACGCAGGAGAAAATCTAACAATTTCTTTCGATTGGCAGTTTAAATATGTCTTGGTTTAGAAAATTTTCAGCTTCAAATAACAAACCGACTGAGTGTAATACTTCGACCATTGTACCGTGGATATACGTTGATGGAAAAGTTATCTTAGGCAAACGGTCTTATTTAGATATAATTGAACACCTAGCTTTAGATCATGAAAAAGCCTCAGATATTCTTTCTAATAATTGGCGAGGGCGCTATGATTCAAATCATCATGAAGCCAGTATAACCATTAAAAATGCTCAAAAAATACAACCTCCTTCTAATTTAATAAATTCGCTTCAAGAGATATTTCCTGATGTTGAAAAAATCTGGTCCTTTCCTGAATCTCGTCCACTTTTAGGGCATTTTGATGATGAGTCTCTAGATAGGATATATAAATCGGCCTGGAAATATAATTTTGCGAATGAATATTTTGACAATGATAGTGCCGGATATCCTGATCTTGAGAGTCAATTACGGGAATTATTTAAGACTGAATATGTTATTGGAGAGTTGAAACGTCGAGCATATTTAAATAACAGATTACAGTTTTCTCGCCGTTATGGACACTGGTTACAGAAATTAGAAGACCATGCGTTTAAATTAGCCACACAAGAGGTTGGACCAAAGATATTATTTCATTTGAATGAATGGTTGAAATTTCATAATGGTAGTGGTTTTGCCGAAATAGTGTCCGGAATTGAAAATGATGATTTTTCTGGTACTGGAGATATTACTGCAGAAGGTGATGTGGTATTAGGTGGCGGATTTCAATACAATATCATTCAAGATCTCATTGATACATTTCTGTTACTAAATCCTGTATTCGTACAGGAATATTTCTTAGGTAACTTTGATGATGAAGAATATTTGCAAGAATATATCAATCAAACTGGAATAGATCCATTTGAATATAATGAACAACAAATGCTGGATTCTACGAAAGAACAGATCGAAGATATTGTATATACTTATGATTATCCATTTAATGAACTTAAAAATTGGTTTGAAAAGCAAGGGGATTTTCAAGAATCAGTACTTCAAGTTATTAAAAAATACGTTTATCCTGCTTGGAGAACATGGTGGGGACATTCGATAGATGTTGCTGAAGATAATGTTCAGGATGCACATGATCATTTGGAAGATGCACTGTCTACACGAAAATTGAATTTGATTTTACCCGCTATAAATATGGCTCTAAATGCTCAACATATTCATGGTGGCATGTATGAACATATGGATTTAAGCAAAGCGTTACTTGATGAATTATCTAATTTAGATACAGAAGAATTAGACGAATTCGTAAATATGGTTACTGGAGTAGAATGGAGAACAGCAAAGGTAGCTCAGTACACTCCTCAAAAAGTTCCTAAATTTTATTCCGATGAATTTGAACTTGTTATTTCTGACGTAGATCGTTATACCGCTGATAAATATTGGATTGTTGTACATCTTACAGAGTCTATGCATAAATACTCAATCGGATTAAATATGTTTAATTCGCATGTAGGCATTTGTGGACAAGGTCAATATTGGCATTACGATAAATCAGAACTATCTAAAGCAAAACAAACATTTTCACAAATAAAGAAAACTGCTACACAATTGCATGATGAGATTGAATATGTTCGTCCCCCAATGTCGATTATTCCTCCAATGTTTCGGTCTGCTTTGCATTATGTTGATTTCCCTCATAGAGAACGTAGTGGAGTTTATAGTTATAATTGGTTTGAAGAGTTGCCAAAAGTAGCTGATTGGCGTGACAGTTTATATGGATCACGATACCCGCATCCTCCTACGTCAGTTCAAAAAATGTCTGATACATGGATTAATACAGATGATAATAGCAAAGAGGTAGTCCGAAAAGGAAATGCTCGACAATCTCAAATGCACTATAAACAAGCTAGTGCTGATGATCCTTTGTGGTTGGCGACGTATATTGGTAAAAATTGGCGATGGACAATTCCTGCTGCTGCAGCATTTTTAACATGGTTTGCATCGTCTGGTGGGAATATAGATCAATTAGTACAAGAAGTTCAGAGTGGCGCTACTCCAAATGAAGTTATATACCAGATTCAACCTGAAAGTTCTGATATTGTCGATGAAGTGAGTAGTGATGAAACAATAAGTAATGAAATAATACCTAATCAAGTTTTTCAACCTGAAGTAGAAACTACATTGGATTCTGATGTAGATAAAGCAAATTTACCTAGAGGGATTCGCAATAATAATCCTGGTAATATAGAGCGAAACAATACAGCGTGGGAAGGGCTTGCTGGCGAACAAACTGATGAGCGTTTTTGTACATTTGAATCACCTGAATACGGTGTTCGAGCTATGGCTCGAATTCTCAGGAATTATCAAAAACGATATAATCTGAACACTATTGAACAAATTATTAATCGCTGGGCACCACCGAGTGAAAATGATACGTCTAGTTATGTTCATCATGTTTCTCAAAGTCTTAATGTAGATCCTAATGCTACTATAAACTTATCAGATGATGTTATCTTGAGTAAGTTAATTCAAGTAATAATTCGCCATGAGAATGGAGGAGATTATATTGATGATAATACCATTGAGAGGGGAGTAGTTTTGGAAAAATCTGCTAGTTCTAATTACGTCCATCATTACGCTTACAATATTACTGATAAATTTGAAGCTAAGGCAAAAATGTATCAAATAATGCGAGAATTACAAACCACAGACTGGGATACTATTGTACAATCATTATTAGCCCAAGGCGTTGATAAACGTCTATTTGGTTGGTTAAATCAGCAGTGGGTTGGATGCATGGCATCTAGTCGTTGGACACACAAATATACCACGTCTTGAACCTTTTTCAAAAGATTTGTTTGACTTTTTTCGAAGAGTAAGCTATATTTGTCGTGTGTGGACAGAAACAAAGAATTCAATTTTAGGAACTGCTATGAAACCTGATCACGGATTTAAAACTGGGAACATTATTAGTGCTGCACTAAATGCTGAATTTAAAAAAGCTGATTGGTGGGGTGAAGTTCAGGATGATGTTCGTGCCCGTTTGTTATGGGTAATGAATAATATAGAACAAATTGGGCTTTCTTTTTATCAGACATTTATAACTTTTGTTAGGTGGGAATTCGAACGTAGAAAAGTAGAAGGGTCGGGTATAAAAAACCCTATGACAGGGTATTTGACTGCAATTTTGGGGATGCGTATATCAGAAGAAGCATATCAATGTGGCAGAATCCCAACGCGAGCAGTTTTGGACTTATATGATTATATAGAACCTAACGATGCGGATGTTACAGCGTGTATGTTTTTATGTCATAAAATTGAGACATTGCAGCATGTAGGGCTATTGGTGGCCAATGAAGAACAATATAATGCAACACGAGAAGAACTTAAAGATGCTTTTAGCCAAATCAACAATAAGAATCGTATTCGATCAATGCCTAACCCTGGTCCAGATTTAGAACATCCAGACGAGAATATTAACCATGAAAACTAAATTAGCCGTTCTTATTTCTGGAGGTGGGCGTACACTGCTTAACCTTCAAAAATGCATTAACAATGGAACTCTAGATGCTACTATAGCTCTGGTGATCAGTTCACGTCATAATGCTAAAGGGGTTAAACGTTCCAAAGATCTAGGTTTACCTACTAAAGTGATTAGCAAAAGTTTTTTGAGTCCTGAAGATTTTCAACAAGGAGTAACCGCAGCGATTGTAGATGCAAATGTAGATTTGGTTTGTATGGCGGGGTTTTTGTCTCTATGGAAGATTCCTGAAAGATGGCAAAATAGAGTCCTTAATATACATCCTGCTCTTCTTCCTGATTTTGGTGGTCGTGGAATGTATGGAAATGCTGTCCATAAAGCAGTATTAGATGCTAAACGATTAGTTAGTGGATGTACGGTGCATTATTGTAATAATGAATATGATAGTGGACCTATTATTCTGCAGCGAACTGTAGATGTTATGCCAGATGATACTCCGGATTCTTTAGCCGAACGAGTATTTGCAGAAGAATGTATTGCATATCCAGAAGCAATCCGTAAGGTGATGGCAAAAAATAGAATTACTTGGGAATATATGGTCATTGATGAGCATAAGCACGGAAGTCCGGACAATGAATTCGAACTAAATGAGCTAGGAAAAGAAGGATGGGAACTAACCTGTTCTCGTGGTGATAGTACCGGTAACAGAACTTGGTACTTCAAGCGAAGAATTTCTACGATTCTTTCTTGACATTTCTGCTGCCTATGGTATACTATAGGCATGGAAACTACAAAACAACTCGAAAAGCGGCTACGGGAAGCATCTGACAAGTATTATAGCGGTCAAGATGCTATCATGTCTGATGCTGAATTTGATCGGTTGCGAGACGAATTGGAATCTCGTGATCCAGATAATTCGTTCCTTAAAGAAGTAGGAGCACCAGTAGATTCAGCATTAAAGAAGGTTCGACATTCTATTGCTATGGGTAGTTTGAAGAAAATTAATGCTTCAACTGCTCCAGCAGAATTTGCAACTTGGCTTTCTACCGTTTCAAAAACCGCCAAAAATTTAGAAATGTCAGTTCAATGGAAGTTGGACGGATTGAGTGTAGAGCTGGTATATGAGGGTGGTAAATTTTTGCAAGCTATCACTCGTGGCGATGGTGAAATTGGCGAAGATGTAACACATACTATTCGTTATGCCCAAGGATTCCCCAGGACCATTTCGGTCAATTCTAGAGTGTCTGTGCGGTGCGAAGCTCTATTGTTTATCAAAGCATGGAAAGATCATTTTGCAGACAAAGCAAATCCTCGTAATGCTGCTTCTGGGTTGGTACGTCGAACTGATGCTAAGGGAGCAAAACATATTACTTGTATTGCATTTGATGTTTTGCTAGATTCTAATAGTATGAATTTTTCAACCGAGAAGGATCGTATTCAATGGTTGAAGGACAGTGGGTTTGCAGTAACTGCAACTGAAGTCTGTTCGGCTGATAAGGTTGAAAAGATTGTAACGGCTATTGAATCGGCACGAAGTAATTTGCCATTCGAAATCGATGGTGCTGTGGTTAAGTTGAATAGTGTACAAGAACAGGAAAAACTTGGTGAGCATAATGGTCGTCCGTATTGGGCTCGTGCATGGAAATTCACTTCTATGGGTGGGCACACAACACTAAAAGATGTAGAATGGACAGTTGGAACGAATGGACGTATTACTCCTGTTGCCTTAGTAGATCCAATTTCAGTAGGTGGTGTTACTATTAGCAGGGTTACACTTCATAATGCTGATGAAGTAGATCGATTGAATTTAGGGATTGGCGATACCGTGGAAGTTACTCGTGCGGGAGATGTGATTCCTTTCTTAGTAAGAGTAGTAAACAAAGTATCTACACGGAAACCGTTATGTACCCACTGCCCGGCTTGCGACAGTGCTGTGCAGCGCGTGGGTCCTATGTGGGTATGTACTAATAAGAATAATTGTAGTGGTACTCAGTTTAAGAGAATTCAGAAATGGGTCAAAAAGCGTAGCATAATGCATCTTGGTGATTCGAATCTTCAAACCTTGTGGGACGCAAATAAGGTTCGTACCATTTCTGATCTTTATGAGTTGACCGTTGATAAAATGGTTGATGCTGGTCTTGGTCAGCGCATGTCTGAAAAAATTATTGAGCAAATCCAAAATTCCAGAAATACAACACTGTCAGATTTGATGGGATCTTTGTCTCTTGATTTGCTCGGCCGGTCAGAAGCATCCAATTTGGTAGATCATGGAATTGATACTTTTGATAAGTGGCGTCATCTTACTAGTAGCCAGATTCAAAGTTTTCCAGGATATCAACGCACAAAAGCAGATAGGATTGCTGCTGGATTAAAAGATAATTGGGATCATATAGAACATCTAGCTGCTAAGTTGACTATTGGAGACAATAAGCCCGCCGTTACAGGTGGAGTGTTAGAAGGTAAAAGTTTTTGTTTCACGGGAAAAATGGAAAATCCTCGTAAACAACTTGAAAATCTTGTGACTCAGAATGGTGGACAGGTGCGCAGCGTAAGTAAGAATTTGGATTACTTAGTTGTAGCAGATGTTAATAGCGCTTCTTCAAAGATGAAATCTGCTAAAAAAATAGGTGTTAGTATTATCTCGGAACAAGATTTTTTGGAGAAAATAAAATGATAACCGAGAAAACTCTCTTCAAAGCTACTGGTACTAATGCTACTCCTTGTCATGGGGGTTCAGGTAAGTGGTTTAAACCTCATTCTCAAAAGAGACCTGGAAAGTGGATGTCACTCATTGAAGATATCGAACCTTGTCTCAGAGGCTATCATGTCTGTGAAGGACAACAAATTCTTGAATGGCTAGGTATTGAACTTTATGAAGTAGAAATCCGTGGAGAACAAATGAGAGAAGAGGATAAAATCGTAGCTCAACAAGCACGTCTTGTAAGAAGAATTACTACCTGGAATGAAAGAACAGCTAGACTGTTCGCTTGTGATTGT
>Ga0180433_10000504_pt1 | contig 66800 bp, 68 predicted proteins | sample SS_ome_8_FD_132980 | JGI IMG/M metagenome (GOLD analysis project Ga0180433, IMG submission 132980) | Hypersaline lake sediment archaeal communities from the Salton Sea, California, USA - SS_1_D_1 metaG | ecosystem: Environmental > Aquatic > Non-marine Saline and Alkaline > Hypersaline >... | reverse complement strand
GACCCTGATTGCTACCTATTCATTTTCCAAGGAATTTTCGATTTTCTTTCAGATTGTAGCGGGCATTTTACCCACATACTTCGTAAAGTAGGGGGTAAAATGCCCGATGCAAGCTGGGAGAAAAGAAAAATTCAAGGGGATATGAAGGGGTAGCAATCAGGGTCTAAGCGCTTTGGGATGAACAGCGGTCTTTTTGTCGCCTCGAAAACCCCATTATCGAACATGACCTTCACCCCGTTCAACATGGGGGATAGCTCCGTTAATAAAGGCTTCTTTTCATGTGATATCGGCGATATTCACCTTGTAACCACTCACCTTCAGCCCCACCGAGGGCCCGATGATCTTCAGATCCAAGACCAAGAGCTGGAGATGATCCACGCCACCCTACCTCAAGATCGCGTTGTCCATCTTTCGGGTGACTTCAATCGGGAATATGGCGTCCCTCTCGAACGCCCCACATCGACAGACACTTACGAAGCCACGCGCTGGGGCGCACCCCAGGAAGAGGATGCTATCACCGATGGGGTGATCTGCTATGGAGCTGACTTAAGTCAAGTGCGCGTTGTCGACACTTTTGATGGAAACTTTGCTCCGACAGACCACCGCGGCGTCTATTCCACACTTTAGGCGTAGAGGACTTGAGCTTGCTCTAGACGCTCAATGCGGCGTGCAAGGGGCGGGTGCGTCGAAAAGAGGCGCACCAAGAGGCTTGGCTCGTCGGCTTTGATGATCATCATGGCGGCAAGGGACTGACTTGCCCCCTTTAACTTCCCATGTTTGACATGCTCTAAGTGGCGGAGCGCGGCGACCATTTGCGAGCGGCTGGTCAAGCGAGCCGCGCCGTAGTCGGCCCGGTACTCCCGCCACCTCGAATAGGCTGTGATCACCATCATACCAAAGACCATAAAGACAATCTCAAAGAGAAATGTCATTAAATAGTAAGAGCCGTAGGAAGAGGAGCGATTTCTCGAGGAGCCCCGGCTTGAGATCACATAGGCCAAGACACGGGCAAAGAACATCACAAAGGCGTTGACGATCCCCTGAAGGAGGGTCATTGTGACCATGTCGCCGTTCGCGATATGGGTCAGCTCGTGAGCGAGGACCGCCTCAATCTCATTGGAGGGCATGGAGTCGAGCATCCCTTGCGACACGGCCACAAGTGAGCGCCGCTTCGATGGGCCCGTCGCAAAGGCGTTGATCGCTTGGGTGGGGAAAATGCCCACTTCGGGCATGGGGAGGTGAGCCCGCTCGGCGAGCTGGGCGACCATGCGGTGGAGCTTGGCCTGTTCAGGGGTGCAGCTCTGGGGGTTGACGAGGCGGACGCCGAGGGCCCACTTGGCCATCTTGCGCGAGAATTGGAGTGAGATGAAGCTGCCGACAAAGCCCCAGATCAAGCAGAAGATAAGGAGACTTTTGACGTTGAGCCCGTAAGGGGAGAGGTAGGGCTGCACATTGAAAAAAGAGAGAATCAACGAGATGGTCAGAATGACGCACGCATTGACGATCAAAAATAAAAGTATTCTTTTAATCCAGCTCATACCTCATCCTCGCTTTAATCAGCCCCTATTTTGCCATATTTCTCTTTGAAATACAAATGTAAAAAATTATTCCACATTGAAAGTTATCACGAGCGAATCTATCATATTTTTCAATATGATTACTTCATTAAACAAACAGACTTTAACTCATAACCATCCACTCGATGATGAAATAGTTGATTTAGCAAAAAAGTACATTAATAATCCTGAAGGTCTCTCAGTAGATATTAAAATCGCTCAGGGACGCACCGATGTGTATGCACCCAAAGATCTCCCGATTGTGATAAAGGGGTGTGGATCAAATTATAGCCTTTTCAGGCTAATAAAAATGGAAGAGGCGCAAACTCTCTGCGCGGCAAATCAGTACCAGTACCTTTTCATCCCTAAAGCGCGAGTTTGTGGGGAATTCCTTCTTGAGGAGCGGTTGCCAATCACAGCTATTGGCTACAAACAGCAACTTGGTGAGTATCTCTCTCACCTAGACGACTATACTGATGCCATTAAAGAGTTTGCCGGGTTTTTATGCCAATCTACCTTAACTGACATTACTGGGAATACGAAGGACCCCTACAACTCACTTTCAAGAGTACCTATGGGGCGGTACGATAACGTCATGTTGTTTGAGGGCAAGTTAGGCCTTGTCGATTTGGAGACTTTTGCGCTTCGTGAATTAGATAATTACAATGGACAGTGTTTAACGGCATGTAAGCAGCTGACTCGTTTATTTCCCTATCATTTGGAAGAGATTATCGATGCTGTATCGGCATTTGACGATCAAGTGATCATCTATCAAAAACAATTAGAAGAAGAAAAGTTAGGGGCCCTGAAGCGGATAAAAATTGCCTATGAAGATCACTTAGAATTTATCGAAAACAAACAAATCACTCTCGATAATTTTTCCGACCTCTTTATTGTCGATGATCAGAGGCGACGTGAAATTGAGACTCTTGTGCTGTCTAAAATGAGTCAAAGAGTAAAAAAGGAGCCATTTTTCAAAAGCAATCCTGAAGAGGTTCTTAAGTTGTATGGAGCCTCTATTTCAACCTTTTTTCAAGCGGCCCACATAATCATTTCAGATGCCTTAGCACACAATATTGGCAATTTGGACGCCGAAATCACCTCAATACCGAAACTTCTTGATGTGAGAACCTTAAGGTTCAAAATGGGGGATAAAATCTTCAGTCGTTTTGAAGATAGCATAGAGGATGATATTGAGGCTATGGGGCTTGACCATTGGGAAGCTTATGATCTCGAATGCTTAACTCTTAAGTGGATTTTTCAGGAGCTGGTAAGAGGGGGAGAGATCGCCTACTACAACCCCAAGTTTGGTTACGGTGGGCATGCCACCCATTGTATTTTCTGCTAGCTGGGAATTAATCACACCCTGTGGTACGCTCTAGGGCATGGCTACAAGTGATTTTTCTCAATGGTTTGCCGCCTCTGAAGAGGCGATCAAGGCAGATTTTTTTAAGTTTCTCTCGTTTAAAAGTATCAGCTCAGAACCCGAATTTGCTGGCGATTTAAAGGCGTGTTGCGACTGGCTCAAGAGCTATATGGAGCAGCTCGGTCTAAGTTGCGAAGTGTGGAAAGGGGAGGGGCATCCCACAATTTTTGGGCAGAAGCGCTCCTCAAATCCCGAGGCACCAACCCTCCTCATTTATCACCACTACGATGTGCAGCCCGCCGACCCTTATGAGCTGTGGGATAGCCCTCCCTTTGAGCCCACAGAGAAGGAAGGGGTGATTTATGCACGGGGCGCTTGCGATAATAAGGGACAGTGCTTCTACTCTTTGATGGCGATCAAGGCCTTTTTAGAGTCGCACGCGTCGCTCAAATTCAACCTCAAGGTCATTGTGGAAGGGGAAGAGGAGATTGGGTCTCCCTCTTTGCCTAAACGTCTTGAGAAGTACAAAGAAAAAATCGAGGCCGATCACCTCCTCGTTGTCGATGTCGATATGCCGGGTGAGAATATTCCTGGGATCACACTCGGTGTGCGGGGGATTATTACTTTTGATCTCACTTTAACCGGTGCGAATCAAGATCTCCACTCGGGCAATCACGGCGGACTCGCTCTCAATCCCAACAAGGCCTTGGCCCAGCTTTTATCATGCATTTGGAATGAGTCGGGCTCAATTGCCATCCCCCACTTTTACGACGATCTTAAGGTGCTCGATAAGAGGGCCCTTAAGGAACTCTATCTCGATTTTGACGAGGAGGAGTATCAGAAAGAGTTCGGGGTGCGCGCCTTAGATAGCGAAGGGGACTTTTCCCCAATTGTATGCAACTGGCTCCGTCCGACGTTTGAGATCAATGGGATGTCGGGGGGCTACTCTGGAGAGGGGTTCAAGACAATCATCCCAGCGGTTGCCAAGGCGAAACTCTCGTGCCGCCTTCCCCCCGATCTCGATCCCGACAAGGTCGCCGCTCAGGTGATGGAATTTTTGCACAAAAAGTGTCGGCCAGGTATGGATTTAGAGATAGTGAGTCATGGTGGGGGACGGGGCGTGCGCACAGAACCGACAGCCCCTATCGCGCAAATTGCCTCTAAGGCCTTTGAAACTGTTTATGGAGCGCCCTGCCGCAGCAGCTTAACTGGCGGAAGTATCCCCGTCACAGAGGATATCGTGAAAGAGTCGGGAGCCAATGTCGTCTTTATTGGAACGGGACTAATGGGTGATGGCATCCACTCTCCCAATGAGCACTTCGCTTGGAAGCGGTTTAAAGAGGGCTTTTTGGTCATGACTGAAATTTTTAACGCGCTAAATGGCGGATAATTATGGATGAGAAATCGTTTAAACTTCCCCTCGGCTTTTTAGGCCCACTATCCCTGGTTGCGACGTTAGGGCTTGGGATTGCCAAAGGGTTCTCTCTTTCGCCATTTTTCTTTTTTATTCTCGTGGCGGGCTTTGCCACCTCTTATCTTTTTGCCCTCTCGGGGTGCATCCTAGGGGCGAGTTTACTCATCCTTTACGGGTTGATCTTCCAGTCTGACTTCTCAATGTGGTCTCTCATCTTTTATGCCTCGCTCTCTGTCGGTTTTTTTGTCACGGCTGAGGGGGCGATGGATGAAGAGGGGGACAAGGAAGAAATTGAGGAAGAAGAGCCCCTGGCCCTAGAAGGGGAAGTGGAGCGTTACAGGGCACTGGCCGAGGCGGCCGATCGAGAGAAGGAGTCCTACTTGCATGAGAATGAAGCGCTCCGCCTTGCCTCCATTGCGGCGCGGCGGGAGCTTGAGACGCTGAAAAATTCTCAGGGCTCAGGGCATGATAAGCAGGATGTCGAAGAGCTCAATTCACTCAGGGTCACCCAGGCTCAGCTCAAGCAGCTTCTCGATGAGAAAGAAGCGAAGATTGAGGATCTGCAGCGGCAGGTAGATGTCCAAAAAGAGAGTGAGTATTTCGAAATTACAGAGACTCAGGACGAAGCGTCAGAATCTCAGCCCCTTCCTCAGTGATCAAAACTTGATGCTCCCACTGCGCTGAGGGCTTCCCATCGATGGTCCGTGCTGTCCACTTATCCTTCCGATCAATCACTGCTTCTCGCCGCCCAATGTTAATCATGGGCTCGATGGTGAAAGTCATGCCAGGCACGAGAGGGATGTGGGTGTCGTTGTAGTGGTGGGGAACCTGAGGGGCCTCGTGAAACTCTAACCCAATGCCGTGTCCCACAAATTGATTGACGACAGAGCAATTTTGCTCTGTGGCATAGTCTTCGATCACCTTTCCAATGTCTGAAACAAGGATGCCGGGCTTTAAGATCTCAAGGGAGCGCCTTAAGCTCTCGTGAGAGACATCGACCACATGGCGCTTCTCTTCACTCACATTGCCAATGAGCACCATGGCCGAGCAGTCGCCGTAGAAACCGTTGATCTCACAGCTCACGTCGATATTGAGGATATCCCCATCTTTGAGGGGGACATCATCTGGAATGCCGTGGCAGATCACTTCGTTGAGCGAGGTGCAGATGCTTTTAGGGAATGGGGGATGGCCGTAGTGAAGGGGAGCGGGGCGGGCCTTGGCCTCTTTGTGGAGTTTCATAGAGAGGTCGTCTAGGGCCTGTGTGGTAACCCCCTCTTTGGCGGCCTCGCACAGTTTAGCGAGCATGGAGGCGGCGCACCGGGCGCTGTGGCGAATCCCCTCGATCTGATCGGGTGTCTTGAGGACAATGTCGTAGTCATGTAGGTACTTTTCGGCAACTGTGAGGTTGCCTCGATCGGGGTAGTGGCACTTTTTCCACTTTTTGCCACTTTGGCACCAGCAGGGGTCATTGCGATGAATCATGGGACAGATTTTAACAAAAACCCCATTTTTTTGGATAATGAATCTTCATGAGAGTGAGCCCGTGCGCCGGAGCAGTGATCCCTAATTCCTCCCGTTTCCCCATTTTGAGGGCGTTTAAATCCTCAATTTTTCCACACCCTAGGTAAAGGAGAGAGCCAACGATATTGCGGACCATCTTGTAGAGAAAGCGATTCCCTTCAATCTCAAAGCGGAGATTGAGTCCCTCCTCGACGATATCGATGCGTTCGATGCGGCAGCAGGTGTCTGAGCGCTTTTCTGGGTGCTGGTTTTGATAAGCGGCAAAGTCGTTGAGGTCTAAAATCACTTTGGCCCCCTCTTTCATCCGATCGATTGAGAGGGGGTAGGGGAAGTGGTAGGAAATGTGGCGGCGGAAGGGGAGCTGGATTGGTGTTGGGCAGACGTTGTAGTGGTACTCTTTTCCCATGGCATCGAGGCTTGGGTGAAAGTCAGAAGGGATAGGCCTTAAGTTCATCACGCGCATATTCGGAGGGAGGAGACTATTGAGTTTATAGGTAAAGCGGCGCAGATCGTCAATGAATGCGGAAAAGGTGACAATCTGCCCCCGGGCGTGGACGCCTCGGTCTGTGCGCGAGGCGCGCTCAAGCTTGGGTGGGGTTTTTAAAAGGATAGTGAGGGCGCGCTCGAGCGCCCCTTCGACGGTTAGATGCTCTTTGGCCTTTTGAAAGCCGGCAAAGCCCGCGCCATCATAAGCTAGTGTAGCGACAAAGTGGGACATGTGTCTTTGACATTTCTTTGTGAAAGAAATTAGACGTTTCGGCGATATATTGCACGGAAGAAACGATGACAATGGCGTAAAGTGGGATGGCTACAGGTGAGAAAGGAGAGGCGGATAAGATGATCACACAGACTGTTGAGACGAGCGATATGATCAAAAAGAGTTTTTTATTGTAGAGCCCTTTGCTGTCTACTTGGGCCCGCTTCTCACTGGAAAGTTGGCAATAATCTTTGACATCGTAGCCCCAGTCGACCAAGGAGTTTCCCATCATAACAAGGGTGAGCCCGTTGGCCACCTTACCTAGGGGTTTAAAAACTTTTTTACCGACACTACACGTCTTTTTGGCAGTGGGAAGAATATTGTAAAGTACGAGATTCTTGACTTTCTTTGCGGTCTTATTTCCCGGTTTTTTGATCAGGTCATTTGTCGCTTTCAATGTTTTGAGATAGGAGTCGGGCAGAGAGCACGAATCGAACGTCCACTTGGCCTTTTTAATCCCAAGGTTTATCGAATCGGGGCATTTATAACCGGCTAAACCAGCTATGTCGCACAGGTTCCCAAGTCCAGAAAGGAGACCTTTCGGTTTCTTATCTATATAGTTAATAAAACTTGCCATGGGTGGCAATTATATTGAATTAACTTAATAAACGCAACTAATTGCTTTCGCAATGAATCCGTTTTCTTAGTTTGTTAAAAAATTGGTTTTGATCAGGAGTGAGAGGGCTTAAGGTCATAAGGTAGTCAGCATTTTTTTTAAGCCCTCCGCGCGTCCAATTGAGGGAGCCGAGTAGGAGGGTGCGCTCATCGATAAGGGCCCATTTGTGGTGAAAGAGGAAGGGGTTGCGGCTGATCCGGGGAGCAAGGCGCGCTTTTGCCTTCCGGCTGCTCCCTTTTGAGGCGCTGGCATCCAAAGTGACCTTAGCTGAGTGCGTGGCGAGGGTGTCGATGAGTTTGGGGTGGGTGAGGGTGAACATTGAGACAAAAATGGACGCTTCTGAGTTCGCTAAATTGTCAATCATGTGGGTGAGTAAACAATTATTTTGATCGGGGGTGAAGTGAAGAGTGAGAGATTGCTCACCCAGTTGGCAGGTGATAGGGGGCGTGGGGAGCTTCTGGCTTAAGTTTTTCAGGTGTTTTTTGACCTCGCCCGCTAGAGGGGGGTGGTGAATTAGGGTCATGATGTTGTCGTGGTGGAGGAGGGAGGACTCGGTCATATTGGCGCTCCCAAGGAGGGTGTAGGTCTCATCGATAAGGAGAATTTTCTCGTGCATCAATCCCCCCATTTTGATGAGGTGGAGTTCAATGTTTGGATGCAATTTCTTCCTCACGCGCCGATTGGAGTGGTCTAAGTAGAGGGTAATGGGGATAGTGGCACTTTTGTGGTTGAGCTGAGCGATGATGTCGGGGTCGGTGAGGTGGTAGCTAGCGAGGGAGAGGGAGCTCTTAGCCTCTTTAATGAGTTTGACGGTGAGGAGTTTGAGGTTGTCTCGCCCCTGGTTGGTGTAAAAGGCGATTGGATGGGAGGGGGTTGGCAGGGGAATGTTGAGGGTTTTAAAAAAGAGGAGAGTGAAGAAGAGAATCAGGGGGGAGAGAAGAAGGGCTCGCCCTCCCCCGCAAACTAAAAATTTAGACTTTTTGCCCACTCTTGCGCATGTCGGCGACGACGGCAGCTAGGCCATTTTTATCGATGGTGCGCATCGCGTTGGCAGAGAGTTTAAGGGTGATGAAGCGTTTTTCTTCAGCAAACCAAAATCTTTTTTTCATAAGGTTGGGCTTGAAGCGGCGCTTGCAGGAACCGGTGATGTTGAGTCCAATTCCCTTTTTCTTCTTGGCAATACCCCGTTTTGAGTAGGTGCGCCCTTTGCGCGGCTTCTTTCCAGTGACTTGACACACTTTAGACATGGTTTTTCTCCAAAATTTTACAGCTATCATAGATGAAATAGTCATTACTTGTCCACCATATATTTGCAAATAAGGGGCATTAGAGGTAAATAAAATTTTATGCAGCAAATCACATGTGACCTTCTCACAATCGGATCGGGCCCCTCGTGCCAAAAGGGGGCCATTCAAGCGGCCAAGCTGGGTAAAAAAGTGATTGTCGTCGAAAAGGACCCCAATCCGGGAGGGGCCTCTCTTAACTCGGGGACGATCCCCTCTAAATCCCTGCGCGAGGCGATCATCGATTTGACCGACTTTTACGAGCGGAGCTTTTACGGCGTCCCCGAAGAGCCCCTTGAGATCTCGATCAATGATTTAAATTTTCGCTTGTCAAAAGTGCAACAGAGCCAGCGGGAGATGCTCAAGCGGATTTTCATCCGGAATAAGATCCGTTTGATCAATGGGAAAGCCTCTTTCATCGACGCCCATCACGTCCAAGTCGAAGGGGATGAACCCTGCGTGATTAAGGCGGAAAAGATCATCATTGGGACGGGCTCCCGCCCCCGCAACCCGACCCATATTCCCTTTGACGATCGGATGATCCTCGACTCGACCCGCCTCCTTTCTATTGACAAGGTGCCGAAAAAACTTGTGGTGCTCGGAGGGGGCGTCATTGGGTCAGAGTACGCGAGTTTTTTTGCCGCCCTTGGGTGCCAGGTTCTTGTGATCGACAAAAAAGAGCGGATGCTCCCTCTCATTGATCGAGAGATAGGGACGCACCTGCAAAAGGCCCTCACAGAGATTGGTCTGCAGTTTATGGGGGAAAAAGAAATCGAAGAAGTTCACCCCAAAAAAGACCATGTTGTGGTTAAATTTAAGGATGGAACGCACATCGAGGCCGAGGTCCTCCTCTACGCTATGGGACGACTTGCCAATGTGGAGGGGCTTGGGATCGATAAGGTGGGGATCACCCTCGATCAGAGGGGGTACATCCCCGTTAACGCCCTTTTCCAGACAGTTGTCCCCCACATTTATGCCGTTGGCGATGTGATTGGGGGCCCCTGTTTGGCTTCGACGAGTATTGAGCAGGGGCGGCTGGCGGCGCGGCAAGCCTTTGGAGCGGTCACGCACCACTTCCCTTCATTTTACCCTTACGGAATCTATACGATTCCCGAAATTTCCTATTGTGGGTATACTGAGGAGGAACTCAAGAGACTGGGTTTCCGCTACGAGGTGGGACGCGCCTATTATTACGAGATTGCCCGCAGCCAAATTGTCGGGGGTGATCCGGGGATGTTTAAGATCTTGTTTCACAAAGAGACCTTGGAGATCCTGGGCGTTCACATCGTGGGGCGCTCGGCGACAGAAGTGATCCATATTGGACAGGTGGCGATGACCTTTAAGGCCAAAATCGACTATTTCATCGATCAGGTCTTTAACTACCCCACCTATGCAGAAGGGTACCGCATTGCGGCCCTCAACGGGATGAATAAAATTAGAGTAGGATAGAGAAGATGGCGATTTACAAACTTTCCGATTACGACGACTCAGAGCCCCAAAAAGAGGCCCCCAAGCCCATTCAAGAGCCCTCTTCTGAGCCACAAGGCTCATTTAAGGATCGCTTTCTCTCATCGTGCACAGCGCGCCTCTTTTTCTTCTTTCTCTTTGCCGTCGATGCCATTTGGGCGGCCTATTCATTGACGATGGGCCTTGTCTACATGACCCTCCACCTGCTCACACTCTGCCGTTTTCCCCTTCTAAAGAAGAAGCGATCCCGCACCTTCCTCTCGTTAAAGAGAGCCCTCGTCTGTGGCGTGGCCCTTTTCGTGGCAATCTTTAGTCCCGCTTTGGGGATTATGTTTGCCTGCAGTTACTTTTTGATGTACGACAAGGAAGGGATCGAAGAGGTGGTGCCCGCTTCGCTCAGAGACCAATTCCGTGAATTCACTCCTTAAGGTCTGTTGGGGGCTCGTCGGGAGCAAGGGGAATTGGATCCTTCGCTGGGGCGACTTTCTTTAGGCGGATCATCAAGTGTTCAGGAGCAAACCGAGCCAGCACTAAAATAATCAGCGAGAGCGATCCCATATAGAGATAAAATCCCTTGGCTCCAAAAAGGGTCATGGGGATCGATCCAATCACCGGCCCCAGTATACTTCCCATTCCGAAGAGCAAGAGCATCACACAGGTGATTTTGATGATATTCGCTGACGAGATCCGATCCGTTGTGTAGCTAATACTCAGCGGGTAGAGGGTGAAAAGGAAGCTCCCAAAGAGGGTGCTCATTGTGAGAAAGAGGGGAAAGGAGAACCTGTGGGCAAAGAGCAGAGCGATAGTGATCCCTACCAAGATGGCCGCGTTGATCGAGAGCACCCTGCGCCGGCCAAAGAGATCGGAGAGGTGGCCCACGGGCCACTGCAGAGCAAGCCCTCCGAGTATGGTCAGCCCCATCATCTCAGAAATTTGTAAAAGACTCAGTCCACTCACCTTCCCATACACCGGGCCCAGTCCGTAGAGAACACTCACCATCATCCCCGACAGGATACTTCCTAAAAATCCCAATGGGGAGCTTTGGATGATGTCAAAGAGTCTGAGGTGGGGCATGTCGACGAGCTCGGGCGTCGGGCGCTGCCTGATGAGAAGGGGGATGGTCGCAGTCAATGAGAGAAGGGCTGTGATGAGAATGGGAAACAGCGAGGTCTGCCCGATGAGATTGAGGAGAAACTGCCCAGCTCCTTGTGCCGAGTAAAGGCCAATCATGTAGAGGGAGAGGATCTTTCCCCGCGTCTTCACATCGGAGAGGAGAAGAAGCCAGCTCTCAATCACAATAAAAAAGCTCCCTGCACAGATGCCGACGGCAAAGCGGCAGATGATGGTGCAGGCGGCGTTGACCATCACGAAATGGGAGATGATGAGCATGGCATTCAAAACGGCAAAGAGGGCAAAGGCGCGGATATGGCCGATGGCGCGGATGATCCGTTCAATAAAGAGACACCCCAAGAGGATACCCCCATAATAGGCAGAATTTGCCAAACCAACGATGAGATGGGGGGCGTGCTCAGAGAGCTTGACACTGAGGAAAGTTGTGAAGAAACTATTGCCCAGCATAATGATAATTAAACTCATTACTGGGGCCAATGCTAGTTTTATAGTATTACGCATGTAATTACACAAATTGCTGTATAATTACACCAATAGATCAAACAAAACTAATTAGCAAACAAAGTTAATCTTATTTTCGTTATTTTCCATAACAAGCTTCACTGGTCGGTCGGGGCGGATGGTTTCCTTGAGTATGGCTGAGGCCAGCGGCGAGGTCACCTCTCTTTGAATCAGCCGCTTGAGGGGGCGGGCGCCAAAGAGGGGATCATACCCAATGTGAGCCAGGTGAGTAACAACTGAAGGATCCCAAGAGAGTTCTAAGCGCTTTTCAGCCATTCGTTGACTCAACGTCTTAAGCTGCAGCAAGACAATCTTCTCCATATCCTTTTCGGCCAAGGGGACAAAGGGGAGAATTTCATCGAGACGGTTGACAAACTCAGGGCGGAAGTGCCCTTTAATCACCGGATCGATCACTTCGAGTATCTCCTCTTTTGTCTTAGCAGAAGAGTTGAGGAGCTCACTCGAGCCGAGGTTGGAGGTCATGATGAAGAGGGCATTTTTAGCGTTAACCACGCGCCCTTTGCTGTCGGTGATCCGCCCATCGTCAAAGAGCTGCAGGAGGATGTTGAAGACATCGCGGTGGGCCTTTTCAATCTCATCTAAGAGGACGACCGAGTAGGGGCGGCGGCGCAGAGCTTCGGTGAGTTGTCCCCCTTCGTCGTGGCCGATGTAACCCGGAGGGGAGCCAATGAGTTTTGAGACCGTGTGCTTTTCCATGTACTCTGACATATCTAAGCGGATCATCGCCTCATCGGAGGCAAAGAGCTCCTCAGTGAGGGCTTTGGTCAGCTCCGTTTTTCCCACACCAGTGGGGCCAACAAAGAGGAAAACTCCCATGGGGCGGTTGGGATCGGAAAGACCCGCTCTAGCCCGTCTGATCGCCTCGCTGACCGCTTCAATGGCAAAGGGTTGCCCGATGACCCGCTTGGAGAGGCTCTCTTCCAAGTTGAGGAGTTTCTCCTTCTCGCTCGAGACCATCCTCGTGACGGGGATCCCCGTCCACTTGGCCACAATCTGGGCGATGAGGTTCTCATCGACCTCCTCTTGAAGGAGGCGATTGGGGAGCTCATCCAACCCCTTTTGAGCCTCTGCAATCTCACTCTCGAGCGCGGGAATGCGGCTGTAGCGGAGCTCGGCCACCTTGTTGTAGTCAAGCCCCCGCTCGGCCTCTTCCTCTTCAAAGCGGAGAGCCTCCAAGCGATTTTTCCGTTCTTTGAGGTCGTCGATCAACTTTTTCTCCTGATTCCACCGCTCCTTAAGGAGACTCAGCTCCTCTTTTGTATCGGCGATCTTTTTCTCCAGTTCCGATAGATCCTCTCCCTCTTTTTTCAGTCCCTCGTGCTTGACGATCAAGGTCGAGAGCTCCCGCTCTTTCACATCGATCGGGAGGGGCCGGGAGCCAATCTGCATCCGGATAAGGGAGGCGGCCTCGTCGATCAGGTCGATCGCTTTGTCGGGGAGTTGACGGTCGGCAATGTAGCGGTTAGAGAGGGTGACTGCGCTAGAAATAGCCCCTTCGGTGATGCGGACGCCGTGGAAGATCTCGTAACGCTCCTTGAGACCGCGCAAAATGGCAACGGCATCCTCAAGGGTCGGCTCGAGCACCTTGACCGGCTGAAACCGCCGCTCAAAGGCGGCATCTTTCTCGATATACTTTTGGTACTCGGCGAGGGTTGTGGCCCCAATGCAGTGGAGAGTGCCCCGAGCGAGGGCTGGCTTGAGGAGGTTGGCGGCATCCATAGCGCCATCGGTTGCCCCGGCGCCAATTAATGTGTGGATCTCGTCGATAAAGAGGATAATATCTCCCTCAGCCTTCTCAATCTCATCTAAAATGGCCTTGAGGCGCTCCTCAAACTCGCCGCGGAACTTTGTGCCAGCAATCAAACTCCCCATATCGAGGGCGTAGAGTTGCTTATTGTCCAATACATCGGGGACATCGCCTGTAACGATCCGGTGGGCGAGCCCCTCGGCAATCGCTGTTTTTCCCACACCTGGATCCCCAATTAAGAGGGGGTTGTTCTTAGTGCGGCGGGCGAGGACCTGAATGGTGCGGCGGATCTCGCTATCCCGTCCGATCACCGGATCGAGCTTCCCCGTCTTGGCCACCGCCGTGAGATTTTTGCAGTATTTTTCAAGGGATTGGAACTTGTGTTCAGCTGTGGGTGTATCGATTTTGTGGGCTCCTCGCATCTCTTTGATTTTGGTTTCAACTTGCTCAGGTGTTACATTGGCATTTTTCACAAACGTCGCAAAGGGGTCGCTTGAGAGTTTCCAGAAGATAAGAAAGAGGTGATCTGAGCTAATGTAAGTATCGCCCCACTCTTTGGCAAGATTGTGGGCCGCTTGGATCATCTGCTGGAGCTTGGCGTTAAATCCAGGCTTTTGCGGCGTCCCCTCGTAGCGAGGGAGGTGATCGATCGCGCCATCGAGCTGCTTTGAGAGGGCGCCAAGGTTGATGTTAAACTGGGTTAAAAGGAGGGGAAAGGTGCCGCTTGGATCGTCCAAGAGGGACTTCAGTAAGTGGTGCTCGGTGAGCTCCACATTGGCGCGCCCCGTCGCCTCGCTTAGGGCACTTTGGAGGCTGTTTGCCACAATCTCAGTGAACTCTAAATTCATACCTAAGAGCTTATCAAAAAGGGAATTTTGAGAAAATATTGAATTGATGCCATAATCCAAACCATGCTGAATCTACTGATCGCCCTGATCGGAGGGCTCTTTTTATACGGTGGTGCAGAGGGGCTTGTTAGGGCTACTAAGCGCCTCTCTCGCGCCTTTCACATCCCTGAGTATGTCATTGGGTGCACCCTCGTTGCCTTGGCCACATCGATGCCCGAGCTGATCACCACCCTCTTGTCTCAAGGGATGGGACTTAGTGGCGATGTCGCCGTGGGGAATATTGTGGGATCAAACATTGCCAACATTGGATTGATACTGGGAATTGGCCTCTTGATCCGCCCCATAGAGAGTGTCAAAGGGATCCTGAAGGTGGAGATTCCCTTCCAGCTGATTATGTACGCCCTTCTCTTCTTCGTCCTCATTTCGGGCTCATTATATGTGGGAAAGGGGCTCATCTTAGCAGTGGGGCTTGCACTCTACCTTGCCTACCAATACCGGACAGCCCAGAGGGGGAAACCAAGAGAGGTTTCAGAGCGCTCGTTTGGGTTTGACCTTCTCCTCTTTGCTCTTTCAGTGATAGCCCTTGTTGTAGGGGCGCGCTTTCTCCTTCACGGGGGGGTGAGCTTGGCTCAGATGCTGGGGGTCTCCGACCGAGTGATTGGCCTTACGCTCATCGCATTTGGCTCCTCTCTGCCCGAGCTTGCGGCCGTGGTAGTGGCCTCCTATCGCGGGCGAGAGTCGCTGGTTCTGGGAAATGTCCTTGGGAGCAACATCTTTAACCCCCTCCTTATCTTGCCCTTAGCCGCTCTCGTACGCCCCTTGAGCTTTTCCTCTTTTTTTGCTTTTCGGGACCTGCCAATAGCCTTGGGGCTCACAGTCGTGTTGGGCCTGTTTTCTTTGAAAGGGCGCTTGGGACGAGGTGCGGGAGTGACTCTAATTGTTCTTTATGGAGCGTGGCTAGTTAGGATATACTTGGTGCAGGGCGCGCTTTAAGTGCTTGAGAGCCTTTGGGTTATGGGACCGGCTTTTTGTGAGGCGGGTGGCTTGGTTGAGGTGGGACTGGGCGGCCCGGTAGTCCATTCTCTGCAAGGCAATCTGTGCGAGGTAGTACTCGACGGTGGCTGATGTGTCACTCAGCACGTGGTATCCCAAAAGGCTCTCTCGCGCCTCTTTAGCGCGGGAGAGTTGCAGGTAGGTAACGGCTAAGTGGAGCCACCCATCGCGAAATTTAGGGTGTTTTCTTAAGATTTTCTGAAGTTTTTTCTGCTTGGCTAGGATGGAATCGCGCGTCTCATCGACCCGCTCGAAGAGGACCTTGAGCCCCTCTAGGTCGACACGTCCTTGGAGGTAATCCTCGGGGGCCGACTCGGCGGTGACGGCGTAGTTAAAGGGCTCGGAGACGATCTCTTTGAGGAGGGCTTTGCCTTTTTCGTTAGCGCCGGTGAAGAGGAGGTTGTAGGCATAGAACATTTGGAGAAGGGGGTCGTGAGGAAGGAAGATGCGGGCCACTTCGTAGAGGCGGACAACTTCGTTGTGATCCCCTTTTTGCCAGATGACGGAGGCTTGGTTGATGAAGGCGAGGCCGACGACCTCTTTGAGCGTGCGCCGCTGGAGGTGGCGGGTGTTGACGCCGAGGTAGGTCTCGTCGGGGAGGTGGATCCCCCGGGCTGTGGTCTCGATGTTGAGCTGGTCCTCTTCAAGGCGGATGAAGATGTGGCCAGGTGGGGTGATGATCTCTAAGTTCAGATCGAGTCTTTGGGCCAGGCAGAGGTAGAGGATGGAGACGCCGAGGCAGACCCCTTGGCGGCTATCCAAGACGGCGGGGAGGAAGGTGTAGAGGTCGATATCTTCGGCGTAGAGAGAGTGGGGCGGGAAGCGAAACCCTTGCTCAAAGAAAATAAAATGGGAGATGGCGTCGACCTTCTGCCGCGCAGTGGCATCTTTGGGTAGTGTGGCGAGAATCTGCAGGGCCATGAGGTCAAGGGAGGCTTCGTACCGCTTGATCTCGATTGGGGTGACCCCTTCGTAGACGAGGAGGGCGCGGGCGAGGTCGATCTCGTTTGAGGGGAGCTTGGCGATGGCCTCTTTCTCTTGGAGGTGGTGGCCCGGGAGGTGGCGGTTGGGAAGGAAGTTAGCCAGGCGGTCGATGAAGTCGAGCTCACTATCGGAGAGGGCGGGGCCTGCGTCAAAGGGCTCTTTGTTCACTAAGTTGACGAGGCGGTCGATGCTCAGGTCGGGGAGGGGAAACTCAAAGGGAGCTTGTGGAGGATTGGGGTGATGGGCTGTTAGGAGTTCGTAAGCTCGGTGGCGCGCTTTTATTCCTTGGTCGGTGTCGGGATAGAGGTGGTAGAATGCGAGGTGCTTGGAGACGGAGTGGGGATCTAGGGAGTGGTAGAGGGCTTGGATCTGCTTTGGAGCAGGGTGTGAACTGAAAAGAAGTGAGACCCACAGAAGGGCAAAAATAAGGGGGTATCTCATGAAACGTGAGTATACCCCCTAAAGTGAATTTTAACTACTTAGTTCTGTTCATTGATTTGTGACAACCCAGAGAAAATATTCTTAAAGATAAATTTGTAGGGGTCGGTGGGTTTGGAAGTTTTCAGTTCCCTATAGGTAAAATTTAGAAAATCTGGAGCTTCAAAATTTGAACGAAAAAGTTGTCTACTCTCATTAGGTTTTCTTAAAATAACGACTTTTTCGCCATCATTAAGAAATAGTGTAATCGATTCTCTATTCGTTTTTCTATCAATCTTGTGGAGTTTAAATTCATATGGAGTTCCTGAATCTTTAAACTCAGAACGATAACTATTAGATTTTGAAACAGGGTAGTAAGTTTTTCCGTTAGTTTTATATATGTCATATTCAAAGATGCTTTTGCAAGTTAGATCGGAAAGCCTCATTTTTTATTCCTTTGTTTGATTTAGATTGGTCTATTTTAATGAAGCCTCTATTAAAATCAAACTCAAAATAATCTAACTAACTAAGGGACTTTAAAAAGTTGCGAATCTTTGAGTGAAATTGTATATATTCCATATTTTCTTTTATCCGATAGGTCCAATTCGATGCATTCATTGTTCCAGGGATATTAATTCTTTCGTCATCATCTGACTGATGAATTAATTCAGGACAGAGGGCAAGATACTCGCCAATAAGATTGATATGAAAAAGACTATTGCTTTGGTGAACAGCCTTAAGGATGTCGAGACGCCGCTCAGGAGTTAGCTTGGGTGTGTACTCCCATCCCATCATTTGGCAAAAGCCTTTGACCTCGTTCAAGCTCTCTTGCCACCATTGGCTTAGGGTGGTCGAGTCGTGGGTTGAGACGGTGCTCATTGAGAGTGGGGAGTAGGTGTTAAAGGGGAAGTAGGTGTGGGTCTTAAAGTCACACTCCCAGCGGAGGACTTTGGTGCCGCAGATGCCGAGTTCGTGCAGGACCTTTGCCGCCCCTTCGGGCATGAAGCCGAGGTCCTCGCCGATGGGGAGCATGGGGGAGAGGGTGAGGAGTTTTTCCAGGATCATCCGCCCTTGGGCTGTCGCTTCCCACTCCTCGCTTGGGATGAAGTTCCCTTTGGAGGGGGGCTGGCCGCGGGGGATGGCGAAGATGCGGAAGAAGCCAATGATGTGATCGAGTCGATAAATGTCGTAGAACTGGCTGGCGAACTCTAAGCGGGAGCGCCACCAGGCAAAGTCGTCTTGGGCGATCGCTTCCCAGTTGTAGATAGGAAAGCCCCAGTATTGGCCGTCGGGGGTGAATTGGTCGGGTGGGGCGCCGGCGGCGTAGGTTAAGTCAAAGTATTCGGGGTGAGCCCACACGTCGGCGCTGTCGGGGCTGATCAAGATGGGGATGTCCCCTTTGAGAAAGATGTTTTTTTTGCGAGCGTGGGCGCGGACGGTTTGCATTTGGGTGAAGCAAAGATACTGGACAAATAGGTGGTAGGCGATCTCCTCTTTGTGGTGTTTGAGGAGCTCTTTGAGGTGGGTTTGGTTGAAATAGCGCGCTTTTTCAGGCCAGTCGGAAAAGTTTCTTCCTTCATAGGCCTCCTTGAAGTACTTGAAGAGGGCGTAAGTTTTTAAGGCGGGGAACCGCTCACCAAAGGCTTCGACGTGATCTTGGTAGGATGGGTAGTTTTGGGTGAAGTACTCCCTAAGGAGAGTCTCTTTTTTTTCTAGGACGGTGTGGTACTCGACCCGCTTGGTTTTTGTGAGGGCTTGAAGGTCGTCGATTTGTACTTGAAAGGGGGCAATATTCTCTAGAGCGGTAAGAGAGATGTAGATGGGGTGTAGGGCGGTGGCTGAGAGGGCGTTGTAGGGACTGGGGTCGGGGCCCGAGTCGTTGAGGGGGAGGAGCATGATGGTATCAAAGCCCACATCTGATACCCAGTCGATGAGGGGAATGAGATCGAGGTACTCGCCGATGCCGCAGCTCTTTTCTGTGTGGATGGCGGAGAGGGGGAGGTCGATCCCGTGGTGGTGGGTGCGCCCCACTTTCTGCCACGGATCGGTCCTCATTGGTTCACCCGAGGCTCATTGGGTAGGGAGGGAAGGGGGGCGCCCCGCTCAATTGCCTCTTTCCACTCAGTCACTTTGGGGATGAAGGCGTTGAGGTAGGTGGCGAGGTCCTCTCCTGTGAGCTCTTTGATTTGGAGAAACTCAAAGAGGATGAGCTGGTTGTTGCGCTCTAGGTAGGAGAAGATCCCCAGTCTGGGTGGGGGGTGGTCGTTGTGGATGAGGCACTCTTGGAAGAGGGTCTCTCGGTAGGAACCTGGCGGCACTTCGGCGACGATGGCGGTGATGAGAAGGCGCTCTTTGCGCTCATCCATCTCAAGTTGCAGGGGGATGCGCTCGTCGATCATCAAAGCGCAGAGATCGTTGCCGTCGATATAGAGATCGGTATTGAGGGCATCGGCGAGTTCTTCCACAAGGTTGGCAAAGCGGTCCATTATGTCTCCTCGTTCTCCTCTTCCTCTTCTTCTTCTAGTTTGTCCTCTAGATCGCTCAGGGTGTCGAGCAATGTGTAGAGGAGATCGTTGCGGTGGCGCTCAGATTTAAAGAGTTTGGGGGCGATGTTGCGCATGGCATCTCGGTACTGGGTAAAGATGATGATCTGAGCTGCCGTTTGGTTGTGGATGTAGAGTGGGGGGGCCATCTTGCGCACCCTCTCGCGGGAGGGGAAGCGGTCTTTGACGTAGGCCATGAGCACTTTGGCAAGGATGAGGAAGGTGAGATTTTTGGGGAAGGGGAGGCCGGCGCGTTGGAAACGCCGTTTGATCACATCGACCCGCTCTTCGAAGAAGTTGTAGACGCTCAATATGGCTTGGAGTTTGCGCGTTTCTACGAGGAGGCGTTTGAGCTCGTTGAGGTCGATCGAGGGCCCTTTTGACTTCATATCGGCCCCTAAAGAGCCTAGGAAAAAGTCGATGAGGGTCCGCATCTGGTCGTACTCAAAGTTGTTGGTGAGCTCTTCAAAGAGGTCGATAGGCTCGCGGGGATTGCCGGTGATGTCGCGGTAAAGGTCGCGCAGGGCAGTTCTAGATCCCAGCCCTTTTTCTGAGAAGAGGTTGGCCTCGGCGCGGATGTTTTTCCCCGCTTTGATCTCCCGCCCAAAGTTGGCGTTGTATTTCTCTTTGGCCGTGATGAGTTTTTGTTTGATCTCCTTCCGAACCTCCCGGGCTTTGGTTTGGGAGGCCTCGATGAGGTAGTCGATCGCTTCGTCGGCGTTGGAGGGGTCGGGGTAAAACTTGAGGACGATCTCCAACATCTCATCCTCTGAGAGGTTGGGGGTGATCTGGGCGAGGAGGGTTTGCAAACCGCGGGTGGAGAGCTCGCCATTTTGCTTGGCAAATCGGGCGGCGATCTCCCCCGCTTTGGTCGTCTGTTTAGGGCTACTTTCCCCTTCACTCTTTTCGGACTCGGCTGATGCTTTATGTTTGAGACGGTCTTCTAACTTTTTGAAGCGGCTCTGCATGAGGCCGGGGTTGAAGACCGACTCTTCGCAAAACTCGAGAAAGGAGGCTTTGGCAGAGTCAGCACGAGCGTCGAACATCCGCTCTTTTTGCTGAGCGGCAATCTGCGCGTTGTGAATGCGCGAGACGTTGGAGGCCCCTTCGATGCGATCTTCTGCCATGTCCTTTTACCCTTTTTTAGGTGAGTTGGATCCGCCCTAGGGGTTGAATCCGGATCTCGGGGACGACCTCTTGCGTCGAGATGACGGGGAGGTCGGGGAATTCCCCTTCGATCAACTTACGAGCAAACCGTCTCACGTCGATCGTTGTGAGCATCACAGGGGGTTGCCCTCCTGGAGGCGTTGGCTTGATGGTGTTGCGCATCGCCTGGAGGATGAGCTGGATGCTATCGGGATCTAAGGCGAGGTATGAGCCCCCCGATGTCTGCTTAATCCCACCTCGGATCATATCCTCAATTTCGGGGTCGAGGAGGTAGACCGAGAGGGTGGTTTGCCCTTGTGAGTACTTATAACTGATGTACCGTTTTAATGACGAGCGGACATACTCGGTGAGCAAGACGGTATCTTTTTCGGTCTGTGCCCACTCGGAGAGGGCCTCCAAGATTGTTCGAAGATCCTTGATTGAGATCTGTTCTTGAACGAGGCGGCGGATGATCTCGGTGAGTTTTTGCAGGGGCACAAGGCGTGTGACCTCCTTGACAAGGTCGGGGTAATTTTTCTCGACAAACTCTAAGATCGCTCGCGCCTCTTGGATCCCTAAGAACTCACTCGCGTGCTGTTTGTAGAAGTAAGAGAGGTGCAAGATGACCACATCGAGGGGCTCCCAGTACTTAAGGCCCGCTTTTTTCACGATATCGAGGTACTTTTGCTCAACCCAGAGCGACGCTGTGCCAATCGCGTTTTTGGAGGCGGTGTAGGGGAGGTTGTAGCGGCGGAGGGTCTCTTCGTTTTCATTGGTGAGGATCATCCCGTTGAGAACTTTGCCGCGGACGATGGGGACCTCATTGAGGTAGATCGAGTACTCGTCGGGCTCTAAGTTGGGGCTTTCGGTCCTCACGTGGACACCAGGGAAGCGGACGCCGAGATCTTGGTAGAGGGCGTGGCGCATTTTGGGGATCATCTCTTCGATGAAGGCGACCCCACCCCGCTTGTCCTTTTTGATCAAGGTCGCGAGGTTTTTTCCCACTTCTAAGATGACGGGGAGGGTGAGGGCGTAGTCGTCGGTGCCGCCGCGGACAACGGAGTGGCCGGCGACATCTGTGGCGACAGAGGCTCCTGCCATGGCGGTGACCCGCTTCCCTTTTTTCTCTTTCATCCACGCATTGATTGCAATGGCGCCAAGGAGGGATCCCAAGGTGGCGAAGAGGAAGAAGGGGAAGCCCTTCAAAAAGCCCATTGAGAAGAGAACAATGGCGGCGATAAAGAGGGCCTTGGGGTGGCCGATGAGCTGGCCGCCGATGTCTCGCCCGAGGTTGGCATCCTCTTTTTCACTAGATACGCGGGTGGTGACGATACCGGCTGTTAGGGCAATTAAGAGGGAGGGGATTTGGGAGACGAGTCCACCCCCGATTGAGAGGAGGGTGTATGTGCGGGCCGCTTGACCGGCGGTCATTCCGTGCATCATCACCCCGATAATCAATCCCCCGACGATGTTGATGACGGCGATCACAATACCGGCGATGACGTCCCCCTTGACGAACTTGAGGGCACCATCCATCGCTCCGTAAAGCTGACTCTCTTTTTGCAAAGCGAGGCGGAGCTCGCGCGCCTTGTTGGCGTCGATGATCCCCGAGCGCATGTCGGCATCAATACTCATCTGCTTACCGGGCATCGCATCCAATGTGAAGCGGGCGGCCACCTCGGCGACACGCTCGGCACCCTTGGTCACGACGATGAACTGGACGATGGTGATGATGAGGAAGATCACCGCCCCGACGACGTAGTTCCCCCCGACGACAAACTGCCCGAAGGCCTGAATCACCTCACCGGCGTAGGCGTGGAGGAGAATCTGACGGGTCGCGGCAATCTCGATCCCGAGACGGAACAGGGTCGTCACCAAGAGGATGGAGGGGAAGATCGAGAGTTGCACCGCTTTGGCGATGTAGAGGGAGACCATGAGAAGACCCACAGAGACTGTGAAGTTGATCGCGATGAAAAAGTCGATCACAGGGGGTTTAACAGGGATCACAATCATCATGATGATCACGATGACAAAAAAGGCTAAAATGACGTCGGGAGATCGGGAGATTAACCCTAAAAATCCCCGTCCACCCACTACGCTTGCAAATCGGTCCAGTATCTTTCTCATTATTTTAAAAACTCCGCTTCAACTTCTTCTCTATGTTCGAGTTCGGCCACCCACTTTAAGATCTCAGCAACGGCCTTGTAGGTATCTTCTGGTATAAAATTTCCAATATCACAATTATCATATAATTCGTGAGCCAAAGGGACATTGCGCATGATCGGGATATTGTACCGCTGCGCTTGTTTGACAATCTCTTCGGCGATCTGCCCTTTCCCCATGGTTAAAACCTTGGGGGCGGGGAGGGACTCATCTTCCTCGTCGTACTCTAGAGCGACGGCAAGGTGGGTCGGGTTGGTGATGACGGCCCGCGCCCGCTTGACAGCTCGTGGCCCCTCTTTGTAGGCGATCTCCCGTGCGACCTGACGCCGCTTACCCTTAATTTCTGGGTTCCCTTCAGTATCCTTGACTTCCTGTTTGACTTCAAACTTTTCCATCATCATCTGCTTGGCAAAGTTCCGCTTTTGGAAGATGAGGTCAAAAATGGCCACGGCCAAAAAGAAAATCCCCACCCGCAGAGCGACTTGAACAAGGAACTTGGAAAAGATCATCGCCGCCCCTTTTGGGGGGAGGGCCGCCGCTGAAATAATGAGGGGGAGACTTGTCCGGATGACGGTGTAAATGAGGACTAAGGCCCCAATGATTTTCACAATCGATTTGAGGAGCTCGATGAAGGTTTTGAGTTTGAACTTTTGCTTGATCCCATCGACGGGGTTGAGGCGTTTAATATCGGGTTTCATGGCCTCAAGAGAAAAGGTGGGGCCCACGATGAGAAAGCTCACCAATACCCCAACGATGACAACGGCAATGAGGAGGGGGAGTGAGGTGGAAAAAATGGTCTGAATGGCGGCGTTAATGTACCCACCGGCCCGATTTTGCATGTCGATATCGTGAGAGATCGAGCGGAACATGGCGATCATGAAGCTCGAGAGCTTATCGAAGATGAAGCCCGCGCCGACGACAATTCCAGTCATTGAGACCATGAAGGTGAAGGCTGCAGGGAAATCTTGCGATTTGGCGACCTGCCCCTTCTTTCTCGCATCGCGGAGCTTCTTCGGGGTGGCTTTTTCCGACTTTTCGGCCATTTAGAATTAATCCAGGTGTGGTGAGTAGCGCTAACATCTATTCTAAGCAAAATGGGGCAATCTCTGCAAGGTGTGGTTGTAAATACCCTAAATAATTAGTAATAAAATATTAATTATTGTATAAAATTAATATAATTGAAATTCAAATAATATTGTAGTAAAATTAACATATAAAAAAAGAATTATAACTATGAACCAAGTAAACATTTCAAAGCCTACCTATCTTGACAAAACTTTAGGCTTCTCATGGGGTGCTCTCCAGTGTGGCAATTGGAGCAAGGATGAGTACCAATATGCTAAACAATTGGTAGAAAAAGTCTCTGATATTGCCAAAAAGAGTTATTTGGATATTTATTGGATCAATCATTGTGAAAGTATTTTCAACTCAGTGTATTCGATCACATACTTTGGAGATATTGAGATTCCTCAAAATATTTTAGTAGAAGAACGAAAAATCCTTTATTTTAATGAGCAGTGTCGCCGTATGTGTGTGGCGATAGACAAAAGGAATTATCCCACCGATTTTTCCTGGAAAATCGAAACAGGGAATTATGTGCATTCAAATTTCTTCGTCCATTATGTTGTGAATTTCTTTAAAACACTGAAATATCTAACAAGTCTTAAGGTACAACCTAAAAATTTAGTTGTCACTGAATGTATCAATACAAAGCCTATTCGCATAGCTCTCGCTTTGATCAATACTCTGCGATGGTGGGATCTTAAACTGATTGTTGAGCCCCTAATCACCCGTTCACATGATAGATTGGCGATTAGTCATTTTTATAAAGATTCAGAAAGAATCAATCGAGAGTGTAGGACAAATGCAAATTTTGATGGGGCTAAAATGGGGGTTCTCATGCCCGGAACTCACTCATTGAATGTGAATTCTTCTATGGCTCGTATGGATCAAGTGATAGAATTCACAAAGTGCAGTGATCACTTTAAGAAAATTCAGAAAAATGGCACTAAAAGTCAGCCCGGGCTCTTTCAAAATCAGAAAGGTGCTGACTGGCCGATCTGGGTTGCTCGAGCAGACCATCTTGTGATTGAGCCAACCACATATTGGGCATCTGCTGTAAAAGCTATCTATACAAATCCGGACATCAAACAAAGGTTTGGGAGAAAGGTCTCTGTTGTGGCCAAGGGAATTGCCTCGGTCAAGGATTTTGGCAAGGGCAAGGAGCGACGCGAAAACATCATCAAGCTCATTTCCGACTATCAAAGATCGGATATTGACACACACTACTCAAAGCTTTTAAAAACTTTCTACCTTAAGCAAAATCCTGGGCATTCATCCAATCCCAACTCAGCATTTATTGAGCCTGTGAGAAAGGTGATTGATGCAGCCAATAAACGGTTTGGGAAGCTCTATGTCGATAATCTTCTGAACTCGATATCCTGGAGAGACATCTCATTTCCGTCTGACTCCCATCACCCCTTTTGCAAGACCTCAGATAAGATTCTCAGTTTTCTTGAAAAGGAGATCATGGCCAAAGTGAAGCGGGGCGAAATGCCTGTTTCAGAAGGGATGGCCAGACGTTCAGGCAATCTGCAAAAGTTTCTGCAAGAGAGACTCCCCACTGAAGGGGAGCGAAGAAACGTCGCTGAGCTTCAAAAGTGTGGTGTCCCTCTCACTTTAGTTGTGGCCTAATTGTGGTAGAAGAGGATCACATCTCCATCTTGGACGATGTAGTTGGCCCCCTTTGAATCGGCCACTCCAGCCTCTTTAGCGCTAGCGCGGGAGCCATACTTGATCATATCATCAAAGCTCACCACCTCAGCGCGGATGAATCCCTTTTGAATATCTGTATGGATCTTGCCGGCGGCGTCGCGGGCCGTTGTCTCCTTCCGGATCGTCCACGCTCGGGTCTCTTCAGGACCTGTTGTAAGGAATGTGATCAGCCCGAGCTTGCCAAAGCAGGTGCGAATCAAGGTATCAAGGCCCCGCTCTTTCAAGCCAACGCTCTCGAGAAACTCTTGCGCCTCCTCGTCGGGGAGTTGCCCCACTTCCTCTTCAAACTTTGAGCAGATGGTGACCACGCTGCTCCCCTCTTTTTCAGCAAACTCTCTCACCTTGGCGACATAGTCGTTTTCCATCTCAGGGAGGGTCTCTTCGCCGACGTTGCAGGCGTAGATCACCTCTTTGAGGGTGAGAAAGGGGTAGGGCTTGAGCATGATAAGCTCCTCTTCCGTCAAGGGGAGTGTGCGCACGGAGTGGTTGTCGTTGAGGTGGGCAAGGACTCTCTTGAGGAGGTCGACGAGGGGGAGAAGCTCTTTGTCCCCTTTGGCTCTGCGCTCGAGTTTGGAGAGGCTGTTTTCACACATCTGGAGATCGGCTAGAATCAGCTCTAGATTGATCACAGCGATATCATCGAGAGGGTTGAGGGTCCCTTTGACGTGAATCACGTCGGGATCCTCAAAGCAGCGGACAACGTGCAGAATGACGTCGGTCTCGCGGATGTTGGCGAGGAACTTATTGCCAAGGCCCTCCCCTTTGCTCGCCCCCTCGACCAGGCCGGCGATATCAAAGAAGATCACTGGGGCGTGGAGCGTTTTTTTGCTCGATGAGAGGGAAGATAGGCGCTCTAGGCGGGCATCGGGGAGATCGACGATCCCTTTGTTGGGATCGATGGTGCAAAAGGGGTAGTTTGAGGCCTGGGCCGCTTGTTTGGTGATGGCGTTAAAGAGGGTCGATTTTCCCACGTTGGGAAGGCCCACAAGCCCTACAGATAGTCCAGATGTGGTCATAGTGTTATCCTAAGTATTTTTTCTCTAGTTCTTCCTGCCCACTCTCCCGCAGCTTCCGGATCCGTTGACTCGATACCGGCGATCCATCGATGGTGAACTTATTGAGATAGTCTGTTTTAAATCCCATACTTTGCCCAAGCTTTGTGACGAGGGGCTCTGTCCCTGCCCGCCCTTTGCCAAAGGCGGCCCCTTTGCCTAAGACGAGGAGGGAGAAGGGGAGGTGGCGGTAGATCTCTCTTAAAAAGGCGTCGTAGGTGAGATTGGCGATTGATTGATCAAAGTTTAAGACGATGACAAGGTCGAGTCCACACGCTTCTAAACGGCTCAGTTTCTCATCGAGTGTCATGAGGGGCTTTACAGGTGTGTGTGGGCGGAGAAATGTGAGGGGGTGGCGGGCAAATGTGAGCAGGGCGGTTGAGGCGACCTGGGATTTGAGTGTGCCTAAGAGGTATTGATGCCCTTTGTGGACACCATCAAATGTCCCCATCGTGAGACCGATGGGTTTGTCAAGTTGGGGAATGGTGTCTAAACTATCGACTCTGTGCATGGCAATAGGTGCTCTTTGAGAGAAAGGTTAGGGGATTGAAGGGCCTCCACGGTGAGGGCATCGTCTAAATGGAAGGGGCCGCACCGGGTGCGACGGAGGGTCTTGGCGTGGGCACATGAGCCCAAGGTATGGCCCAAATCGTGGGCAATTGTGCGGATGTAGGTCCCCTTTGAGCACTCAACATGCAGCTTAATATCGGGATAATCGTAGTTGATGAGGGTTGTTTTTACGGTGATCTCCCGCGGTGTGCGCTCAACGGTTTCCCCTTTGCGGGCCAGCTCGTAGAGTTTTTTTCCATTCACTTTCTTAGCGGAAAACATAGGGGGCGTTTGGAGGATTGTGCCTTGAAACTGCTCAAGGGCTATCTCGAGCTCTTGGGGGGTGGGGCGGTAGGAAGAGCTCTCTGTGACCTCTCCTTCGGTATCAAACGTTGTGGTGGCTGTTCCCAGCTCTAAGGTGACTGAGTAGGCCTTGTCGTGGTTGAGATAGGTGTCTTGGGTGCGGGTGGCGCTCTTTCCAACGAGCATGACCATGAGCCCTGTCGCAAAGGGGTCTAATGTGCCCGCGTGCCCTATTTTGCGAATGCCAGTGAGCTTGCGCAGGAGGTGAACTAGGTAAAACGACGATTTGCCAACTGGCTTATCAAGTAGGAGGATCCCTTCACCCGTCATCTCTTTGCGTTCTCTCGCTCTTTATGTCTTGGATGAGGGCATCGATGTGCATTTGAGATTCAACGGTGGTGTCGAGCTTAAATGTGAGGGTGGGGAAGAAGCGCATGCGCACTTTCTTGGAGGCGTTGACCGCAATGAAGCCAGAGGCTGTTTGGAGGGCCTCTAGCGTCTCTTTCCTCTCCTGCTCACTCCCGATCACACTGATGAACACTTTGGCTTGGCGCAGATCTTTTGTAATTTCCACACTCGCCACACTGACGAGCTCGGCTACCAAGGGATTGCGCACATCCTTGCGAATGACTTCAGAGATCACCTCTCTGAGCAGGGAATTGAGTCTTTCGACGCGGCGGTTGCTCGACATGGGACTAAAGCTCCTGCTCCTTGAAGACAATATCGTAGGCTTCCACAACATCGTCAACTTGGATGTCTTGGAACCCTTTGAGTAAGAGTCCACATTCAATATCTTTTTTCACCTCTTTGACATCCTCTTTGACCCGCTTGAGGTTGAGAAGATCGCCACTCCAGATCACCTGATCCTTGCGGAGTAACTTGACAAAAGAGGTTCGTTTGATGAGACCATCTGTGACAATACACCCGGCAATGTTGCCAAGTTGAGAGGATTTGAAGACCGCTTGAACGCGCACTTCGCCTGTTTTGTGCTCTTCACGGATTTTGTCGAGAAGGCCGCGCATCATGAGCTTCACATCGTCGACAATGTGGTAGATCACATCGTGAGTTTTGACCACAATTTTGTGTTTTTTAATGCTCTCTTCAGCGTGGCTCTCGGTGCTCGTGTGGAATCCAATGATCACAGAGCCTGAGGCGTGAGCGAGCTCAATATCGGACTCAGAGATCTCGCCGACCCCCTCGCTGACAAAGTTGAGTTCGACTTTGTCATTAGGAATGCGTGAGAGGGAGTTTTTAAGGGCTTGAAGCGACCCTTGCACATCGGCTCGGAGGATGAGGGGCAGGGTTTTCTTCTGCAACCGCTCCTGCTCGGACTTCAAGAATTCGTCGAGGGCGCGCGCTTTGGGGCGGCGCATCGCATCGCGGAGGCGGCCAGCAGCTCGCTCTTCGACAATCTTACGGGCCTCTTTTTCGCTCTCAACCACGATGAATTCAGAGCCCGCTTCGGGAACTCCAGAGATCCCCGTTATCTTGACGGGAGTGGCAGGCGGGGCGACATCGATGTGGCGTCCATGTTCGTTGTGCATGGTTTTGACGCGGCCGTAGTGCTTATCGATAACGAGGGAGTCACCCTTTCTCAGGCTCCCGTTTTGGACGAGCAGAGTCGTCGCTGCTCCAAGACCTTTGTGAAGTTCCGATTCAAGGATGGTGCCGCGCGCTCTAAAGCTCGGGTTGGCCTTGAGTTCTAAAATTTCAGATTGCAAGAGGACCATCTCTAAAAGATCGCTGATCCCTTCGCCTGTGACAGCTGAGCAGTTGACGGTGATGGTTGTCCCACCCCAAGCCTCAGGGAGGAGCTCTCGCTCGGCAAGGCCGCGATAGACCTCATCGGCATTGAAGTTGGGTTTGTCGCACTTGTTGATCGCAACGATAATGGGCACATTGGCCTCTTTTGCCTGAGCGATCGCCTCATCTGTTTGGGGTTTGAGTCCTTCATCACCCGCAATGACAAGAATCACTAAGTCAGTGACAGTGGCGCCCCTTTGGCGCATGGCGCTGAAGGCCTCGTGACCAGGGGTGTCTAAAATTGTGATCGTGCCGTTGTCGAGCTGTGCTGTGAACGCGCCAATGTGTTGCGTGATCGCTCCAGCCTCTTTTGCGGCAAGGCCACTCTTGCGGATATTGTCGATTAAGGAAGTTTTTCCGTGGTCGACGTGCCCCATGAAGGCGATGATTGGAGAGCGGTGGGCGAGCCGGGCTGAGTCAGTCTCTTTTATCTCATCCTCGATCGTCTTATCGGTGATCTGAAGGCGCTCTTTTTCAGAGGTATCGATGGTGATCTCACATCCAAACTCGTGACCGAGAAGTTGGATGGTGGTCTCGTCATCGAGGTAGTCGTTGAGGGTGAGGGCAATGCCCTGCATAAAGAGTTTTGAGATGAGATTAGAGGCCTTGAGTTTCATCGCTGAGGCCAGGTCCTTGATCGTGATCGGCAACTTAACCTTAAGGCTTTTTGGTCGGTCGATCTCCTCGTCGGTCTTTTTGCGCACTTTCTGGCCGCGACGGCGTCGCCAGGAGCCATCGTCAGAGGAACCTAATCCGCGGCTATCGCGCGAATCAAAGCGGCGGGGTTGGCGGAAGTCCCTGTACTCTTTGGAGGGAGGTTTTTTAGGTTTTTTATCCTTTTTCGGTGGAAGAGGCTTATCTTTAGCGGGTTTCTCTTCAGCTTTCTTAGCGGGCTTTTCCTCCTCTTTTTTGGGGGTAGTAGGAGGGGCCACTTCTTCTTTGGCAGGTTCTTCAGCGACAGGAGCTGGAGGAGGAGGAGGGGCCTCTTCCTTGATCGGCTCTTCGACCTTTTCCTCAACTTGCTGAATAGGCTTTAAGGTTTTGGCTTTGGCGCGAACACCCTTTTTCGGTTGCGGCTCTTCTTTTTTCTCTTCGGCATCACTCTCTTCTTTATCGTTAATTTTGAGAGCTTTAGCCAGTTGGGCATTTTTGACTATGAGTTTGAGATGTTTTGCCAAGTCCTTAGTTTCCTTTTTTTCTCACCTTTTCGAGGACATCGTCTGCGAGTTCTTTTGTCACACCGGCCTCTTTCATGATCTCAGCTGGGGTGACAGTCAAGAGCTTTCTTGGTGTGTCAAAACCGGCAGCGATCAAGCTGTCGAGAACGAAGGGTTTGACCCCTTCAATAGTTAGGGTTTCATCGAGCCATGGGTCTTCAGAGAGGGCAAGTTGCTTGCGCTCAAAGGCCATGGTTTTTTGGTGCTCGCTCATCTTGATGATGTCGAGTCGAACTCCGAGCAGATCCCCAATGAGGCGGGCATTGATGCCCCGCTTGCCGAGGGCTGCTGGATAGTCTTCATCCTCCACGATGATCGTGATGGTCTCTTCGCCTTCGTTGATCCGTTTGATCTCAATAGGGGAGAGTGCGCGCTCAAGGAGCTCAATCCGATCTTCAGTGTAAGGGATAATGTCAATTTTTTCGTTGTTGAGCTCGCGAATGACGTTTTTTACGCGGGCCCCTCGGACACCCACACAGGCGCCGACGGGATCGACTTTTGGATCGTCCGTGTGGACAACGACTTTCGATCTGTGACCTGCTTCCCTGACGATCTGTTTGATGGTAATGATACCATCTTGGATCTCAGGAACTTCTTGACGAAAGAGCTGATTGACGATCTCAGGGTGAGTGCGGGAGAGGATCGCTTCCGCGCCGCCCCCGTCGGTGTCTCTCACTTCAAGGAGGAGAGCGCTCACCTTGTCGCCAACGAAATGCTTCTCAATCCGAGGGATGAAGCGGTCGGGGAGGATCGCCTCGACCTTGCCGAGGTCGACGATCAAGGTGCGCCCTTTGATGACCCGTTTGACAACGCCGTGAACGATCTCACCAATACGGTGGCGGAACTCTTCGTAGATGATATCGCGCTCTGCTGTGCGGAGCTTTTGAGCGATCACCTGCTTAGCTGTTTGGGCGGCAATCCGCCCAAAGTAGTCGGGTGTCACGCAGAGTTCAAGCCACTGCCCCAGTTCACAGTCGGGGTCGAGCTCGCGCGCTTCCTCAAGAGTGATCTCTTCACCGGGGTAGGTGACCTTTTCGACGATCTCTTTTTCTGTGTAGACTTCGATATCGCCTGTTTTAGGATCGACTTTAACTGTAGCGCCTGGGACCCCCTTGATGCTCTTGCGTGCGGCAAGTTGCAGGGCGTCTTCTATGGCTTGAATGACGATCTCTTTTTTGATTCCCTTTTCTCTTTCGAGGTAATCAAAGATGGCTACCAGGTCTTTATTCATACAGCTATTACCTATGCTTCCTCGTCCTGAGGCTTATTGTCGGTTTCCTCTTTCTTTTGGCCTAACACGATGTCATCGCTTTGCGTCTGACCTTGATCGGCTAGGCGGTCTTTGATCGAAAGGGAGATTTTCTTGTTCTCGGGATCGATCTTGATCACTTTAGCTTCGACGGTGTCGTCGACGGCTACGATGTCCTCGACGCGGCCGAAGGCCTGGTCGGGCAGCTCAGTGACGTGGACGAGTCCTTCAAGTCCGTTTTCAAGTTCGATGAAGGCGCCGAAGGCAGTGACTCTCGCGACTTTCCCTTTGACTTTAGATCCGACCTTGATTGTCTTTTCAATAGACTCCCAGGGGTTCTCTGTCATCTGCTTGACGCCAAGAGTGATTTTCTTACTCTCAGGGTCGACGGAAAGGACAGTGGCGTTGACTCGATCCCCTTTCTTGAGCACTTCTGAAGGGTGTGAGACCTTTTTGATCCAGCTTAGATCTGAGATGTGGATCAGGCCATCGATTCCCGGCTCAAGCTCGACAAAAGCGCCGTAGTTAGTGAGGTTGCGCACCTCAGCTTCGACGTTGGTCCCAACGGGGAATTTGGCTTCAACACCTTCCCATGGGTTTTGCTCTCTTTGCTTGATACCGAGGGAGATTTTCCCTTCGTTTTTTTGGATGGAGAGGACGATCGCTTCGACTTCGTCACCGCGGTTGACGATCTCACTTGGATCTGTGACATTTTTCACCCAAGACATTTCGCTCACGTGGATGAGTCCTTCGATCCCTGGCTCAATCTCGATGAAGGCGCCGTAGGGGAGAAGGCTGACGATGCGCCCTTTGACAAGAGTGCCTGGAGGGTATTTCCCTTCGATCTCTTCCCATGGGTTTCTCTCTTTCTGTTTGAGGCCGAGAGCTACGCGCCCTTTTTCGCGATCGACGTTGAGGATCATGACCTCTAGAGTGTCGCCAATTTGGACCATCTCTGAAGGGTGTTTGATCCGCTTCCAAGTCATGTCGGTGATGTGGAGAAGGCCGTCGATGCCATCGAGATCTAAGAAGACACCGAAATCGGTGATGTTCTTGACGATCCCTGTGCGGAGTTCGCCAATTTCGATGTTGTCGAGAAGCTCAGCTTTCTTGCTGATGCGCTCTTCTTCGAGAATTTCGCGGCGTGAGACGACGATGTTCTTTCTTTCGATGTTGATCTTGAGAATTTTAAAGTCGTAGGTGTTGCCGATGTGCTCATCGATGTTTTTGATCCGTTTGTTGTCAATTTGGGAACCGGGGAGGAAGGCTTCCATCCCGATATCGACCATGAGGCCCCCTTTGACCTTGCGGATGACTTGCCCGCGGACAATGGATCCCTCTTTGCAGTGATTGATGATGTATTCCCACTGTCTCTGTTTGCGTGCCTTCTCTCTGGAGAGGACGATTTGCCCTTCGGCATCTTCGGCTTTGTCGAGGTAGACCTCGATCTCTGAGTTGACTTGAAGTTCTTCGGGGTCGATGAATTCAGAGGTGGGAATGAGTCCTTCTGATTTGAGTCCCACGTCGACGACGGCAAAGTCTTTTGTGATCTCTACGATGTGCCCTTTTAGGATTTGACCGGCGGTCATGGAGGCGATTGAGCCCTCTTCGGCTTTTTGTTCTTTTTCGTCTAATAAATTTTGAAATTGCTGTGCGTCTTCTTGTTTGAAATCGATGTCGTCGATGATGTTGACGGCATCATCCCAAGTGTGGGTTGATTGGTCTGACATAGTTAAAAGTTACTCCTCAAAAAATCCCATACCTTTGTTGGTATGGCTTATGTATCTGGGGGAAGGTCCAGAAAGCTAGTAGTCTAGCAAAGAATTAATAATAAAAGCAAATATAAATAGGGAATGCAACGTGCATCGATCTTCTTTCCCTATTCGTGCTTGCTTCCACGCCCCTGCTCTTGCACGAGTTCTTGTTCAATAAAATTATGATTCGATAAAGAGTGGAAAAATTTAAAAATTAAAATATCATGACTAAAATGTGTGAATTTCGTAAACTTCCGAATCTATGGAAAATAACGCGCCATCTACCACTACGATTGTTTTAAAATTTGGGGGAGCATCTTTGGCCACCCCCACTCATATTAAGGAAGTAGCGACCCTCATCCAAAGAAAACGCATGGAGGGGAGCCGTATTGTCGTTGTCACCAGTGCCATGGGGAAGACGACAGATAATCTCCTCGAGCTCGCCCACGATGTCTCCGACAATCCTGTGAAGAGGGAACTCGATATGTTGGTCTCTGTTGGGGAGCGGGTGAGCATGTCTTTGCTCGCTATGGCTCTTTACGATTTGGGGATTGAGGCGCGCAGTTTCACGGGGTCGCAAGCGGGAATTATCACCTCGGAGCGCCACCAAGATGCCCAGATTCTCGATGTGAAGCCCCGTCGGTTGGAGGCTGAGCTGGCCAAAGGGTGCGTGGTGATTGTGGCGGGATTTCAGGGGGTGAGTGGGGGCGAAATCACGACTTTAGGGCGCTCGGGCTCTGACACCAGTGCTGTGGCTCTTGGGATCGCTTTGGGGGCCACGCGCGTGGAATTTTACAAGGATGTCTCTGGCGTCTTTTGCTCAGACCCAAAGCGCAATCCCAGCGCTGTTTTGCACAACACGCTCACCTTCGATCGGGCACTCTCCCTGGCAAATGGCGATTTTGTGCTCCAAAAACGCGCCTTGTTGCTGGCTAAGAAAAATGGGATGAAACTCGTTGTGAAGGGGTTTGATCAGGGCGGGGCAGGGACAGAAATTTCTGATCAATCACTCCCAAAAAAAAGTGGGATAGAGTATGAGGACTTAGTTCATGTTGGATTGTGAAATATTTCCCGAAATCACCTGTGAGACGAATGCACTTTATGTCGATGTGGTGCGCAAGCTCGTCCGTCGCTTGATTCCCGATGAGGTTTTGGCCTCTTCTGACGCCTTGTCCCGGTGGATAGAGGCTCATCTTCCCCTTGTGAAGGCGTCGAAGTTTGAAAAAACCCCCTTTCACCTCTCTCTCTATTTACTCACCCCCCACAGGCTCAATGCGACAAAATTTTTCTACGATATGGTGAGTCGGTGGTTACTTCCTGGCCGCAAGATCAATATCGAGCTCGTCTTTGGGGCCGATTTCCGGTTTGCCGCTCTCCCGGAGCGCCTCTTCATTGCAGGGGAAATTGTGATTGAGGTGAAGAGTGAGGAGGATCGGCGATTGATTGAAAAGCACCTTACCCATCTCGCGAAGGAGATCGCCTTTGGGGTGAGTTCGATGTTTCGGGCCAATCGGATCTTGGAGATGCGGGGGCTCAATGTCTACCAAAAATCTGAGCTCATTCAAGAGGAGCTCACCTCCCTTCACGAGAGGTGGCCCGAGCTATACGATACCGATCTCTTCATCCAGATGCAAAAGCTTTTGGTGAGCACCTCAGAGGTCTACAAGGGGATGCGGGAGAGCTTCCATTTAAAGTGGATGATCACCTCGTTTTATGTTCTGCAAAAAAAGCTCGAACTTCTGCACGAATCGGAAGGGGCTAAGCGCCATATCCGCATCAAATTCGCCCCGGTGACTTTAGAAACCCCTCTCGGGATTCGAGAGGCGGTAGGGATTGTGGTGGCGCTGAATTTTCTCAAAGCCAACGAGGTGTTTGAAAAGCACCACATCAAAAAGGCATTGGAGCCCTTTGGGGAAGATCTCATTGTCATTGAAGATTCGTACATTAACGTTGAAACGCGCCAAGATCAGCTCAAACTCTCCTATATAGAGGTTGAAAAAATCGACGGATCCCCGCTGAGCTTAGATGAGCAGCTCCGCTTGCAAAAACACCTCCCTGAGTGGATTGCAACAAGCATTGAAAAGCGCCTCCGCCCCCTCTTTATGCCCCGCAACGAAGAGGAGGTGATGCGGAGCGTTGTGATGCTCAGCGATCAACTCCGTTTTGTCAGAGATATCCCGCAGGTCATTGTGAAATTCGATGAGCAGAAGGACGATCACCTCATCTATACGGTGATTATCCTCCGCCTTTTGAAGAAAAAGAGTCAAGATGCCTACGATTTGTTCAAAGATCACCCTATTTTCACCATCGATCGGGTGAAAAAAACGGGCAAATTGCGCAAGCGGATCGATAAGGAGGCGATTGTTCTTAGGGCCAAGGTCTCGTGGGTTCCTTTCCTCCGTCAAGACCACGCCCTCGACCTTTACCAAGCGCGCGACTACCTTCTCGATGAGCTGCAAAGTGTCCTCGGAGAGGTTCGCGATTACAACGGGGGGATGATCTCAAAGCAAAACGAGGTCTTTATGAGGCTGCAGGAGGCTTTGGGTCCCTCGGAGCTTTCCCACTCGCTGTTGCTTGAAAACTTTTTCCACTCAATCTACCCCGTTGAGCTCCGCTCTCTCATGAGTGTGGGGCCTCTTTTGCGCCTCTTTACCTTACTCAAGTCGTCCCTTGGACAGACCGAGTTGATCATTAGCGAGGAAGAGGAGCACACCTTTTTCCTTCTCGGTGTGAAAGAGGGGAGGGTGGCCGATGAGATCATGGATGAGGTGTCAACGCTGCCGTTTGGGCGGTTGGAGATAGCTCAGCTCAGGTTCTCTTATTACAATATGGTGCATGTGGGATTTATTTTGCTCTCTTCCGATCGAGAGCGCGTTGAAAAGGTGAAACATATTGTTCATGAGCGTCACCAAGAGATCCTAACCATTGACGAAACTATCTAAAAAACTGAACATTTGTCTGAAATTTTAGGCTTCCATTGGGGTTGACTTGAAGGGGCGAAACGTGTAGGTTGTACGCTTATACTAATCAAACCCACTGATATGTCTAAATCTCACTCACTAAAAATCGCCCCCTCAATTTTTGCTGCCGACTTCGGCAAGCTTGCCGATGAAGCCAAACGAGCCGAAGAGAGCGGTGCCGACCTCATTCACGTCGACATCATGGATGGCCACTTTGTCCCAAACCTCTCCTTAAGTCCGCGAGCTTTAGCTGCGATCAATCGCGCTACACCCATCTTTCTGGATGTGCACATCATGGTTTACAACCCTTTCGATTATATTGAGCGCCTTGTTGAGTCGGGTGCCGACCGGATCACATTTCATTTAGAGGCTTCAGAGCACATCGAGGAGACAATTGACTACATTCACAAAAGTGGGATCAAAGCAGGCCTGGCCATTTCTCCCGACACATCGGCCTCTTTATTGCTCAACTACCTAGACAAACTCGACCTCGTTCTCATCATGACAGTGCATCCCGGATTTGGGGGACAGGCGTTCATTCCCGAAGCACTAGAGAAGGTGCGCTTTGTCCGTGAGTTTTGCGATAAGCACAACATTGGGGGAGAGAAGGGGAGTTTTGAGATTCAGGTCGATGGAGGGGTCGACGATAAGACAGCGCCCCTTTGCATTGAGGCGGGGGCCAATAATCTCGTCAGTGGCAGCTACTTATATAAGCCAGGCAATATGGCTGAGAGAATTCAAACGTTGCGAGGGACCTAACGTTACGTGAAAAAAATAGTCGTTATCGGTGGAGGGACAGGTAATTTTACCGTACTATCGGGGCTTAAAAACTACGATGTGGACCTCTCAGCCATCGTCTCAATGGCCGACGATGGAGGGAGTACGGGGATTTTGCGCGACGAGCTCGGTGTCCTCCCCCCTGGCGATGTGAGACAATGTCTAGTGGCTCTTTCCAACTCTTCCCTCCTCATGCGCTCAATGATGAACTACCGGTTTGAAAATGGAGGGCTCGGTGGGCACAGTTTTGGCAATCTTTTCCTCTCTGTCTTGGAAAAAGTGACGGGGAGTTTTGAAAAGGCTGTCGAGGAGATGGGGCGTATCCTCTTCATTCAGGGGAAAGTGATCCCAGTGACAACTCACCAAGTGCGCCTCAAGATGATCCTCAACGATCGGCGGATTCTAGAAGGGGAGAAAGAGGTCTACCTGTCAGAGGAGATCGATAGAGGGTACAAAAGCATCTACTTAGAACCCTACCCCAAAGCCAATCCCCACGCCCTCTTTGAAATCCGGAATGCCGACCTAGTGATTTTAGGGCCAGGTGGGCTCCACACATCGATCATCCCCAATCTCCTTGTCGAAGGGGTCAGCAAGGCCTTGAAGGAATCTGCGGCAAAAAAGGTCTACGTGGTCAACCTCATGAACCGCAAAGGGCAGACAACGGGGTACAAAGCAAGTGACTATATTCAGGAGACAGCTCGCTATATTGGTGAGGATATTTTTGACTACATCTTGGTGAACGACCAATCCCCCGAAACGCAACAGATCGAGTCGTATCGCGAGGAGGGAGAGCTCGTTGAAAATGATATGCCCGAAAAACGGGTGATTTCGGCCCCTTTACTTGGAAAAATTATATCACCCCCCAAAAAGGATTTAATGAAACGGTGCCTGATTAGGCACGATTCCCAAAAATTAGCTCACGAGTTGATGAAAATTGTTAATTATCTTTGATCTCGATGATACATTGATTGACACCAGCGGGTGCGTCACCCCAATAGCGCTCAAACACGCATTTGAAAAAATGACGGGAGCGGGGCTGACTCTCTCGTGTCCTCAAAAGGGGTTTGACATGCTCAGGCGGATCGACCGCCACAGTGTGACAGCCCGCCTTTCGCTCGATGAGTTTTTGGAGATCCATCACGAATCAAACTCTTTTTCTTCCGATTCAGTCTCAGGTAGCGAGCCCCTATCTGTCCAATGCCTTCCCGGGGCCATTGACCTCCTCGCTGAACTCTCCAGCGAGCACACACTTGTTTTGGTCACAATAGGGGAGGAAAAAACCCAAAGGCTCAAGCTATCGCTCGCCGGGATAGACCCCACCCTTTTCAGCGAAATATTTATTTGTCAAAAGAAGGGGCCTATCTATAAAGAGCTCGCTGAGCGCTACCAAAGGCCCACTGTTGTGATTGGGGATAAAATTGGGTCAGATTTAAGGCCCGCCAAGGCAATGGGATTTAAAACCATTCACATAAAATGGGGAAGGGGGTTAAACTGCATAGACGAGTCCGGCGTCGTTGACCACACAATTTGGAATCTTGGCGACTGTCGGATGCTATTAACGTTAATCAAAGAATTTTCAGGACAATCATGACTACAAGCAACCAGCTCACACCAGGAATGACGATTTCTGTCGATGATCAGATCTATCGTGTAGTGAGCTCAGTGAAAGTGACCGTGGCTAAAGGGAAAGGAAAACCCTTCATTAAAGCCAAACTGACAAGTCTTTCCTCAAATCAAGAGGTTGAAAAAAACTTTAAGCCCGACCAAAAAATTGACGAGGTCAACTTAGCTGAAAGGCGCGTTGAGTTCCTCTACCCTGAGGGGAAAGATTTTCTCTTTCTCGACATCGATCTCCTCAATCAGGTCGTCGTCTCAAGTGAAATTGTCAATGAAAAAGTTCATTACTTAAAAGAAGGGATTCAGCTCAAGGCGATGTTTTATGGCGACGACGTGTTTGCCATTGAACTGCCCCAGTTTCTAGAGCTGACAGTTGTCAAAACACAGGCGTGTGAGTCAAAAATTTCCGTCTCCAATGCGACGAAAATTGCTATTTTAGAGACAGGAGCCAAAGTCGAGGTCCCCCTCTTTATCGAGGCGGGCGACATCATTAAAGTGGACACTCACGCCGGCGAGTACATCCAGAGGGTGTAATGTAAAAAATTTAGTACTATTTATTGTTAGTGTCCCAGATGGTATAATGGTTCCAATACGATCTAGGGATACAGGGAAAATTTAGGCGGGATACGATGGATTTAGATGATATTAAAGAACTTATGACCTCTATGGAGTCAGCCAAAATCACCAAGATTCGGGTGAAAAAGAAAGATGGCTCCGAGCTTGAGCTAGAAAGAGGGGAACCCCCTCAGGTTATCGCTCCTCAGGTTCACTACGAGGCCCCTCCCGTCCTCTCTCATGCTCCTGCAGAGCACAAAGCTGAGGAAAAAGCCCCCGAGGCTCAAAACTCAGCCCCTTCGATCGACTCACCTATGGTGGGCACTTTTTACGCCGCAGCATCTCCTGAAGACCCTCCTTTTGTCAAGCCAGGTGATACTGTCGATGAGAACACAGTTGTCTGTATTATCGAAGCGATGAAAGTGATGAATGAAGTGAAAGCGGGTGTCAAGGGCGTGATCACCGAAGTGTGTGCAGAGAACGCCGAACCCGTTGAGTTTGGAACACCTTTGTTTAGGATTAAAAAGTAATGATCAAAAAGGTCTTAATTGCCAATCGGGGCGAAATTGCCGTCCGCATCATCCGCGCCTGCCGCGAGCTCGGCCTTCAGACGGTGGCCGTTTACTCAAAAGCCGATCAAGAGGCGCTCCACGTCCTCCATGCCGATGAGGCCGTTTGTATTGGCGAGGCCCCATCTGCAAAATCGTACCTGAGAATTCCCAATATCCTCTCTGCCTGTGAGATCACAGGTGCTGATGCCGTTCACCCTGGCTACGGCTTTTTGAGTGAAAATCCCAACTTTGCCTCCATCTGTGAAAGCTCAGGCCTCACGTTCATTGGCCCCTCTTCGGAAGCTATCGCTCTACTCGGTGACAAGGCGCAAGCCAAAGCCCTAGCCAAGAGTGTCAAGTGTCCTGTGATTCCCGGTTCAAACGGCGTTGTCGGCACGGTGAAAGAGGGACTCAAAGAGGCCGAAAAAATTGGTTACCCCATCTTCATCAAAGCCTCGGCTGGTGGGGGAGGAAAGGGGATTAGGATCGCCTACGACGAGTCAGATTTTATCCGCAAGTTCACCGCCGCGCGCACCGAAGCTCAGGCCTCATTCAACAATCCTGACGTTTATTTAGAGAAGATGATCGTCAACCCCCGCCATATTGAGATCCAAATTCTCGGAGATAAACATGGCAATTACGTCCACTTAGGAGAGCGGGATTGCACTATTCAACGGCGCCGACAAAAGTTGATCGAAGAGTGCCCAAGTCCAGTATTGAGTCCATCTGCGCGGAAAAAAATGGGTGATGCGGCCGTTCACCTTGTGAAGGCAGCAAAATACTCGACAGCAGGGACCGTTGAATTCCTCCTCGATGAAGAGGGAAAATTCTACTTCATGGAAGTCAATACCCGGATCCAGGTTGAGCACACTGTGACAGAAGAGCTCACAGGTATCGATCTTGTGAAAGAACAGATCCGCACAGCAATGGGTGAAAAACTGGGATATAAACAAAAAGATATCCAATTCAAAGGTCATGTGATCCAGTTCCGCGTCAATGCCGAAGACCCCGCTAATAACTTTTCTCCCTCTCCCGGCCGATTGGAGTACTTCATCACACCTGGAGGCCCTTCAGTCCGCGTCGATACTCACTACTACAATAAATACTCAATCCCTCCCAATTACGATAGTTTGATTGCCAAGCTCATCGTCAAAGGGCGCACCCGCGAAGAGGCGATTGAAGTGGGAAATCGCGCTCTCGGTGAGTTCCATATCGATGGGGTCAAAACGACCATCCCCTTCCACAAATCGATGTTAAAAAACGCCACGTTTAAAAGTGGGAAATTTAATCTTGGTTTTGTCGATCAATTGATTGAGTCAGGGGGGCACGTTGACGGAGATGAAGGTTGAGATTCCCGAGGGATCGATTCAGAAAAAAATCGCTGAGACCGCCAAAATCATCAGTCGCGATTTTCGCAATAAACCTTTAACTCTTGTCGCCATCCTCAAAGGCTCTATCTGCCTTGTGGCCGATCTAATACGTCACCTAGAGATTCCATTTGAGCTTGAGTTCATCCAGTGTCAAAGCTACGGGATGGCGGGCACAACGCCTACTGATCTGACTATTGATGGGGTTGATCGCCTTAAACTTGAGGGGCGTCATGTCCTTCTTATCGATGACATTCTTGACACGGGTCAGACCCTCTTTCATGTCATCAAAGCGCTCGAGGCCAAAGGGACTGAGAGCATCACCACGTTGGTCCTTTTAGCTAAACAAAAAAAACGCACATTTGATGTTCACATCGATCATCTGCTCTTTCCTCTTGAAGATTCTTTTGTCGTCGGGTATGGTCTTGACTATAAAGAAAACTATAGAGGGCTAAAGAGCATTTATTCGCTTTGAAAGGGATCATTTTAGCAGGGGGATCGGGGACCCGTCTTTACCCAGCGACATTTGTCACAAGTAAGCAACTCCTTCCCATTTACGACAAACCGATGATTTACTACCCCCTTTCGGTGTTGATGCAGGCGAATATTCGCGAGATCATGATCATCTCATCTCCCCACGACCTGCCCCGCTTTCAAAGTCTCTTTGGCATCGGCAAATCACTCGGTTTGAACCTCACCTATGCCATCCAAAAAGAGCCACGCGGCATTGCTGAAGCCTTCATTATCGCCGAGTCGTTCATTGGCTGTGATAGTTGCGCCCTGATCTTAGGGGACAATATTTTCTACGGTCCTACTTTAACTCAGACTCTCACCAAAGCCTCGGAATTGACGCATGGCGGGCTCATATTTGGGTATGAGGTTCCCGATCCATGCCGCTACGGAGTGATTGCCTTTGACGAAGCGGGCAAAGTGGCTGATATCATTGAAAAACCACGTCACCCCCCTTCCAACCACTGCGTTACAGGTCTTTATTTTTACGATGCCAATGTGATTGAAATTGCCAAATCCTTGCAGCCTAGTTTAAGGGGTGAGCTCGAGATCACCGACGTGAACCGTGCCTATTTAGAGCGGGGCGCGCTCAGTGTTGAGCTCCTCGACAGGGGGTGCGCTTGGCTAGATACCGGGACATTTGAAGCCCTGCACAAGGCCTCGACATTTGTGCAAAGTGTCCAGGAGCGCCAAGGGATCAAGTTGGGGTGCATCGAAGAGATCGCATTTGACAAGGGGTGGATTGACGAGAGGGCATTGGGTCATCTTGCGACTAAACAGTCGTCGAGCGAATACGGGCGGTACCTCACTAAGATTGGACAACCTTGCGCGAGCCACTCTGCCGCTTCTTTTTCTTAATGGGAACGCGACCATAGACCACTTCGTGAAGATTTTCGACAGCCATAAAGGCGGTGGGATCTTCGCGTAGGATGATTTCCTTAAGCTCGGCAAGATCGAGTCTCTCGACGATAACAAAGAGAATTTCCCGCGACTCACCAGAGTAGCCGCCGCGCCCGTACATCACGGTGAGGCCTAAGCCCATCTCGTGCATGATCACCTCTTTGAGTTTTTCAGGGTGGGAGCTGATGATAAGGACAGATTTGATCTCATCGAGTCCCACAATCACCATATCCATCATCTTAAAGGCGACAATATACATCATCATTGAGCGCAGTGCGATGTGCCAATCTTTAAAGATCAGTCCATAAGCCCCGAAGATAAAGACATTGATGAAGAGGACAACTTGACCGACGGTGAATCCCTTTTTCCGGTTGATGAGAATCGCCATGATCTCAGTGCCGTCGAGACATCCTCCGTTGCGGATAATGAGTCCGAAACCACCTCCGAGGATGGCCCCGCCAATCACAATGATTTCCAACGGATCGCCAATAAAGGGGGGAGCGAGCTCCATCAAATAGAGGAACCCAGCAAAGAAAAGAATCGCCGTTAAAAAGTGAATCACAAATGATTTTCGGATGTGGCGGTAGGCGAGGTAAAGAAAAGGGATGTTGAGAAGAACCAATACGGGAGAGATCCAAAAGTCGCCAAAGAGGCGTCCACAGATCAGGCTCACCCCAACTATCCCCCCGTCAATGAGGTTATTGGGAATGAGGAAAACGTGAATAGAGAGGGCGGCTAGAAAGGCGCCAAATGCGATCCAGAAAAATGTGACGATGCGTCCGCGCAGTGATTTTGGTGGGGAAGAAGGGCCGACCATAAGTTAATAACCTCCGTACGGACAACACCTTAACTAAAACTGAATAATTTGTCTAGTGAGAATTTAGAAAACAGCGTAGAAAGTAAAAATCAGTGAGACAAAGTTTGAACTATTCCTTCCTGTACCTGTAAACCAAACGCCCGCGACATAACCAAATGATTCGCTGGGATTGTACTCTATGGCTGGGGCAAAAGAGAGAGAGTCTCCTGAAGGGCCTCCTACAGAGGCTGCGTTGCCAAGCTCATCAACGCCCTTTGTGCCAGAAAAACTAGTGCTATTGAAGTATTGATAGACGATATCAAGAGCGGCCACCCACCGTTGTGTGAAGCTGTACTCAATGGCAAAATCGCCACCCCAGCTGCTGCCAGGTTTCACTTTGCCATCTGTACCAAAGCCACCGCCGTAGGCGTTGAATTCGCGCACAGTTGTTGGCGCTGAGAATGTGTAGAGGAGGTTGAGGCGAAGAGAAAAAGGGTGGAGGGGGTCTAGCCACCAGATCACCTTGGCCATGTTGAATGTGAAAGTGGTTTCGTAGGCACCACTTCCTGTGGCGTCGATCCCATTTTTATTGGGGTCGAGCTTGTCATACCTCCCTGTGGGAAAGTTTTCAGAGGCGGTGATCCGAAAGCCGGGCACGTAGGCCGTCTCTCTGTAGAGCTGAAAGCCAAAGCCAAGAGAGGTGTCTCCCACATTTTTGCCCCATTGATCACCTTGATTATTGAAGTCAGCTTGGAAAACAAGGGTGGTGTCGAGCCAGTTTGTGATCCCTGTTTGGAAAAGGTAGAGGGGATTGATCGACCAGATGTCTTGAATATTCTTTGAATTGCGGTGCTTATCGTATTCGGCAAAAGTGTTTGTGAGGTAGAGGTAGGGTTGGATGTTGGCAAAGCCGGGATCCATGTTGCTTGCCCCTCCCGTGATCAAGGGGCCTGCATACCATGGGTTGAACATTTTTTTTGCTGTTTCAAAGTCCTTTTCCGCTTGCGCAAGCTCCTGCTCAATCTCTGCGTGAGGTGGGGGGACATAAGGTGCAGCCGGCTCATCAATTGTGATGGTCTGCTCATAGTCTTCATCAAAAAACGACTCCTCCGCAACTAGGGCAAAAGAGGCAAAGGTGAGGAGGGCAAAAAATGACTTCATAGACTGAATATATTTTTTTTTATAATTTACGAGAAGGACTTTTAATAATTTAGATGAGGTTTTGAATGGGAAAAGCTGTTGGGCCAACGGGCGATGACAAAGCCCTATACAAGCAAGAATTTGATAAGAGTGTGACCATTTTTGAGGAGAGTCTCGATGGCTATCACAAGGCTGATGGGGTGGGCAAAAAGGCCGAGTTCAAAAAGGCGATGGACGAGTCGCTCCATGTGATGGATCAGTTGGGGCCTATCTTTAGCAAGGAGATTCAGAGTCAAAAAGCGGCTTTAGAGAAGGATTATTCGGACTATACGGCTGGGGGGTCTGAGGAGAGCTTTCAGAAGCTCCACAAGGACATTGACAGTCTGAAGCATGAACTTGAGTAAAAGATGCGCGGGAGACGGGACTCGAACCCGCAACTTCCAGCGTGACAGGCTGGTGCTCTAACCAGTTGAACTACTCCCGCATCAGGGGTTCTTTGGGCGCAACAGGATTCGAACCTATGACCGCCTGTGTGTAAAACAGGTGCTCTACCAACTGAGCTATACGCCCTCAGATGATGGATCTAACTATACTCCGTTCGGATAATTTCCATCAAGCACTAAATTCTGGGCACATTAGATGGGTAAAGAAGGGATCTGTTTTTTCAAGGAGGGGGCCCAAAATGGCTGCGCCTAGCGGCCTCCTCGTCTCCTAGCGTGTCGCAAACACGCGTCGTCACCTGTGGGGACCACTATCCTTTGCCCTTTTGAACCATTGAGTGCGAGTTCCTCGCACACCCATATGTTTTTTTTGGCAGGAAAGGCGTAGTAGTGAAAATCTATTATAATTGCGCAAGAATTTGCGCTCTACGGTTCAAAAGGGCAAAGGAGCCCCTAATTGAGCTCGATCCGCTTTCCAAGGGATTTTCGATTTTTTACCAGATTGGAAGAGTCATTTTGACCACATGCTTTTAAAAGTAGGGGTTAAAATGACTCTTCCGAGATGGGAAAAAAGAAAAATCCAGGGGGAAGTGGAGCGAGCTCAATTAGGGTCGTATAGTGGTCCCCGCAGGAAGAATAGGCGTGTTTTAACACGTCCGATGACGAGGAGGCCGCTAGGCGCAGCCATTTTGAACCTTATTGGGGTTGGGGGGCTGGATTATAGACTCGGGGGAGAAAAATGGCGGCCATACTCAGGCAAAAGGCGGGAATTAAGGTGGGCACGCTGAGTGGCAGATGCGCATTGACCATCGGCCAAACCGCCGCCACAGTGCCCCCCGTCAGAATGCCTGCAAAGGCCCCGCGCCGATCCACACGCTTTGAGTAGAGTGAGACAATCAAGAGAGGGCCGAAGGAGCTCCCAAGGCCAAAGAAGGCGTACTCAACGAGTGAAAAGATCGATTGGGAGGTTTGTAGCGCAAGCAGGTAGCTCAACATTGCAATAGCGAGGACCGAGAGGCGGGAGACTTTGAGCAGCTCGTTTGAGCTCGCCTCTTTGCGGAAAAGGCGCTTGTAGAGATCTTCAGTTAAGCTTGAGGCGAGGACGAGAATCTGTGAGTCCATTGTCGAGATAGTTGCGGCCAAGATGGCGCAGAGAATAAAGGCCGCAGGGAGGGGATAGAAGAGGGTGCGCACCATATCGACAAAGACGAGTTGATCGTTGGGCAGTCCCTCGGGGAAAAAGGCAATGCCGAGAAGGCCAATAGAGGTGGCGGCCACAAGGGTGAGCACCTGCCAGGTCATCCCCACGTACTTCGATTTTTTCATGTTGGCGACATCTTTGATCCCCATAAATTTTGTGAGAATGTGGGGCTGTCCAAAGTAGCCAAGTCCCCAGCTGCAGGCGAGAAAAAGGGCTTTGATCGCCGAGGCGTTTGGGTCGCGAGGCACATGAAAAGTGAAAGAATTGCCGAGGTGTTTGAGGGCAAAGAGGGGGGTAATGATCACAACGGCGAGCATGAAGAGGGCTTGGAAAAACTCGGTCCAGACCAAAGTGCGATAGCCTCCGATGAGAAGGTAGGGGATCACAACAAGGATCGAAAGGGTCATTCCCAATTGCGTGTTGAGTCCAAAGAGGGTGTTCATCAAAAGACCCATGCTCACAAGCCCCGCTGTGATGTAGATCGTGTAGTAAAATAGCTGCATGATCGCCGTGCTCATGCGGATCAGGCCACTAGTGTCAGAGACGTGACTTTCAAAGAATGAGGAGATTGTCAGACTCCCATATTTTTCCGTCATGATGCGGAGTTTGGGGGCGACAAAGTGCCAGTTGAGAAACATAAAGACAATCAGACCGACAGCGAGCCAACTGTTGAAAAGGCCCGACGCAAAGATCACCGCTGGGTAGCCCATCAGGAGCCAGCTGCTCATATCACTCGAGTGGGCCGCTAAGGCAACGAGCCAAAAGTTTAAAGAGCGCCCCCCCATCACAAAATCTTTTTGCGACTGCTGCCGCTTAGTGGTGAAAAAGGCGATAGCGACGATCAGCCCTGTGTAAATTAAAACAGCTGTGAGTTCTTGGGAAATCATAGTAGGAGTGTACCACCGGTTTTAATTATGGGAAAGAGGCCTTTTGGGAGCCGTGAAGCAGAGAGGCCTGAGCTAAATTAGAGCGGACGTTGGGGAAGGATTGCTCGATCTCTCCCAGTAAATCTTTGACAGTGCGCCGTTTTGAGTTCTGCCCGTGGGGGCACTGGCACGTAATCCGGGCAAAGCCGTAGAGTTTGGCAAACTCCCAAATCTTCTGCTCAGAGATGTAGATGAGGGGGCGGATGATCGTTACCCCATACTTTTGCATCGGGGTTTTGGGCAGCAGGCCGGCAAACTCCCCCTTGTGGTAGAGGTTGAGAAGGAGGGTCTCGGAGAGATCGTCTTGGTGGTGGCCGAAGGCAATCAGCTCGGCCCCCTCAGCGCGCGCCGCCTCAAAAAGGGCCTTGCGCCTTTGCCTTGAGCAACTGTAGCACTCGATAGTGTCAACATTTTGCTCCACATTGAGCACTTTAAGGGGGACATTGAGCTCCTGACACGTCTTTTGCAAAAATCCCTGGCTGATGGAGGCGCCGCAGGAGAAGGCCCCACTCACATTGAGGGCCACGATAGGGCGGAGGGGGAAGCCCCGGCCGATGATCGCATGGAGGAGATAGAGGAGGGTGAGGCTATCCTTCCCGCCACTTAGAGCAATAGCAAGGGGGCCATCCCCCTCAAGTAGGGAGAAATCGTAGAGGGCCTTGCGGCAGGCCGATTCAAGGGAGGCGCCAAGCTTTGTCCATGGGGGCTTTGGAAGTTGTGTGAGCATGGGAGCAGTATACACCAACATTGAGAAAAGGGGTAGAGATTAAGTCCAAATATGGGTTAGAATCTATAGCCTATGGCTAAAGTGAATAGAAACGATCCTTGCCCGTGTGGGTCGGGGAAAAAGTATAAAAAGTGTTGTGGCGCTGCTCCCGCCAAGAAAAAAATTGAAGCTGTCAACCTGACTGGCCAGTCTATGGACAAGATCCAAGGGCTCTTTGCCAAACGAAAAGGGTCAGAAAAAAAAGATGAGACTTGAGCCAAATTCTCGTCTTTGATATAACTACACGCAACTATCCTGTGCTGGTGTAGCTCAATTGGTAGAGCACCCGACTTGTAATCGGACGGTTGAGGGTTCAATTCCTTTCGCCAGCAATTTTCCCGGGGGTGTCGCATAGTGGCCAATTGCAGGAGACTGTAAATCTCCCGACTTCGGTCTACGTTGGTTCGAATCCGACCACCCCCACCATCTTCATTTGACAGAAATCCCTCTATCCTTTATCTGTTCTTAATTTTCTAAAAATATTGAGGTTGAGAAATGGAATTTACAGGATATATCAAAGGAATAAACAAAAAACTTCGGCAAGAGGGGTGTTTTCTTGAAGATACAGAAGAGCCCAATCGCTACACCATTTCATGCAGATCTATCAAAGGGTGGTTGCAAAAGAAAATAAATGGTGAGACTCTATGTTCTCGTCTAACAACGAATACATTCAATATGGAGTACAGCGGAGACAGCACCAATTACGGCGCCCGTTTAAAGGACCTTGGCAACGGAGAGTGTGAAATCAAAATCTACAAATTGACCGACAATAGCTGGTAGCTACGATGGCTGGAGTCCAGGTGGCAACACTGAGGGGTCGAGGTGATCTAAAATCCCCTCCGAGAGCAGAGCGAGCTGAATGGCAAAGTAGCTGTTTTGCCAATCTTCCATCGAGCCAGTGCTATACTGAGACAGGTCATGCTCGAGGCACGTCGCTACCTTTGAAATATCGTCGGTTGTCACATCGGAGGGGAGATCGCCCACGGCTTGAAGTCCTGCTAAGGCGACAAGAAGAGGGCCTGTGAACTGCCCATATCCGAGTCCTGTCGGTGTGAAGGTGACAGTCCCGTTGTCCCAGTTTAAGTAGCTGCCGTTGTTTGAGAAGATGTTGCTCACTAGGGTGTTTAGGGATTGCTCAACCTGAGACTCAATGCCAAGGGGGTCATCACCTGTTTTTTGGCAGACGAGGAGGTACTCCCCAAAGCGCATCAAGGTGCGGGTGGCGTCGTACCCAAATGAGCTTGGTCCCGACATACTCCACGGTGTGTCGGGAATCCACCCGCCGTTGGAGTTTTGGATGTCGAGAATATAGGACATGGTGTTCTGTGCGGCCTTCTGAAGGGTCTGTACATTCGCAGCCCCATTTGTGGGGTCATACTTTTTCTCCCACGCGATCATTTCGGCAAATTCTGTTGGGTCAAAGTAATCGGGGTTCATCGCATCGTGACCCCAATTATCTAAGGTCATCACTGGGTCGTAAGTTTTTCCATTCAAGGAGACAGACCCGATGTCACAATTAATGAAACTGTTGATCGTGGTTGTGATGAGATCTTGAAGAGAGATCGATTGATAGGTATTGGGGGCTCCTGTTGCCGTGGGATCTTCAGCCGTCATGGGACCCCACTTGTTGAAGGCCTCGATCATGGCACCAATGATATCTTCGTCGGCATCGGAGGCTGAGGAGACAAAGTTTGAGGGGAGACCCGAGTAGGGGCCTTGGCCGGGTAGGTCCCCAACGTCGGGAGACCACCCAATCAATCCAAACCCTTGAGGATCCTGACGGTACTCTTCGGTCTGGTTGGCTAAATATAGGAAGCCGTTGAGGAGTTGCTGGAAGAAATCTTTGTCGTTGTAATCGACGGCATTTCTCATCGCATACCCAAATGCTTCGGAAGGGGTGTAATTGCTAATGCTCCCCGGCTGTCCTTGGGGAAGGACGTGACCGACGGGAAAGGCCATAGTCACATTGTTGACGGTGACATCGATCACACTGACCCCATCGATATCGAGAGTCTGGATAGTGGCTGGGGGATTGTCAGTAGCGGCTGTTTTTCCACTTGTTGAGAGAGAGGCTTCAGCACTTTGAAGAATGGGTTTTAAATACTGTTGCAAAAGAGCTAAATAGGCCGACATTGTGTCCTGTCCCTTGGCGGGCTGGATCGACTGGAGGGCCTGGTAAAGGGATTGGGCGGTTTTCTTGATGTTTTCTGGATCTTCAGCTTTCATGGTCTCTCCTTTTTGCATAGTTATAAAATATTTTAATTTTGATGCAAAGCAATCTTTTATGATAGAATAGCTCCTATCTTATGGAAAAAAAGTGTGTCAATCTCATTGTCGTCGGGGGAGGAGCGGCCGGTTTGTTCGCAGCGATTCACGCTAAGGGCCCCGTTGTGCTCTTGGAAAAGTCCCAAAAACTCCTCTCCAAGGTCAAAATATCGGGGGGTGGCCGGTGCAATGTCACCCACAACTGTTTTGACCCTCTCGAGCTGACCCGCTTTTACCCCCGAGGTTCAAAGGAGCTGCGGGGCCCTTTCACCCGTTTTGGCCCTGCCAATGTCATCGACTGGTTTGCCTCAAAAGGGGTTAAGCTAAAAGTTGAGGCCGATAATCGGATATTTCCCACGACAGATTCCTCCGATACGATCATCAACGCCCTTTTAGAGAGTGCCAAAGATGTTGAGATCATGCGGGGGGCGGCAGTGACAGATATAGCGCGCATAGGAGAGGGGTATCGGGTGGAGCTGAGATCGGGCGAGGTTCTCTTTGCCAATCACGTGATGCTCGCTACGGGGTCAGCTCCGGCGGGACACCGACTCGCAAAAACGCTCGGCCACACAATTGTTCCCCCTGTCCCATCCCTCTTTACCTTCAACATTCCCAATTTTGCCCTGGCCCATCTATCGGGAATCTCTATCCCAAATGCGACTGTCTCTCTCCCTGCATTTAAAGCTGAGGCGCAAGGGCCCCTTCTTATCACCCACTTTGGGCTGTCGGGCCCTGCTGTGTTAAAACTATCGGCCTTTTGCGCTAGAGATCTCAACCGCGTAGGTTACGCGACCGAGTGCCGCATCCGTTGGGTTGAGAATTTTTCTGAGATCACCTCCTACCGCGATCTCGATCTCCCCAAAAATCTCACCAAGGGGCTCTGCTCTCTCGCCGGTGTCGATCCCGGCAAAAATCCCCTGCTTTTGAGCAAAAAAGAAAAAAATGTCCTGCAAGAGACTTTTCTGCGGACCTCGTTTCAGACGAAAGGAAAAACAACTCATAAGCAAGAGTTTGTCACCTGTGGTGGGGTCACTCTCAGCGAGGTGAATTTCAAGACCATGGAGAGTCGTCTCTCTCCGGGGCTTTTCTTTGGAGGGGAGATTCTCGATATTGACGGGGTCACTGGGGGCTTTAACTTCCAAGCGGCGTGGACAACAGGTTACCACGTCGCTCAAACGATCAACAAAGTAGGTGTCTCTGATGGGTAAGCGATGGCCCCCACAAACGCTCAAGGATTTAGTCTCTATTGGTCCAGCGGCCTTAAAAGATTTTGAGGTGCTCGGGATCGAAACGCTCGAGCAACTTGCGCAGTGTGACGCTCGGTCTCTCTATGAAAAGTTAGGGGAGCTCACAAGCGGGCTTCACGATCCGTGCGTTGAGGATGTCTTCTCTGCCGCGATTGCCCAGGCGAAAGATCCCACCCTTCCCAAAGAACAGCGGGTTTGGCACTACTACTCCCGAGTGCGGAAGGGGGATTTATGAGCGTTCGCCTCAATAAACTGATGAGTGAAAGGGGGATTTGCTCCAGGCGGGAGGCCGACCGGTATATTGATGCCGGTTTGGTCCTGGTCGATGGGGCTGTGATCAAGGAGCAGGGGGTGAAGTTCCCACCTAACGTCGAGATCAAACTGATAAAAAAAGAGAAAAAAGTCACCATCATCCTCCACAAGCCTCTCGGTATCGTCTCGACTCAGCCCGAAAAGGGGTATAAAGAGGCTCTGTCCCTCATTACAAAAGAGAATCAAGTAGGGCCAGGGCGATTCAGTCCAAGCCACCTGTGGAAACTCGCCGTCTGCGGGCGCCTCGATATCAACTCGACGGGTCTTCTCCTCCTCACTCAGGATGGGGTGCTTGCCAAGCAGATCATAGGTGAGGGATCGCCTATGGAGAAGGAGTACTTGGTGCGCGTCAAAGGGACCATCACCAATGAGGTTTTAAAGCAGCTCCAGTTTGGTCTGAGTCTCGAAGGTAAAGCTCTTAAACGGGCTAAAATTAAACAACTTGAGCCGGAGCTTCTTCAATTTATTCTCACTGAAGGGAAGAAGCGGCAAATCCGCCGCATGTGCGAAATGGTCGGTCTGAGTGTCACCTCCTTAAAGCGCGTCCGCATTGGTCCTTATAGATTAGGGCGGCTTCCAAAAGGTAAATGGCAATACATTATTGATAATAAATAGTAATTAATTTATTAGGAAATAAAGAAGTTAATTAGGTTTCCTGATGAATAAAGAGCTATTTTCGGGTATTTTATGTTGTACACTCTGTACATCGGCCCTTCTGGCGCAGCAAAATCACTCTCCCTATTATCCCCCTCATATGAGTTACAGTTGGGGCGGTCAGTCCAATGAGTCTCAGCAACAGCAACCACAACAATCACAACCCTACTCCCCCTACCAGCAACAACGCTCCGACAACAATGGGCAGCCGCCACCACCACAACAGCAACCAGCTCCCCCGCGACAAGCTGCCGGCCATTGCCCTGCGTGTGGATCGGGTTCGACATCAAGTGCTGGTCCTAATGCGCAACCGGAAGGGAAAGAGATCAACCCCATGGCGGGGCCAAGAACGTGCAGTGGCACAGGGGCTTTTATCACAGGAAGCTTTATCTACTGGACAGCCCGGGTTAACGGTCTTTCATACGCCACTTCAGGAGCCCGCAATGGCAGTGACCCAGATTCACCGAGTCGTGGGAATTTCAAGTACCCCGATTGGGAATTTGACCCTGGATTTAAGGTGGGACTTGGATTCTCACTCGACCACGATGGGTGGGATTCTCTTGTGCAATACACCTGGCTCTACACCGGGACGCAGAAGGATCGAACCAGACAATCAGATATCAATACAACAACCCTTATCCCGACATGGAATATCGCGTTTGCTTTTCCCGATGATAATTTACTCCCTCAGCGGATCACCTTCGGAGAGTCTAAGTGGGAGCTAAAGTTCAATGCCATTGATTGGGAAGTGGGCCGAAACTTTTATGTGAGTCCGCGCCTTAAACTCCGACCAAGTGTGGGATTGAAGGGGACCTGGCATAAGCAAGAGTATGATGTCACAGTTGTTGAAAGTTCGGCAAGTACTGCCACTGAATTCGTCATGAAGCAAGATCACGACTTCTGGGGCATTGGTCCTAGAGGGGGGATCAACACAGCCTGGCAATTCAATCCCTTCTTTAGCTTGATTGGGGATCTTTTCCTATCGGGCCTTTGGAGTAACTTTGACGTCGAGAGAAAGGATACCGAGCGGCAGACCATTTCTGGGGGGGTTCCCGTTGACGAGCCGAGCACCACCAACTATTTCTCGAAGTCAGATTTCTATACATTGACCCCTGTGCTTGAGATCATGATTGGCCTGAGAGCCGAAACATGGTTTAGCAATGACGATTTTCACGTGAGCTTAGATGCCGGATGGGAAGGTCAGGTATGGTGGTCACAGAACCAGTACATCCAATTGCGCTCTGAAGCCAATCACGAAGGGAACATGGTTCTTCAAGGGTTAACGATCAAGCTTAGACTCGACTTCTAAGACATGTTCTAGGACATTTCTCCAATACTTACAGGTGAGTTTCTCTAAATTATAGGGAGACTCACTCATGATCTTGAAGTGATGGCGCAGGCTCGCCTGCGTGATCTCAGACCAATCATCGACAATCAAGACGGGTAGATCCTCAAAGAGAGGATCTAAAGAGGAGTGCTTCAAAATAGGGAAGCTCCCCATCGCCAGTGTCTCCCACCTTCTTGTTCCGTCAAGCCCTTGCCCTCTTGGGCAGAGGACAAACTCTGACTGGGTGATATCCGTCAAGTAGTCAGATAGACTCCGTCCACCCGGCGCATAGCAGAATGATTGGGAGGCGAAGAGGGCGTAGAGGGGTTCCCTTTCCTCAGGGCACTTCCACGACGAAAAATTCATGTAGAGGGGGATGCTCTTTGGGCCATTTTTTTCGATACTTTCAAAGGTGGAGGGATCGCCGTGGGGATCGCTGGGATTTGAGATGCCACAGGGGATGGGGATGAGTTTTTTATGGGACAAGGTGACATTGCAGGCAAACCATGCCATCAGCTTGGGACTATTGAGCAGAGGGATGAAGGGGCCGGGGGCGCTAAGGTGAGAATTGTGTGTGATGAGGACGTAGGGCTTTATGATCCTCTTGTGCACATGGGTGTAAAAGGTCTCTAAGTCGTCGGTTTTAACGAAGACAATGCTCCCTTGTTCCATCTCTTTTAGCTGAAAGTCTTCGGGGTTTCCATCAAAGACAAAATCAGCAAAGGAGCGGAAGGCATCGCCACAAATAAAATCGGCAAAGGCAAAGAGGGGAATGAGCAGACAGGCAAAGGGGATAATCCCTCTCATATTTTCCCTCGTTTGATCCGAATCCACCCATCGGGGATGATCCGATCGGTGTTGTGGCCCCACCACTTCCCAAACCAATTATCGGGCGTCGTGACGATCTTATCGGGATTTTGGTTGAGGTAGGCCGACCACCAAGAGTAGGTCGAGTTGGCCGTGATGTTGTGATCGCACAGTGACATCAGGTAAAGATCGTGGTAGTGCTTATTCCCCTCAATGAAGACAACATTTTTTGCAATGTGGCCAAGGTGGGCCTTACACCAGGGGATGTCATCCGAGCAAATGAGAAAAAGGGCCTCTTCTGGAAAGAGGGAGATAGCCTCTTCGTAGTAGCTGATACTGGCAAAGGCATGGAGCTCATCCTCTGTGGGTGGGTGGCCATAGTCAGGTATGTAGGTGCGAACGTGAACGCCCACTGTGATAGGATGATCCAGAAGATCGCTATATTTCTCATGTAAATAGTCGAGAATTTCCCTTTTGGGGGCAAAGAGAGCGAGAATTTTCTCTCTATGGTGGTCAAAGTACTTCGGGGACATAAAAAATCCCCTGAGCGTCATATTGGGATGGGGTGGTATTGGGAACTCTTTTCCCGACTCCTGATAGATGACTGTGGGCTCTGAGGGGAGATATGTGGGAAGGCGCCAAAAGACCTCCTGGTAGTTTTCCTGGATGCGCCAGCAGTGTATTCGGTTGAAATCGGGGAAGGTGAGATCAAAATCGTAATCCCAAGCTACCGCTGCAGCAGCTGCTACTTGAAACATTTGATTCCCCAGTTGGTATCTAATTTCTGAGGTGACATAAGGGCGGGACCAGAGGCTCGCCGCCGTAAATAGAATGAGGCAAAATGACTTCATACTTCGGGGTTTTATAGATAAATGTTGATTATTTGTCTAGACTATTCGGCACCCAATCTTTCTCAAACTTTTCATAATAATTAATTTTAGTTTATATACTAAATTATAAGACGTAAATACTTTGGAGATACTATGCATCGTTTTAATTTTAAATCAGCATTGCTCGCGTCAATCGTTGCCACCATTGTGATGACCGTTTGGATGATCATTTTTGGTATGGATGTGATGCGACTGATTGGACAAGTAGCCGGAATGAGCGGCGCTATGGTCTATATACTAGGAGGTCTCATCCATCTTGGTGTGGGTATATTTTGGGGTCTCATCTACGCATGGCTTTTCGAGCCATGGATGAAAAAATTGCCAGGATTTTTGTCTGGGGCGATTTTCTCACTTCTCCCTTTTATCCTTGGGATCTTCTTCCTCGGCACATTCCTTCACGTCGTTCACGATATATTTGCTGTGAAGCAGGTTGTCAGTGAGTCAACGCACGAGGTGGCGATGAATGAAGAGGTGAATGAGGCAGAGATGATGACTGTGGGATGTCCGTGTCCTAAGCCCCCCAAACCGTGTCCTGGTCCCGATTGCCCAAAAGATCGAGCCATTGGCGGAGGGTATGGAGCCCCTGCCGATTCTCGCGGAGTGCAGATGCCAGAGCGTTCAAGCGCACCTGCACCTTCACAGGGGATGCCGATGTGGCTTTGGAGTTTGATCAACCACTTGATTTATGGTGTGGTTTTAGGACTCATCTATAGACCCCGTAAGTCTGAATAGAGGTATCTATTCGCGCCCCAGGTGATCTCACTTGGGGTGTCTCTTTGCCCTCATTATTCCAGTCAATGTCGTGGGTGAAAAAGGCCGGCAATGAGAGTCTCATCTTCAGACTTTTAATCACATAGACCGCAAAAATCAGCGGTTGCATGAGAAAGGGTTTAATATCTTTTTTGCAAAAAAGGGTGTCCTTGGCTGAAAAAAGAGACCTTAAGAACGAAAGATTCTTTTCACCCCGGTGCTTTTTCTGCCAACCGTAAAGGAGCATCCCTGCGGTGATCTGGCGCGATGTAGCAGCCATGGCCTCAAAGTACCCCTCTCGCCCGCGGAAAAACGCCCGAGCAAATCGGTGGTCATCAGAGAGGAGGTGAAGACCAAAGGTCGCGCGGGGATTGCACTCGATGGCAAAGAGGGTCCCATCCTCTTTTTGGATGAAATCAAAGGCAATCTGCCCTGTAAACGCCTCTTTTTTCACAAAATCCATCACCCAATCCCGGATTTCGGGGTGGTCGATGGCGGAGAATGAGACACACCCCGATCCTTTGATCGCGAACTTGACGGGGTAGACGGCGTGAGCTGTGACCTTGCCCCCAATGCAGACTGAGTAAGAGCAGAATTTTTTTCCCTCAATAAACTCCTGGGCAATGAAGGGATTGTGGGGTTTAAACGTCAGATTTTTGGCCCCTTTTTTGGGGTCAACGATGTGGACATCACTTGCCGAGCGGGAGTAGGAGGGTTTGAGGATATATGGGGTCGTAAAGGGGAGTGTGGTAAGATCGCTCTGACTCTTGATGAGATAAGAGGGGGCTGCAGGCATCCCGTGGCTAATGAGTTTTTGGTTGAATTGGTACTTGTTGTGGAGAGGGTGGAGTTTGTCAAAGGTCTCAAAGAAGAGCTCGCAATTCTTGGGGAATCGATCGTGAGCTTTTGCAAGGAGAAAGGTCTCTTCAAAGGTTGGGATCAGTAGATCGATAGTTTCAGATTTGACAATTTTTAACACTGAGGCGATGCACTCCTCGGGATGAAAGCGGGGACTGGGGATGACAAAACTTTTTGCGACGCTGTTTGAAAAATTTGTGACATGCCATTTGTTGGTGTCGGCGACATAGACTTTATGACCTTGTCGATAAAATGCCCGTGCTAGGGCGAGGGTCATAGGAGAGCGCGCTCCCGTCAGTAGAATTCTTCGTATCACTTGAGAACCTGCAACTTAATCTTTCTGAGATAATCAATTTTTTAACCCTTGTCAAGGAAGAAAAAATATGTGTATGATCCGCCCCATGCAGAGACAATTTTTTTGTGAAATGCTCCAAACGTACTCAGCGAAGGAGATTGTCGATCGCCTAGCCCCCTTTCTTTTGGACCGGCGACGGGCCAAGATCGACGAGGTGCTCGTGCGCCGCCTCGGCTCAATCCACGTTGCCGTCGAGTCCCCTTACGATATTCACAACGCCTTAGCTCTTGTGCGATCGTGTGAGGCCTTTGGCCTGCTCAACTTCCACTTGATCAAGCCCACTCTAAAAAAACGGGCCGGACGACGGACGACGATGGGGACCAAAAATTGGGTTGATATCAAAGTGCACGAGACCTTAGACGCCTTTTTTTCTCAGGGGCTCCCCATTGCTGCAGCGGCGCCGAAAGGGGAGGTCTCTCTCGATGATCTCGACGTGACCCGTCCCCTTTGTCTCCTCTTTGGCAACGAGCGAGAGGGGCTCTCAAAGGAGGCCATGGAGCGATCGGGGACCACCTATCACATCCCCATGTTTGGGATGGCAGAGAGTCTCAATATCTCAGTTGCCGGGGCAATCAGCCTCTATGAGGTGGCAAAAAAACGGCGCGCCCACCTAAAGCGGGAAGGGGATTTAACTGCCGATCAGCTCATGCAGGAGAGGGCTCACGCCTACGTGCAGACCCTTGGCAAAGAAAAATCAGAAAAACTACTAAAGAGTGAAAAAGTCTAATGGCAATAATATCTAAAGAACTATTCGGGGCGATGTCCTCATTCATGATCACCTGGAACCCCCAAGAGTACCCCTACACTGAGACCTACTGGGAGTGCGAGAATATCGCCTATGTTGAGCAGTATGGGGGCACCTTGCCCTCTCTTGACTACGCCCCTCCAGGTGCCGACCACGGGGTCAGCGTTGTCAGTGTGGGACACGCCGACTACACCTTCACAACCGATGTCGACGAGCTCATCAAGATTGGCCACATTAACGACCAGATCAAAAATGACGGCACCGAGTACACCCCCGAGGATCTCATTGAAGATATTGCCACGATCCACAAACAAAAAGGGCGAGTGAAGCTCTCATTTGGCGGGAAAGGGTTCCCAATGGGACTAAACATCTGCAGCCATGCCGATATTGACGAATTTGTCGCCAATGTCACTGGTGTGATCGCACAAGATCGTTTTGATGGGATCGACTTTGACCTAGAGGATGGGGGGTGCCCTGCCGATCTGCAAATTGCCCTCTTTAAGCAACTCCACAAAGCGCTAAAAGGGAAGACCCTGATGAGCCTCTCTCTTCCCCCTTTGGCACTCTATCTCGAGCCCTACGGCACCGTTGTCAAAGAGACAGCCTCTCTCTTTGATCACATCACCATCAAAACCTTCAACGCCTACTGGCCAGGTTACGACTTTTTCCAGGACATCCAACGCCTCGAAGACTTTGGGGTGAAGCGGCGCAATATCATCTTAGCTGTCATGCCGGGAGTCAACGATGATGGTGTCGAGACGACAGTAGAGACGTGTCAAAATTTGGCTGAATTTGTCAGACGGCACGACTTGCGCGGCATCTCCATTTGGCCCTGCTACTTAGACGACAACGGCCAATTTGCTGATACAATCTCAAAAGTGTTCGAGGACACGCGATGAAAAAGTGGCCTATTTTACTTGGACTTATGAGCGCGACCCTCTTTGGCAAAGAGGTCGAGCGGGCGATCATTCTTGACATCGGGGGGCTCTTTTCAAAAGAGGGGCCACCCATCGTTGTCAAAGTTTCTCAAAACTCCCTCTCTTTGGGGACAGATACGCTTGAAAAGGTGATTGTGCTCTCTCGCAATCTCCCTTCTCTTAATGCGTTGCAAAAGAAAATGCTCAATGCCAAGCTAGATGCATTGCGTGAACAAATAAACTATCTAGATATAGATTTCCAGTAAAACACCCATCTCATATATAAAGAATAATTTACATTATGAGGTGGTTTTATGTATCCCAAAGTTGTCAATCCCGACGTCAAAATCCCTGAACTTCTCAAGGGGCAAAAGGCCCTTGTCACAGGCGCTAACTCTGGCATAGGGGAGGGGGTCGCCTTGGCCTTAGGACAGGCCGGTGCCGATGTCGTCGTCAATTATCACTCCCATCCCGAAAATGCCGAAAAAGTGGTCGAGCAGATCAAAGCTTTCGGCGTGGAGAGTTACGCTCACATGGCCGATGTCTCAAAAGAGGACGAGGTCGTGGCCATGTTTGAGACCATGACAAAAAAATGGGGGAGGGTCGATCTTCTTGTTAACAATGCCGGTCTGCAAATGGATGCCCCCTTTGCTGAGATGACTTTAGAGAAGTGGAACACAGTCATTGGGATCAACCTCACAGGGCAATTTCTCTGCGCACGGGAGGCCGTAAGAGCCTTTCTCAAGCAGGGGATTGAGCCACAAATTTCTTGTGCAGCGGGAAAGATTGTCTGCATGAGCTCGGTCCACGAAATAGTGCCCTGGGCCACCCACGCCAACTACGCCGCCTCAAAGGGGGGCATTAAAATGATGATGGAGTCGATCGCCCAGGAGCTTTCTCCCTACCGGATTCGGATCAACTCTGTGGGACCTGGTGCTATCCGCACCCCCATCAACAAAGGGGCTTGGGAGACCCAAGAGGCCTACGATCAGTTGATGAATCTCATTCCCTACAATCGGATTGGAGAGCCCGCTGATATTGCTCAGGCGGTGGTCTGGCTCCTTTCAGATCACGCCGATTACATCAATGGCACAACTCTGTTTGTTGATGGGGGCATGACACTATTCCCTGGATTTCGCACAGGTGGGTAGTTTCTTATTGTGAAAATAAGTGTTTATAGATAGCATGAGTCCAAAACGGTATTTTTTAGGACTGTCATGATAAGTAGACTCTACCTTCTTGGGCTAGGATCCCTCCTCTTCACACATTTATTGGCAGATGGTGAGGAAATTGGCTTTGAGCCTGTTCTCGAGCACATCGAAGAGGAAATGGCTGTTGTCCCGGAGGCTCTCCCGCGCTTGCCCGATGACCCTATCGAGCATCAAGATACGGTGCTTCACGATCAGCTAAATGGGATTGTTCTCGTGGGTGATCGCAGCGATATGCTGAGAAACTATGATCTCGATAACTTCCAAGGGGTCGAGACGATCGATCTTATGATTCCGGGTGGAGCTGCTCGCTTAGAAAGAGAGCTCTGCGTTTATCTCAATCAACCTCTGACCCGTTTGACAATTCGCGACATTAAGTACACCATCTCTGAGTACTACCGAGACAACAACTACCCTCTCGTTGTGGTAGAAGTTCCCGAACAAGATATCACATCGGGTGTTCTTCAACTTGTTATTTTAGAAGGGCGCTTAGGGAAGGTATCTGTACAAGGGAACTGCTACTTTTCATCACAACGGTTGCGCAATTATATCGATTTAATGCCCAACGACCCCATCTGTGAAAGGGGGTTGATCCGCGATTTGAACTTCATCAATAGAAACCCCTTCCGTAGAGTCGATGTCGTCTACTCGCCGGGGGAAGATGTGGGCACGACCGATTTGACATTGATGGTCGACGACCGCCGCCCATTGAGATTTTACGCAGGTGTTGAGAACAACGGGGTGCCCAGCACCTCCCGCTCGCGGTGGCTCGCCGGTTTCAACTGGGGTAACGCCTTTTGGCTCGATCACATCCTAGCTTACCAGTTCACAGCGTCCTACAAGACGAGTGAATTCTTTGCCCACACTTTGCAATATATCGCCCCTCTCCCATGGCACCACGTCTTCAATGTTTACGGAGGTTACTCACGGGTTTCAGCCGATTTGCCCATTCCCAATATGCGCAATACAGGGCGGAGCTACCAGGCCAGTGGGCGCTACAGCATTCCTTTGCCTCCATCCCGCGCTCTTTACCACGAGTTCACCATCGGTTACGATTGGAAGCGGACCAACAACACGATTGAGTTTAGCGACACCATCTTGAACTTCGGGAAAAACGTCAACATCTCCCAGTTCCTCTTAGGGTACAGTGGTAACTATGAGCGTCCTAGATACCGCCTCGACTTCGGTCTCGATGCCGTCTTCTCGCCAGGGAAGATGATGTCCGATCAGTCGAAGGAGGATTATGAGTCTCTGCGCGAAGGGGCCGATAACGACTGGGTCTACGGCGTCGGTCAGTTTGTCTACTTGCAACGTCTCCCTCAAGACTTTAGCCTCTCCCTTCTTTTTAAGGGACAGCTCACTTACCAAAATCTCCTCCCTTCAGAGCAGTTCTATCTCGGCGGGTACGACACGGTGCGGGGTTACGACCAGCGGCAGGTCAACTCCGATAACGGGATTTTGCTCAGCGGTGAGTTGCGCTCGCCCGCAGTGCAGATCCTCAAGCACTTCAAAGCGCGCCACCGCAATGTGCGCGATGCCTTCCAGGCCTTGATCTTCCTCGACTATGGGTGGGGAATCAATCACGATGCCATCCCCGGATTCCCTAAGTCAGAGTGGCTCATGGGTGCGGGACCAGGAGTTCGTTACACCATTGATCCTTACCTCACAGCGCGTCTTGATTGGGGGGTTAAACTTCACAAGCAGGCGGCCTTTGGTGGGGGTAACACCGAAGTTCACTTCGCCGTCACCGCCAGCTACTAATGGAACGGTCCCATCCCTGGAGAGCCCGATTTATCACTGGGCTCGTGATGATCCTTCTCTCACTTGCCGGCCTCATCATGTCAACCCTAAGACAGGACGGGGCTCTCAGCTATTGGCGGGTCATGGTTCCCGTCTTTGCCCTTCTTTGCCTTTGGCTGAGTTGGTATCTGCGCACTCGCGATAGCCAGCTCACTTTCTCAGATATTTGGCACGAGTTGCTCCACTGGGCGGGGCTCCTTTTGGCTGTTTATCTCATCTCTCTTTTCGTGAATAGTGGGGTTCTAGGGCGCTTTGAAGCGTCGCTGCAAGTGCTGACACTCCTCGCCTTTGCCCTCTTTGTGGCAGGGATTTATATTGAATTCAGCTTCATACCCATCGGGATTTTGCTAGGTCTATTTGCCGCAGGAGCGGGGCTCATCGCCGAGTATCTCTACACAGTGATGATCCCACTCACAGTTGTGGCGATCATTATTTTGTTTCTGATTGTCCGGAAGAAGACGAAAGAGTGATCACAGAGGTTGGGGTGTTAGGCCCTTTGTTCCCCCTGTACATCAAGAGATCGCCCGAGGCGGTATCAAACCAGGCGTAGGCAGTCCAAAAGAGGCTCTTAAAGCCTTGAAGGGTGATCTTCACCTTTTGCGCCTTGTAGGTCTTATCATTGACATCGATGAGCTCGACCCGCTCTTTTTTAGCGACCATTTGGTTGAGGGAGTAATCCTTGGGATTGATAATGCAAAACTTGTAGGATTTATACCCCGACTGGACAAACGGTCTCAAGCCAAAACCAAACTCTTGGATCCACGCTGACTTGCCGATTTGGTAGATCTTTTCGATCTGATGGTCTTCAGAGTGTGATGAAATCTTAAGTGCGCTACCATCCCGCTTACACGAGTACTCTTTAGGTGTTTTTCCCTTATGGGATTCGTAGGTGATTTTGTTGATAATGTAGTCGTTTGAGCAGGTGATTTGCGTTTTGGTTTTTGGGCTGATGCCCTCGAGCTCAATCATATTGTCGAGTGGCTTGGAGAACCATTCGGTTTGAACGGCATTGCCATCTACCACTTCTTTGTAGACCCACTTGGGCTCCGTCTGGCAGTAAAGAGAGGAGAGAGTCAGGCACAGGGCCACTTGCTTCCACATTATGAACCTCTTAGAATGCAAAAAATTCCCTTATACCCCATAGTGCGACCTAAAAGCAACTGAAGGGATTTTTGGGCGCACTATGGGATATTAGCAGCCAGGGCCTCAGCTTTTTTTAGTTTGCTCGAGTAACAGCCGAAGCATGCAGGGAGATACTTCTCCTCAGCGCCAATATCAATTGTTGGCCCTTGCAGAGTCGGTTCCCCATTGAGGAACTTAAGGTTCATTGTGGCCTTTTTGTTACAGAAGTAGCACGTCGATTTCACCTCTTCGATGGTATCGGAGATCTCCATCAAGCGCTTTGATCCCTCGAAGAGTTCTGAGACAAAGTTTGATCTCAGTCCATAGCAAATGACGGGTATACCCTTGGACAAAGTGATCTCTCTGAGCTGGTCAATGCTCTTGCGGGAGAGAAACTGGGCCTCATCGACCAAGATGCAGCTGATCCCTTCAAAGTCGTAATCGTGAAGGTTTGTCGACGCGTTGATCAAGATGTCGGCCTCCTTCTCCAAGCCGGCGCGGGAATTGATGGTTCCCTTGCCAAAACGGACATCAAAGTCGGGTTTGATCAAGACAACTTTTTTACCTTGCTGGCGGTAGTTGTGGGCCACAGCCAGGAGATTTAATGTTTTTGCGCTGCCCATAGCGCCGTAGCGGAAATAGAGTTTTGCCATTGAAAGTCTCCTTAGCTAAAAATTTGTGGCCAATAGACGCTGCCTAGCACAAGGCCGCCTATACAAAGTGTTTGTGGGGTCCATTGAATCTTTTCTTGGTAGAGAGCCCGTCCCCAAAGGTTGCAGATTTGGATCACAGCGATCGAAAAGAGGGGAAAGAGAATCGCATTTTCAATGCCAACAGCTTTCGATGTCGACATCATCATAAAAAAGAGGGAAGAGCCATTGCAGATCCCCCCTAAAAGGCCGTAGATGGCCGTTTCCTTTGAGAAGTGGAGGGGTTGCCCTCTCAAGCCGAGAAGTTGCATCAGGGCGGCACAGAGGAAGATGATTGGCATTAAAAACTGGTTGTTTTCTGCGGAAATTTTCACGGGGAGGAGCCAATGAGTCCCGCCGTGGGTTTCCAAAAGAACTTTCCACTGCAGCATCGCAGAGAAGAGGATAAAGGCCGCGGCGCCAGAGGCCATAAAGAGGGCCCATCGCTTCTTATCGGTGCAGGAGATGGCAGCCCACGAGCTCCAGAAAATCCCAATGACAACGACCAGCGAGCCCATCCCGTTCCACCAATGATAGGGGTGGCCAAGGCCCTTGCCAAAGACAAATGCCATCAAGACAGCGGGAAGAACGCTGCACGAGTTGACGACGGCAAAGGTTAGAGCAGGGGAGCCAAACTTGAGTGACTTGCCGAGCGACCACATCAAAAGGCCCATCATCGACCCCATCAACACCCCTAAAACGACTGTTGAGATGTTGATCCCATAATCCCCGGTTGAGACGGGATTGAGGAGGGTGGCGATTAAGGCTGAGATGAAAAGTTGAATGGGGACATAGAGATTGGCCCCTCCGCCAGTATCGACACTCCGGCGCATGCACAGATTCTGCATGGCGGCAAAGAGGGCCGAGGTTAAAATAAGAGCTATAACCATAAACGACTCCGAGGTTTTTGGTAGCATTTCATAAATGACTATTTTATATAAAGAAATATGGGAAAAATTTTTATGAGGGGGCTCATAGCCGTAGCTCCCATAGCAATCACCTTTGCTATTTTAATCTGGCTCTTCACTTTTTTGGAAGACTTCATCGGGGGACTGCTCAAAGATATCATCGGGCCCCAGTTCTACTTTCCAGGACTTGGGATCTTGCTTGCCCTTGTCTTTATCTTCTTTGTGGGGCTGATCATCAACACATTCCTCATTCAAAGGCTCTACGAGTGGGGGGAAAAACTCTTAAACCGCATCCCCCTTGTTAAAACTCTCTACGGTTCTGTCACCGATTTAATGAGTTTTTTCCACAAGAAGGACAAGTCCTCTGAGGGGCGCGTTGTGGCCATAGAGTATGACAACTCCCGCCTTCTCGGTCTAGTCACCCGGGAAAACTTTGACGGCTTAGCCGAAGGGATCGGGAAAAATGACGAGATCGCCGTCTTTCTTCCCATGAGTTACCAAATTGGGGGCTACACAGTCATTGTCCCCCGATCGCGGGTGAAACCCATTGACATGTCCGTTGAAGAGGGGATGCGCTTTGTGGTCACAGCGGGCGCTCCAGGGAAGAAGTGATGCCCTACAAGTCGATCGCAGATCTCCCAAAGTCGGTGCGCGACCATTTGCCAAAGCCAGCGCAAAAAATCTACAAAGAGGCGTTCAACCACGCCTTAGATGAGTACAGCGATGAGGTCATTGCCCATAGAGTGGCATGGAGCGCAGTCAAAAAATCCTACCACAAGACCGACTCGGGCGAGTGGAAAAAAACTAGCTGATCTCACTTGCATCATCTACTGGATGCATTGTGTCAGTCTCAGGTAATAAATGACCAAAGAGTTTAGAAAATTCCAGAAAAAAAGAAAATCATAAACTAGCGCAAGAATTTGCTCTCAACGGTTCAAAAGGGCAAAGGAAAATTGGCCCCGCAGGAACCCGAAGGGCGAAGGGGGAGCTGTGTGAGGAACACAGCCCCCTGACGAGGAGGTGATTTACCACAGCCATTTTGAGCCCCCTTTTTACCCCTCCTGATAATTCTCTCTATACCAATTGATTGTCTGCTCTATGCCCTCTTCTAGGGTAATGCTGGGGGCCCAGCCGAGCCCCGTCAGTCGATCGACGTTCAAGAGCTTCTTGGGCGTCCCATTGGGCTTAGAAATATCAAAAATGAGCTCTCCCTCATAGCCCACCTTCTTCATAATCAGACAGGCCAGATCGCGTATTGAGATGTCTTTGCCCCAGCCGATGTTGACGATATCACTCTCATCGTAGGTGTTCATCAAGAATAAGCAGGCGTCGGCCAAATCGTCGACGTGGAGAAACTCGCGCAGGGGAGAGCCTGTGCCCCACAAGGGGACATCAGGGGAGTTTGAGTCTTTGGCTTCGATAAACTTGCGAATGAGCCCGGGGAAGACGTGGGACGTTTTCAGGTCAAAGTTATCGTAAGGACCGTAGAGGTTAGTGGGCATCACCGAGATGTAGTTTGTGTCGTAGCGCTCGTGGTAGGCCTGCGCCATGTGGATACTGGCGATTTTTGCCAGGGCATAGGCATCGTTTGTCGGTTCGAGGGGGCCCGTCATGAGGTACTCCTCTTTAATGGGCTGAGGGCACTCGCGGGGATAGATGCACGAGGAGCCGAGAACGAGTACTTTTTTTGCGCCATAGAGTGCAGAGAAGTGGATCACATTGGTCGCGATGGAGAGGTTGTCGTAGATGAAATCGGCTTTGCCAAGCATATTGGCTAAAATCCCTCCCACCTTGGCAGCGGCGAGAAAGACGTAGTCGGGGCGCTCCTCCTCAAAAAAAGCGCGGGTTAGGGCCTGATCGCGCAGATCGAGCTCCTGTGATGTGCGGACAATGAGATTCGTGTACCCTTCACTCTCGAGCTTGCGAACTAGGGCGCGGCCAACGAGGCCATTGTGACCTGCGACGTAGATTTTGCTATCTAATGGGATCTGGCCCAATAGGGGCATAGAGAGGGTGACTAGAAGTAACATTAAATATTTCATTGACTACTCGCAGCTAGATAGTGTCGTCAAAAGCATTCGGAGATTATATTCCTCGCTATTTGGCTCCATTTTTGAGCTCAATTTCGCTGAATTTATAAATTCAGCTGAAATTTCCGTTCAAAAATAAGCTGAAAAAGCGCGAAACCTAATCCCCAAAGCCTT
>Ga0180433_10000503_pt1 | contig 66908 bp, 53 predicted proteins | sample SS_ome_8_FD_132980 | JGI IMG/M metagenome (GOLD analysis project Ga0180433, IMG submission 132980) | Hypersaline lake sediment archaeal communities from the Salton Sea, California, USA - SS_1_D_1 metaG | ecosystem: Environmental > Aquatic > Non-marine Saline and Alkaline > Hypersaline >... | reverse complement strand
TCCCGGCACACCCGGGTATCTCCCCGGCAACGGGACCGGATCGGCGGTAGGCGATGAAAATACACCTTCTTATACCGAAGAGACTATCGTCCACGGCGGCAATCAATCCATGCCGGTTGTCTTCGACAACAACAAGCAGGGCTTCTCGAACTATTCGGAGGTGGAACTGACGTTGAGCGCCGTACGCGACTGGTCTGCGGAAGGTGTTGCGGAATTGTCGCTGTGGTTCAGAGGCTATCCGGCAGCCGTCGGCAGCTTCGTCGAGGGCCCGGTCGGCACCTACACTATCACCGCCTCCGGCACGGATATCTGGGTTGAAGCGGACGAGTTCCACTATGCATATAAGACGCTCACCGGCGTCGGCTCGATTGTCGCGAAAGTCCAGAGCGTCGATAACACCAACGCCTGGGCGAAGGCCGGCGTAATGATTCGTGAAACCCTCGAACCGGGCTCTGTGCACGCATCGATGGTCGTGACGCCTGAGAACGGTGTTTCATTCCAGCGGCGGATCATGGCTGATGATGTCAGCACAAGTGTCAACTCGGCGACACTCGCTGAAGCCGCACCTTACTGGGTGAAGATCGAGCGTGATCTGGCCGGTAACTTTAAGGCGTATCATTCAGCCAACGGCTCGACGTGGACGATGCAGGGCGCACCCGAGAACATCCAGATGAGCTCGAACGTCTATATCGGTCTGGCGGTAACCAGTCATGATGCCGCTTTAACGTGTCAGGCCGTATTCACAAATGTCACTACTACCGGGACGGTCAGCCCGCAGTGGGCAAGCCAGGATATCGGCATCGCCAGCAACGATACCGAGCCGCTGTATGTAGCCGTATCCAACACTGGCGGACAACCTGTGGTAGTGGTACACGACGACCCGGCCGCGGCCAACATCGACGCATGGACCGAGTGGGTGATTCCGCTGCAGGTATTTGCCGATCAGGGTATCAACCTGAGTAACGTTGACAGGATTGCTATCGGTCTTGGTACACAAGGCAATATGACAGTCCCCGGCGGCTCGGGCAAGATGTATTTTGACGACGTTCGTTTGTGTCGGCCGAGCGAGGCTGCTGAATAGTAAAATCCGCTGTAGCGGAAATAACAGCAAAACTTGAATGATTTCGGGGTCTATGCCAATAAGTTCGGCATAGGCCCCTTTTAATTGCTCCGGTCTTGACAGGATGCGTATTAACCTTTTATAATAGCGTCCGTGATTCGGAGCTTTCCCGAGTTGAATTGAGTAAAACTTAACTTGTATATAAGACAAGGAGTTTATCATGGAGAGAAGGTCATTCCTTAAAGTCGTGGGCGGTGTCACTGGTGGCTTGGCTCTTGGCGTGCAGCCGGCCTTAAGTGCGGATAGGTCATCTTCAAAACGAGAAGTCGAAAAAGTAGCCGGACTGCCGAGGCGCCTGCTCGGGCGGACCGGCGAGAAAGTCTCGGTCGTCGGTTTTCCGGGACTGGCCCTCAGCCATTACGAGCAGGATGAATGTAATCTTGGCATCGTTAAAGCCTTCGAGCGGGGCGTTAATTACTATGACGTAGCGCCCGCATACGGCAGAAACGGCGAATGCGAAATAAAGATGGGCGTCGGTCTGCAAAGCATCGACCGCAGCAAAATCTTTTTGGCCTGCAAGACAAAGATGCGCGACAAAGAAGGCGCGCTGAAGGAGCTGGATCGTTCTCTTAAAAGGCTCAGGACCGACCATTTCGATCTGTATCAACTGCACCACATACGCACGCCGGAAGAGGTAAAACAAGCGCTCGGTCCCGGCGGCGCTATGGAGACAATTCTCAAGGCGAAAGAGCAGGGCAAAATCCGCTATATCGGTTTTTCCGCTCACACGACCAAAGGAGCGCTCGAGGCCATGAACGGCTTTCGCTTCGATACGGTCATGTTCCCCATAAATTTCGTCGAGATGTACAAGATAGGATTCGGCAAGGCGGTGGTCGAACTTGCGAATAAGCAGGGGGCGGGGATATTGGCAATCAAGACGATGTCGAAGGGTCCCTGGCCGCAGGGCGTCGAACGGACTCGAAAATGGTGGTACCGCGCGACCGAGACTCAGGCCGAAACGAACGCCGCGTTGCGCTTCACCCTGTCGCAAAAGCAGGTTGCCGCCGGAATACCGCCTTCTTTCCTGGACCTTCTCGATCTGGCAATCGAAGCGGGACGAACCTATCAGCCAATAACCGATGCCGAAACGCAGAAGCTAAAAGCAACGGCCCAAACTTGCCTGTCCCTTTTCCAGAGGGAAGAGCAGCGGGTTGCTCTCGGCGAATCCCTGCAAAAACCGCTCTACCCGGACAATCCGCATGAATGCTGTCCGTGTGCTTATGCCTGAAAATCCTGTAAACAGCGGGACCGCCCGGCTGCTAATCGCGCACTTAGCTGACAAAGACGAAAGGGAGGGCTATGGAGTCTGAACATATCTATTGACAGGTGACAAAGGATGCTGAGACGACAAATATTGGCGATAGGATTGGTTGTATTTTTTTTCTGCGTTGAATTGCTGCCGGCACAGGAAACAGAGACTCTGTATCTTTCCGGCAGGGGCAAGGGTGATCCGGTCCGGTGGGATTTCTACTGCACCGCCGGACGAGACAGCGGTCGATGGACGACTATCGGTGTGCCTTCGAACTGGGAGCTTCAGGGATTCGGGACGTACAACTACGGCCATGACAGGAAAAAGGCTGCCGAGCAGGGCAAGTATCGCTACAGATTCGAGCTGCCTAATCGGTGGAAAGACAGGATTATCCATATCGTCTTCGATGGTGCGATGACCGACACACGGGTATGGATCAACGGCGGCTCCGCCGGGCCGAAACATCAGGGGGGATTCTACCGCTTCGAGTATGATATTACCGAGCTTGTCAAGTTAGGCGCCGGAAATTTACTGGAGGTCACGGTCAGTAAGGTCTCGTCCGACAGAAGTGTCGAGGCGGCCGAACGCCAGGCCGACTACTGGGTGTTCGGAGGAATCTATCGGCCGGTCTATCTGAAGGCTTTTCCACGACAATTTATCGAACGCTCAGCCATCGACGCCCGGGCGGACGGCACTATCTCCGTCGATGTTTACCTGAACGGTATCACTACCGCTGAGAAGCTTACTGGGACGGTTTTGGGAGGGGACGCCGGAGGAGAGTTCTCCGCGGACCTGTCCCCCGGCCAGAATAAGGTGACTCTCAAAGGAACGGTCACTGGCATTGAAGCTTGGACCGCGGAAACGCCGCATCTCTACAATCTGGCGTTGTCTCTGAAGGCCGGTGAAACGATTTTACACAAAACTACAGAACGTTTCGGCTTTCGCACGTTCGAGGTCCGTCCCGGAGACGGCTTATACCTGAACGGGCGGAAGATTCGGCTCAAGGGGGTCAACCGGCACTGCTTTTGGCCCGACTCGGGGCGGTGCCTCAGCCGGAAGGTCAGCTACGACGATGTTCGCCTGATTAAGCAGATGAATATGAATGCCGTGCGGATGTCGCATTATCCGCCGGACTTGCATTTTCTCCGGGCGTGCGATGAGCTGGGCCTCTACGTGCTGGATGAGCTGGCCGGCTGGCAGAAACCTTCTTACGATACCGGGATCGGAAAGAAACTCGTTAAAGAAGTGGTGACGCGGGATGTAAGTCATCCCTGTATCCTGTTCTGGGACAACGCCAACGAGGGAGGCTGGAACCGGGAGCTGGACGGCGAGTTTGCCTTGTACGATCCGCAGAAGCGAACCGTGCTGCATCCGTGGGAGAATTTCAACGGTATCGATACCGACCATTACGAAAACTACGAGAGCACCAAGAAGAAGCTCAGCGGTTCGACTCTCTTTATGCCGACCGAGTTTCTGCACGGCCTGTACGACGGCGGGCACGGAGCGGGTCTGAAAGACTGGTGGAATCTGATGCTGAATTCACCGCTTGGCGCCGGCGGATTCCTGTGGGCCTTAGTGGACGAGGGCGTCGTCAGGACGGACAAGAACGGCGTGATCGACACCGACGGCAATCACGCGCCTGACGGTATTCTCGGGCCGTATCGGCAGAAAGAAGGCAGCTTTTATACGATCAAAGAGGTTTTCTCGCCGGTTCATATCGATATGCAGAAGCTGCCGGAAGATTTCTCCGGGCGAATCGAGGTAGAGAACCATTATAGTTTCACGGACCTGCAAAAGATTCGATTCGACTGGAAGCTGGCGCAGTTCCCGAAACCCTGGCAGGACAAAAACGAGCACACAGTCGTGAATTCCGGGACTGTATCTTCACCCGGTGTGAAACCCGGCGGCCGGGCCGCGCTGGAGCTGGAGCTGCCGGAGGCTTGGCGAGATTCCAACGTGCTTTACCTGACTGCCTCGGACACCTCTGGCAACGATGTCTGGACATGGTCGTGGGAAACCCGGAAAGACTGCGCTGTGTGTCATCAGTATATCAAACAGGAAAGCAAAAAAGACGCCGACATCGAAGTCATCGAAAATAAGCCGGCGCTTCTCGTCAAGGTCGATGGTTTGGTTCTGTCGTTCGATAAGGAAACGGGAGAACTGGCGAATGTCGAAAAGGACGGCGAGCAGATTTCGTTTGGCAAGGGGCCGCGGCTCGTTGACAGCCAAAGCAGGCTGACCGAGATGAAACAATGGCGCCAGCAGGACAATATATTCGTCGAAGCCAAATACCAGGGCGGCCTGAACTACGCGAAGTGGAAGATTTATCCGAGCGGCTGGATAAGACTGGACTATCAATATGAACTCGAAGGCAGGTTCGACCTGATGGGAGTCACTTTCGATTATCCGGAAAATAAAATGATGAAGATGAGATGGGTGGGAAGAGGGCCTTATCGCGTCTGGAAGAATCGAACCGGGGGAGGGCGGCTGGATATCTGGAGCAATGATTACAAGGATCACACGCCCGGTCTGACATGGGACTTTCCGGAATTCAGAGGTTACTACAAAGACTGGCACTGGGCCGTCTTTGAAACACAGGAGGGAAAGATTACATTGCTCAACGGCACGGAAGATACTTTCCTGGGCGTTTACAGGCCGAAGAGCGGGCCCGATCCGAGAAGTACCGGACTCGACCTGCCGGCAACCGGGATATCTTTGCTGCATGGCATCCCGGCTATCGGAACAAAATTTACCAAGGCCGACGAGCATGGGCCCCAAAGCCGCAGGAACGAGGCATCCGGAAAATACAAGGGCACTGTATGTTTCTATTTTGATACGGGCCGATGATTAGGAAAACATATCGCTGACCCCGCATTGTCGCTCCGTGATTGCATTTGCCCCGACGGTCCGTAAGAATGTTGCCGGGATGATTGGTCAGAGTCAGGCGGTTTTATGAAGCGGTTTATATGAGTTCCGGCTCCTGGTATCCCTCGCACATATACTCTCGCAGCAGGTCCGCCAGATCACGCCGGAGCGCCCTGGCCGACTGGCCGGCGGCTTTTGCCGCAATCGTCGTGAGATGAAAAAGCCGGTACAGGTCTTTCAAAGAAGGCTTCATAAAGCAGAAGGTAACGGTACCGAGATAATTCCGAAGCAAAACTCTGTTGGGGTTGCGCTCGGCGAGCCATATCCGCAGCATGTGTTTGACCGAACCGCTCGGATCCTGAGCAAAGCGGGGATAATCCGGGTCGCGATCATAGATGACCGTGTGCGTACCTGTCCGGACCCATGCACTGCGTTTCTCTACATGAAAGTACAGATCAGCCATCGCTAAATTCCTGTTACGCTTTCTCGTTTATCCGTATTCGAACCGGCTCTATTATACCAGTCTTCAGGCCAGATACGAAGCAAGTATTTTCCAGATAATTTTACCGCCGGGTGCGATTTGGTATTCGAGCAGGACGTAACCGCCCTTGTGGCCGTCTTCTACGTATGCGAGAACCCACTTGTTGGTGAGTATCCGGATTTTGCTCCGGTCGTAGAAATTCATCGTCCCGCCCATAGTTGCCTCGAATGGGATGATTTCCCTGTGCTGTTTCAGGTCCGAGACAATATCGTTGACCGGGTCTTTCAAGCCCTTTTTCTGCATTGCCCTGATGTCCCAGCTAAAAAGTTCGATGGGACTTGCCGTCGGGCCGACGGTAAAGTCGGCGTGCTGGTTTTCCTGCTGCGTTTTTCGGGCGAGCTGCTCGCCGGCCTGTTCGAGCTTCCGAACGAGTAATATCTTTTCCGCTTCCATGCGGTCGGCCCGGCTCTTGTTCATTAAGTTAAAAATACCCAGTAAAATCAAAGTCACAAAAGACAGGGCCAGTCCTATTTGATGGATTTTCAATTTAGCCGCTTCCATCTGTTTTCCTAACTGAACAATTGCAACTGATCATTTTGAACCGAATGAAGTAAAGCGAAAAATCCAAACACCGAAACAGTATAATCAGCCGATAAGCCGCTATACTACTCGCAACATTGAGATCCTTCGCTTCACTCAGGATGACAGGGTACCCCTGTCGGTTTTCATATACGTGGAAAAACTATAAGAAACCGAACTATTTTTTAGGCTCGTCTCCCATCAGCTCGGCGATCTTCGGTTCGATGGCTTCGGCCCATATCTTGTAGCCCTCTTCGTTGGGATGCAGATAGTCGGGCATTATCTTTTTGGTGAGAAAGCCTTCTTCAGTCAGGAACTTATCGTTGATATCCAGGTAGTGAATCATCTTTCCGTCGGCGATTTTCGAAGCCAGCAGCGATGCTTTGGCGTTCTTTTCGCGCTGCTCGGAAGGCTCGGGTCCGCGCGGGAATATGGCCAGAATCAGAATTTTCATTTTCGGGCATTCGGCGCGGAGCTTCTTGCAGATGGCGATAATGCCGTCGGCGATTTCCTCGGCGGTGTTGTCGTTGCCGTTGGAGTTGTTCGTGCCGATCATCAGCACCGCCAGTTTCGGCGATATGCCTTTTAGGTGGCCGTGTTCCAGCCGCCACAATACGTGCTGCGTCCTGTCTCCGCTAAAGCCCATATTGACGGCGTTCCGCGGCTCGTAATATTTATCCCACGTCTTTTTTCCTCCGCCTTCCCAGCCGTGAGTTATCGAATCACCGATCATGAGCAAATCGACGTTGCCCTGCTTTACCCGCTCGTTTACGGCGTCGTTACGCAGAGTCCACCAGCTATGGCGATGGGCCGGCTCAACGGCCGAGTGCTGCTTTTGGCCGGCAATCAGGACCTGGCCCGACAGAATCAAGACGGCCAGAGATGCAATCAGAAGTTTGTGTTTCATCCTTCGTTCTCCTTCAAATGAGGTTTACTGTCTCTTGCTGCCAGGCTACGTTGCCAGGCCTCATTGCCGGTAGGATATAAACTCCGCCCCGATCATTCAAGTATTTTCTCATTAACTGCCGTTATTCGACAAAGACAGAATTGTCCCGGGGGTATAGACAAATCTGTCTTACCTACTGCGACAAATCAGGGTATTCAAGTAGGACAGAATTGTCCACATACTAATAACACAACTAATAAAGATACTACCTCAGAGACAACTGCACCGCCTTCGCCTTTGCCTGCCTGTGGGCAGGCTCAGGCGGTGCCTGCCGAGAGGAAAAGTGCGGTTGTTGGCAGTTTTGAAGACCGCTTCCTATTTTGCCGTTTGTTCGTATTGGTTGAACAGCCCGGCGATGTTTGCGGTTTCCGAATCGCCGGCGTGGACGAGGACGCGGTATTCGAGCGTGAGCTTTTCGCCCTTGGCCAGGTTGAGCTTGCCGCCTTCGAGCCAGTACATCGGCGTCGGCGAGAAAAAGCCGTAATCGCGGGTGAACCACTTGCCGGGATACCAGCGGTTGGCGGGATTCTGCAGGATGGCGATGCCTTCGGTTGCCCCGTTCCGCGTGCCGGAGTAATCGCACCAGGGTGAGGCGGCGCCGAATGTTCCTTTCTCGTGGGTATTACCCCCGGCGTTAATGAGGGTGCCGCCCGATTTGACGCTCAGTTCCGGCACAACTCTCGCCGAGAACAGCGCGTGATTGGTTTTGAGTATCTCGATATCGACCAGCGGCGTGATGGTAATCTTAAAGTCGATGATGCGGAGCTTCTCGCTCGGAGCAGAGATTGTTATCCGCCGTGTGTCTTCGATAACGGGGTCTTTTTCCGGCTGTTTCCACAGGCACGTATCGGTAAGTACGATTCGCTCGCCCGAGATCTCGGCAATCTTCGGACCTTGTGATAGAATCTGGCCCCGCTTGTTGACATCCTGCCAGTAGTTGCCGCCGTTGACGCGGTCACAGCCGAAGAAAAGCGAATGATGATGCGGATACGGCTCCGAAGTCTCGGTTGTGATGGACTTGCCGGAAAGCGGCCCGTTGACCGGCCAGAAATACGGATATTTCTGCGAGCCGGCGAACTTGTAGCATGTAAACAATTTGCCGCCCACGGTAACGACTACCCGGTCCTTTTCGATCTCAGCCGCGACATTCTGTGAAGCCGCCGGGACAAGAGAACATCCGCAAGTGAATATAAATAAAGCCGCAACGATTTGTGTACACCGAGTCATAATAAGCTCCCGCCTTATTAAATAGTCAATAGTCAATAGAAAATAGTAAATCTCAAAGCCTCCACGGGCTTCGCATCGGTCGCCACAGCATTCGATTGGCTGTCTCGTCGCCGATGAATTGTTCGGTGTCGGGATTCCAGTTGAGCTTTCTGCCGAGCCGCATAGCAATTTCGCCGAGCAGACAGACGGTGCACGAGCGATGCCCGATCTCGACAGGGGCGACGGTTTCGGCTCGCGACTTAATACATTCGAGCCAGTTCGCCTTGTGATTATTGCTCTTATACAGCCGGATTTCATCGGGGCCGATGGTCGAGGACAGCAGCGATTTGGGCTGTGCGTCGATGAAACCGCGTTTGACGTAAACCCAGCCTTCGGAACCTTCGAAAACTACGCCCTGCTTGTTCTTTTTGTTGTCGGCGCAGATTACCTTGACGCCGTTTGCATAGGTGTACTCAATGCTGAAATCGCCGTGCACGTCCCATAGCCCGTCCTTCGGATATTCGGTCTGTCCCTGGATTTCGACCGGGCCGGTATATTCGGTTCCCATGCCCCACTGGGCGATGTCGTTATGGTGGGCGCCCCAGCCGGTAATCATGCCGGCGCCGTATGCCGCGATTCGCAGCCAGCCTGGCCGGCTATAGCCGGATTTGGGATGGACACGCTTCTCGGTATAGGCCGCCCAGGGTGCCGGGCCGAGCCAAAAGTCGTAATCGAGATTATCGGGTACCGGCATTGGCGGCTCCGAGCCGGTGCCGGGATCTGTGCCGAAGCCGACCTTGACGGTGTGAAGTTTACCGATTCGGCCATTGCGGACCAGCTCGCAGGCCTGGCGGAACCGCGAGTCGGAACGCTGCTGGCTTCCGACCTGGAAGATTCGTTTGTAGCGGCGAACAGTATCACTCAGGACCCGCCCCTCCCGGATGGTAAGCGTCAGCGGTTTCTGAAGGAAGATGTCCTTGCCCGCTTTGGCCGCGGCGATACAGGGCAGCGCGTGCCAGTGGTCGGGAGTGACGACGCAGACCGCGTCGATATCGTCCTGTGTTACCAGCTCCCTGTAGTCGCCGTAGGTTCTGCATCCTTTGTATGTTCCGCCGGCGCTCTGTTTGCCGTAACGTGCCTCGACGGTTTTCTGAGCATTTTTGGTCCTGTTGGCATCGACATCGCATACGGCGACGATCTGTGCTTCTTTGTGACCCAGAAGCTCGCGCAGATCGCCCATCCCCATCCGCCCAACTCCGACGAAGCCTATCGTAATGCGATTGCTCGGCGCATCGGCGCCGAAGACCGAAGCCGGTACGATTGTCGGAATCATCAAGCCGGTTGCAGCCGCGGCCGAGCCTTTAAGAAACTGCCTACGAGTTACAACGTGTATTTTTCTAATTTTGTCGCTTTTCATATCTCTACCCTGTCATAAGTCTTTCAATAGTAAATAGTAAATCGAAAATAATAAATTCAGAGTCGCCACGGACTTCGCATCGGCCGGCTGAGCAGCCGATTGGCGGGATCATCGTCGATGAACTTCTCGGCTTCCGGGTTCCATCGCAGCTTTCTGCCGAGCTGGATGGCAATGTGTCCTATCTGACACAGCGAGTTTGTTCGGTGCCCGACCTCGGCGTCGGCCAGAGTTTGGCCGCGAGTTTTCACGGTGTCGATAAAGTCTCTCTTCTCGCTTTTCAGCGGCAGGTGGATTTCGTCCGGGCCGATGGGCGATTTCAAAATTGACGCCGGCTCGGCCTTTAGACTCCGGTCGTTGTAATCGGCCTGTATCCAGCCTGCGCTCCCTTCGAAACGCACGTGCGGCTGACTTATATTATAGAAGAGTTTCACGCCGTCGGCGTACTTGTATTCGAGCTCGAAGCTCAGCAGTACGTTCCAAAGCCCATCCCGCGGATACTTGCCGCTGCCGGCGACCTCGACGGGCCCGGTGCGGTCGGTGCCGTTACCCCACTGAGCGATGTCGTTGAGATGGGCGCCCCAGTTGGTGACCATGCCCTCGCAATAGTCGGGCACGCGCATCCAGCCCGGCCGACTGTAGTTTTGCCGGGGGTGGACGCGATTGAGGGTATAAGGGGCGTAAGGCGCCGGACCAAGCCACATCTCGTAATCCAGCTCATCGGGTACGGGCATTTCCGGCTCGGCTTTACCTCCCACGTCGCCGGCGGGAACACCCGTGCGAATCGTATGCACCTTGCCGATGCGCCCGTTTAGCACCAGCTCGCACGCCCTCTGGAAGCACGCATGAGAGCGAAATTCGCTGTCGGTGCGGAAGACGCGATTGTACCGCTTTACCGCGTCGCTGAGAGCCCGGCCGCCCGCGATGCTCAACGTCAGCGGTTTTTCGCAGCAGATGTCCTTGCCCGCCTTTGCCGCGGCGATTGCCATCGGCACGTGCCAGTGGTCGGGCGAGGAAATCATTACCGCGTCGATGTCGGGCCGATCCAGAAGCTCGCGGAAATCTTTATAGACCGAGCAGCCCCTGAACGCCCCGGCGGCCCGCTCTTTGCCGTAGTGCTCTTCGACGGCTTTTCGGGCATTATCGAGCCTCCATGTATCAACGTCACAGACAGCGACCACCTGAACGTCGGACGCGGCCAGAAATGATTTCAGATTGGAGTAATAAGCCTGCCGGCCCATCCCTACCATTCCGATAGTAATGCGATTGCTGGGGGCTTCGGCGCCGAAAACTCTCGCCGGCAGGATTGTCGGTGCGGATATGAACGCACAGGCGGCCGCAGCAGAGCTTTTAAGGAGCCGTCGGCGTGTGATTCCGTTTGTCTGTTTGGTTCTTCGGCGTTTCAGTTGCTCTTGCCTGCCTTTCTCCATGAAGGACCATAATATTAGCATGTGGTCTTAGGACCGCTATAATACCAAACGGTCTTGAGTTCGGCAACGTGAATTTCCTTGCATTTGAAAAGGTTTTCCCGTATGCTCGGCACCTAAGCACAAAATGGTGCCGGAACGTCAAATAAGGAGAAAAAACAGATGAAAAATACAGAACAGAGCAGAAGGCGATTTTTGCAGGTCTTGGGTGTTGGAGCGGCTTGCCTGGCGGGGACAGATCGCTGTACGGCTCAGGTCGGCAGTGCCGCAAAGGTGCGGAAAGGCGAGCCGAAGTTCGAGCTGGGCCTGGCTTCCTACACCTTAAGGGAATTCAAGCTCGAAGAAACGCTGGCAATGACCAAAAAGGTCGGCTTGAAAAACATTTGTTTCAAGAGTATGCACCTGGAGCTGGACAGCACGCCGGCCCAGATCCGAGCCACGGTGCAAAAAGTCAAAGACGCCGGACTTAGCCTCTACGCCGGAGGCGTAATCGGCATGAAAAAAGAAGGCCAGATACATCAGGCCTTTGACTATGCCAAAAACGCGGGTATGAGGGTCATTATCGCAGCGCCATCGCCCGAGATGCTGCCGCTGATCGAGAAAAAGGTCAAACGGTACGATATCAAGGTGGCGATCCACAACCACGGCCCGGGCGACGAGCTCTTCCCGACGCCCAAGGTCGCGCTCGAACATATAAAGAATCTGGACAAACGCATCGGCATGTGCCACGACATCGGACATACGAAGCGCTACGGCTCCGATCCCATTGCAGAAACCAGGCTGTGCGGCGACCGTCTCCACGATGTCCATATAAAGGACGTCTCGGCAGCAAACAGGAACGGACATGGAGTCGAAATCGGGCGAGGCGTAATCGATATCCCCCGGTTCCTCAGGACACTGATAAAGATCGGCTACGACGGCATTGTCTCGTTCGAATATGAAAAGGATGCCAAAGATCCGTTGGCGGGCCTGGCAGAGTCGGTCGGCTACGTCAAAGGCGTGCTGGCGGCTATTGGAAAATAAAACTCCGGCCCCCTGCCGGTGAAATTGAATAAGTGGACAGATTATGCCGTATAACATTCGTATGGTCAGCACGTATCCGCCGCGTCGCTGCGGCATCGGGACATTCTCCCGCGACCTGGCGACTGCGCTGGAGCACTTCACGGCGGAAATCGGAAACATCAGGATCGCCGCGATTGATAACGGCAACGGTCGGTACGACATTCCCGTGGATTTGACAATCGACCAGTACAATCCCGTATCATGGCGGGATACAACTAATCATATCATCAATCGTGCAAAGGAAAGCTCCAATTTAACGGCTGTCCTTTTACAGCATGAGTACGGCCTGGATCCGGACGATAACGGTAATGACGGGCGGGGCACGAATTACATCAAAATGGCCAGAGCCTTCAAGGCGAACGGCCTGATCACACTGGTCTATCTGCATACTGTTCTCGATAATCCGGACGAGCATCAAAGAAAAGTCCTGCATGACCTTGCCGAATCCAGCGACGGCCTTATCGTTACAACCGAAAGCGCGATTAATATCCTCGAATCGCCGACCTATCGAATCGCTCACGGCAAGCTCAAACACATCGACCACGGAATCAGGATGCAGCAACGCTCGCAGTTCGATCGGCTTGAAATGAAATGTAAGTTCGGGCTGGAGAACCGTTTTCTGATTACGACGCTCGGCCTGTTGTCGCCGGACAAAGGCTTGCAGTACAGCATACGGGCTTACGGCAAGTTCCTGGCTGATTCCTGTACCGAGCAACAACGTGCTCGTATTGTCTATCTTATCGCCGGCCAGTGTCACCCGGAATTCGTTAAGACCGAAGGCGGCGAGCCCTACCGTCAATACCGGAAATTGCTGACCGAAGCCCTCGAAGATGCGAAACTCAGCTTCTGCAAAGTCAAAGATCTGCGCTCGGTGGACTACGATAAAAACGACGTTGTCTTCCTCGATACCTTCCTTGATGAAGCAACGCTTGTCGAATTGTACGGGGCCACCAATGTCATGGTCCTGCCGTATCTGAACATGCAACAGATATCAAGCGGCATCCTCGCTGACACGCTCGGCTCCGGCAGGATCGCGATCGCAACTAAATTTATGTATGCCCGGGAGCTTATTCACTCGAACAAAAAGTGCCTCGAAGGTCTTATCGTCGGCAGGTACGCACGTGGTATTCTGGTCGATCCGGGAGAGCTGTCGATTCAGCAGATTGCGCTTGCCCTCGACTACGTGGTCTTCAACCAGAAAAAACGGCTTATGATGGAAAAACAAGCCCACCAGAGAGGTTATCAGATGCGATGGGACAACAGCGCCTGGGCCTTGCTGCAGTACATTGATTTCGTAAGAGAGCAAAAAGAGATTGTGACCGGCAGAGGCGTAAAATTCATCAGGCTAAAACCCCCGCCGCTGCAACTGCAAAAACATCGGCACAAAGAAGACGCCTCAGCTTCTCTCGGACAACAATCAACAGTTTCAGGCTAAAACCGGTCTCGGTAAGAATAAAGGAGCATGCGTTGAAAGGAGTCACGGTTATGAGAGTTATACGACGCCTGATTTTTTCTTCCACATTGATGATAATTTTTTTCGCAGCCTGTGACACTGCGCCGGATATCCAATACGACCAAAAGCCCACGGCGCGAATTCAAGCTATGCGCTTCGGAGACATTGAGCTGGACTACGCCACAGTATTGTTCGATGTCGAGATTGACAATCCTTATCCGGTTAGCCTGCCGGTGCGGCGTTTACGCTACGCCCTTATAAATGATGGTCGTACTTTTCTTACGGCCACCATTTTTAATAACGTCATTGTACCTCCGAATACAAAGAATGTGCTGACACTGCCGGACAAAGTCACTTATGCGCGTCTGCTTAGAGCCCTGGACGGCGTGCCCGGCTTGAAAATTCCGTTTAAGGCCGAATTAACGTTGTCGCTGGATATGCCGGGATCGGAATGGATTGATTTGCACGCGGAAAAGGAAGGCAGCGTTGTCCTGCCGGAGCGCCCGGAGATAAACGTCGAAGGCAAAACGTATAACGCCGTGGATGTGGTGTTTGTTGCTACTCCGCAGGATGTTGTGGACAAAATGCTTGAGTTGGCCGAAGTAAAAAAGGACGATTTGCTTTACGACCTGGGCTGCGGGGACGGCCGGATCGTCGTAACGGCTGCGAGCAGGTACGGCTGCAGGGCCGAGGGCTTCGATATAGACCCCCGGCGGGTCGAAGAGTCGCTGGAAAATGTTCGAAAGAATAATGTCGGGCACCTGGTTAAAATCGAGCAGAAGGATATCTTCACGCTCGATCTGAGCAGGGCGGACGTTATCACCATGTTTCTGCTTCCGAGCCTGAACGCCAATCTCATCCCCCAGTTGGAGAAGTTACAACCCGGCTCCAGGATTGTCTCCCACAGCTTCGCAATGGGCCAAATCAAACCGGATAAGGTTGTCACCATGTACTCCAGGGAAGATAAGAGCGAGCACACGATCTATCTCTGGGTCACGCCGCTAAGATAAGATCCGGGCGAGTAACCGCCTGCCGAGTGCCGTAAATCCGTAGCCTGTCAACTGAGGCTGACAGGTTTCTGCTCTTTGGCGGATTTGTATATTGCCAGTATTACTTCCACGGCTTTGCGGGCCTCGCGTCCGTCGATCCAGAAATCTTCGCCGGATTCGAGGGCGTCGAGAAACGCCTTGAAGTTACGTGTATGATTTTCGTGCGTGATTGCCGCCGGGTCGGCGACGCCGCCCCCCCCTTCGATCTCGCCGAATTTCTTCAGGATTTCGGCGTCTTCCGGCTTTTCATCGGCAAACTGCCAGACGGTGATGCTGTTTTCCACGTTTATTATAGTGCCTTTTGTACCGGTGACTTCAAATCTTCTGAATTGGCCCGGGTACGAACCTGTAGTGCCGTAAATGATTCCCAAAGCGCCGTTGGTATATCGCAACGCGGCGGTTGCTGTGTCTTCGGCTTCGATTTGCGGATGACCGAGCTTCGACGTGAAAGCCTGTACCGATTCGATAGGCGGCATAACGTCGCAGAGCATATCGACCATGTGAATGGACTGATTCATCAGCGCGCCGCCCCCGTCGAGTTTCCATGTCCCGTGCCAGGAGTCCTTGTAATACTCGTCGGTTCGCCACCAGGGGACATAGATGCCGGCGTAGGTAATCACGCCGAGACGGCCGGAATTGATTGCTGCTCTGAGCGGGACCATCATGTCGTTGAACCGGTACGGGAATATGCCGCCCAGGCGCGTGCCGGCCTTTTCGTGGGCCTCGACCATCAGGTCGATTCGCTCTAAGGTAACTTCCAGCGGCTTTTCGCATATTACGTGCTTGCCCTCTCCGGCCGCGGCAATCGTCGGCTCGGCGTGGAATCCGCTCGGCGTGGCGATGGTAACTATGTCAATATCGTCACTCTGGAGCATCTGCTCGTAATCTTCGAAGGCACGAACGCTATACTTGTCCGCAAGTTGTTTTGCTCTTTCGGCGATCTTGTCGCAGCAGCCGATGAGTTTCGCGTTGGGCAAGTCACCGATGGCCCGGGCGTGAAAATCGGCAATCAGTCCGGCGCCAACAATTCCAAAATTCCAGGTCTTCATCTTATTATTCCTTTCTGTCATAAATTGTAGGGTGTGCAAATTCCGTTTTTGCGCACGCGGTTCTGAGCATTTATTACAGCGTGTGCAGCTAAAAGAAAAGCTGCACACCCTACGAGTTTAATCGCATTTAAGTCCGACTTCAGCGGCGAGTTCTCTTACAGCATCAATTGCTTTTGTGAACAGTTCCGGCCCGGTCGAGCCGCCGAACTGCCCGCCGAGCTGCAGGTGCGGCTCCATGGTCATACAGCCGGTGTAATTCATCGCCGCCAGCTCGGCAAGAAGCTCTTTTATCTGCCCGTCCCCTTCGCCGGGAATGCTGCCGACGTCCTTTGCGCCGAGCTTCCAGTCCTTGATATGGATGTGTACCACGTAGGGCTTCATTACCGGCCAGCAGACCTCGACGTTGTTGGTGAGCTTCTCTCCCCAGACGAAGTTGGCCGGGTCATAAACCAGTCGGAGCTTCGGCGAGTTTATTGTCTCGATCAAATCAACGCAATTTTCCGCCGTATGGCCGTAAATGTGGGCTTCGTTCTCGTGCACCATCGTGACATCGACGTCGGCCAGCACCTCGACCTTCGCCGCCATTCGTTCGATAACCTGCTCGCGGTAGTCGTCGATATTCTTACCCTCGGGAGCGTAGTAGCTGAACATTCGTATGTAAGGCGTCTCGAAGAACACGGCCAGGTCCACCGCATGCTTGAACTTGTCCAGGTGCGGCTCGAAAGGCTCGTCCAGCTTCACCTTGCCGATGGGCGAGCCGATGGCGCTGACTTTCAGGCCGTGGTCGTCTATCATCTTCTTCGCTTCGCCCAATTCATTCTTCGATAAATCCATGATGTTTTTCTTGTCGATAAAACGAGGCTCGATATAACCAACTCGTTGGCTTTCGAGATACTTTACCTGATCCAGAAAGCCCTCGGTAACTTCATCTGCAAACGCACTTAATTTCGCCATTTTCTTTTTGTCTCCAAATAATTACTTTTCAAAATGTACCACTAACTCAGGTAGTTTTCTTTCAATTTCATCCAACCTGTATCCGAAGCCGGAGCCCTTTATAGTTGACAGGTCGACTTGGCCGTCGCGGCGTTTGTAGAGTCCCGGATGCACCGCTTCTTCCGACGCCGAGGCAGCGGGATAGAACTGCATCGCGTTGGTCTCGACTCCCATTATCGTGCCGGCGTGCGCGGCCAGCAGGACATGCGGAATTTGTGCCAGCATCGGATTAGTCAAATCCTGCACCATCAGAGTCATGCCGTGCGCCTTTGCCCAGCACAAACTTAGCAGCGCGCCGGTCTGGGTCTTGCAGGTTTTCAGCGCAACTCCGGTCCAGCCGAGACTGCGTCCGAGTCTGACCAGCTTCCAGTCGTGGGCGCTTTCGTCCATGAACAAAGGTTTTCTCGCCGAGACGCTGTGAACGTCGATCTGGTGTTCCTCCAGGTCGTACGGAAACGGCTGCTCGACGTAAAGAATCATCTGGTATATGCCCGGATATTCATCCATCAACCGGTCCAGAATGTCGTTGACATAGGCGGGATCGGTGACCGTACAGTTAAAGTCGCTTGTCAGCCACAGTACATTATTGTTAATTGCGATTTCCCCGACCTTGAGCAGGCGGTCATAATCCCACTGCGAATCGTTGCCGCGGAGCTTCACCTTCAGACACGTCAATCCATCGCGCTCAATCCATTCCGGCAGCAAAACCGGGTAGCCGTCGTCCGGCTCGGTTCCGGTCAATTCGGAGTCATCGAGCAAATCCTTGCCGCCCACGAGATGCCAGGCGGGCATGGTTTTCGCCGGAGGAGAACTGAAAAAGTCGGCGGGATATTTACCGGCAAACGAGATTTTGGACCCTTCGGCCGGTTCGAGAAAACAGGACAAATCCTTGTTCATAAATTCGGCGTTGTAGGTCGAGTACACATCGCGGCCAAGAAGCTTGCCGTACGCATCGTGCAGAGCGACGTCAAACGCCGAGCAGCATACCAGGGCCGCCAGGTGCGGCATAGGTTCGGCCTTCTCGGCCCGCTCGCGGTTGAGCCGCTCTAAAAGTTTCGGCAGAACGGACTCGATAAAATCGCCGCCTATTTCGATCGGGTGTCCCTGCCGGTTGAAACCGGCCCAGGCTTCCGCGAGCATCCGGCAGAAAAGCTACATCGCATCGCATCGCTCCTGGTAGCCCAGGCTGCTTGGCCAGGCCCATTGGACGCTAAGCGGCGTCTCGCCCCATCCCTGCGCCTTTTTTCCCCCTGCCCCGGCTACTGTCACACAGGCTCTCGCACAAATAACGGACGTCAGCGTCTCGGGCCCGAACTTCAAAGGAACCCTCGTCCGGACCGGAATAAAGTACAAGTCAACAGAAACAAGTCTAATATCAGTTTTCATATTTTTCCCCGTCGCAATCTTTGTTTATGTTCAAAATCAGCGAATGGTTGACAATAAATTTATAATCTTCGCTCGTTGATTGTCAACCTTAACTTTACCGGATTCTCGGCCCGAGCTTATTTTACCGGCTGTAAATGGTGTTTCATACCGAATTCTTTTTGAGCGAGACCTTGCAACACAGTTCCGATTTGTTTATATTAACTGCTCCTGTTGTTCTAAACGGCCTCGTGAAAGTCGTCTTTTTGGGTTGCTTTGTCGGCCGGGGCCTCTATAATCTCGATATAAGATATTTTAACTGGATGAAGTATTTTTTCATGAACCGTATAAAAGAGTGTCTCAAAATACAGGATGTCATTTCGCTATTTGATTGAAAGGAGCAGGCATGGAACTCAATAGAAAACTAAAAATGGGAATGGTTGGCGGCGGACCGGGAGCATTTATCGGTGATGTGCACCGCAAAGCGTCACGCATGGACGGAAATATCGAGCTCGTAGCCGGGGCGTTCGATATCAATCCGCGCAAATCCAAACAGCAGGGGCGCGAGCTTATGCTCGATTCCAAGCGCGTTTACGGAACTTACGAGCAGATGATCGAGAAGGAGCTTAAGCTTCCGGAAGGCGAGAGAATCGATTTTGTTTCGATTACCACACCGAACAACTGGCATTTTCCGATTGCGAGAGATTTCCTCAACGCGGGCTTCCACGTGATGTGCGAAAAACCGATGACAATCAATTCGAAAGAGGCCAAGGAGCTAAAGCAAATTGTCAAGAATACCCGCAAAGTATTCGGTCTGATGCACAACTACACGGGCTATCCTATGGTGAAACTTGCGCGTGACATGGTTCGCGACGGAGATTTGGGCAATATTCGCAAAATCGTCGTGCAGTATCCGCAGGGCTGGCTGGCCACGGCTCTGGAGAAGACCGGCAATATGCAGGCCTCCTGGCGTACCGACCCGAAGCAGAGCGGCGGTGCCGGCTGCATGGGTGACATCGGCACGCACGCCGAGAACCTCTCCGAGTACATCACCGGCTTGAAAATCAAGGAAGTCTGTGCCGACCTGACAACTTTTGTCAAGGGCCGCAAGCTCGACGACGACGGCAACATTCTGCTGCGTTTCAACAACAGAGCGCGGGGCGTTCTGCATGCCAGCCAGGTTTCCATCGGCGAAGAGAACAATCTGGCCATCTGGATCTACGGCGAAGAAAAGGCCCTGGAATGGCACCAGGAGCATCCGAATTACCTCTATGTGAAAGAGCCGGATGGGCCGATGCAGGTTTGGCGGCGCGGAAATGATTACGTCGCGGCGAAAAGCCCTGCCGCGGGTCGTGCTACGCGCCTGCCGTTCGGACATCCCGAAGCGTTCTTCGAGGCCTTCGCCAACAATTACCTCAACTTCGCCGAAACAGTAAGGGCGAGGATGACCAGAAAGAAACCCGATCCCCTGGCGCTGGACTTCCCGGACGTCAAAGACGGCCTTCGCGGTATGCTTTTCATCGAGACCGTTCTTGCAAGCGCAAAGAGCAAGCAAAAGTGGGTCGCTTTCAAGAAATAATGCTCGTTCTTGCTTTCGCAAGAAAGCACGGGAGTAATATTTAGGAGTACTCAGAATGCAAAACGTGCAAGAGAATACACATTCACCCGATGCGAGGATCTCCCGGCGTGGCTTGATGGCTTCAGCGGCCGCCGCGGCGGTTGCGATTTCGGCGGGAACATCGACCGCCCGGGCGGCGACGCCCTCGAAGAAGTTCAAGCTGAAGTACGCGCCTAACTTCGGGATGTTCAGGCAGCATGCGGGCAACGACCCGATCGACCAGATCAAATTTATGGCCGACCAGGGCTTTACCGCTATCTTCGATAACGGCCTGATGAGGAAACCCAAAGACTTGGTCGAAAAAATCGTCAAAGAGCTGGACAGACTGGATATGGACCTGGGGCCGTTCGTCCTGCAGGGAATCGGCGGAAAATCCTTTGTCACCAACGACAGGGAAGTACGTCAGAAAATCATCAAAACCGTCAAGGACGGTGTCGAGTTCGCCAAGCGCGCCAATGCCAAGTGGGCGCTGATGGTGCCGGGCCAGTACGACACCGGCCTCGAATGGGATTACCAGACGGCAAACGTCATCGAAAACCTAAGGTACTGCGCCGAGATATGCGAGCCGTCGGGACTGGTAATCGTCCTGGAGCCGCTGAATGCCTGGACGAATCATCCGGGCCTGTTTTTGACCAAGATCCCGCAGGCTTATATGATCTGCCGGGCGGTAAACAGCCCCTCAGTAAAGATTGTCGACGACATTTATCACCAGCAGATTACCGAAGGCAACCTGATTCCGAACATCGATATGGCCTGGAGCGAAATCGCCTCCTTCCACCTCGGTGACAATCCCGGTCGTAAAGAGCCGACCACCGGCGAGATTAATTACAAAAACATCTTCAAGCACATTTACGACAAGGGCTACAAGGGCGTTCTCTGCATGGAGCACGGCCGAAGCAAGCGAGGCAAGGAAGGCGAGATGGCGATTATCGAAGCTTATCGAGCCTGCGACGATTTTTAGTTCCTTCGCTGTCGTGAGAGTTGTTTAGAGGCATAAGATTTGTAAGGTGGGCCTTGGTCCGCCGATTCGGCTATGGTGGGGCAAGTCCCACCCTATGTCTGAAAGGAGATACTTATGAAAAACGAATCAGTTCAGGCAATCGCCGGAGTTACGCGCAGGGATTTCATGAAGACCTCGGCGGCCGGGGCGGCGGTAATCCTGGCCGGCAAGAGTGTTATCTTCGCCGCGCCAGCCAAAAGGAAGCTGAAGATTGCTCTAATCGGCTGTGGCGGCAGGGGAAATGGCGCTTTGGGCAACTGCATGGAAGCGGCTAAATATATCAACGGTTTGGAACTCGAATTAGTCGCCACCGCCGACTGGTTTAAGCAAAAGGCCGAATCGACCGGCGGCAGATACCAGCTTGACAAATCCAAATGCTTTGGGGGCGGTAAGGCTTACAAGAAGCTTCTCGATACGGACGTGGATGTTGTGCTTATAGCCACGTCGCCGAACTTCCGCCCCGTGCATTTCGAGGCGGCCGTCAAAGCGGGCAAGCACATTTTCATGGAAAAGCCCGTAGCCGTCGATCCGCCGGGCGCTCGAAAGATTATCGAGGCCGGCGAACTCGCTAAAAAGAACGGCCTCGGAGTAGTCGCCGGCACGCAGCGCCGGCACCAGGCGAACTATCGTCGGATTCAATACGCAGTCGAGCGAGGCGCGATCGGTAAAATCGTCGGCGGTTGTGTCTGGTGGTGCGGCGGGGCACTTTGGTACAAAACCAAAAATCCGAACGAAAGCGACGCAGACTACATGGTTCGCAACTGGGTCAGCTTCACCGAGATGTCGGGCGACCACATCGTCGAGCAGCACGTTCACAATCTCGACGTCGCCAACTGGTACATCGGGCATCCGCCGGACAACGCGCTCGGCTTCGGCGGCCGCGCACGCCGCAAGACCGGCAATCAGTTCGACTTCCACAGCGTCGATTACGATTACGGCGACGGCGTCCGCATTCACAGCATGTGCCGGCAGGTGAACGGCTGCGACGGCGGGGTCCGGGAATTCTTCGCAGGTACCGAAGGCCAGACCTTTGGCGGTGGGGGCCTTAAAGGAAAAGAAATCAAGCCGCCGGACTTCCCCGACCGCAACGCCTACGTGCAGGAGCACGTCGATCTGCTAAACAGTATTCTCAAAGACGAGCCGCTCAACGAGGCCCGAAACGTCGCCGAATCGACACTCACCGCGATAATGGGCCGAATCGCCACCTATACCGGCAAGCAGATCAGGTGGAAGGACCTGACGGAGAACACCGGTTCACCCTGGTACAACCTGACGCTCACGCCGACCGCTTTGGATTTCGAGACGGGTGAAGTGGTGGCTCCGCCGGACAATGTCGTCCCGATACCCGGAACAGACAGAAGACGCAGAGGTTAATCCGAAGTTCCTGTCGGTCTGAGAAGGCCGGGCCTTCGTTTCCGCTCAGAGCCTGCCCCGAGGAACTCGAAGCGGTGGAGAAGATAACCTTTATGCCTCCACGGGACGCCTTATTATGGAGCGGAGATTTAGCGCCCGGTTTGGGAGGGAACTTATGTTCTCGTTTTACGTGCTTCGTTCTGAGTACCGCGGCACGCTGCACTCAGCACGAGTTTATTGCTTTACTATTTCCGTGAATTTTACGAGCGCTTTCTTCGTCGGCAGGTGCGGCTCGATAGTTCCGACAAGGCCGACCTTCTGTCCTACGAAACCGCTCAAGTCCATCTGCGAAGCTCCGGCCGCCGGTAAAGCGTAACAAATCATTTTCCCGTCTTCGTCAAGGATCCTGTAGTTTCCGGGGCCGTAAATTGTGAAAGTCTGGAACTGGCCTACCACCGCAAATCTGCCTAGATCTGCAACTTCCGCCAGTTTTGTCGCACGGGCCTTATCGATCCGGACTTTGACCTTCGCCAATTGCTCATTCTGAAGCTGGACTTCTTTGACGACCGCCAAAGCCAGCTCGTAGCCCTCTATCTGCCTGAGGACAAACTTGGCAAATCGTGCGGCGTTGCCTGCCTCTTTATCGTTGGCAATTTCCGTGAGCGCCTTTTTCAGGTTCGTGTAATCCTGCTGCTCCGCCGGTTTGGACCGTTCGGCCACGACCTGCTCTTGCAGCGCACGATATTTTTCGAGCGGCGACTGAGGAGCGGCCGGCGCCGGAACGACTGGGGTCGTTTCGTTGGCGTCTGCTGGTTCGTTCGGCTCGACTTTCGTCTCTACGGGCGGCGTGGTCGGAGCGACCGGCGGTGTCACGACGGGTTCCGGTATAGGATTCGTGAAATCCGTGCTTACCCACAGATAGGCAAAATCCGGGGCGGCGATCTTGTAATAATCGTCCATTTGCTCGCCCAACAATTTAACCTTCTCGCCCTTGCTGAGTTTCCCCTGCAGGGTCGTGGAATAGAGCGGCTTTACATAATCGGAACCGGCGTAGACGCGAACGTTGTCGCCGGTGACGATTCCAACCGCCGAATCATCCGGGGCGATTCTGACGTACTGCATCGAAATCCAGGAAAAGCTTCCGGCCGGCGGCATGATGCGAGACCAGCTAAACTGTTTGCCGACCACTCTGACTCTGTCGCCCGTGTTGAGCTTGCCGCAGTGGTAAAAGTTCGTACCCGGGCCGGAGCGAATGTAAACGTCATCCCCGGTTATTTCGGCGGTATAAGGAAAGGACGAGGTATCAACTTCCTGAGAGTCGCCGGATGCGGTACCGGACTGCTGGGCAAAGCTAACGGAGACCAAAGACGTTAAGATGACAAAAATGAATAAATTTATGTAAGATCGCATTTTTCTGTCTCCCAATAGAGGTTATTATCCCAAAACCTAAAAACAACTGAATCGCCAAACGATTCGATCGACATTTCAAATTAGCAGTCGTCTGAGTAATTGTCAACTTTTTTATTACATAAAATATCGACCATCTGGGAGAGATTCTACAGTGGGATTTTACCTATTTTTGCCTTTCCGGGAACGCCGATTTGAAGAATTTTGTAGAATTTCACCGCCCGGCCATAAAGAGGCTGAAAACGGGATTTTTATCCACCTCCGGCGAAGCTCCCGGTAAAACGGCCTGAAAAAGCTATGGATTCCCGGGGCTATCTTTCGCCGCAGATTCGCTTTTTGAATTTTTATGGCTGCTAACCTTTCATTATTCCGATATCAGCGCCAGGCACACCTGCCAGTATATTAAAATATAAAAGCCGTCATCGCGTTAGCAGTGACGGCTTTACGATCGCTTGAAATAATCAAGGGATCATTTCTTTTTCTTGGCTGATTTCTTCTTGGCTGATTTCTGTTTTGCTTTCTTCTTTGCCATTTTTAAATCTCCATGTAACTGAAAAAATAATGGTTAGTAAGCGAACCAAACCTTAACGGATCCGCTTTTATTAGCTCCATCTTTATTTAAGCTTTTAATGTCCCATAGGTCTTAAACGATAAGTTTACTGAGGTCATTCAAAAGTCACTGATCGGTTTTTTTGCCCCTTCCAACTGGTATATTAAGAACTCAGCCAGTAACAATGTGCGCTGTAGGATGCTGATCCGCTGAACTGCCTCGTGTGGTGTATACAGTTGCTTCGAAATTGGACCGAGGCCACACACCACTCCAGTAGTCTTTGGTACGAGGCCGGCTATAGTTGGCCATACTGAGGATTCTTGATCGAGAGGGATGTCCCACTTGTCAGCGACTTCTTTGAGATCTCTTGCGAGCCTCTGATTGCGACGTCCAAGTTTCATAGGAGGCCTATCCGAAAGCAATTCGAGTTCCCATTTCACTTGCCCTTTACCCATAATCTGCCGCATTTGCTCTTCTATTACGCCAGCTCTTCGCGGCTCTCCGTAGCTAAGCAGCAAGGTAACAACTATTCGATGAGGCAAAAGCATAGGAAAACTTGTCGTCTTTATATTTGAAGCAGCCACGGCGATGCGCTCCTTCCTGGAGGACAATTCCGCCAATTTCTCAATCTTGGCACATACCCAATGAAGAACCTCGGGATTCTTATTAGCTTTTCCAATACGTCTCGGAGCGGTTTCCACGCGTAAAAGGTATTTCCTTTGTCCCCGACGCTGGGTAACAATTTTATTTCCTGGATTGCCGGCTCGCAAAACTAAAACTTGTTTTGCTTTTAAAGTTGCTGCATGTATTATCTCCGCACTATAGTCACAGTCGTGCCCTTCATCAGTATAATAGAGAATTCCAAGAGGTAAGCTTCTAAGCCGATGAATACGTTTAAGGCCTCTTAGTACGAATTCTACCATTACGAGTGGGGCACGAGAAAGGCCTATTCCCTCACCATATAACCATTCAGGGTCTCGGTGAAAACCTTGCCTTGTGACCTTACTCCCTAACGGGATATCCAGATGGCCGATCAGTAATGTTCCATTGGCAAAACCTGCATTTGTTTGCCAGGTTTCTACGAAGGGTTTGTTCGTAAATTCTTTTACTGGTTTGAGCCCGGTAGTCTGCATACTATCGCTCAGTTTATTCAAAGATTCGCGAATGCCGACAGGATCATAAGTGCGGCTACTAATGTTGGTCCAAGCTGCTATTTGACGCTCTATTTGGTCTCGCCGTTGAGTTAAGAAATCAAGTAGCATGGGACCAGTATCTGCGTTTTTCAGATTGAGCCGTTGCGGTTTTGGGGTGCCAAAGTATCTTGCACTGGCAGCTTCGACCAGTCGATTAATAACAGTTGTAAAATCCAAATTCAGATGCTCAGCGCCGACCAGGTATGAGCTGTGCCTGCCTAAACTTGGTAAGCTGTTGACTTCAAGAATATAGAAGTGGCCCTTTTTGTCTAGACGCATATCAACCCTGGCAAAATCATAACAACCGAGAGCCTCAAAAGCTTTTCGAGCAAGGTCCTGCACCTCGGCAATCTGCTTTTTGCCGATTGGAGTGGGACATTTGCATTTAATTTTTCGTGTAGATTGACGCATTTTATCCTTATAGGTGTAAATTGGCGGACCATTCCCGCCGAAAATCAATTCAACCGGCGTCAAAGCTTCTGTGGGATTATTACCTATCAGGCCAACATTAATTTCGCGTCCCTTGATATACTCCTCTACAAGAGCGGGCTGCTGGAATTCTCTTTCAATAAGTTTGACGGCTTGCTGTAGCTCCCTTTCACTGTTGACGATTCTTATGCCCAAGGATACGGATTCGTTTTTGGGCTTGACAATTAAAGGATAAGTCAGATTACAAGTCATGTTCTCCCATGAATCCACTACAGTGAAATCCGGTGTCGACAGACCATGCTGCTTAAATATTGTTTTTGCTACTACTTTGTCCAGAGCCATGCCGTGAGCAAGTGGTCCAGAACCTACGTAAGGTATACCAACCATCTCCAAAATACTTGGCACGTGTGTATAACGAGCCTGTCCTTGAATCCCATATGAAAGATTGAAAACCAAGCCCGGCTGCTCACCTTTTAGAACGCGAGGCATAAACTCTTCGAGTTTGTTGATAAGGTCCTTATCCCCTTCGATCGCCTTTACCTGGTGTCTGCCAGCTTTGAGGGCATTGGCAATTCGTTGAATGGTATCTTGTCCTATTCTTTCCTTGTTAGGAATCCCAAACAGGTTTATCACATTCTGAAAATCGTGGTTGTAAACAATAGCAATTTTCATACTATTTCAGTGTCGGCTCGAAAATTACGACAGCCTTTTACGCAAAGGGTATACTTATGTCTTAACCGTCATCGCCTGAATCGTCGGGAAATGTTCCATAATATTCTTCATTTTGTTCCTTCGCGAGAAGGCCCTTTTCCAAAAGTGTGGCACAGGCGACGCAGTATCTGGCCCAGGGGATTGCCTTGAGTCGTTCCTTCGGGATTTGCTCGCCACCACTCTCACAAATCCCATATGTACCGTCTTCTATACGTTTTAGTGCATCATGTATTTCCAAAAGGATTTTTCTTTCGCTGTCCATCAGGCCGAGGATGTTTTCGATTTCATAGTTGTCCGTTCCGAGGTCGGCCATGTGAATAGGCATGTTTGAAAGGTCGCTTCTGTCTCTTCGCAAAGCTTCCGTTTCCATGCTTGTAACATTGCCGAGTATCTCAGTCAGTTTTGCTAACAGCATGATCTGGAATTTTTTTATCTCTGCCGGTGTCAGCTTGTTTCTGCTTATCTCATTTCTTTCCATAATAATTCTTTAAACCACAAGTCGAGCACGCAATTCTTAGATTTGTAATTTACAAGACGAATTTCTCTCTTAATACTATCGCCCAAGAAACGTCACGAGGCTTTTTACGAAAACCCGCCTAAGAGGTGTAATACTCGTTTCAATTTCTTTTGAAGTCATGCCGATCATGGCAAATGAGAAAAAGCCAAACACAAATCCTGCTACGGCACATGCCAGCCGACGAACTTTCAAAGGAGCTATTTGAGGGGATAGATAGACTGAAACCTGCTCTTCAATTTCTCCCAGGTACCGCAAATATGGTTCTTCCAATTCGTCTAATGTATCTGATTGAAGTTTGAGCAATAATTTCCCCTGGAAAAGTAAAAGGAATTCCTCCCTGGCATCAGCGGAAAATCCATAGTGAGCGTTCAACAGTTGTTCAAGCATGTCTTCCAGGGTATCGGGAGTTGAATCATACGCTCGAATTCGTTCAATCAAATGCTCCACGGCCTCTTCTACCAGCGTAACAACAATTTCTTCTTTGTCCTCAAAATGCTGATAGAGAGTGCCCTTGCCAAGGTCGGCTTTTTTGGTAATTTCTTCAACCGTTGCGGCGTCAACACTCTTTTCACTGAAGACATCCAAGGCAGCTTCTTTAAGCCTACTTCGGGTCATGTAGGCCCTTTTCTGAAGCCTGTTTTTTCCGGATTTCTTGGGCTTAGTTTCCATAATACTGACTATTTAGTCAATACTGACCATCTGGTCAATGGGAAAATTCACTTTTTCCTAAAATATTATTGTTTCCTGTTCAGACGAAAACCTGCTGTCGGAAGTAAATAAATATGGCCGGCTTCGAAATAAAAGTCGGAAGACATATACCGGCATGACAATTTTCCCCAAGGTAAAATCAAAAGCAAAGCTTATCGAACCGCTTTGTATGGGCGGACCGCGAATAGCCCTGACCTAAGCTTTTTGTATGCGCGCAATTTCTTCCCGGCACATCTTTAACTGGCCCGGGTCGGAAAGTTTTTTCGCAGCGGACTTTAAATGTTTCGTCGCAGCCTCGGGTTGTTTTAGATAGCGAGAATATATGATACCTAACATCAGCTCGACCTGTTCGGCGTATTCGTGGCTGCCGTAATGGGCTAAAAACTGCTCGTAGGCCCGTGCCGCTTCGGAGTGCCTGTTATCGCCGGCAAGCTGATTGGCAATATCCAGAAGTTGCTGGCGGGGTAGAATCTGACTGCTGTCCTGCGTTAGAAGCTGGAGATAAAGTTCGGCTGCGCCGGCCAAATTGCGCTGCGCTATCCGATCGCGAATCTCGCTGCGAAGCTGCCTGAACTGCTCTTCTTTTTGTTGTTCGGCGGCGCTTTTGATAACTTCTTTGACTTTTATCTTTTTGGGCTTAGTCCGGCCGGTAAACGGGTCGTAGCCGCTCGATACGACATCGCGATATAGACGCCGCCGATTCCATCGTTTTATCATCTCCCACAAATCGTAATTGCTGCCGCTGATAATGTGAGTCGCAAGCAGGCCGACCATCGCCGCGATACCGAAGGCGTATCCCGCTATATGTGCACCATAGGCGATGGCGACTGGTGGGGCAAAACGAGGTTCGATCATATTGTCCCAGATAATGAGCTTGAAGGCTATGAAGTACATCGCCGGCAGCTCCATGGTGCCGATGAATATAAACCAATATAAGACCGTTATTAAGGTGTGCGGGAACAGGACCAGGTAAGCTCCCGTTACGGCGGCGACCGCCCCGCTGGCTCCGAGAACAGGATCGCCACTCGTTAGCGTATGTCCTATACCGCTAAAAACCGCACCCGCTAAATAAAAAGAAAGATACCCGATGTGGCCGAGCTTGTCGTTGACATTATTGCCGAAAAGATACAGAAAGAACATATTGCCGATGATGTGCATAAGGCCGGCGTGCAAAAAGGCGTAGCTTACAAACTGCCACAGTTGCGGCCGCTCGTCGGGGAGCATGAATTGCGATACCCAGGGGCGGAATTCCAAGTGACCGGTGCGAGTATTCGTTTGATATTCCAGCAAAAAAATAATCACATTGGCAACTATGAGGGCGTAATTAATATACGGAGTACGCCTGGGCGTTATATTCGTTCGAATAGGTAATAGCATAGCTTAACTACAAAAAATCATGAAAAACAGTTCATTAACAGTTAAGAGTGGTCAATTCACACTTCGAACTATTGTAATTGTAAAAGGTGGCTGAGACAAGGCATAAAAAAAGGACGGCCGCTCGAGCCGTCCTCTCCGGGAAAATTGGGCGTTACAAACAGTTCTTCTCCCTCGCGGAAAACATCGTAGGTGGAACCATGTTCCTGCGCCAACCGGTTTCCCCCCCAGCAAGGTCTTTATCTACAGAAAGTATAAGAATCAGGCAGGGCAAAACCAAACGCGCCGGCGAAAAAGGCTTTATTTTTTCACGGTTTTATGTAAATATTATGGATATGAAACGATATACACTGAAGTTTTCGCTATTTTTGTTTGTCCTGGCAAACATTTGCAGTGCCCAGGGCAGGGAAAATCCCGCCGCCTCTATATCGTGGAGACGATGCCTCAACCAGCGGCCGGAGTTTTACGCCGGCGACCAGGCAATACGCGTTGCCGATAACCTTCTTCTGTACCAGTACGACTCTGGCGGCTGGCAGAAAAATATCGACATGGCGTCTGTCCTGAGCGAGCGGGATAAGGCTAAGCTGCTCAAGGCCAAAAGCAGGAATGATTCGACGCTGGATAACGGGGCCACCCGCAGGCAAATGCGATACCTGGCCATGGTCTATCAAGCCACCGGAATAGAACGCTTCGAAGACGCCTTTATCAAGGGACTGGATTACGTGCTCGAAGCCCAGTATGACAATGGCGGCTGGCCGCAGCGATATCCGAATCCCTCCGGTTATTCGAGGCACATAACCTTCAACGACGGCGCGATGATCGGAGTGCTTAATCTGCTTGGCGATATAGCTGGGAAAAAGCCGCCCTATGCCTTTGTCGATGAAGCTCATCGCCGGAGGGCCGAGGCAGCCGTACCAAAGGGAATCGAGTGTATCCTGAAATGCCAGATCGTCGCCAACGGCAAAAAGACGGCATGGTGCGCCCAGCACGATGAGAAAACCTTAGTCCCGAGAAAGGCCCGCAGTTACGAATTAGCCTCGATCAGCGGCGGCGAATCTGTTGGTATCGTCAGGTTCCTGATGAGTATTGACAGGCCCGCCGCGGAGATTATCGAAGCCGTACAAGCGGCGGTCGCGTGGTTCGACCAGGCCAAGCTCGAAGGGATCAGACTGATACGAAAACAAGACCAGTCAAAACCGGGAGGCTGGGACAAAGTGATTATTAAGGACGCTTCGGCGCCTCCGATATGGGCGCGGTTCTATGACATCGAGACCAGTGAGTCTATCTTTTGCAGCCGGGACGGCATACCGAAATCGACGCTGGCAGAGATATCGCACGAGCGCCGCACCGGATACAGTTGGCTCGGATATTACGCGACAGACCTGCTGGCAAAAGATTATCCCGCCTGGCGGAAAAAGTGGACTCCGGCAAAGAACGTGCTCGGCCGCTGAGCATCGGCGAATAATAAGGGCTTCTGCAAAATTGGAGAACAGTCCGAATGGATAGAGATATTGTACGCAAGCGCATCAGGGCGGTTCGCCGCGAGCTCGATAAAAAGAAAATACGATTTCTGCTCGTCACAAAGCCGGCTAATGTTACTTATATGACCGGTTTTCTCGGCGACGATAGCTGGGCGGCCATTGCCAATGGGCGGGCTTATCTTCTTACCGACAGCAGATACACCGAACAGGCGGAGAAAGAATGTCCGAGCTGCAAAATCATCGACCGCGACGGGCCGATGGCCGAAGCCGTCGCCGGGCTGGTAAAGAAATTAAAATCTATCCGAACGGTGGCCGTTGAGGACTCTGTTTCGCTGGTTGATTTCGAGCAGTTGAAAAAGAACGTCAAGGCCCGGTTCAGAACCGCAGCGGGAATTATCGAGACCGTACGCAGCGTCAAGGACAAAAGCGAGATTGCAACAATAAGATCTGCTGTTGCCATCTCGACAAAGGCGTTAGCACAAACGTTGCCGGAGATCAAGTCCGGCGTCACTGAGAGCGAGCTTGCCGCCATGCTCGATTTTCAAATCCGCAAATTAGAGGCGAGAAACAGCTTCGAGACGATTGTCGCCTTCGGCCCGAACGGCTCTCGGCCGCATCATCAGCCCGGCAAAAGAAAGCTCAGGAAAAAAGACGCCGTCCTTATAGACTTCGGCGCCAGTTGCTGTGGCTATTGCAGCGACATTACACGTTGCTTCGTGGTCGGCGGAATGACGGCTTTCTATAAGAAAGTTTACGACGCAGTAGAGCAGGCCCAGGCCGCGGCGATAAAAACGATAAAGCCCGGCGTAAATATCAAACAGGTCGACGCCGCCGCACGAGAGGTGATTGACAAGGCCAATCTACCCGTTTACGGCCACGGCACAGGCCATGGCTTCGGCCTTGAAATCCACGAATCCCCCTTCCTCAAGCCGGACGGCAAAGGCAAGCTCAAGACCGGCCAGGTCGTCACAATCGAGCCCGGCATATACATGCCCGGCAAGCTCGGAGTTCGCATAGAAGACGACATCCTCGTAACCGAAACCGGCCACAAAATTCTCACCCGCCGCTGCCCCCATGCCCCTTTTTTACCGTGAAATAAAGTCAAGAAAAAATATTGCCGGCTACTCCGTGCCACAGGACGTTAGATATTTGTTTACCTGCAAAGCGCTACACGTTATAATTATGTGCTGTATTTGTGTTGCGTAATGTTTGCTGCGTTGTAGGGGGCAATCCTGTGTGGTTGCCTCGGGCAGGCACGTGGGTCTGCCCCTACTTTGAATTGGAGGTTATTATGAGGACAAGATGGGTGTTTCTATTGGCTATATCGGCGGTTTTGTGCAACATCTCGGTCGCCGCCGGGGAGGTGCGATTCATAAAAGTAATTGTGGATAAAACCTTCCGCGCCGAGGGCGTTGCCGTCGGGGATATCAATCATGACGGCAAGCTGGATATTTTTGCCGGCGACGTTTGGTACGAGGCCCCCGACTGGAAGATGCACGAGCTGCGTCCGGTCGGCGGTTACGACGGCACAAAGGGTTACAGCAACTGCTTTGCCAATTTCGCCCAGGACGTCAACGGCGACAGATGGATCGATTCGATTGTCATCGGCCTGCCGGACGGGCCGTGCCTGTGGTACGAGAATCCGAAGAACAAATCCGGCCACTGGAAAGAGCGAGTGGTTGCGAAAAGCGCCTGCAATGAAACGCCGATATTCGTTGACCTGGTGGGTAACGGCAAACCTGTACCGGTTTTTGCCGTCCGGCCCAAGGGCCAGATGGCTTGGTTCAGCGTACCCAATAATCTCGATAGCCTGTGGGATATGCACCTAATCGCCGCCGGTCCGAATGCTCCGGGAACTGAGAAATACAGCCACGGTCTCGGAGCCGGCGACGTCAACGGCGATGGACGATGTGATGTCCTAATCAAAGATGGCTGGTGGGAGGCGCCCAGGGACCGCACGGATAAGAACTGGAAGTATCACCCCGCCAGGCTCGGCCCCGATTGTGCCGATTTACTCGTTTATGATATCGACAATGACGGCGACGGCGATGTCATTACAAGCTCGGCACACAATTACGGCATCTGGTGGTTCGAACAGGTCCCCAGCACGGACGGTCCAAAGTTCGAACAGCATGAGATATTCAAGGACTTCTCTCAGCCGCACGCGATACGTCTGGTCGATGTAAACGGCGACGGCGTTAAGGATCTGGTTACGGGCAAGCGCCATTTTGCCCACATGGGCAAGGACCCCGGCGGTAAGGATCCGGCGGTGCTCTACTGGTTTGAGCTGCGCCGCCCTGAGAACGAAGATATCGAATATATACCCCATAAAATCGACGACGACTCCGGCGTCGGAACCCAGTTCGAAATCGCCGATATGAACGGCGACGGAAAACCCGATATCGTAACCTCAAATAAAAAAGGCGTTTATGTATTTCGCCAACTGCCTTAGAAGGGCCGGTAAATCAGACGGTGGATGAAGTACGAACAATCGTTAGGATTTATTTGACAGCCCCCGGCAAGACGTTATAATAAGACAGTTCACTAGGGGCGGTTCGCAGAGCAGCGGGCCTGAGAGAGAACCCTCTGAACCTGATCAGGACAATCGCCAGAACCGGCGTCGAAGCCTGCGTAGGAAAGTGATTGGCTAATATCATAAAACTGACGATGTGAAAATAAATCGCTTCCTGCGGGAGCGATTTTTTATTTATATACAGGATTGAAGAAAATGGCGACACAGTTACAAATTGCACGAGGCGGGATGATTAGCGACGAGGTAGAAATTGTCGCTAAGACGGAAAATGTTGATGCTGAACTATTGCGGGATGAAATTGCCGCCGGGCGGCTTGTTATCCCGGCGAATAAGCGGCATTTGAAAACCAACTTAGCGCCCGTCGGTATCGGACGGGTGCTTACAACAAAGGTCAATGCGAACATCGGCACGAGCAGCGTTCGAAGCTCGGTTGAAGTCGAGCTCGATAAAATGCAGTCGGCGCTGGACGCCGGCGCCGATGCCGTTATGGATTTGAGTACCGGCGGCAACCTCGACGAGACCCGCGAAAAACTGCTCGCCCGGTGCCCGGTTCCCTTCGGGACGGTGCCCATCTACCAGGTCATCGAGAACAGGGGCGTCGAGGATATCGACGGCGGGATTATCCTTCAGATAATCGAGAAACAGGCAAAACAGGGTGTGGATTTCTTCACCATCCACGCCGGTGTCCTGAGAGAGCATCTGCCGCTGCTCGAGAGCCGGGTGGCGGGGATTGTAAGCCGGGGCGGAGCACTGCTGGCCAAGTGGATGCTGCATCATAAAAAGCAGAATCCTTTGTATGATATGTTCGACGATTTGTGCGGCATATTGGCCGAATACGATATTTGCTTTTCTTTCGGCGACGGTCTGCGGCCGGGTGCGATCGCCGATGCCACCGACGAGGCGCAAATCGCGGAGTTAAGAACCCTCGGCGAGCTTACCGCCAGGGCACAGGAAAAGGGCTGCCAGGTGATGGTCGAAGGTCCGGGCCACGTGCCGTTCGACCAGATTCGGTATAACATGGAGATCCAGCAGGAGATTTGTAACGGCGCTCCGTTTTATGTGCTCGGCCCTCTGGTGACCGACGTTGCGCCCGGCTACGACCATATCACGTCGGCCATAGGCGGAACAGCCGCCGCCTTTTACGGCGCATCGTTTTTATGCTACGTCACGCCGAAGGAGCATCTGGGTCTGCCCGATGCCGATGATGTTCGTGCCGGGGTTATTGCGGCGAAGATCGCCGCGCACGCCGGCGACGTCGCCCGCGGCTTGAAAGGCGCCGCCGAGCGCGACAGGAAACTGAGCAAAGCCCGCACAAATCTGGACTGGAAGATACACCTGGCCGAGTCGCTCGACCCGCAGACGGCCGAACGAATGCACAATAACGCTTGCGAAGAGATGAGTGCAAAGCAGCCGGCCTCTACCGATTACTGCTCGATGTGCGGCGAGGCCTGGTGCAGTGTGAGGATAAACAGGGAAATCCGTAAAGCCCTTAAGTCTTAATGATAAGGCGGTGGTGCCCGGTATGAGTAAACGTAAAATCCTGATCATCGAAGACGACCGGGATATTGTCGAAATGCTCGATTACAATCTCAAGGAGGAGGGGTACGAGACCATCTCGGCGTTGAATGGCGAGCAGGGTGTAGCGCTGGCCGGAAAGCAACGGCCGGACCTGATTATTCTGGATATTATGTTGCCTGTTATGGACGGTTTTGAGGTATGCCGGACTCTCAAGAATGATGACAGGATGGCGCATATACCGATTATTATTCTAAGTGCAAAATCGCAGGAAACGGACAAGGTCGTCGGTCTCGAATTGGGCGCCGATGACTATGTCACCAAGCCGTTTAGCCCGAGGGAGTTAATCGCGAGAACGCGGGCGATTTTAAGGCGGGGGCGGGAGGAACATGCCAGCGACAGAATCAAAAGAGGCCAGATCACCGTCGACAGGACTCGACATAAAGTGACGGTTGGGAAAAAAGAGATTTTTCTAACCTTAACTGAGTTCAAGCTGTTGGAATTTATGGCCCGACGGCCCGGGGCGGTCTTTTCGAGATCTAAAATATTGGATGCGGTTGCAGGGGATGAAGCTATCGTATGTGACAGGACGGTAGATGCTCACATAAAGTCGCTGCGGCACAAACTTGGACCGGCCAAAGACTATATTGAGACGATTCGGGGCGCCGGTTACAGATTTAAGGAAGTGTGAATGAAAAACAGAATCGTCTTGAAATTTTTCGGTGCGTTCGCGGCCTTAATCCTGATTGTCGTTTTTGTTTTGAACTTCTTCGTCAGCTTAAGACTGCACGAGCATTTCGAGCATAAAATTTCCGCCGAATTGAAAAGCAACGCCGTATTAGTCGGTGACATTCTCCGGACCGATCTGATCGAAGGCAATTCCGAAGAGATCCGGCAAAAAACCAGGAAGCTGGCAGACAAACTGGATTTGAGGATCACGGTCGTCGAGAAAGGGGGCCGAGTTCTCGGAGATTCTGAGCAGCAGCCATCCCTTATGGGAAACCACGGCGACAGAGTCGAATTTGTTGAGTCAATTCAGAGCGGTTTCGGACAGAGCACTCGTTTCAGCGACACATTGGGTATAAATATGAAGTACGTCGCCGTGAGGGTGAACGATGGCGACCGCACTCTGGGTGTCATACGTTTTTCCCTGCCGCTTTCACGGGTCCAGCCGGAGATACGTATCATCTATAGAGTGGTGCTGTTCGGAGCAATCGCGGCCCTTATCATAGCGCTGGTTGTGGCATATTTCGTTTCGAGGAGTATCACCCTGCCCATCAGACAAGTAAAAGAGACGGCTCGACAGATTGCTAAGGGGGATTTCAGCAAACGGGTACGTATAAAAAGCAAAGGCGAACTCGGAGAATTGGCCAAATCACTTAATACGATGGCCGACGAATTACAGCAGAAAATGGGAAACCTCAAACGTCTGGATCGTGTCAGGACGGACTTTGTCGCCAACGTTTCGCACGAGCTGAAGACACCCCTGACCCCCATTAAGGGCTATATTGAGACATTGCAAAACAAAGCATTCAATGACAAGGAGAAGTCAGACAAGTTTATCTCGATTATTAAAGAACATTCCGACAGACTTGGATATATGGTAGATGATTTGTTGAGCTTAAGTGAGCTCGAACTGTCAGACGATTCGGTGCATAAATCCGAATTTGACCTGAAAAAACTCATTGATGAGATTTCACTTGGGTTCGGACATGCTCTTTCTGAGAAAAAGCAAAAGTTGACCGTGAACTCGGCAGGTGGTGATTTTAGAATCGAAGCCGACCGTGACAAAATCGAGCAGGTTTTCGCAAACTTGATCGATAACGCCATAAAATACACGAAAGAATCCGGGCGTATTGAAATTTCGCTACGTGAGCAGGACCAGGCGGTTTGCACGACTTTTCAGGATAATGGAATCGGCATACCAAAAGAACATCGCGACAGAATTTTTGAGCGTTTTTACCGAGTGGACAAAGCACGCTCACGGGAACTCGGGGGAACGGGACTGGGACTGAGCATTGTCAAGCATATCGTTCTTGCTCACAATGGTAAAATTGCTATCGAAAGCGAATTAAACAAGGGAACAAGAGTTTCAGTCACGTTTCCCAAAAATTAGAAAATTTTGGCTCTTCACACAATCTTCACAATTCCTTCATACATTATTCACACACTCCCCGTATATTCTTTGCAAAACTGCAAAGAGGAACTAATGAGTAAAAAACTGGAGATTTCTTATAAAATATTGGCGGTAGCGGCTCTGCTGTATCTGTTTTTGGTAAGCATCAGCCTAATGGGTGCGGCGTTCAAGGGCTTCGGCAAAGGCTTTGCGGAAAACCTGATCAGAACGACATCGAATCCTTTTGTCGGGCTGTTTATCGGGATTCTCGCTACCAGCCTCGTGCAAAGCTCATCGACAACAACGTCGGTTGTTGTAGGGATCGTGGGAGCGGGCGGCCTGACTGTTGGCAATGCAATCCCGATAATTATGGGGGCCAATATTGGAACGACCGTAACAAACACTCTGGTATCTCTGGGGCACGTCAGTCGAAGGGACGAATTCAGACGCGCAATCAGCGCCGCGACTGTACACGATTTCTTTAATCTTATCTGCGTATCTATTTTATTTCCCATCGAACTGGCGACCGGCTACCTCGAAAAATCAGCAACATATTTGAGCGGTATATTCAGCAACGTCGGCGGCATCAAGTTTGTCAGCCCTATTAAGCTTGCGACAAAACCCGCCGTCACTCTTTTGCACAACGTCACACTCCTGCTGACCGGCTCCAAACTCGCAGCTTATATAATCATGGCGGCATTATCGTTGGTTATCTTGTTCTTCGCCCTTTACTTTATTGTCAAAGTCATGAAATCCCTGGTGGTCAACAGGGCCGAGATAGTTTTAGATAACGTCATCAGCAAGAGCCCGATTCTCGGATTGTTTACCGGACTGGCATTCACGATTATTGTCCAGAGCAGCTCGATTACCACGTCCCTGCTGATTCCCCTTGTGGCCGCTGGCATTCTGACTGTAGAGGCAGCTTTCCCTATCACAATCGGCGCCAATATCGGAACGACCACCACCGCCATCCTTGCGTCATTCGCAACTGGGAATATTTCTGCCATTATTATCGCATTTGCACATTTCCTGTTTAATCTGACTGGAACAGTGTGCATTTATCCTATAAAATTCTTCAGAACTGTCCCGATTAGTCTTGCGAAGGCCTTCGGAGACTTGGCTGCTACGAAGAGGCGATATGCCATTATGTATGTCCTGGGTATGTTCTTCTTCATACCGACATTGTTAATTATCATTTCAAAGTTGTTTTAGATAAGGATTACAAAAATGTTTAAGAATCTATTGAGTTTCTGGAAAGGCAAAGATTTCCTGGTCCAGGTTTTGGAAGATTTCAAAATAATGCTGAACGACTCTGAGGCTATGTTCGAAGCCGTTTGTGCTCAGCTTTTAATAGGTACGGAAAAAGCGGGATTGAAAGATAAAATCTACGAGATAGACAAACAGGTGAACAACCTGCAAAAAGAGATACGCAGGAGGATAGTAGAGCATCTTTCGCTTCAGCCGACGGTGGATGTTAACGCCTGTCTGATTTTGATGAGCGTGGTTAAGGATGCCGAGCGATTAGGTGATTATTCGAAGAACCTCTATGAAGTTACCGAATTACTGGCCGAGCCAATCGACTGTGCCTTATTCAGTGAGTATTTTGACGAACTTGACAAGAAAATTCTGACACTGTTTCAACAGACTCAAAAGGCATTCATCGAAGCAGATGAAGAACAGGCCAGATCCGCCTGGGAATATGAAAAGACCATAGCAAAGGGATGTGACAAGATAGTCGAACGGCTGGCGCAAAGTAATCTGACGGTGAACCAAGCCGTCTGTTTCACATTAGTAGCGAGACATTTCAAGCGCATTATGGCTCATTTAGTGAACATCGCAACATCCGTCGTTTTGCCGTTAAGTGATTTGGATTATTTTGATGAGAGAAGGAATGAAGACTGATTGAGCGATTAAAACGGCTCAATTTTATGAGACATTTACTATCCAATTGTTTATAATTTTCTCTGAAAAAAGCGATATCATCGAACCCAGCAAAGGCATAATTGCAGGTTTGGAGTAAAAATGTTTGAGTCAGGGCGTTTTGAATTACATCGCGCTGCTTCACAACGAGAATATCTCCATCGAAAGCGCACTTCAAACAGGGGCAAAAGCTCCCGTACTGTTTCAAAAGAGAGTCAAAAAAGTTTTTTATCTTTCATCAAATTTTCACATCCACTTCATATTCACTTCATATTTAAAAAGTATATTTATACTGGAAGCACGATGTGCGTGCCCATAATTTTTGTTGGTTAGAAAGGAAAAGAAATGCAACAAATTATCCCGACGATGACGCTAATATTTCTGGTCTTTGTCCAGCTACCTGTTGCAAAGTCCAATGAGCTCAATGATCTCAAAGAGCAGCTCGCCGAGCAGACGGAAAAGCTTCAAGAGACACAGGAGAGACTCGAACAACTCGAGGCAAGACAGACACATGAAGAACAATCCTTAGAACAACAAATAGAAGAGCGGAAAAAACAAGAGCCTGGAGCAGATCCTGCTGACTTTCGGGTATACTGGAAAGAAGGATTAAATCTTGCCACGCTGGATGGGGATTTCAAGTTGAAGATAGGCGGGCGATTACAGACCGATTGGCTCTGGATAAGCGAAGACAGCGATATTAAGAACGATGTCGTTGGGGGATCGGCTTTAGGCCACCAGGAAGACGGTGTTGAGGTTAGACGGGCTCGCTTGTATTTTTCCGGCCTGATTTACGACAACATCGAGTATAAGCTGCAGTTCGATTTTGCCGGTGGTGAAGCGGCTCTCAAGGACGCTTATCTCTGTCTGACCGATTTTCCGCTTGGACAACTTTGGATGGGTCATTTCAAGGAACCGTTTAGCCTGGATGAACTGACAAGCAGCAAGTACATTACCTTCCTTGAAAGGGCTCTGCCCAATATTTTTGCTCCCAGCCGAAACGCAGGTTTCATGCTCCATAACGTTGCCTCAGATGAACTAATGACTGCGGCGATCGGTGTGTTCAGAGATACGGATGACTTCGGTGAAAATGTAGATGATGGTGGATACAACATTACAGGCAGAGTTACAGCATTGCCAATCTATGAAAATAAAGGCGCAAACTTATTGCACCTGGGCGCCGCCTATAGCTACAGAAATCCTGATGATACGATCAAATACCGGCAAAGCCCCGAAGCACATTTGACGGACAGATTTGTAGATACGGGCTCTTTCGCCGGCGATCAGGTGGACTTGGTGGGACTCGAGGCCGCCTGGGTGAACGGGCCGTTATCTCTGCAGGGTGAGTACATGATGGCTTACGCCGACCGGCTCGTCGGCGGTTCGGATGTAGAGTTCGACGGCTATTATGTTCAGGCCGGCTATTTCCTGACCGGGGAGCACAGGAACTATAAGACTTCGGAAGGGGCCTTCAGCCGGATAAAACCCAATCAAAACTACAGCTCTGAAGGCGGATCAGGCGCGTGGGAAATAAAGGCAAGGTATTCCGGACTCGACCTAAGCGATAGCGACATAAACGGCGGGCAGTTAAATAACATTACCGCCGGCGTGAATTGGTACCTGAATCCCAATACCAGAATAATGTGGGACTATGTGCATGCTGACAAAGACGATGTCGGTCAGGCAGATATGCTTATGATGCGGCTACAGTTTGATTTCTAATCATTAGGTTGTTGATGCTTTTTGAGTACCCTGTTAGAATTGAAACGAAAAAGAATAATTGGAGAGAAGTAAAAATGAACGAGAAAGCGAAAAAAACAGTAAAGCAAATCTCTATTTCGGCAGTCACTTTAGCAATTGCCCTGATGTTGATTTCCGGATGTTCGAGGCGAGAGGACGCGGGGTCGGAGCAGAGACTCATAACCATCAAGGGCTCCGACACGATGGTGCACCTGGCCAGTAGCTGGGCGGAGACTTTTATGAAGCAGAATCCCGAAATCGAAGTGTCGGTCACCGGCGGAGGTTCGGGAACGGGAATAGCCGCACTTCTGAATGGGACAACCGATATTTGTGCGGCCTCACGAAAGATAAAGAACAAAGAATTACAGCTTGCCTTACAAAAGAATATCCATCCGCATGAGATCGCGGTTGCCAAAGACGGAATTGCAATTGTAGTTCATCCAGATAATCCCGTCAAGGAATTGACGCTGGAGCAGTTGAGTAAAATATTCACTGACAAGTCTCTGCGATGGAGCGATGTGGGAGGTGCCGACGAGGAAATTCTGGTGCTCTCCAGAGAATCCAGCTCCGGCACATATGTGTTCTTCCAGGAAATGGTCTTAAAAAAGCAGGATTACATGCAGGATGCGAAGCTGATGCCCGCTACTTCGGCGATAATTCAATCGGTTTCAACGGATAAATTGGCAATAGGATATGTCGGATTAGGGTATGCTCTTGCCGCTAAAGACAAGGTGAAAATCATAGCAGTCAAAGCCGACGATAATTCGCCCGCCGTGATGCCATCGGACCAAACCGTAAAGACTGGGCAATACCCAATCGCCCGTCCGCTCTTTCTCTACCTCAACGGCGAGCCGCAGGGAAGCGTTAAGACATTTATGGACTTCTGTTTGAGCGAGGCCGGACAAAAAGTGGTTACAGATACGGGATATGTAGCAGTTCGATAATGAAAACAGCATGGAAGGAAAAAGCTATCAAGTTGATGCTTTTTGCCACGGCCTCAACGAGTATCCTGATTGTCATCGGGATATTCGTATTCGTAGGCAAGGAGGCCGGGCATTTTGCTCTTAAGCCGGGATTAAAAGAGCTGTTCGGAAGCCGCTGGATGCCCGTTTCCTTTCAAAAGGAATCGTTCGGACTTCTGCCGCTAATCACGGGATCGCTTTTAGTTACGGCTCTGGCTACAATGTTAACAATTCCATTTGGAGTCGGAGCGGCGGTCTATATTTCCGAGCTTGCAAGACCCACAGAGAGAGAAATTCTCAAGCCTTTCATCGAGATTCTGGCCGGCATTCCGTCCGTAGTGATTGGCTTTTTCGGCCTGGTTGTTCTGGTACCCCTCATTAAGAGCAGTTTCAGTTTATCGACAGGCTTGACCGCTCTGGCCGGTGCGGTGCTGTTGGCGTTAATGGCTATACCAACGGTTGTATCGATCTCCGAAGACGCCATACGAAGCGTACCCGCATCCTACAAGGCGGCGTCACTGGCATTGGGTGCAAGCAAAATGCAGACGATATGGAAAGTGACGGTTCCGGCGGCGCTTCCGGGTATCGTCGCGGCGATCATGCTCGGTATCGGCAGAGTCATAGGCGAAACTATGGCTGTTATGATGGTTACCGGCAACGCTGCAATAATCACCGCCTCGCCGTTCGATTCGGTGCGAACAATGACCGCCACCATTGCTGCCGAAATGGGTGAGGTTGCGTTCGGAAGTATCCACTACCGGGCTTTGTTTTGCGTCGGTATTGTCCTGCTGCTGGCAACGTTTGGATTGAACCTGATTGCACAAAAGTTCCTTGAGAAATACAGGATGGGATAATGCGCACGGTAGCTTCGCAACATATAATTGCCTGGCTGATACGAGCGATGACGTACCTTATCGTTTTTGTCATCGCTTCGATAATTATTAAAATCCTCTGGAACGGCGCGTCCGTCATCAACTGGGAATTCCTGACGACCATGCCAAAACGCGGCGGCTCCGAAGGTGGGATATTACCGGCAATTGTAGGTACCATGTCACTGGCGCTGGGTACGGTTATAATCGCGCTTCCGCTCGGGATGGCGACGGCGATTTATTTGTCCGAGTATGCAAAGGCCGGAAGATTCACAAGAACCGTCCGGCTCGCGATTGTAACACTGGCGGGAGTTCCGTCAATAGTCTTCGGACTCTTCGGGCTGGGTCTGTTTGTAATATTCCTGCGATTCGGAGCGTCGATTATAGCCGGCTGTTTTACGCTGGCATGTATGATACTGCCGATTATTATCGTTTCCAGCGAAGAAGCCCTTCGGGCGGTTCCGAAATCTCTCAGAGAAGGAAGTCTCGCTCTCGGGGCGACAAAATGGCAAACGATATATAAAAACGTACTTCCCTACTCGATATCGGGAATGCTCACAGGCTCGATTCTGGGTATCGGTCGGGCCGCCGGAGAGACTGCTCCAATACTGCTGACCGTTGCCGCCTTCTATTTGCCGAGATTACCAAAATCCATATTCGACCAGGTTATGGCCCTGCCCTATCACCTCTATGTATTGGCAACACAGCATCCCGACATTGAAAAGGTCAGGCCGCTGCAATACGCAACGGCCCTTGTCCTGCTCGTGCTGGTTCTCGGAATCAACCTGGCGGCAATCCTGCTTAGAATCCATATCAGGAAAAAATACAGATGGTAGGAAACAGTTCGAATAATAACGGCGAATTCAAGATACGTGTCAAGGACCTGAATTTCTATTACGGCAGCGTCCAGACGCTGTTCGACATAACAATGGACATCCCGGCGCAGCAGGTCACCGCGCTGATAGGACCGTCGGGATGTGGGAAATCAACCTTTCTTCGGTCACTGAACCGGATGAACGATATAATCGAAGGTACCCGGGCCGAGGGAAAAATCTGGATCGACCAGATCGATATATATGAATCTGCACTCGACATCGTAGCCTTGCGGAAAAAAGTCGGCATGGTCTTTCAGAAATCCAACCCGTTCCCGAAATCCATATTTGACAACGTGGCATACGGCCCGCGAATTCACGGCATCAAAAGTCGTAAAGAGCTCGCCGGCATCGTGGAAAAGAGCCTTGTGCGGGCGGCGCTTTGGGACGAAGTCAAAGACCGGCTCGACAAGAACGCCATGGACCTGTCCGGCGGCCAGCAGCAAAGATTGTGTATCGCAAGGGCTTTAGCCGTCGAGCCGGAGATTCTTCTTATGGATGAGCCGGCTTCGGCTCTTGATCCGCAATCCACGGCGAAAATAGAAGACTTGATTGACGAACTTAGACGTGAATATACTATCGTCATCGTGACTCACAACATGCAGCAGGCGGCCCGTGTTTCTGATTTGACGGCATTCCTCTACGAGGGATATCTCATAGAATTTGGTCCGACCAAACAGCTCTTCACCAAACCAAAAGAGAAAAAAACCGAAGACTACATTACGGGACGATTTGGATAGACGGAGAAATACCCTATGACAGTACACATGAAAAGAGAAATCGACAGGCTGAAAGAGATGTTGATGTTCCTGTGCGAGGTTGTTGAAGAGAATCTCCGCCGGGCGGTTAAATCGATCAGGGAACGGGATGCAAATCTCGCCAGGGCTGTTATCGAAATGGATATAAAAATCGACCAAATGGAAGTTGATATGGAAGAGGAGTGCCTGAAAATCCTGGCACTGTATCAGCCTGTAGCGATTGATTTGCGGTTTATTATCACCGCCCTGAAGATCAACAACGATCTTGAGAGAATTGGCGATTTGGCGGTTAATCTTGCCGAACACAGCACATTTCTTGCGGGCCGTCGGAAGATAGACGTTCCTTTTGACTTTGACGAAATGACAAAAAAAACAGAAACGATGCTTCGGAAAAGCCTTGACGCTCTGGTGAAGATGGATTCCAAACTGGCGTATGAGGTTTGCGCCGCCGATGACGAAATCGATGCCATGGACAACAAGATGCGGTTGATTGTGCAGAAAGCAGTTCACACGCACCGGGAGCAAACCGAATGTCTAATGCACTTACGCTCGGCGTCGGGCAACCTGGAGCGTATAGCAGACCACGCTACAAACATCGCCGAAGATGTGATTTATATGATCGAGGGCCGAATTGTCCGGCACAAAGCTGAAGACTTCAAATCATAACTTCTCTTCACAGAAAACCTATGTCTTCATGGAATCCAGCTCGATAAAAGCTACCGGCAAGAAGATAAAGACCGGCAGCCACGCCCACAGCTCGGGCATTACCTTGTCGAAGACAACCTCCGTAGCGAGGATTTTACAGATAAAAGTTATAATAAAACACGCCCCCGTCAGGCCGAAGCTTATCATGACGGCCGTCTTCATCGATTTCGGATCGCGACAGACCAGTATCGGCAGGCTTATCATGAGCATGACGAGATTGATGAGCGGGTCGGTAATACGGAAATGCTTCTGGCTGGAAAGCTGGGCCATGTCTCTGATTTTCGTTTTCTGCGCCGCGAGAGCCGTTAATTTCCGCAAAGACAGCAGGCTTATATGCTCCGCTTCGCACCTTACCGGGATGTCTTTTGCAGTGATGTCACTGGCATAAGAAGGTATCGGCCGGACGCCTTTTCTGGATCCCCTTTCGGTGAGCAGGCCGTGAGCGAGCAGCTCGCCGGTCTCTGGACTTCGGCTGTATAAGTCCCATTCGCCCGTCTTGTTGTTATAAACCGCTTTTTCGGCGTCTATACGCCCGGTTACCTCCCAGATGCCGGCCCTCGATGTCTGGCGGCGAAGCAGGATAGTCGGTTCTTGCAGGGTCAGTTTCTCTACATTGAATCTCAGCGAGCAGATGAGCGAACCTTTGCCGTCACTAATGAATCTGACCTTATATGATTCCTGGCCGGGAACATCACTGTGGCTGCGCACAAGTTTGTCTGCGAGCGGGGGTATTATGAATTCCTGGTCGATCACAAGCACGCCGGTCAATATCAGTGCGAGAAAAACTATCGGGCCGATTATTCGCTTCAAGCTGACGCCCGAAGCCATCACGGCGACAAGCTCATTGTAGCGGACCATTTTACCGAACGAAAAGGCCGCCGCGACAACCGTTATCATGCCTGCAAAATCCCGGAAGTAAATCGTGCCGTTCAGGCAGTAAAATATCAAGATGTTTTTGAGAACAGCCATGGTGCTAAGATCGGCGTGCTGCGTGAATTCGTCTAAATTCACGAACAAATCGATAATTATCCTCAGTCCCACCAGCACACAAAAAGCTATGCAGTAGCCTGTCAGAAAATTCTTCGCTACGTATCTGTCCAATAGCTTCATAATTCGTTCACGCACGTTGCGGGCCGTCAATGCCGGTATCCTATTCGGATTTCACCGGCTATTCGTCGTTATCTTAGTTCTTCAGTAACCGGTGGTATATCACGGCGGCCAAAAGTACTAAAAATACCAGTCCCGCCCACATCAAAGCTACACCCGTAATGCTTTGAGAACCGGGATTCCTGATAAGGTTTTTACCGCTCATTATGCAGACTATCAGTACCGCGGCGGGAATACAGCTTGTGCCGAAAGCGCTGAGCAGATGTCCGCCCTTCTTTATTATACCCAGGCCGATACCGATCAATATCATTGGTATGCAGCCTGCTCCGAACACCAGCCGGGTATGAATTTCGGCTTTTATTCGCACTAATGAACGTTCTATTTCCCTTAGAAGTTTGCTTTGCAGAATCCTGAGATTCGTGTTCGACTCCAGCTTCGGCAGTTGCGATAGCCCGGAGGCCAGTTTTTCGACTTTTAATGAACCGCTTTCGGTTTTGAATTGGTTTGCTGTGGCATCTACGACCGGCGGAGGTATCAGGTCGTTAATAATATACCGCATCGTTAATTCCACTGACCCTTCTTCCTTCCAATTGTAGATGTCCATCGTCAATGTCGGCGCCAGCTTGTCGCCCACGATATGCAGCATTGCTTTCTCGCATCTCAAAGAGCGTATGAGTCGTTTGCTGTCGGTTTCGTATTCCATGACCACGACTTCTTCTTCGCCCGAAATCTCTATTTCTTCATTTCCCGCGATGCATCGGTCGGCAATAAATTTAACCGAGCTCGGAGTTCCGAGAATCTCGTAGAATCTTAGGTCATCATCGGCACTATCGGCTGTTGTTTCACTGCTTGTGGAGGTTCGGATTATTGAGGTCTTGATATCCTGCGCCAGTAATTCTATGATTAATTGAGCGTAAGTATCGCGCGCCAGCCTTGCGATCGGATCGAAGCTCATCAGGTCGGCCTTGATTCTTCTCATTTCATTTATCTTCTTGAATTTTATCTCATCGGATAAAAGCGAGCCGAGTTCTGCCGTCAACGAACCCCATTCCGCACCTGCCTCCGACTCGGCGCCCATTTGACTTGACTTGTATGCACGTATTTGCACCTCGTTGAATTTTTCATGCGGATTGAAAGTTACTTTTGCAATTTCAGCGGTGAAAATTTTTTTTATTTCGTTATCTTTCATTTCGGTCACAACAACGCCAGAAAGCGTATCGTTTTTCAGGTCGGCCTGGTCGGCGTAAATCAGGTAGCGGTTGTCCGGCGGCAGCTCGTAGTATCTCCTGCGCTGGATATTACGGAAAAGTATTTTTTTGGCGTCGGTCTTGAGGGATTTTTCCGCGCGGTGTACGAAAACCGGCATTACATAGAAGCTCAAAATCAGATTTGCGACCGCCACCATAATCGCAAGAGACAGGCCGGGGAAAACCAGCCTCAGCAGACTTATTCCGCTGGCCCTGCAGGCGTCGAGTTCTCTGTCACCCGCGAATCGCCCGTAAACCAGGGCGCCCGCGAACAACGCCGCCATTGGCAGCACGAACGTCAGCGTTATCGGCAGAAAATAGCCCATCAGGTAAAGCACCTGCCGGGGCCCGACGCCGTATTCCTGAACCGGTTGGAGAATACTGCCCAGGCTCAGCATCAGCGTCAGCGCCACTGCCGCCAGTATGAAAACCCGTAAAAGCTCCCGAAATATATATCTATGCAATGTAAAAAGCATATTATTCAGTTCATAGTTACCAAAAAGATTTAGTGCAGTTTTTGCAAATTATTATTCGATCCTGTTGGGCGGTTTTATGGAGCTTCCTTATTTTTCTGTAAGATTCATTATGCCAAATTTCAAATATCGACGTTTTATTGACGTCTCCCAGAATAACCTGCCCCTCATAATCGAGACAGCACAAAGCAGCCTTGCCGTTCGACAACACGGTGAATGTTTGCCACACTCTCGAACATGGTTTTCTTATCGACGATTTATCGGCATGATCCATTCCCGAGTCGGTCCAGTTGTGTACCTTGCCGAATGAAAAGCCGTCCACGCAATTCTCCAGGGATCGCATAGTTTCGTCTTTGTCCGACGTGCTGCAGCATGCAACTTTTATTTTCATAGGGCTTTTCTTGAGATTTCTGATTTTTACCAGCTCTTTGATATTATTTACGATTTTATCGAACTTGAGCGGAAAGCGTATCCTCTCGAATTCCTCTTTCGTAGAGCCGTCGAAACTCACTTTGATTTGGTCGAGCCCCGAATCCACGAGCTCATTGGCGTTTTCCGCCGTAAGGAGTGAGCCGTTCGAGAATATGACCACCCTTTTAATGCCTTTTTGCTTGGCGTATCGAACACGACCGGCTAAGTTCTTGTCGAGTAAAGGCTCGCCGAAATTATGTAAATGAACGCTGCCGCAATTATAACTCGAGCATTCGTCTATTATTTTTTCGTATAGCGCATCGCCCATGTAACTGACCGGCCGTTCCATTTTTCGGTGCGGGCAAATTATACATTTTGCGTTGCAGGCGTTTGTCGTTTCGATCCGTACGGTATGGGGAAATCGACTTATTCCAAGGTTAAATGCGCCCCCTATCAAAGAACAGGATATTCTTGAAAGCGTTCTTCTGTCCCGTTTTATTCCGTTATTCACTATTTATCCTTTTTCGGGCTCGTTTATCACTTTGCCGGGAATGTTGAACAATACATCCTATAGCAGCTTAAAACGATACCGTCAATTTGCAACCATCTATTTTAAAACCCCAATTATCGGCGGCAAACAGTAATTTTGCAACAAAATTCCACACTGTTTGCCCATTAGGCCAATGCAACGACGGCGGCAGCTTGCCGGGTAAGCCGGCTGATGTGTTGAAAAAATTCTCGACCGCTGCGCTGCCGTTACGGGATATTCAGCGGATCGATATCCTTGATTCTGTCGGCGTAAATCTGGTACGGATATTTTTTCAGAAGCTCGTTGCCGTATCTGGTTATCAAAGCCTTGCTCCGCTCGCTCATTATTCTGCTTCTGATTCGGCTATCCATGTCACTTGAATATTGCTTCACCTGGCCGGGCGTTTTCTCAAGTATCTTGACGATGCGCCAGCTAATCCCCTGCCGGTAAAAACCCTTCACGGGCCCGATGATTTGATTCGGGTCGCCCGCCCATAAATCCTTCCAGAACAATCCTTCACTGCCGGGATGTGTATTGAACGGTTTGCCCTCTTTTTGGGGAGAGTATTGCTGTCTGACCGATTCGAAATCTTTGCCGCTGTCCAGCGCCGCTCTTGCCTGTTTTGCGGTCTTAAGGTCCTGACACCAGATGAGGTCTATCTTCAGGCTTTTACTCGTCCCGAACGACTCTTTGTTTTGGCCGAAGTAGGCGATGATCTGCTCGGTCGTCGGCTCTGTCACCTCCTTGTACTTTACGGCCCTGGTTTCGCTAAGCAGCCGCCTGTCTTCATAGTCTCTGACCTGTGTTAACATCTCCTGGTCCCTGTCGAGGCCGAGTGATTCGGCCTCGGAGACCAGCAGCGGCATTCGCAGGGCACGCTCTAACAAATTGTTGACGCCCTGCGGAGTATTCAGATCTCGCGGACGACGCGGCGGGACAATTTCACAGAGCGCGTCGAACCAGTTTTTCAGTGTTATTTTTCCGGAATTATACCGGGCCAGGACAATGTCCTTCTCACTCTGTGTCAATTCCTCTCTCACCTGAGAGGTTTGGATCCATGAGGCTTTGCGGGGTTGTTTCGGATTACGTAACAGCCTGTCGTGAAGCTTAATGACTTTCGGGAAATTCTGATTTAATTTCATGACGCCGGATTTGGCGTATATCCGGCTGTAATAACGATCCAGGATTTTATTGGTTTTTGTCCTTTCGATTAGCGCTTTTGCCCGCGCCTCGTCCAGCTTCGGATCGGCCTGCATCCTCTGTTTTATTTCATTCTCGGTAACCGTGACTTTGCCTTGTATATACTTTTGTAACAATAGGTTGACCAGCCTTCTTTCCTTGAATCGTTTTACCGAGCTCCGGATATCTTCCTTGTTGAGGTAGCCCTGTGCGCGGGCCTCGATTACCATGGCTTTTTCAGCGATCATTTTCATAAGGACCGATTTGGCATCGGCCGGCTCGGCCTGCCCGCTGTTGTTCTCATAGTCGTAAGGATGAAGCTCCGTCATCAGCCTTTTCTCGAGTTCTTCACGTGTAATAGTGTAATAGGCTATTCGTCCAACAATAGTTGATTGTTCGGCGGCAGACTTAATCGGAGTCTGTACACCCGCTTTCCGCTCTGCGGAGGCTGAGTTTTCCGCCGGGCCGAAATAAAAAATCGCTGCTAATAGACATAAAAATGCCACTGTCGGTTTATTTGAGAATACCTTAACCATATTTTTTCCTTATTTTCTGACATGGACGATTTTTTCTAAATACCAATTATTCTTTTCGGCAATCCTGGCCCGAAAATAACATTTTTTACAAGTCCCATTATAACATTTTCCGCCGGCTTTTGCGAGTCCAAATTGTAAGTTTGCACGACTTCACGACAAACCGCAGCCCAGCAGTCTGAGTAAGTCGACGTATTTTCTGTTTGCGTCTGGTATTCACGGCCCGTACAATGATTGTTCGGTTGCTGAGAATTGAAACTGATTTGGGAGTGGTATATGTTCGAGAATGTTACAACTACATTTATACGCACAAAGGGCATAATTTACGGGTGTTTTTGTGCCGCTGTGCTGCTGTGTACCGGTGCAATGTGTTTCGCCGATAGAATTGTCCTCAAAGAAGGGCAGATTATAACCGGCAGGATACTCGTGGAAAAGCAAACACAGATATATGTCGATATCGGCATCACGGTTCTTACGGTTCCGAAGGATAAGATACTCGAATACGAATACACCGATGCGGCCGGGGCCGAAGATGCGAACGACGCAAATGAGTTGGCTCCGGAGACCGGCGATGTGCAGCAACTGCCCGGACGATTGTACAAAACGGCTAATCTTAAAAAGACAACAATCGAAAAATGCGTGGATACGGTCTCCGAGGCGGTTGTAAAAGTCTCCTGCCCGGGCGGTTCGGGCTCCGGTTTCTTCATCAACGAAGACGGATACCTCATAACAAACTATCACGTCATAGAAAAAGAAACCAAAATCGAAGTGACCGTTTTCCAGAAAGCGAAGAACGGCTTTGAAACGAAAAAATTCAAAAAGGTCAAAATAGAAGCCATTAATCCGTTCGTCGACCTGGCCCTGCTGAAGGTCGAGGACCTCGCCGAGACGAAGGTCTCGTCCGTTTACCTCGGTGACATGGAACGCATAAAAGCGGGCGAGGAGGTCTTCGCCATCGGCAGTCCGATGGGGCTCGAAAGAACCATAACCAACGGCGTCATCAGCGCGACAAACAGGGCCTTCGAAGGGCTTATATATATCCAGACCAACGCCGATATCAATCCGGGCAATTCCGGCGGCCCGCTGTTCAATCTCGCCGGCGAGGTCATCGGCGTGACAAATATGGGATACATATTCCTCGGCGGACTCGGTTTTGCTATACCGGTCAACTACGTCAAGCATTTCATCGACAACCGCGATGCTTTCGCATACGACAAGGACAATCCCAACTCCGGCTACAAATACCTCCAGCCCGACCGAAGACGTAATAAGGCCAAGCCCGAATTCCTCAAGAAAACCGATTGAGGTTCTGTCCAAGTCGTATATTTGTCATTCTGAGCGCAGCGAAGAATCTCGTTCTCGGGGCTCTGTTGGAGAACCTTCGCTTCAATCAGAGCTTGCCCTGAGCTTGCCGAAGGGGTGACACAAGAGAGGTTTGTTATAGCGCCTCGGCGATATTTTCGATATTCTGATGATAGGATATTTTCGTGCCGCTGTTATCGGCCTGAACCCACCTGACCGTCAAGCCGGGATCTTCGATCTCGGGCCATTGTATCCTGGACCACGTTTCATCCGTCACTCTGACGTGATATAGCGGAACGAATAATTCCGACCATACCAGCGCGTACCAGTTCAGATGAAAATGGCCCGCGTAATTCGAATCTACGTTGTCCTTATAGCCGCCAAGGAAGCTCTTTATCTTGTCCATATCGCTTTCTGAAAAAACAAACTTATCTGCAAATTCGAATCCGGTGTTAAACATCCCGATATGCGTCATAATGACAATATTCTCATTTTTCTGTTTGGGGCATCGTTCGATGTCACTTTTAAACCAGGGCCAGCTACCCCCTGCAAAATCATGAAGCTCGCCGGCCTCACTGCTAGCCTTCCTCGTAATGAAATCAGGACACACGAAATGACAGCCCTTGTAATCAAAGGAGAAATTCTGAAGATACATACCTGCTACGGCGGCAGATGCTTTGCTCCAATTATCGAGTCTTCCGGCGAGGATTTTGTAGTGGGGCTTGAAGATATCTTCAAACTCCTTCTCGCACCCATACTGAATCTCGTTATCCCCTATGACGGGAATGTATGTAATTCCGTTTTTATCGAGGCGGTCGAGAATTTTCTTCGCCGTAGCAAGATTTCGTTTTCCTCCGGTGCCGCCCCATGCAATATCCCCCAGCACAAAAGTCAGTTCGATATCTTTGCTTTCCTTATTGCTGATAATCCAGTCAACGGCAGTCTCGAACTTTGCTTTACGATCCGGATTTCCGTCGATATGCGGGTCCGCGATAACGGCAAATGAAAACGTCTCGCCATACGCCGGACCAATAACAGCTAAAACTGCACTTAAAAGCAATAGCACAAGATATTTTGAAAACCATGTTTTTCTTTTTCCCATCGGCAGCGGACCCAAGAGCTCAGGCATTTTTCTCAAACCTCATTTATGCCACCTTGATACGGTTACTCGGATAAGCAATTGCTGTTGATATTAACATACATGGCTAAGATATGCAGACAAAAAGGTTGAGTTTCGAGATTGATTTGATATTCTCAGGGTAAAGAAGAAGTGAACAAAGTGAAAATGTCGGCATAGTATTAGTAATGATTTGTTTTTTTGGAAAGTATCGCTCTGAGCATTTTTTGATTAATCGAAAGTAGGGACCCTAATGAGTAAAAAATTATCAGAACACAATCCCGAAACCTTATCGATTTGTTTGTGCGGGCAGGCCGGTCAGGGCATCCAGACGGTCGAGCACCTGCTGACGCGAATATTGAAAATCGCCGGCTTTAACGTATTCGCGACAAAAGAGTACATGTCTCGCATACGCGGAGGAATGAACTCGACCAGCATCCGTATAGGCTCAGGGCCTGTCCGTGCCGCGACCAGCACGATAGACATTCTTGTTCCCCTTAATAAAGGTGCTTTACAGCACGTTGAGCGGAATGTCTCCAATCGGAAGATTATACTGGCCGACAAAGAAATGATAGGCGAGGATATTGACCGAACAAAGCACAAATTTGTTGATGTTGCCTTTGCCGGAACAGCGGCGGAAATAGGCGATAAGATTTATTCCAACGTCGTCGCCGTCGGAACTATGGCCGGCCTTTTCGGAGTTGAACTGTCGATGGCAAGTAAATATGTCGAGAAGTTTTTCTCCACCAAATCCGAAGATATAGTACAAAAAAATCTCACTGCATTGAAGAAGGGCTTCGAATTCGGCGCCGACCTGGTCAAGTCCTCCAAAATCAATTTTGAAATTGCCGCAGACGCCGGCGTCGAAGACCAGGTCCTTCTGAACGGCGCCGAAGCGGTGGCTCTTGGAGCTATCGCAGGGGGCTGCAATTTCATCGCTTCCTATCCGATGTCACCATCGACGGGAGTGCTGGCGTTCCTTGCTAAGCACGCCAAAACTTTCGATATCATCGCAGAGCAGGCCGAAGACGAAATCGCTGCGATTAATATGGGGCTTGGAGCGTGGTACGCCGGTGCGCGGGCAATGGTGACAACATCCGGCGGCGGATTTGCCCTGATGATCGAGGGCGTAAGTCTGGCTGGCATGCTGGAAAGTCCGATGGTTGTCCACCTGGCCCAGAGGCCGGGCCCTGCCACCGGGCTGCCGACGCGGACCGAACAAGGCGACCTGGAGCTTGCTCTTTACGCCGGGCACGGCGAGTTCCCGCGAATCATTTTTGCGCCCGGAAAAATCGAAGATGCCTTCAGCCTGACGCAGAGAGCATTCAATCTGGCAGACAAATATCAGGTGCCGGTTTTTATTCTCACCGACCAGTATTTTATGGATTCCTACTACAACACGGCCGCTCCTGATTTGTCGAAGTTGAAAATTGAAAAGCAAATCACCAAAACAAAAAAAGACTACCACAGATACGAGCTAACTACAAACGGCGTCTCACCGAGGGGCATACCCGGCTTGGGAAATGGACTGGTCGCCGTTGACAGCGACGAGCACGACACCGCCGGGCATATTACCGAGGACCTCGACCTTCGAATCAAGATGGTTGATAAAAGGCTAAAGAAAGGCGAGCTGCTGAAGAAAGATAACATCCCGCCGGAGCTGACTGGAGCGGAGAATTATAAGAATCTTATCCTGTGCTGGGGCTCGACGCACAATATCGCAGAAGAAGCCGTGCGGAAACTCGGCAGAGACGACGTGGCGCTGCTGCATTTCAAACAGGTATATCCGCTGCCGGATCAAACCGCTGGTTATCTGCAAAAGGCCGAAAAGACAATCATCGTTGAGAACAACGCCACCTCTCAATTTGCCAAACTGATAAAACTCCAAACGGGAATCGACGTCGACGAGAAGATTCTCAAATATAACGGCCTGAGTTTTTTCGTCGAAGAGCTGGCCGAAAAGTTGAAAGAAGCATTAAATTAGGAACGAAATCGTGGATGCTAAAGTTTTCGATATGAAAGATATTGACATTGCCTGGTGCCCGGGCTGCGGCAATTTTCCCATTCTAAAAACGCTGAAGCGCACTCTTGCCGAGCTGCAAATAAAACCAACGGATGTTGTGCTCGTTTCGGGCATCGGCCAGGCGGCGAAGATTCCCCACTACTTCAAGACAAACGTTTTCAACGGTCTGCACGGCCGCGCCCTGCCGGCGGCAACGGCGATTAAAGCCGCCAATCCGGCGCTGACCGTGATTGCAGAAAGCGGCGACGGCGATATGTACGGCGAGGGCGGCAACCACTTCATCCACACGATACGCCGGAACCCGAATATCACCAATATCGTCCACGACAACATGGTCTACGGCCTGACCAAAGGCCAGGCCTCGCCGACCAGCCAGAAGGGCTTTGTTACGCCCGTCCAGGTCAGCGGTGTTTTCCTCGAACCGTTCAATCCGCTGGCGGTCGCAATCGCCCTGAACGCGAGCTTCGTCGCAAGAGCCTTCGCGGGTGACATCGAGCGGACGGCGGATATCCTCAAACAGGCAATCGAGCATAAAGGCTACGCGCTGGTCGATATATTTCAGCCGTGTGTCACATTCAACAGGCTCAATTCGATTCAGTGGTTCAAGGAGCATACGTACAATCTCGAGGACCACGACCCGTCGGACAGACAGAAGGCCTTCGAGAAGGCGACCGAGACCGAAAAGCTCCCGCTTGGTGTTTTTTATAAAAGTCCCCAAAAACCACCCTTTGAAGAAAACACCGGGATATACGAAGAAAAACAAACCCCGCTGTATGAACGCTACCTCGATAAGAAAGAGCTGGGCAATCTATTAGAGACTTTTAAAATACAACTTTAAACTTATAGTAAAGATATCAACTGGAAATTAACCTTTGGGAGGAATTACAAATGAACTTGAAAAAAATCGAACAATTACTGGGCGAAGACAGCGATCATCTGCTGGGCTTTAAAACGCCCAAGGTGAAAAAGGACCAGCTCCACATCCCCGGCCCGGACTGGATTGACCGAATCTTCGCGCCGTCGGACAGGCCGAATCCGGTGCTGAGGAATATGCAGCTCCTGTTCAACACGGGAAGGCTCGCAGGCACGGGTTATCTTTCTGTCCTGCCGGTTGACCAGGGCATCGAACATTCCGCCGGGGCTTCGTTTACACCCAATCCCATCTATTTCGACGGCGAAAATATCGTCAAGCTGGCTCTCGAAGCTGGCTGTAACGCCGTAGCTTCGACCGCCGGAGTGCTCGGGAGTGTTTCGAGGAAATACGCTCACAAGATTCCTTTTATTGTTAAGCTCAACCACAATGAACTGCTCAGCTATCCCAACACGTTCGACCAGATACTTTTCGCCAATGTCAAACAGGCCTTCGATATGGGCGCCGTCGCGGTCGGGGCGACGGTTTACTTCGGTTCGCCCGAGAGCGGCCGGCAGATCAAAGAAATCAGCGAGGTCTTTCATAAGGCCCATGAGCTTGGATTAGTGACTGTTCTCTGGTGCTATCTGCGCAACTCGGCATTCAAAATCGATGGAGTGGATTATCACCTCAGTTCCGACATGACCGGACAGGCCAACCACCTCGGCGCGACCATGCAGGCCGATATCATCAAGCAGAAACTGCCCGTTTGCGACGGCGGCTACAAGGCGTTGAACAAGAAGGGAAGCTACGGCAAGTACAGCGACAAAACGTACACGAAGCTAAATTCCGAGCACCCCATCGATTTGACACGTTATCAGGTGGTGAACAACTACAGGGGCAGGATCGGATTGATCAACTCGGGAGGGGCTTCCGGCAAGGATGACCTGGCCCAGGTTGTAAAAACCGCCGTAATCAACAAAAGGGCCGGCGGAATAGGCCTGATAACCGGCAGAAAAGCGTTCCAGAAGCCGATGAAAAAAGGCATAGAATTATTCCACGCCATACAGGACGTTTATTTGTGCAAAGAAGTGACGGTGGTGTGACTTCGAAAGGACGTGACAATGAAAAGTTATAGAATTTTGATTGGTTTGGCGTGCTTTTTCGGCGGGATCGTTGCGGCTTTTGGTGCGGGCGTATCGGACGAGCTTGGAGCCGAGGCGATCAAGGCGAGGATTCGTGAGCATCGGATGGGAGAGCTTCTCGTAAAGGCCGAGCCGGGAGCCGAAGTGCACGTCGAGCAGTTACGGCACGAATTCTGGTTCGGGGCCGCCTTGTCTTCGGGTGCGTTCAGCGGTCGAATGAACGCCGAAGACCAGCGCAAGTACGAAGAGACGTTCCTGGCCAATTTTAACGCCGCCGTTACCGAAAATGCAGTCAAATGGCATAGCATGGAGCGCCGGCGGGGACAAGTGAATTATGCAACTGTCGACGCCATACTGGCCTGGACCGACCGGCACGAGATTCCTTTGCGCGGGCACAATATTTTTTGGGGGATTCCGAACCGGGTACAGACATGGCTCAAGGAGATGGATGATGCGACGCTGCGCGAGACCTTGAAAGCGCGCGCACTCGATATTGGGAGCCGTTACCGGGGCCGATTCGTCGAATACGACTTAAACAACGAGATGATTCACGCCAACTATTACGCCGACCGCCTCGGCCCGGGCATTACCAAACAGATGGCCGACTGGGTCAAACAGGCCGACCCGGGCGCCCGGCTTTATTTTAATGACTACGACATCCTGACCGGCAACCGGCTCGATGACTACATCGAACACATTCGCGGGCTGCTCGAACAGGGTGCGCCTATGGCCGGAATCGGAGTGCAGGGACATCTGCACGGCGAGACTTTCGATCCGAAGGCCCTGCAAAACGCCCTCAACGAACTGGCGAAGATCGGACTGCCGATTCGTATAACCGAGTTCAACATGCCCGGCCAGCGCTCGGTTTTCATGCGGCAGCGGAATCTGAAATTGACCCCGGCCCAGGAGCAGGCCAAAGCAAAGGCCCTGACGGACTATTATCGCATCTGCTTCGCACATCCGGCGGTCGATGGGATTCTAATGTGGGGCTTCTGGGAGGGCGCCAACTGGATTCGACAGTCCTCGCTTTATCGCCGGGACTGGACGCCCACGCCCGCGGCCGAGGCATATCGCAACCTTGTCTTCAAAGAATGGTGGACCGGCAGCAAGGTCAAAGCCGATGCGAACGGCCAATGCCGCGTCCGCGCTTTCTACGGAAAATACGCCGTGACATGCGGAGCACAAAAAAAGCAAGTCCTGCTAAGCAAAGATAAGGGACAGGCGACCGTGAGCTTCGAATAACGCCGGGGAGTATCGACTTTTCCAGATTTTTTGGTTTCAGCGGAAATAAATCCATGTCGTCTGCGACTATCCAGTAGTGACTGATATTGCAAAATATTAAGGAACCGATCGTGAACGGCAAATCAAATCTGAAAGTATCAATTGTACCGAACGGCAAGACTCTGTTGAAATCCCTCACGATTGCGTTTTACATCGTTTGTCTGTCGGTCTGCCCTTTGGCTCGAAGCGGCGACGGTCAGGTCCAACAGCCCGAAAATCAGAAAATTGACATCTCGGTGGATCCCCGGGTCGAGTTAATGGGGATTGTCTTTCGCCTGGCAGGCAATCCGGAATTCAATGATGGCACACTTCGGCCTTACGTCAACGCGATCGAGCGGCACCTCGGAGATTTCGATAACCACCCGGTGGTCAAAATGGCTGCTGAGCTTCGGCTCAAACGTTCGATGAGCTGTGACGGTCCGATGTCATTAGCTGTCCATATCGACCGTGATTATCGGTTGCGTAAGACCTCCGAGCAGTGGCCTTCTAATCTCGATTCCAGGTGGCACAAACACGAGACGGCCGAGTTCCTGCAAAAACTCCGTCAGTTTGCCGCCGAGACGAAGTTCGATGAGTTCTTCAGGGCCCAGGGCGGAATATACGAAGAAGGAATGCGTTCCTGCAGAGAAGTAATGGCTCCGCTGAATCTCTCGGATTGGCTGGTCGAGTTCTTCGGCGTAAAGGACTGCGGCCAGTTGAAGCTCGTGCTGGGATTCGTCAACGGTTTCAGCAACTACGGAGTTCGTTTCACGACCGACCAAATCGCTGAGAAATATGCCATTGTCGGCATGCGTCCGTTTGATCCGGCCAATACCGTGATATTTCGCCCGATGCAGATAGGAACCACCGTCCACGAGTTCTGTCATTCATTCGCCAATCCTGTCGTGGAAAAGCACCTGGAACAACTGCGACCGGCTGGGGAGAGGCTTTTTGCTGCCCATGAGTCGACCATGCGAATGATGGGCTATCAGAAAGCAGATTCGATATTGTATGAGACGGCCGTGCGAGCCTGCGTTATGTGTTTTGTACGTGAGAAATTAGAACCGATGTATCTTGGATATTTCCTGGAGTATGAGGTAAAAGCCGGATTTGACTGGATCGAAGATGCCGGCAATTTTCTCAATAACTACGAGGACAACCGCGATCCATACCCCACGTTTGAATCCTTCTTCCCTGAATTCGTCGACTTCCTGAATGATTACGCCGCTAAATCCTGATAAATCACAGGATAGAAGACAGCCCCGGCGGCACTACCGCATCAAGGCAGTGCCGTCAGCAGCGATTTCATCGCGGCGGTCATGGCGGCTTGATAATTGTCGGTATCGCGAACGTGAAATATGAAACGGTCTTTCGAGCTGTCGTCGCGAGTCCAGCGCGTCACGCCGTTATCGTCACATTCGACCTTGACGGCGTCGAAAGTAAAAACCGGCCGGGCGCGTTTTTCGGTAAGTGACACAATTTTCCCGTCACGAGTCACCGTATATCCCGACGCATGGAGAAAACCCGCCGTGCACCACATGTGCCGGTACATACTGCCAACCTTGGCCAGCAGCGTCTCGTCTTTCGCGCATTTGAGATAACCCAGCCAGTTGCTGTCCGTGTATTTACCGAACATATAAGCAAAGTACTTCTGAACCATATCCGACAGGTGAGGGAGTATCTCGTCCTGCCTGAACTTATAATGCGTGCCGTATTCTCTTACCTGCCGACGGCTCGATTCGAGCTGCTCGAAGCACGGCATCCAATAGACCGGGCACGGCAAATCGAAAATGGCCGCAAAACCATACCTTTCGAGCGTGACGTTATATTCGAGTTTAGACGCCGGACTCATCTCGGGAGAGCCCGTCCCGGCGTTAAGATAAATCGCGGCACATTTGGACTCGAAAAGCCCCGGGGCCTTTTTGCCCGCTATCGCAATGTCCCGGCTGGAGCCTAAAATATTGATAACGACCGGCTCAGGCGACTTTCGCAGCACATCCAGAACCATTCCGACGCCGTAATGCTCGGCTGCCGGAGCATAATCCTGGACGTCATCGCGCGATTTCATAGGCAGGCCGGACCCCGCCGCAACCGGGACGTAAGTGCCGGCAATTAAGTTCATCTGCGCCACAGCAGAAATATCGGGATTACGACCATCGGCATTCGCGGGCGGATGATCAATCAAAACCCCTTTAAGCTCGATATCGCCTCGATAAGCCAGCGAATAAACACACGCCAGGTCCCAGTGATCGTCCGGGTCCATGTGCGGCCGAAAAAGGTCCGTCACGTGCAGCACCGGCGTCTTTTTCTTAACTTTTCCCGATTCGTTGCCGTACACAAGCCCCGGCCAAAGAATCCCCCCCGCCAGCCCCGCGGCCGTCATACCCAAAACTGTGCGTCTATCAATTTTTTCCACTTTAGTTCCTCCCTTAAAGTCTCTGTAATCAAGCCGTATCGTATTGTCAAACTCCATTTCATTCAAGGATACATTGTTAAACAGAATGCACCGAGAGCATGTGCGAGTTCTTGTCGTTCTCGGCCTTGTCATCTCGACCGAAGCGGAGAGATCTATAAAAACACACATTCCCGTCTTCCAATTAATCCATTCTATTTTCCCCCCTTTTTCCTTGCTTAAAAAGGCAATGGCATCTATAATTAAAAGTAGCGGATAGAACAACTTTGAAGCGGCAATGTCGTACCTTGTGTTCTCTTGTTTTATTTTGAGATGCATGGGATGTTATACGAAAACCATATAAATGTTATTGGCTGTTGTGAGAAGAAGGAATTATAATTTAAAATATTCTCAATAGCAGAAAAAGGCGGAGCCTATGGAATGGGGAAAATTATTATCAGAGAAACGTATACGAGAGTTACTTGAGGACAAGTCTGCAAGTCAAGCACCGGATGAGCGAACTGAGCATGGACGGGATTATGATCGTGCGATATTTAGCACTCCTGTTCGACGTATGCAGGATAAAACCCAGGTGTTTCCACTTGACCCTAATGATTCAGTGAGAACTCGACTGACACATTCATTAGAGGTTTCGAATATTGCGCGTAATATTGCAAGAAGCATAGGTAACTGGCTGTTAAAAGAAGGGGAAATTAAAGAAAGTCAAAGAGATTCTATTGAAATAATAGCATCAACATGCGGCTTGATCCATGATTTAGGGAATCCGCCATTCGGTCATGCCGGCGAAAAGGCAATACAGGAATGGTTTAGAAATCAAGATAGAGATGGCGATTTTTTTGAGTTTGGTTGTGAACTTAAAAAGGCAGAGCAACTTAAAAAAGATTTTCTGGAATTTGAAGGTAATGCACAGACAATTCGATTGATTTCAAAACTACAAGTGTTGGCTGATTTCCATGGGCTTAACCTTACATGTGCGACGATGTCTGCTGCCTGTAAATATATCGCTACTTCAAATGAAATTACAAAAGACTTCCATGAAAAGTCCAAACTTGGATATTTCGCCTCGGAGCAGGAGCTTATAGAGAAGATTCAGGAAGAAACCGGAACAAAAAATAAAAGAAATCCGATATCATATATTGTAGAATCTGCTGATGATATAGCGTTTTCAGTTGTCGACATAGAAGATGGCGTTAAAAAGGGTGTTATTAGTTGGAATAACCTTAAGGGCAAGCTTAACGAAGAATTTGAAAAAGCAATAGCATTGAAAGAATATTCTCAAAGCGGCTCGGAAATACTGGGAATATGTTTTTCCAAAGCCGAAAAAATTCTTGATAGAGCAGATTCTTCTATTAAGGAAGAAAAGGGGAAACCGCATGGCAATGCCATGGCACAGGCCTTTAGAGTGCTTGTTATAATTCAAGCGGCAAAGGCTATTGAAAAGGCCTTTAAAGAGAAATATAAAGATATTATGGCCGGGGATTATCATGGCGAATTATACATAGACAGTGAGGCCGGTGCGTTGATCAAAGCCTGCAAGAAAGTAGGGCATAAGTATATATATTGTTCGAAAGAAAACTTGAAATTAGAATTAATGGGTCGTCGGGTGATTCAGGATCTGATGGATATTTTCTGGGAAGGGGCATCCGAAGGAAGCAAAGATGGAAAGCGCTTCGCACGTAAAATTTTCGATTTGACCTCAAGAAATTATCGCGTAGTATATAATAAGGTCATAGAAGATAAGAAATTCTCTGAAAAGTGCTGTAGTATGCAACTTATGACGGATTATATTTGTGGCATGACCGATACATTTGCGTGTACGCTTCATAAACGATTGACTAATGGTTAATCCAAAAATTCAAAAGATGAAACGAGATCTTCGAGCACGTCTTGGACGGTTCGTTACTACCGATTCTAAACGGCATTACCCACATTTGTATAGGGTGCTCGAAGATATCCACAACAGCAACCTTCCGGCATTCTTATGTGGTGGAGCAGTAAGAAATATGCTATTGTGCAATAGCAGTAATCCGCGAGATCTTGATATCATTTTAGGATATGTTTCAAGAGAACGACTTGAGACCTTATTCCCAGATCATATTAAAGGGCAAACCAGCCTTGGAGGTCTGAAACTTCAAGTAAAAGATTGGGCGATAGATATGTGGCCAATACGGGACACTTGGGCCTTTAAGGAGGGAAAGGTTGCGGGGACAGGATTCTCAGATTACCCCAAGACAACATTTCTAAATATCGAAGCAGTTGCGATACAATTATTTAGCAAGGAAAAACAGAAGAGAGAAATTTATTCAAAAGGCTTTTTTGAAGCAATCAAAGAAAGGACTATAGAGCTTAATTTCGAAGAAAACCCAGCACCTGCAGAATGTATTATCAGGGCTTTGCGAATAGCCGACAAATTCAAATTTGTAATTGGTCCAAAACTTGCTCGCTATATGATGTCTTATAAGAAACTGATGGAGATTGAAGAATTAGTTGAGAGATATCAACGTCGTTATATGGGTGCTGATGTCACTGTAGAAAAGCTTCACAATTGTTTTAAAGACATTGAAACACAGATGAAAACTTCCGGTAATAAACCTGTTAGGATTTTTGCCGATCAGAACCGTAATTTCTTCAGACAGTCCCATAGTTTACCTGAAAGAAATCATGATTTATTTGCGATGACTTAATGGTAAGGCGCATAAACTATTGAAACATTTGACATTCGTGGCTGTCCCTAGTTTTTCCTAAGGAAAAATAATTTCCTTAACCGCAGATTAACGCTGATTACGCAGATTAAATAGAAAATAATAAATCGGAAATAGTCAATGACAAAGGCTGTCCCTATTTTCCACAATCATTATTTATATTTTAAGGGCTGGCCCCTATGCCCCCCAAAGCCTGACCCCTTTGCCCTCCCTTTCCATAATTCTCTGGGATAATATTGATTTTATTAGGGACAATCACGTTTTCTGTGTGCTGTCCCCGGCAATTAATAGGTGGCTGTGTCCCTAGTTTTTATGAAATTTTACCACAACTGAAACCAAAAATGTACCCCCTATGGAGCGGGCGGGAACCTTTAATTATCCCGCGTCCCCATTATCTCCAATAAAAATAAGTTGTAAAAAAAGATGTGACCCTATTCCTCCCCCCTATTTATAACCCTTTTTTATCCTTCTGGGACAATTTGAACCAGACTTCACGGAATTTGTCCGGATGAAGGCTCCCATACGAGTCCGCCACAGCTATCGCTTCAGTTCGAATGTCCTCTATACTATCATAATCAGCCGGCAAATCTGCTATCGATTTTAGAAATCCTATAAGTGGGTCTTGGTACCTGGCCCATGGCATCCTCATCTCTTCCTCTGCTGCAGCTATCTTTAAGCACCGCAATGCTGTAAACTCATTACCCTTTCCCAGTTCACACACACCGTCAATGAAATCTCGTGTGTCCCGCAACTTGCCGAGTCTGCCACCGCTCAACTGGAGAGTCTGCTCCAGTAGCTCAAGCGTCTCGTTCGGTTCTAATAGTGAGTCTTTTATCCAGCCTGTGAACCCGATCGCTTCCTCAATGTTAGCGTTTGGATCATACTTGATCACATCAAGTCGCTTCTTCCAGTGTGTTCGCAAACGCTCCGATACCTCTCGATAGTCTTCTCCCGACTCTTTTTCGGGCTTGAAACCGGTGGTAAGAAATTGAGCGGCATAGCCCCGTAACTTCGGTGAAGCCTTCTGAAAGAATTTCTTGAGTAATTCATTGTCAACATCAATCCAACCATTGAACAGCGCTATCATCAAGTGTTCGACAAAGCCCTCCTCTGGGTCCTTGCCGAACTTGAACTTGTTGGGCATACCGAGCTTGGTAATGGCGTTCTAGTATATCCTTTTCTGTAGCAAGAGGTTGAATCCAGGACGGTATGGTCTGCCCCACGAAACATGAGTGCCCCATACAACATCCCACATCTCACCCTCAAATATTTTTTCTATGCTCTTACTCAACCACTCATCGTCCACCCATCCTATCCTCCCAAGATCAATCCCGAGCGTACAATTCACCTCAGGCCTTTTCACTGTGTCAACAACGTAATCTAGAATATCCCTAATATTCATCTTCAAATGTTCCGCGTAATATTCCGAGAAATCGCGTTTACAAACAATTCCCAGCATCACAACCTGTTCCAATGCTTCTCCATTTATGGAGGTGCAGCGCATTTGCATAGGATCACGCTCGTTACTTGAGGCTTCATAGTGTTCTTCGTATCGCACCAGACTTTCTAGAATGTCCCAAAGAATCGCAATAATGTCTTCATCGAATTCTATTTTTCTATCTTCTTGCGTGAAGCCATCGTGCAGTGCACTAAGTATTGGCAAGAAGCAATTGCGGTAGTCCGCCTTATCGCAGTTTTGTTTGACGATTTTGTGGGCGAAACTAATTAGCTTCGTCCAACTCGACTTCAAAAAGCTCCCACCTCGGACCGCATCTTGGATGCCGTAGAAAAGCGCGCTAAGAAAGTCAGGAATTAACACTTCAAGCTTTGTAGAGTCACATCCCAAATACTCCAGTGGCCGCTTATTAACGTCGGCTTTAAATGTAGCGCGAAGTGCAACCGCAGGCATTCCCCATTGTCCAGGTTTTTTCCCTCCTTTGTAATGCTTCGGGTCCAGAACATAATCAAGAACATCCGCCACGCTCATCTTGGACATCTCCTCCAACTCAAGCGGCGTACCCTCCATAGGACTTACACATCGTGCTTCACTGACCATTCGGTACGGAGTAAGTTCTGCAGGGCTTAAACCTGATTCAATTTGGTACTTGGAATACTTATCTGCGTATTTTTCTTTAACTAAGAACAGTTGTCTTGCTTTCATTCCGGCTACATACCTATTCATGTCTTCTTCATTGGCTTCTCTGTCACGTGTTTTTCTAAACCATTCTCGCCAATCTTCTAAATCTGTTATTTTTTGTTCTTCTACCCATGTTTCAAATACTTTCCTCGATTCCTCAACTACATTAAACTTATCTTTCAAAAGCAGCTTATATTCATTTTCATAGCATGGATCACCAAGATACTTTTTTTCTAAGATGATCTTATTTATCCTGGCGATCTCCACATCTGTTCCAACATAACGTAAAAGATGCATCTCTATCCGCAAGAATATTGCTCTTTTGGAACTCTCAAATACATCTAGCAATTTACTTAATTTAGATGGATCATTTTTAGCGAGTAAATTCCCCGCCTCACATATTCCCTTTGCAAGAACTGCCTCAATACTCCAGTGACCGATTTCAATTGAATCCAAGTCCCTTAATGCTTGTCCAGCATAGAAAATACTGCTCACGTCATATCCACCTCTTTTGTCCAGTTTCTCAAGGCACCTGTTAAGGATCTTAAACATAATCCAAATAGCTTTCCATGTATCGACTTCCCACAATTTTCTGAAATACTTCAGAACAAGTTCTGTGTAATCATGTTCAGTAAACTTAGCTTTGATGTCTCTGTAGCCTTTTTTGTCTCGTGGAACCCAAGCATCCATGAGTATCCAGCCAATCTTAAAGGCTTCCGCTGGATGCTTTCCGGCAAGTCTAACCATGAGCTTCGCTGCTTTTTCACCGCACCAAGTCCAACCCCAATCACCTTCTTCTATTCGACTTGGCAACACATTCTCAATAACTTTCACTCCCGTTGCAGATATCTCTTCGGGCATTTCCCAAAGGCACTCAATGCAATCCTCTCGAACGTATGGATTTCTACTCTGAACATCACTTATTACACAAAGTACCTTTTCCGGTATTTTGGGGGACATATTTTTCAGATACCCCCCCCCTAACCACCAATCATACGCTTCTCCTGGTTTGGGTTCAGGCGGACTCAGAAAAAAGCCCGCTTCTTTTAATGGTTCTATCCAATATGAATTTGTTAGTTTGTCAAAGAAGTATATCCGGTACTTCGCTCTTCCAAGCATTCGCAGTATCTTATCCACCAACTGCTCATCCGGTTTCTTGTTTTCACTATTAGTCTGTCGAACCAATCCTTCAAGTTCTTGCATGCCTTCATAGAAGTGGCCGACCAAACTCAATATTACTTCCTCGAATGCCTCAAAGTGTTTAAGAAGTTGATTCTCGATTATCTCTTCGCCCTCATGCGCTCTCTTCACGAACCATTCCGTTTCTTCGATCCACTTTCCAACGATTGGTGTCAAGCTCTGCTGCATCCGCTTATTCTCTGGCTCCAATTCCATTAACAATAGCTTCGCATTTTCCCGTTTTATGTTCTTAACTTCGTCGTGCTTTTTAATTATCTCGTCCAATAAAGCAAGTACATCACGTCCCACCCACTGTCCGGTTTCGCCTTGACCTGTCGGTTCGTGTACACCACCCAATCCTGCATGCTCATATGCCCTTGCCAGCTTGTTAATTTCCTTTGTGTAATCCAGCCGAGATAACGTTGACTTCCCAGCAACCGCATTAGGTAGCCGATTGCGAATCTCACGAACACAATGGCATACGAATCGTCCCCGGCCAGGAAAAGTTTCATCTTTTAGTAGACGGACAGCTCCATGATATAATTCTGCGAGTCCAGTATCCACTTGCATAAACCAATTAAATATTCTAGCCTGGCTAGTACTACAACGCTACAAGGAATTCCAGTGACATTTGCGTATGTTTTTCAATTTTATGCCTATCGTATGTAATCGTCTTATTGTGCGGCGTCGATGGCTGCGAGCAGCTTTGCGGTTTCGC
>Ga0180433_10000502_pt1 | contig 66939 bp, 107 predicted proteins | sample SS_ome_8_FD_132980 | JGI IMG/M metagenome (GOLD analysis project Ga0180433, IMG submission 132980) | Hypersaline lake sediment archaeal communities from the Salton Sea, California, USA - SS_1_D_1 metaG | ecosystem: Environmental > Aquatic > Non-marine Saline and Alkaline > Hypersaline >... | reverse complement strand
CTTCGTCAACCAGAGATTTTGCTTCTTCAATATGCTCCTTGGCCTTTTCAATTTTATAGACAAGATTTTCTTTATCCTTGTCTATGATATTACGTTTCTTTTTCATAATTAAATTCCAAGATCTTTCAATTTTGCACAAAATACGAGATCATCTGCTTGGTATACAACGCCTTCACCTTTATTCGTTACCAAGTAAATATTGGCTTCTCTTGTATCTGCAAATATTGCGGTCACTTTGATTAACTTACCGTCAACCTGTGACTTAACATATACCTGATCTTCCTCTTGTTTTAATTCGCCCATTATAACCAACTCCCTCCTGCCAGCATGAAACCTTTCTGCAATGCTTGACTATTGGCAATATCTTCGATTGTCAGTCCTAAACATTCAAGTGTGTCAGATGCATCCATAGTGTAATTGTATTCATGATTGGCTAATTCATATTCAAACATATCCTTAATATATCCTTCGCCTGTTTCATCATTTTCTATAGCCTGTTTCTTTTCTTTGGACTGACTGAGAAACATACTTTTTAATCGGTCTGCATCTTCCTTTTTGACGTACCCTCCGCCATAGATAGAGCAGACCTTATCAGTTTCTTTTGGATCAAGACCAAACTTCTCCATGCCATCATTAAATTGTTCATTACTAAAAGCAAAGAACATTGGAAAATTATCAATTTCTGCTTGATGCCGTTTTTTCAGTTCTAAGTATTCGTTTTTCACTGTGAATCTCCTTTACATGTAGTATTTTTTTACTAAAACAATAATAAACACTTTAAATTAAAAAAGCAACAAAAATGTTTTACATATTTACTACTTTGGTTAATCTTTTTATGTTGGTTTCAATTCTATCCAAAACTTCTTCAATTGTTGCAATTTCCGCTTGGCTGTATTCATCAAAATCCCATTCATTTCTGGCATATTCAATGAAATCGTTATTGTATTTTTCTTTTTCTTCCTCACAGTCAGATCCAAAATAGCTTTCAAACGTTTCATCGTCTGGATTAACAATGGCTTCGATTTTTCCATTTAACCAAACTTTCAATTCTTTGAATGCCTCAATTTTTTCCTCGTTGCACATGATTTTCTCCTATACTTTTTCAATTCTGATGTTATGAGTGGTGAAGTGATATCCATAATTTCCTGCGGTAATATATTCCTCATCATTTTCCGGGTTTGTATCGTAAAGTCCGGTCATTTTATTCTCCACACAATAATCCATTATACAATCAAGTGCATCCTGTGCGGAATCTGCATTTACACGAAATTCAATACCTTGTGCGGTAATAGAGATCAGATAATTGTGTTTATAAAAATTATCATTCCAAACATCGTTGGGATAATGAACTTTACCAGAATAAATAAATCCATGACAGTCTTTGTCACATTTACCAGGAGGTATAGAATCACATGTATTTGGATTTTTAATACATTTTGATTTATTCTTTTGGACAGTTTGTGTAGATCCATAAATCATTTCAGCACCAAATTTTCTGTCTTCAATCATTTTATTATATTTTGGAATCAATTCATCCCGCATGTCTTCAAGTTCTTCCAATGACATTTTTTCCAATTCTTCAAACCTACTTACTCTATTACCAAGTTTTAATTCAAGCATGTTAATAACGCCAATGTGTGACATTTTGATCATTTGAGTCTGGATTCCAATAGCGTTCATTTTCTGTCTCCTTTTATTAATTAATCACGTTTAAAATTGTGCGTTTTAGCTTGTTTTAAAACAAATTGATATCATTATACTGATAAGCTTTAAAACAAGCTAAAAAACAGAATCCTCGAAGTGAAAATCAGATAATTATCAAAACCCTGTATCAATAATTATCTGATTTTCATATTTGACTTTTTATGTATGAAAGGTGAACTCTTGATTTTCTGTTCTCCAGATAGCACCCATAACAAGCTTGACTTTTCCTTCTTGCCAGAATTGACAATACAGGTTGTTATGTCCCTCGGATAAGATAGAAAGCTCATCACATTTCCAACGGGCAAATCTGCAAATTATCTGACCGATAACCTGTTCGATCTTTTCATCCGGCACATCCATCATTTTCTCAGTATCAATATTGAGATTGATTTTGGAATCTACATTTATTTTTGTCATTTTGTTTATCCTATAAAAAGCAATTTAAATTCTGAGAATGATATCCAGCGTTTTGACAATCTGGACAAGCTCCCGGATTATGCAATTCTCCCATAATGATTTCAATTTCTGATAGGCAAGAATTTTCAATTTCGACCGTTTCACGATTACCGCATACTGGACATAGAACAGTTATCATGGTAGTTTCTTCCATAATGATATTTGGATTTGGAGTAAGAGTATCCTGTATCTGCATTAATAATTTCTCCTGATAATTAAATTAGATCCTGTAAAATCAACTTTTGGACATTGAAGATAATTTTTGCCGTTTCTTTGATTCTTGTTTCTCTATCAGGAATCATTCTCATGGAATAAATGATTCTATTCCCATTGATAATCTTTACCCAACCATCCCAAACTGTGTTTTCCACTTTATCTGTCATGATATTTGGGAATGGCAAACGAACTTCTACCTCGCCCATATAATCAGAACCAGAATAATAGATATCGAAGGAATCAATTCTAAATTCCTCGTTATCAGTTCTAATTACCTTTGTTTCAATTTCCTGTATAATTTTTGCCATTTTATTATTCCTTTATACAAATAATTTTACCAATTTATCTTTCAAAGAAAATAAGGTGCGTAAGGCACAATAATCATCTTGACTTCCGGGAGGGTGATACTGATTTTTATCGTAGGCATCCATGATAGCATTTTCAGTCAAGATGCAATCAGGTATGATTCCGGTAATGTGACGGTCAAGATCAATAAAGACAACATCTTTTTGCGGAAGATCGCCAACAGTAAAATGACGAGCAACCATTCTTTGTCCGCCAGGAGTATACATTCTTTGAGTATTCCAATAAAGAATGGTTTCATTTTCAATTACGGCTTTTCTGGCATGTTGTGGAAACATATTCATTTTTATTCTCCTTTAATCATTCCAGATTAACATTCTTAAATCTTTTATGGGCCAATGACTTTTATATATCCAAGCAACAACATCTCCATTATCTGCCTCATGTTTTACCAGATTAAACAGACAAGTCCCTTTGGTTTTCGGATTTTTTAATTTGATCGTTTTGTGAACCACGCCGGCAGGGATGTTAAGAGTACTTGCTTCCTGTTGGAATTGATGTTTTTTCGCATCCCAAAACAATTTATCGGTGGATATTACAAACATTTGTTTTCTTCTCCATATTTTTCGAACATTTCCTCAATTTGTTTGGAGGCGATCAGACATTCCATATCTTTCTTAATTTTCCAGGGATCCATCACATTACTGTCTTTGAATTCCATGAAAAAATCATCAAGAGTCCAGCCAGATTTAAGGCAATCAACTATCAAAAGCTGATTCATTGTTTCGCTCCGTCCCCATGAACCGCAAGCAATCGCATCCAATGCCTCAGTTTCCATTTTATCCGCAAGTTCATCCATTATTGATACAAGATTCCATTTCATGATCGGTTCTCCTTTGTTTTTTTTAATTTTTGTTTTTCATCACCATTTGAATACGGGCTTTGAACCGTCATGGGCTGGTTTAAAAACAGGGGGTATTTTTCAACCCCCTTTATTGGATTTAAGATTTATGCCGCAAGCATTCTATCAAAATAAGCAGATACTTTTCCACCAGCTTCGATTTTTGCAGATTCAACAGAATCGGAATCGGTGATCCGCTGAGTGAAGGAATTATATAAATCCCAGGCAGTCAATTCATTTTGGTCAAGTAAAGACTGGACATTTGTCGCCTGCCCTCTTAAAGAGGTAGTCAAAAGTTCCTCCTGAACACGTGGACCAACTTCCATTTGCTGGAAAATAGTATCAATATCCGGTGCTTTCAGGGATTTTTGAGTGTATTTTTTCCAACCATCAATTGCGGCAATGTTTTGCTCCATGTTTTCAAAGAAACCGCTGATCTGATTTTCCAGATTTAAACTACCTTTGTGAAGTTTGCGAACTGTTTGGTGGTCAAATCGAGAATCAGGAGCAACCATTCCATTTGAACAGACCAACCGCATGGCTCTTAACATCATCCGATATAATTTTGAAGTATCGCAAGAATTTTGCATGGTAGCCTGTAAGGAAACGAGATCCCCTTTTTTGATTTCCGTTTTTTTCTTGGAATTGAAAGTCGCCCAGGTCCGACCACCGTCAAGGGAAGTATTTACGTTAATATCCTTTAGATCAAATCCATCAGGCACATAGTCAATCGTTTTGTTGATTGCATCCAAATGCTGTACCAGCTTATATTGTTTGGATACTGTTTTCAGACCCTCAACTCTACCATCAGGGAATACGGCAATGTTGAATTTTCCAGTGGCTTCGAAAAGATCATCCGGATCCTGTCCCAGATTTTTCAGCAGGTCAGTTTCAACTCCAGCAAAATCAAACAATGGACGACCCTGAATAATTGTTGGTACTTGTTCGAGTCCAGAAATTTTAACACCCTTTTTGTCACATTTTTCCAAGATCTCATTTTTAACGTTTTCCATTTTACTTCTCCTCATTTTTGAGTTTTCGTTCGTTATATAATGTTAAGAGGTTTTGGACCCCCTTTTTCTAATTTACATCCCATCCCTGCTCAAATGAATCATCCATATAATCGTCATACGTTTGATAATGATTTGGATCAAAATCGGGATCCTTACTTACAATCTCAATATCATCCGGATCAATGCATCTTCCAACAGTGTCACTGAATTCCACCGAATGTCCCCTAATGCATTTTTTACCTTTATAATCTTCCATAGTATCTTTGATCAAATAAGAACTATTTACGGCAAGATTTCCAAACTTTTCAGTAGCACCTTCTTTTTTAAATCGTACCACACATCCTATGTAGGATCTTAAATCTGATTTTTCAGACATTTTCCAACCCCCTTTTTTCAGTTTTCAATTTGTCCATCATCTTTTTTATGCGGGCTTTGGACCGCCATCGGCAGATTTAACAGGAGGCCGTTTTCCGACCCCCTTTTTTCAGTTTTCAACTCATTTTGGATTTCTCCATGTTCTTTCATTTTGGAGACCGCTTTCCATCGGCACAGTTTCAGTACCTCTTATTTCAATATCTTTTGTACCGCCCCAGGTTACTTTTTTCTCCCTCCAAAAAGCTTTTTCAGCAGTTTTCCTTGCCCCCTTTATTGTGTTTGCTTTGAATGTGTATTCGGAAATAACCCCATTCCCGTTCGGATCTATCCATTTGATTTCGATCCAGTATCTTTTCATGCCGCAGTTTCCTCCTCAATTCCGAAATTCAGTGGAGCAGTTTCTCCAGCCTCTTGACCAGCCGCCCAGGTTTTCATATCAGACGGCATATCCCTTTTCTCAGACTTCCCTTTTTTCAGTTTTGGATACATTTCAGCAACCGCTTCCTCGATCTCCTTTTCTTTGACCACAACCAGAGCGGTACAATTTTTATCTGCATGAATTGTCTGATCCATCTGGTGTTTCAATTCCCAAGCCCTATTCCAAATAACATCCGCCGCAACATTACCCAATTGTTGTCTTTTTCCAGAATAGGTTTTCTGTGGAAAGGTCTTAAAGCATTCCTTTTCAATATGCCCGCAAACTACCTCTATAAAGTACAGACTTGTTTCCACATCTGAAAATGTTCCAATCAACTCCCATTCTCGATATTCAGGCAAAGTTCGGAAAACTACTTTACAATCAAATGTATGAGCAAAGGTGGAAACAATGCTGGACACCCATTGTGGATGTTTTGACCCATCTTTGTAAAATTTGAAAGTATCCAAGATGAAATTATCAGTTTCCAGGTCAATCTCAGTTTCTTGGATTCTGTATTTTGCCATCAAAAGAGCGGCATGTTTTTTAAACGTATCCCCTTCCGGTGTTCCTTCCTGGTCTTTTGCCTGTACCATTATTTTTTGAATTTTTTCAATAATCCGCTTTTTTTCTTCCTTCATTTTTCCGATCCCCTTTTTTCAGTTTTTGATCCAATTTCTAAATATCACCGCAAGCAATTCTTTTAATTTTAATACCAAGAATATAATATAATTCCTGTTTTTCTTCCTCAGTCATTTTTTCAGTCATTTTTTTAAGCTCTTTAATAGTCATTTTTTTGGACCCCCTTTTTTCAGTTTTCAATCCAATTTCAATCCTATTTCCAAGTAAGTTCTTTTCTTAAAAGAATTTCAAAAACACATTTTAAAAATTGTGCAAAAATTCCCTTTGTTTCAATTTGCCACATAAGAAAAGAACTTGTAAAAATCCAGTAAAATCCCCACATTAAATTTTTCATTCTTTCTCCCATTTTTCAAATTTTTACCCATCACCTTTTCAAAGACGGACTTTGGACCGTTCATAGTAGGTTTAATAATGAGGGGTATTTTTCAACCCCTCGATTAAGAATTAATTTTTCTTATGCTTCGGTTTTCTCAGGCATAAAACGATTTACAGTATAAACATATTGAACCGACCTACCAATGATGCCCTCTTTTTTGTTTTCTTTCTTAGCCACATATTTTTTCAACGCTTTGAAGTCAACAATTCCTTCTTTAATTCCCTGTGCCGCCCAATGATAAGCACCTTTACCACTGCCCTTGCCTTCAAGATGTTTAATAGCAAGAAAACAAGCACCGACCATTGTTTTCCAACCACCTTCACTTCGGGCAGAATCCTTTGCCATTTTCTCAACCAATGCTTTTCGAGAAAGTAAAGAATTTTCACTGATAGCAACCACCAGATTCTCCATATCATTGTTTGCAATTCTTTTTGTAACCACTTTTTTCTCAGGAGGATTTAATTCAATAAATTTCTCAGAACATGCGGCACAAACATCTGATTTTTTCACAGAACAAGTCTTACATTTTGATACAAATTCACCTTTCTCATTTTTCAAAGGTGCACCAAAAGTCTTGCAAGTAGTTTTAACCATTTTATCACCAACTTTTACAGATACAGATTTTTTAACATTTTTACGTTTGATTGATTTAGCCATTTTTAAGCTCCTTAATTTAATTTTTTTAATTTTTTTTTAGCCCCAACTAATAGAAAAACTATCTTTTTAATTTTTCTCATATACGATTTAAAAAAAATTCTCAGTATATAAAAAGAAAATAATTTCTAAACCGTATAAATTAAAAATTAAATGATTATGAAAGAAAAAAAACTTTTCAAAAACTTTTCTGATTAATATATAAAAAACTTTTTACTTTGTTTGCTTTGTCTCACAATCGGTTTTTTCATTCATCGCTTGATTTTATTTTGTAGTATAGAAAAACCAATTTCAAAAATGGTAGCTTTTAGGTACGCTATTTTTTACTTTCTCGTTTTTCAGGCAGACCTTGATTTTTTCAAAAATTCCATGCTTTTTCGTTGCGTGTAAATTCGTTTGTTGTTCTCTGTGGCGCTCTCCGATACTTTGGCTCATACCCTCAGTGTCTTTTGAATTTGCAACTTTTGCAATTTAGTTTTTTTTACTTTCAAGTCGGTTCGATTATTTTTCAAATCTCCGTCCCACAAATTTTCAAAGATCAAAAGGGCTGCCTCATTGCCCCGGTTGTTTTTTTAGTTAACTGCCATTACCATTATAATTGCAGTATTAATCATGACGCCCCAAGTAATGCCGTATCCTATTGTTTTTGTCAGTGAGTTTGTCATGTGTTTAATCCCCTTAGTTAATGTTGTTTTGTTTATGTTTCATTTAAATCGTAGGTAAAGAATAAACTTTTTAAGAAAATAAGTCAAGCATATGCAACCTATTGAATTTATTGATAAAAACACTTTTTAATCTTTGCAACATATTGAATTTATTGATAAAAAATAAATCGTTCATCTCATAAAAAAAATTTATGCTGTAAATTCAGTTACTTAGAAAATAAATTTAAAAAAAATTAAAAATTAATTTTAAAAATGTTGAATTTTGCTTTAAATTCAATTACTTAGAAGAAAATAAAAAAAATTAAATAAAAATAAGAAATAATCGTATCAAAAAATAAAATCCTATCAATATTTTTCCCACAAAATAAAAACCATTGAAATTTTAAAATTCAAAAAAATAATGAAGACGGGCAGGGGCAGGCACACATAGGCACGCATGTTGCAAAAATCATACCCCTATGAACATAAAAACGATTAAAAAAAATTAACTATAATTACTATAAATCAAAATGGTGCTTGTTTTTAGTCGATTTAAAGCGTTTTCATACGTTATGCATACACTAACATGTAAAAAGTTTGTATCTCAAAATTCGACTTTTATCTAATAAAATCAATAGGTTAGGAGCTGTGTTTCACACGTTGTTTCACATAAGAAAAATTAAAATAAATTAATAAAAAATAAGAATTAATTTTAAATCAAATTTTTAACGCTAAAATCAAAGCTTTTTGAGCACGATTTTAAAATAAAATTGGTTGTCAAGAAAAATATTACATTGAATAAAAATAAATTATCATAGAAAGAAAATAAAAATCATTGGTAAAATTTTAAAAGAATTTTGTTTGTCAATAAAAAAATAAAATAAAACCAAATAAAAAAAATAAAAATTAATTTATTTTAAATTTAAAATTAAATTTTGGTTGTCAAGAAAAAAATAAAAATTATTTTCTGCCACAAAAAAGTTCCACATTTTTTCACTGAGGCGCAATTCATTTTTGGAGGGGGGTTTTTTCAGGATGATGCCCCGTCCCTCCTTCGCCACCTCCGTTTTTTAAAATTTTTAGGTAGTAAGACTGTACAAATAGATTTTCTATCATCCGAAGACTATCATCCGAAGACTATCATCCGAAGACTATCATCCGAAGACTATCATCCGAAGACTATCATCCGAAATCTCATATGACCGATTTTTTTTAAAATTTTTAGGTAGTAAGACTGTACAAATATCTCTTTCCTCAACTCTCATTCGAAGACACTCACCCGAAGTCTTATTCCCTATTCTAAGGACCCCCATATACTATATGCTCCATTCCCCTCACCTCTAAATTTTTTTCGATTCCTATTCTCGTAGTATTTTTTTACATAAACTTATTGACAACTCGGATACAAAGCATTATACTCCTTTCTATGGATACATTACCCAAAACAACCAAAATAAACAGGACTTCAAAGAAGAAACCACAAGCTTTGCTTACCACGGGATCACTGAAATTTTCCGTTCGTATCAATACGCATTCGGGAAGCTTTGTTACCTCAATATCATTAAAGAAGAATGTTTGTTCTTTGTGGTTGCTCTTACGTGAATACAATGATTTTAAGAACCCTAAAGATATGATTCTTGATTTCATTCATAACTCTTTGGATATATGGAAAGAAGATACTGCTAAAGGCTTTTCTGACTTTATTACAGAGAGAATGATAAAAGATATATTATCAAAGAAAGATTTTATTGAATACAAGCGAATCCATGACAAGATTTAGACGCTTTATTCAATTATTGATACGAGTACTTATTGACAGCTTTAAAACACGCTTAAAAACGCTTAGGATTGAATCATAAAAATGACTGGACGTAAACTAAAAAAGAAATCTGAGATCGTTGAGAAGACCAAGAAGATCAAAACGGTCAAATTGAAGAAATTCAAAAAGCCTGTTCAACGTCTTAGAACAATTAAAAAGTACAAAAAGCAGAGATGTGATTTTATTTATGAAAATGGTAATACGTGTAAAAATTATGCTGTAGGAAAAGGGACTCTTTGCAAAAAGCATGGCGGAGATCCAATTATCAAAGAAAACATGATTCCTATGCATATGGAAAAAGAAGTAGCTTTGACTAAAAGTGCTGGTGACAATAAATTTAATCCTGCTGTTCATCCTATTGAATATATAGAACTCAGTAGAGCAGGATTATCCAATGTAGAAATTGCCGCACACATGGGAACATCAACCATTACTTTAAAGAACTGGGCAGAGAAATTTGAATCAATGCATCTTGCTACTGAGATTGGAGATGCATTGCATGAAGCTTGGTGGATAGAAAAAGGAAAGAGTGGATTAGAAAATAGAAGTTTTAATACTTCTCTATTCAAATTTTTAACATCCAATAAACTTGGATATTCTGATAAAATGGAGACAAAAAGTACCAATTTAAATGTACATGGTGTTTTAGTTGCTCCGGATGCTGTATCAGAAGACGAATGGGAAAACGAGGATATAATTGATGTTGATTCCTGAAACATTATTTGACTGTATAAAGAATTCTCATGGTTTAGAATGTCTTGCTCCACTTAACGTTATGAGTATTGGAGTAAGACGATATCAAAGAAGTAGAACTCCAGAGCAAAAGAAAGAATTCAAAAAATTAATGTCTAAGGTAATGAAAAAGGTCAGAAAAGACTATTGTGCAAACTGTTCTCCGTCACAAAAGAAAGCATTTGCCAAGAGAATGAGTAAAGGACAGAAAAGATACTGGGACAATATTACTCCTGAGCAGAGAGAAAAACATATTAAAAGTATAAGCAAAGGAGTGAAGAAAGCTTGGGCAAATGGAGATATGAATATTGGAACAAAAGAAGAAATTGTTACCAGAATTCATAAAGCAAAATTTGAAAAAGATATTCCTCGTATCAATACTTATAGAGGTGTTATCACTATGTCAGAGATAGAATCCTTATGAGAAAACCTAACGTAATATGGCAACCGTTTCCTGGTGCTCAGACCAAATTCATGAAATGTCCTGTTTGGGAATGTTTACTTCATGGAAATAGAGGTGGAGGCAAAACTGATGTTCTGTTAATGGATTATTTGCAGGGTGTTGGAAAAGGATACGGTTCAGATTACAGAGGATTGCTCTTACGTGAAGCAACAACTGAGCTTGGCGATGTCATTGCAAAGTGTAAAAAGTGGATTCCACGTGTATTTCCTACTGCCAAATACAATGGTTCTAAGAAAATTTGGACTTTTGAGGATGGGGAAACACTGTGGTTGAATTATGCACGAACAATTGAAGATTATGATCAGTATCATGGTCATGAATATCCTTGGATTGGGTGGGAAGAATTAACAAATCATGTTTTCCCTACTGTTTATTTGAAGCTAATGTCTTGTAATCGTTCATCAAACAAGAATATCACTCCTAAATACAGAAGTACATGCAATCCAAGTGGTCCAGGACATGCGTGGGTCAAGCAAAGATTCATTGATGTTATAAAACCAGGCAAAATTCACAGAGAAGAACTTGAATTCGAATTCCCTGATGAAAATGGTAACATGCAAAAACAGAAGGTTGTTGTTGCCAGAACTCATGTTCAAAGTTATATGGCAGAGAATAAAGCACTGTTGGAAGCTGATCCAATGTACATGGCAAAGATTTATTCCTTGACTCAAGACGATGAAATGTTAAGAAAAGCGTGGATTGATGGTTCTTGGGACTTACTAATTGGTGGATTTTTTACTGATGTATGGGATAAAGATATTCATGTGTTGCCTACTTTCAAAATTCCAAGTTCTTGGAAATTAGTCAGAAGCTTTGACTGGGGATCATCCAAACCTTGGGGAGTTACTTATGGATTTGAATCAAATGGAGAACAACCTGATCCAAATCATCTTGGAGGAATGGATATTCCTTATATTCCAAAGGGTTCAGTAATAATTCCTAATGAAATATACGGATGGACTGGAGTTCCTAATGAAGGTGATCGTGCCACATCATCTCAAATTGCTAAACGTGTTTTGGAGGTTGACAATGCTTTGCTTACAGAATATAATGCCAGATGTATTCCGGGTCCTGCTGATACGTCAATCTATGAAGTGCGAGATGGAACTTCGATTGGAGCCCAATTAGAAAAACATGGATGTGTATGGACAAAAGCATATAAAGGCAAAGGATCAAGAATAGCTGGATGGTCAATTATTCGTCAAATGTTGGGTGCCGCAAAAAGAAAGGAGTTAGAATCTCCACATTTATATTTTTTTGATCAAGCGGCTCATCACATACGAACATTACCACAAATGCAGAGAGATAAGAAAAAGCCAGAAGACATTGATACCGATCTTGAAGATCATTTAATGGATTCATTAAGATATATGTTAGCTCGCAGATTAACAACCATGAAACGAAGAAAAGTCAAGCATTAAAGGAGAAACTTATGGCCCTATCAATGAATGCCCAAGAGAAGAAATGGCAAAGGGAAGCTGATGCAAGAACACTTGCAGAAGCAGAATCAATCAAATCTACTCCTGGTAGATTAAAAGGAGCAAAGGCAGAAGCAAAAAGCATGGCAAAACGTGCTGAAAAAGAAGCGAATTCTTTGAAAAAAGTTGCCAAAAAATCTGCCGCTAAGAAAGCTACTCCCAAACGGAAACCTGCCGCTAAGAAAGCTACTCCCAAACGGAAACCTGCCGTTAAGAAAGCTCCAGCTAAAAGAAAACCAGCTACCAAAAAACGTAAATAGTAATATTAAAAGGTATAGGAGCCTATAATGCCAAAACAAATAGAACCTAAAAAAGGTATTGAATCTCTGGGAGTCGTTGATACAGTTCATCCGGATTATATTAAGGTCAAACCGTCCTGGGACAGAGTTCGAGATTGTATGGATGGTGAAGATGTCGTAAAAAGCAAAAGAGAAACATATTTGCCAAGACCTTCTGGCATGTCAGGAGAATATGCATCAGCTTATGATGGATATATTGAGAGAGCGCATTTCCCGCTTGTTACATCCTATGCTCTTTCTGGGGCATTGGGCATTGTAATTACAAAACTTCCTGAGTTCAATGTTCCCAAACAGCTTGAATATATTCTGAAAAATGCTACCAAGGATGGAAGATCCTTGAATCAGTTGTTTTTGGATATGATCATTGAAGTGTTTCAGACTGGTCGTTGTCCGTTACTGGTTGATGTTGTTTCTTCAAAAAATGAATTCAGATTTGTTGATTACAAAGCTGAGGAATTCATTAACTGGAAAACTCCAATCGTTAATGAAGAAAAGAATTTGACTTTGGGCGTCTTGAAAGAAAGTCAACCTGATTCAGATGATATTTTTTCACACGATACCAAAGAAGTTTATCGTGTTTTAAGACTTGATGAAGATGGTAAATATATCACTGCTGTCTATGATTCAGACGGAATGGAACTTGTCGATTCAAAAGTCACGCCTGTTTTAATGGGAAAAAGTATTGATGAAATACCTCTTTTTCTTTCAGGATCAATAAACAACTCTTTTGACATGCAACCGATCCCATTGGTTTCTGTTGCTAATTGTTCTGTTCAGATCTACAGAAAAGAAGCAGATTTGGCAAACTCTGAATACTTATCATGTAATCCAACTTTATGTATTGTTGGTGCAAGCAATGATGATAATCTTCCCAATGTTGTTGGTTCTTCTGTAATGATCGTTCTTCCAAATGAGCAAGCACGTATTTTTTACACTGAAACTGATACTGCCGCCCTCACTCATGTAAAAAATCATATAACTGATCTATATGAGGAAGCAATCAGACACGGCGTTGCTGTCTTAGATGCACGTAAAGGCGTTGAAGCGGCTGAGTCATTAAGAATACGTCAATCGACTCAGAGCGCATCAATTTACTCGGTCTTTTTGTCTGCTATGAGCGCAATCAAGCAGGGACTTGAAGCAATGTGTGTTTGGGGTGGATATAATAAGGATGAGGTTATCCTTGATGCCCCATCCTCATTGACACAGGGTATTCCTGATTCAACAATTCTTAAACAGATCATCGAAGGATATACCACAGGTGTTGTGCCTTTGGAAGCTATTCATAGATATCTTGTTTATTCTGGTCTTCTTGATCAAACTGTTGGTTATGATGATTATGTGGTAATGCTTGAAAATAGTCCAATCAATATTGAAAGTGAGGAAGATGATCTTTCTTTGGTTGATGAAGACGGAAACCTTATTGGCGGTAAAAAACCGGAAGTTGATGATGAAGGTAATGTAATAGAACCAGTTACCACTGTTAAAAAGAAAAAGACCAAAGAAAAAGTTGAACCTGATTCAAAAGTAAAGGTTTAGCTTTAGAAATAAAGCAAATTAATCGGGGACTTGAGGTCCCCAAAACTGGAATCTTGAGGATTCCGAAACTAAGGAGAAGTAAAAAATGCCAAATTTTGATTTTATTGAAGATGCAGACCTAAGAGAAAAAGCAGAAAACGCCCACAAAATCGAGGTTGATCAGCTTACAATTGATTTGACCAATGCAAACAAAACGGCTGTTGAGGAAGCTGTTTCAGGTTTGAAAGCCAAAAACACTGAACTTTTGGATGAAAAGAAAGTTCTCCAAACCACTCTGAAAAAATTTGACGGATACGAACCTGAAAAGGTCAAAACTGCTACTGAATTTTATGAAAAAAATAAAGATGCTGAATTCCTGAAAGATGGTACTGTGGAAGAATTGATTGAAAAGAAAACTTCTCAGTTGATTTCTGATCATGAAACGGTTGTTACCGAACTTACCACTAATCTGACAGAAGCAAAAACACACGGACAAATGTACCAGGAACTCTTTGAATCCAAAACTATTGATGACGGTGTTCGTGAGGAAGCGATCAAACAGGGAATGCTTCCAACTGCTGTTGAAGATGCTGTTCTCCGTGGTCGTTCTGTATTCTCGCTTGATGAGAACAAACAGATTGAGGCTCGTGACAGTGAAGGCAAGCTTGCTGTAACAGAAGACAAAAAAGTTCTCACAACCAAAAATTGGGTTGAAGGACTTAAAATTACTTCTCCTCATTACTGGCCCAATTCTAAAGGAGCAGGTGCTTTCGGTGGTGGTGGCGGAGAAGATGGCGATGATATGGTAAAACTGCAAGCGGCCGCTGATTCAGGTGATGCGGCGGCATACAGAAAATTAAGGGATAAGAAAAAGAAAAGATAAATTTAATCCTTTAAATTACTTGACATCCTGATTTTATTTTTTTAATATGTAGTAAAAATAGTATAAGGTGTTTCTGGGAAACGCCGTTTTGAAGACCTTGGGGGTCGGAAAACATTATTAAGAGTTTTAGTAAAGTTTCACCGGCCCTTTTTCACATCCGGTGAAAATATAATTAATCTTATAGGAGGAGTTTAAAATGGCAAATATTTGGGATCATCCCTCAGTAATTGCAATGGAAGCCTTAACACATCTGGAGGACGCACTTGTAATTGCTCCTCTCTGTGCCAAAGACAAAACAAGCGATTTTACCAATACCGCAAACGGCTGGAAAGTCGGTGACACGGTATCTTTTAGAACTCATGGTGAATACGAAGTTGATGAATTTTCATCTTCCATCAGTACTCAGTCCATCAGTTCATCCACCCGTCCCATGAGTATCGAAAAACATTTCGATATTTCCGTAGAAGTGACCGCAAGAGAACAGGCATTGGATCTGGATTCTTTTGTTGATCAGGTCATTCGTCCTGCAACTTACAAACTGGCTGAAAAAGTTGATGCCTATGTTGGTACCAAGATTCTTGAAGCCGCTGGCGCTTATTACAGCACCGCATTGTTTGAAACTGCCGCTGATATTGCTCTTGCTCGTAAAACCGCAATTTTGCAACAGTTGGCAATGAATCGTTTCTGTCTGGTCGATCTCGATCTTGAAGCGACTCTCCTGGGCCAGACCTGGTTTAACCAGTCTCAGACTCGTGGCGGTGACGGTGAAATGACTCTCCGTAACGCTGATATGGGTCGTGTAATGGGTATGGATTTTTATTCCAGTATTGCATTCCCGACAGAAGCAGCCGCCGCAACAGTTGGTACTCTCGTAACCACAACTGATAATAACTCCGGTACTGAAAACCTCATCGGTGATTCAGTTCTTTCAATTGATGCCGCTGGCTCTGCACTGACTCTTGTAGCAGGTGACAGACTCGCTATTGCTGGCGTTAAACGTCCTCTGAAAGTCAAAACTGCCGTTGCAGATGCTACCGCAACAACTGAGGTTGTATTGATTGATCCTATCACTGAAATTATTCCTGATGGTGCCGCCGTAACCGTACTTGCTTCTGGCAAAGACGTTCAGCATCACGGTGCAATTTTTGATGATAGATCTCTTGCAGTTGCCTTCCCAATGCTTGACATTCCGGAAGACAAAGTTGCCGCAACCGCATACAATAACGGTGTCAGCATTCGTATCGTTAAAGGTTATGACATCAGTTCCAAGAAAACCACCATGTCTCTTGATCTTCTGGCCGGATCTTTTTGTCTCGATCCCAGACGTATTACTTTGGTAGGTGATAAAACCGCCTAAGACCATTAACTTCTGAATAATGACAATTTTCAGAAAAAGGAGATTACTTGATATGAAGCTTTATAAAGACGGCAAATGTATGCAGATGGTAGACAAAGATCAATTGGATATTTGTCTTGATGCCGGATGGAGCAGAACTGATGAAGTGGCAGAGGAAGCGAAAGCGAAAGCTGAATTAGAAGCTCAGGAAGCGGAAGAACTTGCTGAACTGGAAGCTGAGGAAGCGGAAGCTCAGGCGGCTCTTGAAGCTGAGGAAGCAAAAAAAGCTGAAAAACCGAAATCTGCTAAAAAAGCGAAACTTAACAAACCCTTAAAGAAGAATAAATAAGGGAGATATAACCAATGGCCTTAAATGCAACATTAGGTGCCAGCGATGCCAACTCCTACGTTACCCAGGCTGAGGCGGATGCATACTTTGCAGATCGTATGCATTCGTCCGCTTGGACAGCGTTGACAGATGATGCAGTCAAAGAAGGTCTTTTGATTACGTCCTCTCAGATGTTGGACTGGCATGTAAAATGGAAAGGTGTGAGAGCGACTACCACCCAATTCATGCTTTGGCCCAGAAAAGAAGTCATTAGACCAGACGGAACTGAAATTGACATTGACGTTCTGCCGCCAGAGGTAAAAACTGCTGTTTTTGAGCAGGCTCTATCTAATATTGAAGCTGATAGAATGGATGACGATCCCTTAGCCGGAATCGGACAACTCCAGGCTGGTTCGCTTATGATAAAAGCTGGAGCAGAAAAACCAAATCAAACGAATGCAAAACCAGTACCTTCCCATGTGTTTCAGATCTTAAAAGATTTGTATAATTCAGGTGGTGTGGTGCGATTGTTGAGAGCGTAAAATGGCAAATCTCAGAAAGACATTTTTAAACGGCATTGAGACTATATTTAAGACGTTTGAAGAGGCTGTGCATGTCGGGACATTCAATGTAGTGACAGACAACGGCTTTGACGATCCAAGTACAGTCTCAGACGATATTAGATGCATTTTTGAGAAGTTTACAGCCAAAGATCTTGATCTTTTAAGTTTTGCCTCCTCAATTCAGCCCAAGGACATAAAGGGTTTGATGCCGTCAGTTGATTTAATTAATTGTGAAATGACCACCAAAGGACATGTTCTTTTTGGTACTGATAAATATACCGTAGAAGGGCATGAGCTTGATCCAATGGATGTAATCTATACTCTGCTTTTAAGAAAGGTTTGATATGGCAAGTTTAAAACAAATCATAGATAACCTGAAAAAAAGTTCGAGCGAAAAGATCAAAGCCACCACTACTCGTTTCATGAATAAAGAAGACAAGAAAATAGTGGCACTTTTGAAAGCTCATTCTCCTGTAGACTCTGGTGAATTTAGAGACAACTGGAAAGCGGTTAGACCTCGATTCGGATCCAAGAATACATTAGCAGGGCTTTTGATTACAAATGCTACACCACATTATGGGCAGTTTGTGGCATTTGGTGCAGAACAAAGCAAAGCTCCCTGGTATTATCCGCATAGAGATAAAAAAACAGGTAGATTCAAAAAGGGTACCGGAAAATTGAGAGCAACCGGTGGAAAAGTTTGGGCTGGTGGTTTAAGCCCTGGACATCATAAAACTGTAGGCGGTCCAATTGCTCAAGTTTTGTCCAAGTTTGTTGACAGGTTCACACAGGAATATGCAAAAGAAGTTGTAAAAGGATTTGTATGAGTTACGATAATAGGGAAGATGCTTTATTGGAATTATTTGAACGAATCAAAGCTAATTATATTGATTTGGGATTGGTTTCTTTTAAGCGAACACCAACAGTTCCAATTGACGATGAAGACATGCCATGTTTATTCATGATGGAAGGTACTGATAACATTATTGAACACTCAAGCAAAAACAATTCTGGATATCCTGTAAGACGAGCTTTAGAAGTAACGTTGGAGCTTGTCACAGCAAAAAGTTTTGACATCAAAGCCGCCGTTAAAGATTTGCGGAGAGTTGTCTTCACTGAAAGAGGTACCGATCCTGCTGTTTTCAATGCTAAGTTAGTACCAAAAGGAAGAGTTGGATTCATTCAGGAGAACAGAACTGATGGTCCTACAGGGTACGGATTGCCAAATATCTTGGGAATGAGCTTGGTTTTGGATTTGGTTTATACGGATAATTTATAAATGCGATTCGTGGATTCCACAAAATATAAAATTAACACAAATTAGGAGGACTTAAAATGGCCACTTCACCGAATACTGACAATTATACCTTAGGAAAAGGTGTCGTATTCTTCGATCAACTTGTCTCTGGTGCTTATCAGGGAGAAAGAGATCTTGGGAATGCCCCCGCCTTTACCTTCAATATTGCTCTTGAAAAACTCGAACATTACAGTTCCAGGGGTGGTTTGAAAGCAAAGGATAAAGAAATCATTTCTCAGATTACACCGGGACTTGCTTTCACACTTGATGAAGTAAACAAAGAAAATCTGGGTCTTTTGACCTTGGGTGATATTACCACAGTAACACAGACTGCCGGTTCAGTTGTTGCAGAAGTGGTTGATGCTCCTGCAATCCTCGACAACAGAATTGACCTTGCCTTCCGTGGAGTCATTTGCTGGGTTCTGCCCTATGACGATTCTGCCGCAGATAATTCACTGTTCGTTGTTGGTGAAACTGTCACAGGCGCAGGTGGAGCAACTGGTGTTGTTCTTGCTGTAACTGGTGATGCTACTTCCGGCACATTGACAATTGCACGTACCAACACAACCGCTTTTGTAGATGATGAAGCCCTTACTGGTTCTGCAACAGGCGCCGCAGAAGTGAACTCCGCAACTGGCGGATCTCTTGCAACTGGAACTCCACTTGTCCTTGTACAGGACTCGACCGACACCACTACTTATGTAGCTGGCACTGACTATTCAATTGACACCACTCTGAGTGATGATTCAATTGGTCGGATGAAGATTCTTGCAGGTGGTTCTATTACAGCGGGTGAAGAATTGCATATCACCTATCAGTACGCAGGTCTGACATATTCCAATATTTCAGCATTTGCAAATACACAGGTCGTTGGTAAACTTCGATTTGTTTCTGATAACCCCGCTGGTAATCAGCAGGAATTGGAAGTATGGTCTGTTTCTCTGACTCCTTCCGGTGATACTGCAATGATTGGCGATGACTGGTCAACTCTCGGCTTTGTTGGAGAAATCCTGAAAGATGAAACCAATCATCCTCTGTCTCCGTACATGGATATCATCATGGATCAGGTTGCCACATAATCTGATTTAATTTTAACCGATTTACCTCCAAGTCTGGTGGGTGTCACAAAAGAATAAAGCCCACCAGACTTTTAACAACGAACAAAAAAAGAAGGAAAGACCCATGAACAAACCCAGACAAACACTCTCCTTAGATCTCGATCAATTATTTCCAGGCGAAACATTTGAAATTGGCGAACAATCCATTATGATTCGTCCTTTGAGTCTCGCTCAAATTGCTGAAATTTCCAAAAAGATGAAGGGCTTTGGCTCAACTCTATTGGAAGAAGGCGTTACATGGGAAAATTATAATGAAGCTGGTTCTATGTTTAAAATAGCTTCTGTCATTCTTATCAATTTTCCTGAAATTCTGGAAGAAGCCGCCAATCTTGAAATCGAATGCATTAAGATTCTCCCACTGGAAATCATTGTTTCTCTTGTGAATAAGATCATTGAGGTAAATTTGCAGTCTAAGGAAGAACTTGCAAAAAACTTCAACAGCTTGACGAAGAAATTCATGGAAGTGATGCCAGCGGAAGACGCAGAGAAAGAGATTCCAAAAGCACCGAAAACTCCCTTGAAGAAGATCAAAAAGACATAGCCTTTGCAGTTCAACTTTTAGTTGAAAACGGGCATTCTTGGTCAAGCATTAAACAATATTCTCTTTCTGAAATAGGTGTATTTTTCAGAACGATAGTGATAGGTCAGAAGGAAAAGAAACTCGAACAGATTTCCCACATGTGGATGGGAAACAACCTTTCACAAGAAGGGTTGAAAGAAGTATTAGGTGAGAGCGGTAAGCCTATAGAAGAACCCCAACTACCCGTAGAAGAAGTAAACAAGGAATGGAGCAGACTTAAATCATTCATGTCAGGAGTAAATAATGGCTGATGTAAAAAATACCGTAGAAATTGCTCTAAAGGTCGTTGGGATTGATTTCAACAAGTTGGATAAACTTGCTACCGCCTTTAAGACTTTGCAGACCGCAGTGGACAAATCAAAAACTTCCATTGACGGTCTGCAAGCTTCTTTAAACAAAATTAAAGCCCCCACTAATTTAACCACAGTTATTGAGGGTCTTCAAAAACTCGATAAAATCAAAATTCCAAGTCTAAACAGTCTTGTAAATGGTTTTAATAAGATAAGCAAGATTGAGACTCCCCCAAATCTCAGTCCGTTTGTAACAGAGTTAAAGAAATTTGCAAAAATAAAACTTCCAAGCATTACAACATTGGTCAATGGTTTCAAAAAACTGACTGAGATGAATGTTAATAATGTGGTTAACAAAATACGTGCTTTAAATACTGCATTAGGCGAGCTTGATAAGCGGGGTAATATCTCAGCATTCAGAAAGTTTGCGGCTGATGTGAGAAGCATGAGGAATGCGTTTGGTCAAGCGGCAACCTCAACTATTAAGATAAGAAAAGCACTTGATGAAACCGGAAATGCTGCCGAACGTAATGGATTGAAGATTAGAACGTTTGGAGATAAAGTTTCCACAGTATTTCAATTCAGATTGATTTCGCAAGCTCTTGTTAGATTACAAACAGCATTAGGTGATGGAATTACAGCCATCGTTGAATACGATCAGGCTTTGAAGGATTTGCAAGCGATCACAGGAGCAACTTCTCTTGAAGTAGCTCAGATGGGTGTTAAGATTCTTGAAGTAGCATCCACGACAAAATTTTCCGCCGCAGAAGTAGCAGAGGGCATGAGAACCATAGGACAGGCTGGTTTTAATGCAACCGAAGCAGTTGAAACAATGCAGGCTGTTTCCGATCTCGCTACTGGTACTTTATCCGATATGAAAACAACAGTGGATCTTGTTACCACTGCAATGAGAGTATTTCAAATTGACGCAACTCGTTCAGGTGAGATTGCTGATGTATTTGCCAATGCTGTCAATAGATCAAAACTTACCATTGATAAACTCAGAACTGCAATGAACTATATTGGTCCTATTGCAAGAGATTCTGGTGTATCATTCACTGAATTGGCCGCATCAATGGGTACTCTTGCTAACTCTGGTTTGAGAGCATCTACCATTGGTACTGGACTTAGGAGGGTTTTTGCTGAACTGATTGATCCATCTAAGAAATTGAAAAAGGCCGCTGAGGAAGCTGGTGTTGCTTTAAATGAGTTAGATCCTCGATCTACAAGTCTCTCCGAAGTTATGCAGAATTTGGGATTGGTTGTTGAGGATGCTCAGGTAGCATTTGATATCTTTGGAAAACGTGGAGCCTCCGCCGCCCTCGCACTGTCAAACACTGAGTCCAGATTTGATGAAATGCTTCAAACAGTTGGACGTTCTGGTACTGCCGCAAGACAGGCCGCAATACAGATGGAAGGGCTTGGGGTATCATTTAAGAACTTAAAAGATAAGCTTGGTATTCTTGCAATCGCCATTGGAGATGCTGGTCTGGCTGATGCAATGAGAGCAATTATCAATATCAGCAGGGTATTGATTGACACACTGACTTATCTTACCAACACTACTTTAGGTAATTGGATCGTTAAAATTGGAATTGCAACCGCTACCACATTGACTTTGATAGGAGTATTGAAATTATTGTCAACTCAATTGGCGGCAGTTGGATTTTCAAAATTTCTGTTAGGTATAGCAATGTCAAATTCTGCTCTTGGTGTTATGGGCAGAGCGTTGTTTGCGATTCGAACAGCATTAGGTCCGCTTTCAATAATTCTGGGAATAGTCACTGCCGCTTATCTACTTTTAAGCAATACTGTCAGTGATACAGCAGAAGAAATGAATAAAAGTTCTGACTCTTTTGGTACTCTTGCCAAGAAATTTGAGGATTACGTTCTTAAAATTTCTGATTTAAAAGCTGGTTCTATTAAGTTGAAAGAGGCAAATCTTGAATTACGTCAGGATTTATTGAAAACTGCCAATAAATATGTTGAAGTTTCCGCAGAAGCAAGAGCGGCCGCAGATGCAATCAATCCTTTAACTGGTGAAATAAAAGAAGGTTCTACCGCTTTAGAAAGTTATAATAAAAAGCTGGATGAGGTTCAGTATCAAAAACTTGTGCGGGCCAGTGCCGAAGTTGATAAATCAATAACCAAGACAAACGGATCTTGGAGTCGTTTTATTAATAGAGCAGGTACAGGAATAAAAAATCTTTCAAAAATATTTGATAGAGAAGCGCACAAAGCTCTTGAGGATTCATCATTACAAGCAACTGTTTTTGCCGCACGATTCGCCGATGGAACTGTAAGTGTTAAAGAACTTGGTGAATATATAAAAGGTTTAGATTATTCCAATTTGAATGATCAGCAAAAAGATCTTATCAGTAGTTATGAACAGCTTAACGAACAATCTGACAGACTATTAAAGTACCTTGTCGATACCAATAAGATTGGTCTTGATGATACAGAAGAAAACTTTAGAAAGGTTGCTAAGGAAGCTGGAATCACAGGTAGGATTCTTGAAAATACTTTGCAGAAATTTAAGGATGTTCAAAACGCAAATACCGGTTCATTCTCCAACATCATTGAAAAATGGGCATTGGATGGACAGGGTGCTGTGGTTGATTTCATTGACGAATATAAAAAACTTGGTGGTGTTTTTAAAGAAGGTGAAGAACAGCAATTAAGAGATAACGATTCTCAGAAAGCGCAACTTGTTTATAGATTGGATTTGCTTAAACAAGAAACTGAGGCAGAAATCAAAGCTGGTGCAGATACAGAGCAAGCATGGAAAGATTATTATATCCGTGAAAGAACTCTTTTGAAAGATGCCGCTAAGGTTAGAGAAAATATTTCCAAGAACTCATCTGGACAGAATATCAAACTGATTATCCATGAACGCTCTGAACTCCAGAAAGAACTTGATAAAATTGCAATCAAATATAAGAACAATGCCAAATTACGTGTCAAGTATCAAGAAGATGCGACCAGAGAATATTTGGAAAAAGAAAAGAAACTGATCAAGGGTTATGCGATTGATCCAGAAAAGCAGAAAAAAGAATATGAAGCGAATTTAGCAAAACGTGAAACTTCTTTTTCAAAACATCTGGAACAAATAGCATTGCTTGAGGCACGTGGTGCAATTGATTCTGATCGTGCCAATGAATTAAAATTTCAGTCCACCTTGGATTTCTATAGACGGTCTTACATCGAGGCAGTCAAATACAGAGATCAAGTTTCAAAGGTTGATTCTCCTGAGGAATATGCAAAGAGACAGAAATTTGTTCTTCAATCAGAAGAAAAATTTTATGCTGAAAGACACAAATCCTTGGTTAAGTATAATAAGGAAGTGGCTGATTCAACAGAAAAATTGAAAAAGCTGGATGCAGATCTTAGAAATGAGCGTTCCAAGCACTCTGATGAGCGTGAGGAAGACGCAAGAGAAGCAAAAGTCAAACTTTTAGCAATAGAAGAAGACTATGCAGACAAAATAGAGAGCATCCATGACGACTTAAAGAGCAAATTAAAAGATATTGATGCTGAGATAGCTGAAAACAGAAAACAAGAGAATTCAGACATATTATCGCTCGAATCTGATACAGAAGAAAAGATAAGACAAGTCCGTTTGAGAGGCGCTAAAGGTAAAGTCAAAGAAAGAAGTGACGAAGCCGCCGCAGATAAGTACCTTAAAGAAGGCAGAAAACTCTTAGCTGATGCCGATAAAACTCAGGATGAGCAAGCATTGGCAAGGGGTCGAGATCTTATCAAGCAAGCTGAAAGCATTGGTTCTGGTCTTAAAAATCAAAGAAAAGCTGTTGGATTTCTTGAAGATGCTTTTAAAGAATTGGCAAAAGCTCGTAACATTGAAGCTGATATTGAGGAGAAAGCACTTCTCCAACGCAGACAAGAGGAAGAAGCCGCCGCTCAAAAGAAAATTGACGATGCTAAAAAGGAATATGATTCAAAAGTTGAAACTGCTACCACAGCAATTGATAAAATCATAGCTCAAGAAGATGAACGTCACCGCAAAGAGATGTTGAATATTGAGACTGAAACCAGAGCATTGCAGAAAAAACTTGAGATAGCTGAAAATGCCCTTAATTATTTGGATGATGGCGGAGAGATCAATGGCGGTGATGCAGATCTTATCATGCAGAAAGAGGACGAACGTCATCAAAATGAATTAGAAAATATTGAGCTTGAAAAAGATGCTATTCATGATAAGTTTGAGGGAGCAAAAGCGGAAGTAGATGAGTTTATTGATGCTCAAAATGAGATTGATTTCTCAGATTCTTTTGAAAATGTTCCAGTTGCCGCTCAGGAAGCGTATGATGAAGCGCAAGCGATAATTGAGCAAGAGATGAAAATGGATATCGACACTGCTGAGATTGAGAGGACAAAAAGTCTTCTTGAGCAGGTTGACAATACGGTCCTTGACATTATTGCAAAAGTAATTGGTAAAGATAAAGTGGACGCTCTTTATGCATCTATAAAGAGATTAAGAAATAGAACAATAACCATTACCACAAGATACGTTACTAAAGGTAGAAAATCAAGCGGTATGTTGACCGGTGGTAGATTACCTGGATATGGCGGTGGAGATAGAAATCCAATTCTTGCAGAAGATGGCGAATGGTTCATTAGAAAAGAAGCAGTGCGAAAATATGGTGATGCTTTCATGAATAGTGTGAATACTATGTCATTACCTAAATTTCAAACAGGAGGAAAAGTTGGAATGCCAGTAAGTTTGGGAAGTGATTCTACTCAGGGTGGACCTTCTGAAACTTTGATTGTCAGATTTCAGGCAGGTAATGTTGATGCTCCTGTAAAAATCACTGACAGAAACTCCAGAACAGCCGTTAAACAAATGGCAAGTGAATTACAAAGGATGAGGTTGGTTTATGCCAGATAAATTTAGAATATACTCAACGGATATTGCACCCACGCTGGATCCTGATAGCTTTACTCCAGCAACAAACATTGTGTTTGATCAGGATCCACATCATGGGACATACGAACCGGCGTCCGCTCAAAGTGATAGAGGATCTATCATTAAGACTTTTGGTGGAACAGTAGTTCAAGATTTAGGTATTGCTGTCACGGATGAAGTTATCTTTTTTGAAGATACGGACGCAATTGTCCAGGCAACAGTAACAGCATTGCAAACAGCTTATGAAGTGGTTGACGGTGAATGGTATTTTACAGACGGTTATGAATGCTGGAAAGTTAAGTTCAGTAGAAACCCAAGAGGTTTTAATTATTTCAGAAACCTTATTTTTGCTCAGAATGGATTTATGACTTTCAGCTATTCTTGCAGGTTACTTGTCTTGAGTAAGGAGTTATAATATGCCTTTAGATTGGGACATACTACTGGATTCAGTATCCATTAAAGATCAGATCACCAGTTTCAATGTAAGAGAATCAAAAGGATCTTATGTTAGAGAGATCACTCTTGTTTCTGCTGATCCTGAATTTTACAATCAATTTTCTTACACTGATTTGCCTTCTCCGAGAGTTGATGTACTTACCAAATCAGGTGTGGACTTTGTTTCTCAAGGAACGTTTTATATAGAGAAACCAATTCTTGTTGCAAATGAAGATGGCACTACAAGTCCTGGGGTTTGGGGCAGATCAAGTTCAGCAGCCGCAGGACCTCCATTTGCACAAAAGATATCACAAAGCTGGGAAACAGATACAAATTTCATTGATATAGTAAATGAGGTTGCCGCATTATCTGGAATGACAGTAACATTTGAGGTATCAAATTATGCTATAGTAGCCAATACATATGTTGCAGATAACATCTATCCGATTGATGTCATTACAGAACTTGCCGCATTTACAGGAGCCTATGTCGCTTGTACGAATGACGGCAATCTTGTTATAAAGCAGGATACTTATCATCCTTCTGTAGCAGTTCAAACCTTGGAAGATATTAATATAGCTGATTTGTCAGAGAATCAAGAGCTACCTGATTTTGGTAACAGGATAAGAATAAGTGCTTTAGGTGGAACTGGTTCTGGTTACAGTGTAAATATGGAGGCAGTGGACGATGATGATTGCTTACCTGCTGATGGGACAAGTCAAGGCACACTCCTTGCTTTTGTAAATGATTCAGAAAATAATGCCGCCCCAGATAACACGATGGTTAATTGGGAAATTGGAGATGGGGCAACATTAGCTTATCCTGTTACCGCCACACAAAATTATGTCTTGTCTGGTAAAAAGCATGAAGCGGATAATTTTTACGAAGTCACAGTGGATTATCCAATTCAGAGTGTAGTAGGAATTTGGGCTTATTCTGATTCAGGATCAAAAAACAATTTTTGGGAACCAGAATTCGGATCAATTGATGGAAATAAAATAACTGTAAGAAAACCATTTTCTTTCTGTGATCAGCTATTAAGAATTACATATGTCACCGCAGGATGTGCAGTAAACACAGTTATAGCTGGAGATACTGCAAAGGATGTTGAAGTTTCCGCAGATGTTGAAGGTGCCACAGACACAATGACCATAAAATTAGGCAATACTTGTGCGTGTGGATCTAATTTGAATATGAAAGCAAATCCTTCTGGGGATGTATGTCTTGGCAATTTAGGACATCTTCTTGTTTGGGCAACAATAGGTAAAGTACCTGCAACCGGACAAAATGTGAGAATAAGAATAACAAAAGGTTGTGGGGTTCTGTCCAGTGAGAATAAGGTGTTTAAAAATGTCGAAATCAGAAATGAGGCATCATTTGCTGAAAATATTATTTCTGGAACCTCTCAGGTAAAAACTGAAATAGATATTTCAGGTGCTCAACTTCCTTCCGTTTATGCTGAGGAGGATACGGGAAGATCCAATAATCTCTATTCATCTTATTCAGGAAAAGTAATTGACTTGAATCAAGTGATTGAAACAGGCACAAAGGTACTTGTTTCTTATCATGCAGAAGGTGCAACCTTAGTATCATGGAGAACGCTCGGTGAAGAAAAGGATTGCGATGCTGAGATCACTGCAAGTATGTCAGACGGTACAGAGTCAGGGTTATTCAGTAAAGTCACTCTAAGAGCAAAGGATTGCTCTATAACAGACATTCCCGACAGCAATGAAGACTGGGATGAATATGATCCCGGTTATTCTGACTATGACGATGATTCTGATGGTGGATTTGAAGATGATGGAAATGGATTTGATCCTGGCCCTTCTGCGGGAACTTCTCCTGATCCCTGTCTTGACGATGTAATGAATAGGATATTAAATGCTGACAACGCAACCAGTGATGAAGAAAGGGACGGATATAGATTTGGTACTTCCAGTTCTGCAAATTGTCCTGATGATGCAGAATTTGATTGCTCCTGTGATGAGCTTTGTAATTCTGAGGTAAGAGAAAAAGGTAACACTTACGATCATTCTGAGACAATTCATGATACAATCGTGGCAGATGGATTTGAAAAAGGTACACCTGAGTACAATGAGGAATTCAACCGTGTCATGGAACAAAATGTTGCTGATTGTTCATCCAAGTGCGAATCACAGAGATTAGAACTTTGTGGTGATTGTGATTCAGTTGTTGGTCCTACTTATTTGGCTAATGGGGAATCTGCTGAATATGTTTGTAGTAACGGTGTATCTGAAATTGTTACAATGCCAGAAGACCAATGCGGTACTTACACTACTACAGTCGGATGCTGTGAGGTAGATATTAGATCATCTGACGGAACTTGGGTTTGTACTTCTGATTATTGTGGTTCAACAATTTATGCTATTTATTGTGATATGGGAACAAGACGGGAGTATTGGAATACCTCTCGTACCTTTAAATTTGGCGAATACAAATGTCCTGGTGGCGATCAGACTTACTATGTAAATTGTGGAGATCATGACAATTATTGCGGTCACCCATGTCCTCAGAATTATCCTGATGCTAATCATAATAGATGTATGGAAAATGTTAATCCGATTAAATGGTACGAATGGGAATGTTAATTAACAGAAGGAGAGAAAGTTAAATGAAAAAGGCTGACAAACAAATTTTGTCCGTAATGAATGCAAACGAGGAAGAAGACGTATTCAAAGCAATTGACCTTTATCAAAAAGGAATAAAGGACAAATTTAAAGAAACAGAAAAAGAATTGAGAGAAGAAGGTTGGCGTCCTCATGAAGAAAAACCACCACCTGAGTTAGGTGAGTTTTATTTTTTCAATGATAAATACTGGTTACAAACATATGATGCAAGAGCCGCTGATATTAAAAAAGCGTTAGGAAATAATGCAAAGATTCCTCCTGTTCCTTCTCGCAATAAGAAGAACAAAACAAGTGCCTCTGATAAAAACACTAAAGGTGCAAACTATACAGGACAAAAAATGGACTTAGAAACTTCTCCATTAGCTTGTCCAAAATGTGGTAATAAATTGTATAAGCAAAGTGTCTGTGGCGGTTGTGCAGATGGTAAAAAGGGATTTAAAATCAGATTGATTTGCGAGGACAATCCTGATCACGAAATGTTACTATAAAGGAGATGTACAATGGGTGAATTTACTCTGGCTTTAAGTGCTTTAACAGGCGGAGGTGCTGGTTCTTTAGACGCCTTAGACGGCGCAGATCTGGTTGGTGGTGGTGCTGCTGTAGTTGTTATTGATAGTGGTGTGTATTTTTATCGACTGGATGCTTCAAGTGGTCTGGCAGAAAACTCCCCTTATGTCATAGCTCCTGATACTAATGCTGGAACAAAAAGATGGATTCTGAAAAATCCGGTTGATAACTTCGAACGACCGAAATCCATTACCACAGATACCACCATTTACGTGGCGACTACTGGAAGTGATGTAACAGGTGACGGGACAGTATCAACTCCATTTGCAACAGTCCAAAAGGCTTTGGATAGTATAAAAGATTGCTGGATAGCCGGAGATGTTACAGTCACAATTCAGATTGGCGATGGTCAGTATACTATGACTGAGCCAATAACAATCACACACCCATGTGGGAATAATATTGCAATAACTGGTGAGAATACATATTCCAAGTCAATGACCTCAATCCAATCAAGCTCTGGCTCTGCTGGTGCTTGGTCTGTTATTCTCAATGTGTCTGATGTTACCAACATAGCAGTAGGTGATTTTGCTATTGTATCAGCACCAAGCGGTGGTACGCTTCCATATCATATAGTGGGATGTCATGAGGTAACAAATGTGGATTCAGGCAATTCACGAATTACGGTTCTCACTACTCACCAAGATACCACAGCACCTTCTGGGGCCGTTGCTGCCTCTGTAGAGATTATCAAAACCGTTCTTCAACTTGCTACGGGAGAGCATGGCATTTTTGTCTCTGGCAGTAATAAGCTGGGCTCTTTGGCAAATTTAGTCTTTGACGGATTAGGCAGTACTGGTTATGGAATCTATGTAACAGATTTCTCATTTTTGCGAACTCCTGTGTCAAGTTTTGTCGGAGTATTTGATTGTGGATTGAATGTATTCTCTGATAACGGGAGTAACATCAAGGCAGAGGGTTTGCTTGCGACTTCTGGTGCAAATGCAAGCCATTCAATAATGGCCGATGATCACGCAACAATCATTTGCCCAAATGCCATAGCAAGCGGAATGCAAGCGAGTTCAAAATATGGATTCTTTTCAACTTACAATTCTCATATTGAAGCAACCGGGAGCATAGCTGGCGGTGGGTTGAGCATTGGATTTTTGGCGTCAATCCAAGCCACTTTTAGATTAGCTGATGCAGTAGCAAATGATTGTACAACTGGGTTTTATTGTAGCCGTGGATCTTATATGTATGCGCTTGGAGCCACTGCCATAAATTGCAGTACTACTTTTAGCCCGGCTGTAAATACTCAGGGCAACGAATTTGGGTACATTGACATCTAAAATATGAGGTAGGTATAATGGCAGATGATATTTTTAAACACTCGGCATATGATATTTTTAGAGATACGGTGTATGATAGTTTCAAAACTGGAGCGGCTTCTTCCATAACCCCATGGTTAGGTGATTGGGCAAAACGCCGCAAAATAATAATTGACCATACAAATGTGGATTCGGACTTACTTCATTTCCCTGTAGCTGTTCCTATTTCTGCATCTGCTGGACAAGGTTCTCAGAATATTACGGATATTTTTACTGAGATTGGTGCAAACTATAAAAAAATAGCAATAACTCTTGATGATGGAACAACAGAAATATTTGCCCAAGTTGAATCGTGGGATAGTGTTGCAGAGGTAGCCCTGTTATGGGTGTCAAGAAGTGATTTTACTGTAACCTCCACTGCAACTACAGACCTGTATATTTATTTTGATTCAACCAAAGCTGATAATTCATATTATATAGGTAAGACTACTGAGGAATACGATATAACATCGTTAGTCACTGGTGATGATTTCACTGGTACAGATGGGGCTGTACCAGACCAGACTTTATGGCGTGAACCAAATGAAGATTTGTGGGCTCCTGACCTTCTTTACCCTTTTACCACGGGTGTAGAGCTTGAAGGAGGTAGGTTGAAAATGTCCCAAACGGATAACAACGCCTTCTTCACGTTTGCCAACTTAAATTCGAAATTCTGGATATCTGGAGATTTTGATATTCAGGTTGATATAGATGTTTCTGATTGGGTAAATTCTACGGGACCATCCAAAGAGGCAACTCTATATTTGTGGGCTTCTGAGGCTGATAGGATATCTTGGAGATTTGATGGCGATACTGGATTCGATGCCAACCTTAGTGTGAGTAATGTTTGGGACGGTGCAGTACAGCCAGCAAGAACAAATGATTTTGGTAAACTGCGATTAATCAGAACTGGAACATCCGTTGAGTTTCAGTATCAAGATGGAGCAGGTAGCTGGACTACTGCCGCAACAAAAACGTTCTCAGCTATTGATGTGATGGTATCCCTTTTTGCCAGATTTGAAGATGAACCTTTTGAAACATTTTTTGATAACTTCACCATAAATTCTGCTGATAAAGTTTATATAGTTCCTTCTGAGCAAATTTGGGAAAAAGATTTTAGAAGTGTTTACACATTGGCACAAGACCCAGATGGTGATGTAGCAGATTCAATAAAAGATTCAGCTTGGAGAAGATTTCATGGTACGCCTGTGGGCTCAATGACTACAGGAGATTTTGTTGCAGGCTCTATTGATGGTAAAAAAGGTATAGCTCTTGATGGTGTTGATGACTGTATCAGTATACCGTTTGGAACCAATGTAGAGCAGAGAGTAACAAAGCAATATTCTTATGCCGCACTTGCTTATCATGATGATTGGAATCAGAACTTCTCAAATAAGAAATTAATGTCATGTATTGAGACAGGTGGTTTTGGGTTTGACTTTGATTCCTCTCCAAATGATATTGATAATATTGCTTACATAAATGGGGCATACCGATCTGCTGAATTTGAACATGGGTCACTGTCACCCGGTTGGCATTTATTTTACTCAACCTATGATGGTGCAAAAACAAGCCTGATTGTTGATGGTAATCTGGAAGATACTTATGTTGTGACAGGTGACCTGTCTTACTCAAATGAAACCACCCCATTAGTACTGGGTGCTGAGGCAGGAACAACAGGGCCAACTGGTGATTATTGGGTTGGTGCCTTGGGTTGGCATGAAGTCTCTGCTAAGGCACGGTCTTTGGACTGGATTAAAGCTTTTTCTCATAATATTTTAGAAAGCATTGTAACATATGATGCTCAGGAGTCATTGTGGTTAGATGGCTGGTCAGATAGGTTAAAAATTAGTGTAGACAGTTCCAAGATAGATGCTGATTTAGCACACTTTCCAATTCAAATAGCTATAGGTGAATCATCCGGTTCTCTCGGACAAAATTTGAATTTTCTTTTGAATGAGCTTGAATATTGGGATGTGGATGATGTTTTTACAGGAACAGATGACGATCCACCAAATTCTGATTTATGGAGTTTATCAGGAACACAAAGAGATCCGTATATATTAAGTAATTCTTTACGAACATGGTTGGAGGCTACTTCTTCGGATTTACAAAAGGCAACTTCAATTTGGAGATTATCAGGTGACTTTGATATTCAGGCGGATTTCAATTTAATTTCTCAACCAATTTCGGGAGTAAGATGGACTGGATTTGTGATAGACAGTGTAGGTACAACTACTGGACAAGCTTTGATATTGAGAAGATACGATACTGGAGAGCAATATGCATATAATCAATCAGTAAGTGGTTCTTGGGGAACCCTTTCTACCACTGGAACAACAGACTCCTCCGGACAATTAAGAGTTACCAGAGTTGGTTCAACTTTAACTTCTTATTTTTGGAGTGGATCTTCTTGGACTCAAATTGATTCACGTTCTTGGGTATCTGATGATGTAAAGATGGCACTTGGATCTCAAACAAATGTCGCTCAATCGTATACCGCTGATTTTGATAATTTTGTTATAAATTCCGGGACAATTATTTGGCCATCTAATACCAATCCAAATAGGAAAAGAGTAGCTTTTACTGATGGTTATCGCTCAACTCCTATGTATACAGAAATTGAAACATTTGATCAAAGTCCAGGATTATTATCTGCTTACTTTTTTGGATCTAATCGACACGGAGATGGAGGGATTGTTAGTGCGTATGGTACTCCTACTGATAATGGAGATTATTATACTTTTGATGGCTCGACAAATGGACTATATCAATACACCAGAACTGATGAACAGAACATTGCATTTGAGGTTAAATTTAGAGCGCATAATAAGGGTGCTGGAAATCAGATTCTTTTTAAATCAGGCGGAGAGATTAACGGGATAGCAGTAGGAATTGACTCCTCTGGAAATCTTGGTATTTTTGGTCGATCTTCAAGTACCTTGACATCTATTGTAATTGCATCAACTGAATACTTAAATAATGTTTGGTATATATTGAGAGCAGATAAAACCAAAATACAATTACTGGACGCTGGAACTTTGTCAGTGTTGGCTACTACTGTTGGTACGATTACAAATGGAGATGGATCAGCGGATGTTGGAGTGGCTTTCGCTTCTGATGGGTCCTCTCCTATTTCAGGTGTCACCCCAACAGTACCGATAGAATTTTTTGACGGAGATATCGCACATGTAAAGGTATTCACTTATGACGAAAACAACTTTGCAGGAATGAGCAAAGCTGTGTTTTGGGTATCAAGATATGATCTTACTGTTTTGTCCTCAGAAGATTCGGAGTTATTCATGTATTATGATTCAACTCAGGAAGCTAATAAATATATAGGCGATGTTCAAGAAATTATTGATGTATCTTCCGAAATTTCAGGAGATACTTTTCAAGGCGTTGATGGGGATGCTCCAGACGTTGATTTGTGGAGTCAAACTTGGGGTACTCCAACCATAAGCAGCAATGCTTTGGCTGTTGCTACAACTGGCGGGTTGAATGGGATTTCTTCTATATTCAGATTACTTGGTGATTTTGACGTTCAAATTGATTTTGGTATGGATGCTATTCCATCCACAACTTCTTGGTCAATAACTTTAAGAGTCCAAGCACCAGATACAACTTTAAATAATCGGTTTACTGTATCAAGAAGATATGACGGCACTCATAGATATACTTCATATGAAACTGATGGTGGCGTTGATGGCTCATCCACTGTTTCTAATTCATCAGATACCTCTGGGAAATTAAGAATAGTCAGAACAGGTGATTCATTCACAGGATATTTTTGGAATGGCACTTCTTGGACTGCTTTGGGGACGGATACGGTGTCTGGTTTCTCTGGAGAGGTTGCTGATATAAGATTGTACTTGACATGCTGGGGTTCTAACCCAAGTGTAAGTGGATATTTTGATTCATTGGTTATTAACTCCGGGACTGTAATTGACTGTCCTTCCAATCATGTCTGGGATGATAATTTCAAGGCAATTTATCACATGTCACAAGACCCAGACGGTGATGCAATTGATTCAATTTTTGATTCTACCAGAAATCGTAATCATGGCACACCAAATGGTTCAATGACTTCTGATGACCTTATATATGGAGAAATTGGTAAAGCTATTGAGTTTGATGGCACAGACGATGATATAGAGATTGCAGATAATTCGGATCTTAGATTGACTGATATGACTCTTACCATTAGAATGAAAGTGCCTGATATTACAAGAGATACAAGGTTGTTATCTAAAGGACGATTAGATTCAGTTGATCCACGAAATTACTATTTATACCTAACTGCCAGCAAAATCAATTTTGGTACAGAAAAAACTGGTGATGGGTTTGAGGGTTTGGCAGGTGCTACTACCTTACTATCGGATACGTGGTATAACTTTGATGGCAGAGTAGATAGTCTTGCTAAGGAAATATTCGTAGACGGTGTGAGTGATGGTACGTCTGTGGTGACTTCTTTAAATCAGGCAACCAGTCCAGTTCGTATAGGATCAGTATATAACTCCACATCAGACACAATGTTGGGCTCCATTGCTTTTGTGGGAATATCTAATGTGGGTAGATCCGATGCTTGGGTGAAAGCATTCTCTTATGTTATGGACGATGCACTGATATCATTTGATTTGGGTACAGTAGATGCCTTGCAAGATTTTGCATTAGATATCCAAGCGTACAAGGACAGTGTTGAGAATGCAAAGATGGATATGTCAATGGCTCTTGATAGTTCCAATCAAAATGTTGTTTTAGATTTGTCCTCATATTTTGAATCACTGACAAATTTTAAGAGTGATTTCAATATTATTGGAAATGCATTTGACAATTTGTTGTGGGATGTTACGTTGGGTGCTGATGTTATTAATGACTTCAAAACAGACCTTCAAGTATATTTCCAGAGTCTCACTGAAACAAAACTTGATTTAAAAACTTTTCAGAGTATAATAGAGACACTTCCAATTGACTTCCGTGTAGCTGTAGAAGTTAGAGAGGATGGAAAGCTTGATATCAACGCCGCTCTTAGATCATTTGATGATCTTAAATTGGCGATGGTTTTAACCCAAAGCATCATTGATAGTGATTGTCCGTTTGATCTATCTGTAGGAGATGGAATTATTTATAAAGATAATAAAATGGATCTTGAAGTATCCGATGGTAATAAAAAAGAGAATCTGGGATTAAGCTTGACCTTGGTTGCGCCAACTCCCGTATTCAGAGCAATATATGGTATTCATTTAGAAAGTGCAATAAAGGATGTAACCTAAGAAAAGGAGAAAAGAAAATGGCACAACCTAACACGTACTGGCTCTTTAATGACACAGTTAATGATGGGGCAAACTCTGGGAACGCTACAGGCGGAGTAGGAGCATTATCCTCAAACTGGGTTGTAATTGATCTAACGAACGATGCTTTGGCATTTTGTTCAGAACAACAGAATGATGGTGACGCAGTTGGCGGAACTCGTTATCCGGTTGTAATTCCTGATACAGGAAGTAATGAAGCTGAAAAGACATTTATCAAGGATGCTTCTACAACATTTTACGCACAAGTACCTCTTGCAGGAACAACAGCAGGTGGACAGAGTGGCGGTGATACTCAGTATGTATTTGCTATCTATTTTGATGGTGAGACTGCTGGTATTCCTTATCTTGAAGCTTGGGATGATAACACTCATGCAACATCCGCACATGACTTTTTAGGTGGTGGAACTCCTGCTAATTCAAGCTTAATTGGAATTACAACCACAAGTGCTGTTCCTGGATCAGCTACATGGGCTGGGACTCCTCTTGCAGGATTGACTTCAAGATTATCTCTTGATTCTGCTCCATTATCTGCCGCAAAGAATTTGTATTTTAACCTTAAACAAGTTGTTACTCAAGGAACACATTCTCCTGGCTCTACAACTGATTTGGTATTGACCCTTAGATATTTGTATTCATAAACTTTAGAAAAAGAAGGAAAGAAAATGAAATACACGATTAAATACGCAGACGGAATCCAGTACATTTCACCTGATGTAAGAGAAAAAGACCCAGGTTGGGCTTCCGAAGCAGAAGGAAAGAAAGTAGGAATTGAAGAAATCTCCATTAAACTGCCAAATGATATGACTCTTATTCTGAAAGGATATGAAAAGTACAATTTCTTTGTTGAGGTCGCTCAATCTTTAAATAAGAAAAGCAGTGCAGAAATTCAGGCATTCTTTTTCTGTGGAGCTTCACAAGGTTTTGTCTGTATCTGGAAAATTGATTACAAGACCAAACAGATAATCAAGGACATAAAACCAGAAGGTCAAGAATATGGCGGTGGTCCCACAAGGGGATGGAGAATGGGTTTAATAGGTGAAAAAGCGGAGAGTGGATTATGCCCTACTCAATAAACGATTGGAATCTAAATCCAAACCAGCAATGGTATGTTGTAGTAAAAGATATAGGTTCTGTAATGGACGTTGCCTTATACAGTACTTTAGCGGATGCTCAGGCAGAAACTAATATATTTGCAGAAGCGGATAGTGTTCCTTTTGGTTCATCTCAATCAGTTGTGTTTGAACCAGTTCAAAGTGGATCTATTTCATTTTTCAATGATGAATTGACCTATCATTTGAAAGTATCTGGCTCTGATGGAGATCCTGAGAAGATTTTTAGCATTGCTCCATTCATTGACTTGCCTGATATCAATAACAGCATTTACAGATCAGAGTCTTTGATTCAGACAAGAGCTATCTCAGAAATAAATATTCATACGCACATAAAGGTGATTAGAGAAATAGGAGTGGCAACACATATTCCTTCTATTAAAGTTGGTGATGTTTGCAGAGTGAATTCAACACGATTAGGAATTGACGTTTTAACGAACGTTGAGGAAGTTGTAATTATGGGCAACGCTGATTCATTGACAAATCACTTAGGGACGGTAGAGTATACTGATTTAAGTTATGGATAATTCAATATTAAAACAGTTTGGTACTCCTGATGCTCGTCAAGATTATAAAATAGGATCAGTAACAGAAGTTAAGACCAATGATATCTATGTGATTGAAACTTCCAATGGTTTGAAAATGACCATTCAGGATAACAGTCTTACATTGGAAGTTGGTGATCCTGTTTTACTTGCTGTAACAGAAGGTCAAACAAATAATTCCTTTATCATAAAGAAGGGAAGCAAATCAGAACCCATTGCAAAGAACTTTATAATTGGCAATGGAATCAACTAAGGATAAACTATGAAGATTCAAAGAAGCCTGGAAAATTTACATCCTACAATGGCAGAATGTGTTCGAAGAATTCAGAAAAAGGTAATTGATGCTCACAATATCCCAGTTAGGCTGTTTGAAACTGGTAGAGAACATGACAGGCATGAAATGCTTGTTAGAAAAGGAAAAACGAAAGATATAATCTCGCACCACTTGTATGATCTTAAAAATGATCCTCCACTTTACGCAACTGCTGTTGATTATGTTTTTTTCGATACAAAATGGTCTTGGAATTTAAGAAATTCTACAACCAATGCATGGTACATACTATTTGGAAATCTTGTTCTTGATGAATGTCCAGAACTTCAATGGTCTGGCATGAATAGAAAATCCGTCAATTTTTGTCACTTTGAAATTAAACGCAAGATCCTTATTGAGTCCATGAAGGATATCCCTTGTGTAATATAAGGAGAACGTAATGGCTAACCCTTTTCATCATTTGACCACAAGAATAGATAGAGGAAGACTTCCTGTTGATAATGATCTTAACCCAAGAACTCTTGCTATAACTCCTGAGGGTTATTTGACTTTTGCCCCGGGTCCCGGAAAACAAGGAGTTGAGTCCGAAGGAAATTCTTCCACTGATGTGCTTACAGCAGGAGAGACTTTTACAGGTGAATGGGAATTAATAAAAGACTATGCTATAATCAAGGTATTTATTTCCTCTGATCAAGCAGGAGCAATAGGTGGATTGATCTTTCAGCAAAGTCCTGATATGGTCGATATTGATAATGAGGTTTATGAATATACGAACAGTACTCCTAAACTATTCACTCCAAATCCTGTTGCAAAGTATTTCAGGATACTTTATACAAATGGAACAGCGGATCAAACTCGTTTCAGTCTTGCTACTATTTATTCCTATGTTTATGCTAAACCCACCTCTCATAGGCTTGGAGATAGAGTAACGGGTAATGATGATGCAGAACTCACCAAATCAGTTGTAGCCTTTCGGGATGAGAATGATGATACTTACCATAACATAGGCACACAACATGCAATGCCTGTTGATTCTGGATCTATATTTGCTCACAATATATGGGAAGATGAATCCGTAGTCACCGATTGGGTTGATCTTGATAATATCGGAGAGCATGTTATTGTTATTCCATATACAAATCTCCACACAAGAATAAGAAATACAACATCCGATAATCCAAAAACAATCATAACGCATTTTAACAGAACCGTAAATGCACAACAGGTAGGTATTGGTTGTACTGGTGGAGGGGATTTTAGTAATGTTAAATTGACTCTAATAGGATCTGGTGGAGTTACAAGAACTTTATTGGATGATTCCACAAACAATACCAAGTATACTTCTAAAAATTATGAATTCCCTCCACAACTTTTCAATGCACTTAAAATGGAGTTTTTTACCGCTGATACAGTAACTATATCCAATATCACCATTCAAAAAGCAATTATAACAGAATCACAAATTAAAGGATCTCAGCCTGATGGAAATCTCATCCCAATAGGAGCTACCCCTTCTGGCAACTTGAAAGTTTCTGATGCGGAGAATGGTCTTGCAATCGCTAAAGGAGATGTAGTAGGAAGCACTACTATTCATAAATTTGGAAAAGCTCCAGATTTTGATATAGTGGACGGTTATGTATCAATGTGGGATGGTGCCAGTAGTCTTGGACTTAATGCTATGCTGTACACATATTCCTTGACAGCTATCATTGATTCTCTATCCAGTTCCTCAACAGGAGACACGCAATTAATTGAAGTTCAGGGTCTTGATGTCAATTACAATCTGGTAATACAAACGATTGCTTTAACAGGACAGACAAGAGTGGCTTTGACTACTTCCTTAATTCGTGTATTTCGGTTAAAGAATGTAGGTTCCACAGATCTTGCAGGGGATGTATTTTGTTTTGAGAATACTCCACTTACAGCAGGGGTCCCTATTGACGAAACAAAATGCAGAGCATCTATATCAATAGGAAATAATCAGACTTTGATGGCAATTTACACAGTACCGGCAGGATACACCGCATACATGAGAGTCTGGTTTGCTTCTCTTGCTGGAGCTAAACGTGTGAATGTCAGTAACATACGAATGTTTGCCCGTCCCTTCGGTCAAGTTTTTCAGCTTAAACACGATGCCAGTATAAATGCAAGTGGATCAAGTAACATGCCTCATTTGTATGCAGAACCAAAGAAGTTTGCAGAAAAGACCGATATTGAAATAAGATGTAATACGGATGAAAATGACGCAGGCGTTTCAGGTGGATTTGATCTGGTGCTTATAGAAAATTAAGGAGAGTAAAGATGATTGAGAAATATATCACGACAATTGCCATTTTAATACTATTGAAAAGTTTCTGGATTTTTGTAAAACCTTTTCCAAGAAAAAGAAAGAAAGGTTTTAAAAAGATGTATTCCTATATGACATCTGAATTTCCGGCAAAATACATTGTTATTTTTCAGTTGGCACTTGTATGGTTGATAGTTTTCTTTTTCTCTTACATTATGTCATACATCAATAAGCTTTTAATGTCTGCGTGAGTGAATCCTCGCATGATTTTACTCATTTTAAATTAAAAGACAACGTATGATATGTAAATCGAATAAGAGCAAGCCATACTAAGTGTTTTCTGCATTACTCCAGCCGGCGGAGAAGAACTCATTTAGTTCCAAACAATCGGAGATACTCTGGCATACGCACTTATGTCCTTCGATTGTTTGGCGGCTTTCTGCCTTAATGTGTGTTTACTTTTATAATTTTATTTGCTACATATTAGTTAATATACACGAAGGGATTTGAACTTGTTCATACTCTTATAGGGAATTCAAAAATGGATGATCGAATTATTGACAGGGTATTCCAGGAGTTAGATATCAATTCGAATAGGCTCATTGACCTTTCGAGATTAGTACATACTAATGCAGGCATTTTAGGAGTAGTCACAAAACTTGTTGTAGGTATTATTCTGTTCCTTCTTGTCACGAGCATCGGTGCACTTTATGGTTATATGAAAAAAGACCCTTCTGCTGTTTTATACCACCGAGAAGACGCTCCTATAGAACATAAAATTAAATATCCACCTGAAAAATAAGGGGGAGAATGATGTCAATAGCCACTATTAGGGGTTCACTGCGAAACTTCTTTAATCCGGACATTGCCTCGAAAGAATTGCATGAGTCTTTAAAGCATCAAAGAGAACGGATTGCGGAATTAAAGAATGAATACAATACTTTATCTCGCTGGAATCATCAGTATGTGTCTACTTTAAGCCTGTTAACGGAAGCAATGCAGGTGCTAATTTGGAAAAAAGATAAAGATCATCGTTATCTTTTAGCTAATCCACTACATTGTAAATCGTTTTTCGGTTACGAAATTTCGCATGAATGTTTGGATTCTATCGTAGGTAGGAGTGACAAAGAACTTATTGAGATTAATAAAAAAGAGTTCGGCATAACTAACTCATTTGAACCAATTTGCACTGCATCTGATGCATATGTTAAGAATTTAGGTGAAACTTGTCATTTCTTAGAAGCTGGTATGATAGACGGAAAAGAGGTTTTATTATACTCTGTTAAAACTCCACAATTCACTGAGTATAACGAATTTGTAGGGTCAATTGGAATGGCTTGGGATATGACGGACAAATCTGAATTCACCGTCAAGCAATTGAATAGATGGATATATTCAAAACGTGCCATAAAATTGTATCGAGATCAATCAGTATTTTGTTATGCAATTCGTCCGGAAGATAAAAAGTGTCAAATATTCAATCACTTTTGTCCTACTCCTGAACGAGGAAAATCTTGTGACGGAGAATGTGATAATTGCATAGAGGAAACCATTGAATCTATTATGGAGAAAGAGAAAAATGGTAATTAGATGGGAATCATTGTATAGGTTAACTCGTTCTGAATTTTCTGAAAATCCAGATATATTTGCTGAACCTGCATTAATGTACGGATTAAGTGATTTAAGAAGTTCCACGCAAAAAAGAATATTTCCATCATCTGCTTCTGGTGCGCTTGCAAGACATGATGGAAGGCAAACTTCTCAACATTTTGTTGGACCAAAAGAAACGCCAATAAGAAAATCAACTGCATGTGATATATTTTGTGAAGGTTCGCCAATATTTACTTTCACATCTATTTTGTCCTTGCATACGTTTAAAGGCATAGGTATTTATTTAGACACCAAAGGCCCTGACGGATTGCCTTGGGTCATGTTTCATGTAGATATTAGACCAAATGGATTTAATGATAATTCTCCTTTGATTTGGATTGTAGAAAAAATTAATGGCAAGGACTTTTATCGTTATCCACAAGCTGATCACAAATACTGGGACCTGTTTAATGATGCAAGATTCACAAGTAATAAGAAGTTCGGAAGTTGAGGTACACAAAAGATTAGTACAATTAATATCAGAGGAATCAGATATTCTGGAAAAGGTTAAATGTCCGAATAGAAGGAAAAGACATAAACTGATTTTAGGCTTTCTGATAGAATTACAATGTATATCATCAAGGAGTTTGTATGAAAAGAATTGATCTTACCCAGTGTAAGTCCGATTTACACTTTCCGGTAACAAGAGCAATCCCAACAGTCATTGAAGAAAACCCATTTACACGAATTTGGAATTTTGCAACATATAGACGAAAATTCAAGATTCAGGAAGATTACGTTTTATGGGTGCCAAGTATTGCAAAATGGATCTTCATTCCTGCTTTCTTCATTTTTGACGGAGCAAGTGTTCCAAAAATTCTAAATAACTTATACAGTCCTACAGGAATGCTACTTCTCGGTGCCGCCCCTCATGATTTCGGATACAGATATAAAGGCTTGCTTTATGTCGATTATCTTGGTAATCTTGAATTTAAAACTCATACAAAAGATGAATTGGATGAAATATTCAACAATCTTTGTGCGTATGAAAGTGGTATGCCGAAAGCTTCTAAAGTGGCAACATACACTTTGACAGCATTTGGTTTTTTGGGATGGAATGAGAACAGAAAAAATGAATGCAGTTTGCAAGAGGATTTCCCAGAAGTGTTTGTGCCTGAGGAAGTTGACTTGTATGAAAAACCACCAAAGGATAGTGCAACTGCTAAATAGTGGTTGATTTTAATATCATATAACAAGAAGGAGAGGAAAGTGAAAAAATTTTATCGTTTAAATGCGTTTCTGGCAGTTCTGTTGCTTTTGGTGCTTGCATCATGTGCTGGCATTCAGAATCCTGCTGAAATGTCCCCTAAACAAAAACTAACAATGGCGTATGGGACTTACAACTCTCAATACACTATGTACATGACGGACACTGGTTATGTTCTGAATGTTGATGGCAAATGGGAAAAGGTGAATGATCCGGTTTTATCAGAGGATAAAAAGGTAATTTTAAGAGAGAAAAAGAAAATCCTTACTGCATTACATCCTCTGATAAAAGTATATGATTCTATGGTAGCAGGGATAACGCCTATGTCGGTGCAAACTGAGGCTGAAATGTTTGCTTTAATCGACCAATTGGCATTGCTTGTCCCTGACTAATATCATTGCAGACACTTCACCCTGAAACTGATAACACATTAAAAGGATAATGTCATGACTGCCGCAATTGTGGAACTTTTAAAACTATCGTTGGGAGTTTACTTTCGATTGGCTCAAATGAATGATGCCACTGAGGAAGAATTAGATGCGATTTATCAGACTGAAAAGGATAAATTTGCTAATAATACGCCTGACCAACTGGAAGAAGTGTAGTTCAAAATATTCGATTTAAGACGTTTTTAGATTGAATTGATACAGACATACTAAAGCACGATTGAAACTCTGAGAAATTACGTGAGAATCAATCGTGCTTTTGTATTTTGAACTAACTTTTTATGAATAGTTTCTTAAAAAATTTCTTAATGCGTGTGGTCCACATTTTTTCGATTTTTCTTTCAAGATGTCCAGAGTAACTTTGCTCTGTTCTTTTCATTTTTTCAAGAGTTATAATTTCATTATTCAAGGATCTGATCTGCATTTTTAGATCCTTAATTGCCTCCTTCTCCATATCAAGAAATTTTCTTGCTTCTGTAGTCATTGCGGTTTTATATTTGAACTCTTTTACATATTCATCCCTTTCAGAACTTACGGTGTACCCATCTGCAAGGAGTTGATCAATAGATTTTTCATTCAATTCTCTTTCACGAACAGGTATTCCATCTACATAAATAAACAAATTGATCGGTACATGTTCTCTTTCAACTGTCATTTCATTGATTGAATCTCCATTCATTGACACAAAACTATCAGTCAGTGATTCTAATGGAGGGTCCAATTCAAGAGTGGTTTGACCTGGATATATTTCCACCTCTTCAATCTTGATTAATTTAACTTTTTCCATACCTCTCTCCTTCTTATCTATAGGTGTAAAATTTAAAACCACCATACGATCCTGTATATCCTGATGATGCAGTGGAATTTCCTCCAGATGCGCTTGTAAAGTGGAATCGAATATTTTGAGGTCTTTGTCTTCTTTGTGCTGTTATTTCCAATTTCATCACAATATCGACCATGTTATTGATCTGCTTTATTCTTGAATCATCACTACCTGTTTTGTCAGGATGATATTTCTTTGCAAGTATCTTTCTTTGTTTTTTGACAAGTTCTTTGAACTCCTCTACAAAGGATTGGGCTTGTTCTACACCCATTTTAGGATTGAGCTTCCATACACTTACAGGAAGCTCAAGTATTCTACAGACTTCCTCAATCGGAACTTTCTGTTGCGAAGGCATTATTTCTCCCTGTAGGGTGTTTCCTGTACATTTCTGTATTGAGAATCACCTGGGGTATTTCTAACCATTTCGGCTTTAAATTCCTCAGCAGTTCTGCCACGAACACATTCAGCAATTTCCCATACATAATTGTACAGATGCAGTCCTTTAGAGGTTGCAATAATTTCGCCATTCTCGACACCGATCTGAGCGGCACAATATTGTTTCATCAACTCAATTGCCGCAAGGTTTGCAGGAAGACCACCCCATAAGTCCCATGATCGGAAATATGGAAAGAAATGAAGTTTTCCATCCTGTACTCTTGTGTCAATATGTCTGAGACAGGGAGGGTCCTGTAACATCATGTCAGTAGGCTGACCAACTTGCATGATCATCTGGTTATTCCTGTGACCTTTGTATTTGTAGGTCCAGATCATGAGTTCCATCTGATTCAGGAAATAACTGGATTCAGTGCTATCTCCGCTTTCTTCCTGAATAATGATACCTCTGTCAGCCTCCCAGATTTCAGGATCTTTGATCAATATTTCTTCTGTATGAACATTGATAGGTTTCAGAAATGTGCCATCAAGCAAGGCTTTGCAGATTCTTTGCCCATAAGTGTATGCTTCTCCAGGTTGTTCTTCTCCCGTCATAAGATAGGGCATGTATTTATCAAGATAATCCTGAGCTACCGGATCGTCCAATTTTAATGCAGGATTCAATTTGGGAAGGAGTTCACCTACACCAGGACAGCTTGCATGAATCGTGATATGGTCGAATTCCTTTCTATGTTGTCCTGCAAAGGATCCTCGATCAATTTTGAAGTCCCTCCCTACCTCTACAGCTTTGTATAAGGTCTGGTGCCAGATGTCGGGTAAGTTAGTTCCTTTTATGGTTACGTGTTCTAACATTCTTTTTCTCCTTTTCTTTTTCAATGGTTTGTTCACAGTTAAAACAAACATCTTTGCCTTTTTCATGGTTGGTTTTGATCAGCAATCTTGAACACAGGTAACAGCGCAATTTTAATATCCTTTATGATCGTATTTTTGTCCGCAATATGCACATATAATTGATCTGGTAGCCATATCATTGTAATGTTTACTTCTATGACAAATCATACAAGTACCTAAGTTCATGTCATTAATCACAGGTTGATCTTTATGGGATCCTGGACCTACCTCCAATGCAGGTTCTTCCTCAGGGCGTTCTTTCTCAATACGCTTCATGAGTTCCTTTTCAGAAGTAAGAAAAGGAGAAAGAGCCTCAGACAGATCATTGAATCTTTTTTCCAATTCTTCAATGTACTCTGAGGCAATCATCATTTCATCATAAGGAGAACCGTCACAACCTTCTTGACTGGCAAGATCACTCAAAACAACCCATAGTTGCTTCATCTTTCCACCATGGTGTGGTGACTCAATACACTTTGATAACATTATCTTTGTTCCTCCAATATTCTTAAAGCATCATCGCATTGATCCTTCATTTCACAGTTGTACAAGGCTTGGAATACAGTAGCTACTTGCACTTCCAGTTCTTTGAAGGTGCCATTATTGTTCAGGTCAATGTCATAGTCATATTCACCGTAAAGCCTGTCACCTGTGAGACTGAGACCGTCTGTTTCCGCTTTTTTCTCAGCTTTTGCATTGTGTACCCTGCAAGTATTACAAATGATTTCAAACTCTTTGCAGTATTCCACAAGCTTTTCAATTTCATCAGGTTCACGGATATCAACAATCAAGATATCTACATTGAAGGCTATTGCATCATTTAATCTTTCTATCACCTTCTTTGTAGGCATATCATTGTATGCAATCATTACCTGTTTTACTGCGGCGAGAAGATTACGTCCTTTTGTATCTTTCTCACCATTCCATCCGAAACTATCTCTGGCAACTTCTTTGACATAATCAATGGATGAATACTCAACAATGTCAAATTCAAATAGCTTGTTTAGGAATTCAGCAACGGTGCCTTTCCCTGATTCACCTGGACCATTCATTATCAAGACCACAGTCTTATTCAAAATATATCCCCTTCCTCTGTTAGAGTTCCTTTGTATTTATTCCACTTTTCCATTTTGTCCCACTTATCTGCTTTGACTCTGTTCATTTCTGATGGTCTTACGATACCTCTTGCAACAAGAACATCTACCACAGCCATTAAGTGACCAATTTCTGTTTCAAGCTTCTCTTGATTTGTTTGATCAGGTTTAGTGGTATTGTTATAGGTGTCATGCAAACCAAAAAGTATAATCTTTGATTTTGCCTGAACTATCTCTCCTGCCTCTTCTGCAAGTTTTTCCAGAGTTAATTTATCATCTGGAAATCTGTCACATAAGTCCGTAATTCGCATTTTACTTCCTTTCCATTTTTTTAAATTCTTTCGATGGTTCAAGAAGGTTGCCATCCATGTCTTTGAACACGTAACAACCATCCTGCAATTTGTCTGATTCTTTTAGCTTCTTCCTGTATTTAAGGATGATCTTCTTTGGACTGACATTCTGCATGAGAAACACATGTCCTTTCATAACAAAGAACTCATGCTTTTTGTCAAACTTTGGAAGATTGCTGTACTCTAATTTCAGTTCAGGAGCTTCTACTTCGTCAGGAAGTTCCATAACTTCGTTAGGGTTTTTCGGAACATATGACTTACACGCTGTGGTACATTCTTCTGCTGTGGTGAAGTCTTCACATTCTCCGAACGATTTGCATTTTCTGTTTCCTTCTGACATTCTCTGTCTCCTTTTGGTTTTATTGAATATTTACAGTCTCTTATAGCTACAATTTCCGGATGAAATGGACCATGATACAGAGGTTTGTTGTATTTTAAACATCTGTGTGGAATCTTTCCACCGTACTTATTTTGTTCTTTTTCTGTAGGCGCAAGGAATACACAATTATACTCACAAAAGGTAACTGGTAAAGAATCGTGCAATACTTGTCCCATTTCCCCTTTTACACCTAACCACCATTCCATTATTCCTCTCCCTGGAATCTATCCCACAATGCCTCGATTATAGCAAATGAGACTTCATCAGCATGACATCCTTTAGGTAATCCCATGTCAGCAACAAGTTTATGATTTCCTTCCCATAATCTGAATTCGTTTCTAATACGCATCCCAAAGCCACTGTGATACATTATCAAATCTTTCTTGGCAGTGGTTTTTAGTTGTTGTCTATCTGGCAAACCCATTTCGTTGGAGATAATATTTAATACTTCGTCCAGTGTTTCTATCATAGGAAGTTTAATGTCCGCCTTTTTTGGGTGAACTATTTCTCCGTTATGATCATGTTCTAAATCCATTCTTGTGCAGAACTCATCAAATTTTAAATGACCGAGTTGTTTGCCATTTTTGATAAGCTGAAAAGCATTTATCAATCTTTTCTTCCATTTATTTTCTATCTTCTTGCTCATAATCCTACCTCCTTTTTAATTTCCTGCACAAGTATTTTGGCACTTTTAATATCACGATCATACAAACTAAGCTCAAGTTCCGTAAGCTTATCAAAAAATTCACCATATATATTCCTTTTTAAGGCTTTGAGTGCTATTTTATGAAGATGCTCATATTCATCAGCTTTACCAGCCGCTACCATCTGCCAATTAGCATTGAACGTGTATTCTATAGTGAATGGGAATAATTCCTGAACATCGTTCCTCATTGACAATTCGCCTTGTATCTGTATCTCTTTCGAATAAGGCTTCTTATCACCTTTCTCACAAAACATATCCTTGATAAATTTACTCACTTTTCATGACCCTTTCTTTTTTCTCTTATCTTCCTTTTTTAGTAATGCCAACCCTTTCATTCCTGACAATGAAAACGGAGTTTTTCTGACAATGGTAACTACAGACACGCAAAGGGATTTGATGATCAGATGTTTATACATTTCTCTTTTTAACTTGAGAAACATAGCCCATTCAATACGATTCATTAAATTACGCCAACAAATACACATGAATATATCACGTTGACATCTTCTGCATACTCTATAAGCGTAATCGTTATCTCCGTAAGTTCCAGTTCCAGTGTCAGAATTATGCATTATATTGTATTCCTCATCAGTTTAATTTGTCTTCGGAAAGTATCAATTTTGTCATATCGCTCTTTTGGAGAATCTACTGCGGAAATGCAAAGAACAACCAATTTTTTGAAAGAAGCAGTTTCTTTTGAAAAGCCAAAAAAATCAGATATAACCTGATCATATTTGTTGCTTTTTTCTTGAAGTTTGGTAAGAGTTCTTTTGTATGGTCCACCTTGTCCGAATTTGTAAAATTTCCAAGTATCATCGTTAAACAATTTAACCATTATTTCAAATTCTTCTTCCAGCATTTTCAAAATTGCGCTAAGATCAGGCATTTTCTATCTCCTTTTGAGTATTCTCTTTGTGTTTTTTCATATGACATTTTCTGCAAAGAGAAATTAAATTCAATGGTTCGTGATTATGTTTATCAAAATCAATATGGTGGACATCTATATTCTTTTGTGTTCCACATTTTTTGCAGGTGTAATTATCTCGTTTTTTAATTTCTTTACTGATTTTTGTCCATTCTCCTATATCCTTTCTGGGAGATATCCCTCCTTTCCATGAGGCGTTATTTTTCCCTCTATGAGAACCATTATCAATTGCTGTAATACTTCGTTTAATGTTTGATTCTTTTGATTGTATTCTGCCTGTCAATGTTGTTGATATTTTTTCTTTGGTTAATTCTGAAACAATTCTATTTTGATTGCTTTTTATTACTTTTTCGGAGTGTTCTTTTGTTTTATTATACGTGTGGAAAAAACTACTTTTTTTTAGGGAATTGCTTAGTTGCTTTCTCATTTCCTTAGTTCGTTCATGATGTCCTACAAGTCGTTTATTCCATTCTTTTTTTCGTTTATTCCAGGTAACTCTTTTACCACATCCACACTCACATTTTGGAACAATAATTATTTTCTTCATCTTAACTCCTATTTTTTAGTTCATCAAGTAGTATATTATTAGATGAACTAAAAATCAAGAATTATTTCTGTTCTGTTACATAACTTACCTCGTTTTCTTTAACAACACTAAACTTCTTATCAGCAGATTCGGCAAGAGCTTTTTGATGCGTTACAATAATAAATTGGAGTCCTCCTGGCATTTTGGAAAGGTTTTTTATCATCATTGAAGCAAGCGGTTGTTTAAAAACATCAAGATTGCGAAGAGGTTCATCAAGTACTAATACATTTCTTGCTTCTCCGTCAAGTTTCCAGTAAGCAACTCTAAGTGCCAGAGAAGCAATATCAGCGGCACCGTACCCACAAGAAGCGAGAGGGGATTTTTGTTTTCCGTTTTTTTCGAATGTTAGATCGCATTCTGTGGTATTTCTTCTTGATACAAATTCAACTACAAATTTATAAGGTTCATAGAATACTGCGGCCAAAGCACTTGATACAATATTTGAGACTTGTTCGGCTAATTGAGTTTGAGTTACCTGTGATGCTTTTTGAAAAATAACTCTTGCTTCTTCTAAGTCTTCATGATGTAATAAAAGACTTTCAACTTTATCCGTGTGAAGCTCAAGAATTTTTTGATTGGTTTTTCTATCCAATATTTTGTCGTTTAGGTTTTCTAATAATTTTTTCACACTTTGTCCCATCCCAAGATTTGTCAATTCCTGTTTAAGTTTTTTGATATCTGGTATGATTTATGTATTACTATCGTTACTCAAACTTTTTGCCACATTGACCACAATAGTTTGAATTTGGGAGATGTTCTTTGTAGCGTTCACAGTAATCGCACTCAGAAACATTTATCAACAAATGAGCATGGGCAGCAGCAATAAAACTACATATTGTATCCCCATTTTGTTGCTCTATTCCGGCAATATACCCATTAATTATCATGTTGGTTCCATTCTCCCCAACCCATACAATTCCGTCATTATCGTCTTCTGAGAGTTCAAGTTTTGATCCTGGTTTTGGAACTGGATCTGATTCACACATAGGAAAAGCTTCTACGACATCAAAGGCGTAGCATTTCTCTCCGACAGCCCGCCAATACCACGGCCATAAATCTGTATTATTTTCCATTTCTTGAATATGTTTTTTCATGCTATTCTATCTCCTTTGAAATTCCACTTTATATGTTATAAAATTTATTTCAACAAATGACCGAATTGAGTTTTAAATTTGGATACGCCTTTATCATAATGCGTATTCATTTTATCTACGGTCTTTTTAAGCGATTTGGAAGTTTTCTTTGCTTCATCAATCGTTTTAAATCCCAATTCTTTTAACCCATCCATTAACATTTCTTTTTGACCAAGAAGTTTATTTCTTTCCTTGTCTTTCGCTTCCACTTTTTTCTTTGCTTGAATTAAATCCATTTATTCTATCCTTGTTATATTTTGAAAATCTGTTCTGATGCTTTTTCCAACTTCTAATTTTAAAACATAATCATCATACCACCATTTGAATTCATCGGATAACATCCATTTTGGCGGATTGTCTTCATAGAATTCTTTTACCGTTTTTTTCATGACTCGATGTTGCATTTTAAACTTTTTCATTTGCAGTACCTACTCTCTCCATAGTGTTATCAATTATATCTCTCACTGATTGTTTTGGATCAACATGAGCAACAACATTATTGAGAATGTTTTTAAAATCAGGTCTTTCTTTTGAATTCTTTGGAAGCGTATCAATAAATTCAGCAATTTTCTTTTCGGCTTCTTTTTTTGATTCCTCTTTTATTTCTTCTATTGCTATTTTTCCGAAATCAAAAACTTCCTCATCTGACAGGCATTGAATTTTTATTGGTTTTGCTTTCCAAGTAGAAGTATCAACTCTCCAGCATCTTGGCTGATAACCTATTTGTGATTTAGTTGATCTAACCATTGATCCGCAATTGATTTGAAGTTTTCCATCAGTTCTCAATGAATGTGGAGTATGGTTGTCCCCACTTATGATACACTTAGCCCATGGATATTTTCTTAAAATAGCGTGAGCAGTGGAGTAATTTTTTTGTCCCGGCCAGAGTTCACCTTTCTTTGTAATCATTCTATGCATTACCAATACATCAGCTTCCTCTTGTGGTTCTTCATTCCATCCAGATCCTATGAATGTAACTCCATTCATTCCTTTTGGGGCATATCTACATGTGTTTGAAAGGATAGAGACAACCCCTGCCGCTTCAAGAGTTCCAAGTGGTGTATTATCAAGTCCAGATACGTGATACCTAAGATCATGCTGACCAGGGACCACAAGAACTTCAATCCCACTCTCTTTGATCAGTTCTATGACTCTCTTGGTAACTTTGTAAGGAACATTGGGGGCATCAAAGAAGTCTCCAGCAACAACAAGTAATCCTGGTGCTGAGAATCTAATTGTATATGCCAGTAAATGTGAGAATTTCATAATAACTTGGCCGAAATAATCTCCTTTCCTGTTCTCAGGCACTTTCGAATGAATGTGAAGATCAGCACCAGCTATGAAATCCTCATTTGTAGGTATTTTTATTGTCATTACCAAGACTCCTGTTTACTGCATATTTTACATATGTGGTGAGTTTTATGTGAATCATGTCCATCTTCTTTCCAATCATGTTCGCATAAATCCTGCAACGCTCTGATAGCTTTGTCAATAGCGGCCGCTTGTTTGTACAGTTTTTTACGCTCTTTATGTAAAGGATCAATCAGTTCTTTGCGTATCATTTTTAATCTCCTATGGATTTGTATACCATCTGTGATTGCATTTTTTATTTCTGCATTTGTAATGAGTAAAATGCTTATAATATGTTTTGCATTCTTCTGGAGGGGTTGTGAGAATATCATCTTGTTTCATGAATCTATTTTCACTCCACATATCAGCATACCAATTGCCACATTTTGTACATGTTTTATATACTCGATACATGTCAACAGTTTCCACTATTCTCCCGTCCTTCCACTTGAGCATATTTTTTCCTTTACATATAAAAAAGCAGGACTGTTACTATCACATCCTTCCCATCCTACACATTGTTCTCCAGCCAATCTGGCACAAACTGCATTATCAAACTCTTTATAACTTCCTAATCTTTTTATTTTCCCTTTTATGTATAAATAGCTCATCCAGTTTCCGTTTGATGCATTTCTACTTACTCCTTTTACTCCGCTTGAGTTATTTTTAGGGTTCCCTCTATTTCGTTGATTACATTGGTTTGAGACTTCTCTAAGATTACCGATCCAATTATGATGTTTAACTCCATCTATATGATCTATCATATTTTCAGACCAATACCCATGAACATAGAACCATGCTAAAATATGAGCTAAATATCTTTCATTTTCTACCCAAATTTCTATATACCCGTCTGTTTTTTTAGTACCAGCAATATCTCCAAGGTCAACACAATTTGTATTTGCTTTTTTACGTGTAAAAATTCCAGTTAAAGGGTCATAATTCAAATTTAAATGTAAATTATTATAGGACAGTTTCTTCATATTATTTTCCTGATCTCCCGCATACAGGGCATTCTTCTTCCCTCCACATTTTAAGATGAGCTTGTTGGGCATCTATCAATTTCATTGTTGCTTTGGTTTCTTTTTTAGTGTTTTCTTTTATCTTTGCCAGCAAATCAGATATATTATCTATTTTTTCTTGGTCTTCATCAATATTGCTTCTTAACGTTTCAAGCGATTTGAGCATCTTTTTAGCATCAGTGACGTTAACAGTATTCTTTAAAGCTGTATCGACTGATTTCATAGCAAGGATTGTGTTGTCTATGTCTTCAATGTCGTTTTCTTTAGTGCTTATGTTCAGCTTTTCAGTCTCAAGCTCTTTCAATCTTATTTTTGCATCACCTATATCATCAAATCTTTTCAACTTTTTATCAATTTCTTCAATGAGATGAACGGCATCACCGATGGCTTTCAGTTCAGCTTTTTTCTTATTCAGTTTCTTTTCATATTTGGATAATTTATCTGCAAGTTTTTCAGCTTTCAACACCCATTCTGTGTCTTTTAATTCTTTTGTTTTTGCTTCGATCTCTTTTTTGGTAATAGCAATTTCAGTATTGCAGGTACGAACTTGTGAATTTATGCTTTTTATTGCATCATCCATTATAGTTAATCCAGCAACTTTGTTGAATTGTTTTGCTACTTGACCTGGTTTATCTGCAAGCATGAAATACTGTTCTGTTGGATGTTGTCCCTGAATATTTACATCTTTCATTCTGGTAAGTTCTTGGACTTCATCTGGAACATCCATCCTCAATGCTCTTAACGGCTCTTTAACTCCGATTTGATAATGATTTACTCCGCTTTTGAAACCATCTCTTGCTCTTGTAACAATACCAGATCCTTCATAATCAATTTTAACCTGAGTCAGTTTAAGTTTGTCGGATTTCTTTTTGGGATCAAGTGCATCGTTTCTGTAACTATCTCCCTTTGGTCTGTTTTTTGAATTCCATTTTATTTGACGAACTATTCCAGATTTGCCTTCATCAGATTCTCCAACAAACGTGTTAACGCCTGGGTGTAAATCAATGGACGTGTTAATATGCGTTTCAAAATTTTCTGTATTTATTGATTTGATCATGTCGATTTCTCTTCCATTTTTACGACTTTTATTTCCATGTCATTTGGAAGAAACAAAATCTTGTTGAGTGGGAAAGTTTTATGTAATGTTTCCATTGAATCATTTACTTCTTCATCATCCAATGTCTCTGGGTCGTATTGAATTACTAAGACCTCGTCTTTTTCTACCTTTAGTTTCAGAACATCTTTTATTTCCATTCAATATCTCCTCACATTGTCTAATTATTTCATTTGTGGTGTTTAGTCTTGCGTTAAGAATTTTTCTATATCTTAATCTTCTATGGTATAGATTGTGTATCGCTTCTTTCTGAGTTGGATAACATAGTCTCTTTTTTGCATAATCACTTACCCATATTAAATCGGTATCAAAGGGAAATTCTTTTACCCAATATCCTTTTGGAGTTCTTTTTACCACTTCATATTCTGTGAATGTAATTTCATCAGTTAAGGTGGTACATAATACCTCACATCTGTATAATTTTTTAGGATCATTCATACAGTTCCTTTTCCTTTGCAATGAAAGCATGTATCATAAATATCATCTGGGGCTTTTAATACTCCAGTTCCTTTACAAGTTCTGCACCTACAAGGAGCATTCTTTTCTTTCTCATAAGCGTCCTTGATAGCTATCAAAATACTTTTTACATCTACCAACAATACAGATGCTTTCAATCCGACTTGAGGAGTACAGCTTGCTCTTTCAACAGCATTAATGTTTTCTGTGATTTTATCAAGATCATCTAATTCTATAGTGATTTTCATCAGTATGGAAGCTCCTTATAAAATTGAGAGTAAAGTCTTTTGGCAATCTTTTTCCTTTTGTTATTCTTTGTATATTCCTCTAAAGCATCATTCATTACTTTAGCCTCTTTATACGACAGAACAACCACAAGAGCTTTCTCACTGCTTAGATTTTGTCCAACATCTTCGTAAATAGTTGCCATTATTTTGTCTCTTGATTAATGAGTTTAACAACGTTTCTTGGAGTTTTTGAAGCTGGATTTAATTCTCCATCAATTTTTACTTTGACTCGTTGTTTTGTTGATCCAACAATTACGCCTCTGTCAAGTCCGGTTCTGCTGATCATGTCTACAAAAGCAACTCTTGTTCCTTCTGTGAGATCATGTCCGTCAATATCTTTGTGAATAATCATTATTTAAACTCCCAATGTACTACGCACGGTATATTATTACTTACGTCTTCTAAAACTTCCATGAAAGCAACTTCTCGCAACAGTTCAATTGAATCTTTGTCTGGGTAAGATCCAGTATAAAATAAGTTTTTTGGTTTAAGACTGATTATTTTTCTACAACACATAACACATGGTTGATTAAGACAATAAATATCACAATCTTTAAGGCTTATTCCGTGAAGGGCCGCTTGAACCATTAAATTTTCTTCTGCATGAATCGCAATGCATTTTTGTTGCTGTTCGCCTGACGGTATTTGTAGTTTTTTCCTAATACATCCCCCACGATCAAAACAGTGTTTAATTCCTGTTGGAGCGCCATTGTAACCTGTTGTTAATATTCGTTTATCCTTTACAGCAATGGCACCTATTTGCCTGTTTAAGCATGAACTTCGTTCAGCAACAACTTTGGTTATATTAAAAAAATATTCAATCCAGTCAGGTCTATGCATCTTTTTCTCCTTCTTTAGGAGTAATTACTTCAACATAAACGCCAGGAGCATTGACGATCAGCTTATCTTCCAGCATTGTAACGGCATTGTATTCAATGTCTTTTGAATGATGTACAATTAGAATACATCCTTCTGGCACTGATACTATGCCCTGATGTTCAAGACCAACGGGTTTGTCTGGCAGCATTCCAGGCAACGCATTCAATGAAATCAGTTCATCAATATCATCTGCCTCAAGTTCAATGGGAACCTCATATTCTTTGAAGTCATCGCTTTTTCCTAACCATTCAAAATCAACAATATCTTCTTCCGAATACCAGTCTCCATCGGGCCACACATAAATTTTTATCTTCTCACTCATCCTATCATTACTCCTTTCGCTAAGACTAATTTCAATAATTTGTCTGCATTATCCCAATCACGTTTTCTTTCATCACCGTTTGGATTATAGATTGTAGGTTTGTCAATTGGAGAAGTCCTATATTTTATTAAATATTCTCTTTTAATATCAAGAGCTTGTCCGATACTCATAACTTCAATATCAAATTTTGCTAAAGCAAGACTCCATTGTCCAAGTGTCCAACCAATTATTTGCATTAGATGAATTCCTTTTTCTCAGCTAACCACATAGGGATAGTGAATCGAATTTCTTTGCCTCTTTCAGGTTCATCAATGTAATCTGCCTCTGAATCAGGCACCCATCCTGTGACTCCATCAACATTGATCAAACATGCATTTTGTCCAACTGACTTTACTTCTCCAACGAATTCAGGATTATCGCCCATCATCTTCTCCTACAATGTTAAGATATTCTTTTTCAGAAAAAAGTGTACCGCAATCATCACAATGTGCCTCTTTCATTTGACTATCAAGACGATCCTGATACACAGGACCACCTCCACATACAGGACATTCGTATTCCATTGTCAATCTCTCCAATACAGTTTGATATAATGTTCAGTATCACCCCACCAAGACCAATCATCATTCCATACTATTTTGCTATAGAATACAACAAAAGGTGTGTATGAGATTTGATATTCTTTTAGGGTGATTTTCATTATTGTTTCAGCTTTTCCCATTCAGCATTGAAATTTACACCAACGGTGAAATCACTATATTTCATATTATCAGCCCGTTCATAATAATCCAACATGTCTTGAAGATATACAGATAATTTTGCAGGATAGTTTGATTGTGTATTTTCAAGAAAGCAAAGACAAAAGGAAATTATAGAGGCAACATGGATATCAGTCTTTTTCTTGACATTTCCAAATCCCATAATCTTACCGAATTTTTCAAGATATACTGCCATTTCATCTTTGTTATCAGTAAAAAGATGATTATTCTGGGAGTACATTTTTTTCAATTCAAAATCAACAATCATACCAACTTCTTCGAACCTTCTGCGAAGTCTTCCCATCTTTGGTTTGACGGCTAAGAAATCAGGCAAACTTCTCATGATTCCTAATTCTGCCGCTTTCATCAATGTTTTGTGGTCTGCTTTCATTACTTTTTCATCTCCTCTTTGATCCATTGTTTTTGTTGTTTTTTATTTAAAGGTTTGCATGTCACTTTTACTATTCTTGGACTTAAAATATCACAATATTCTGAATTGAGATGACACGCTTCTCTACCAGATTCTTTTTTATGAGGAATGCCATGAAAGCATTGAACGATGCAGTGTTCTTTTTTCTTGGTAGCAGTGCATATCATCATTTTCTTTGCCTGCTGTTCCAGTCTTTGCTTTTTAGTCAATAACTTTTGCATTAATCATCCTTAACAATTTTGAATTTATTTGTTTTTAGCCAATGATGAAAATCTTTTGCTGTGTACCAACATCCATCTTTGTTTGTGCAAGTTAGATTTATGTGATCAAGCCATGGACATACTACGGCCCTACAGAATTCATTTTTTCCGTAAGGCCGTATATTTTTTTGATTTTTTTTCATACAAATAGTTGTACTACTATTTTAAAGCAAAATCAATAAGAATTTAATGATTTTTTAATTATTTTTTTTATCATTCTGACTCTTATAGTTTAAAATTTTTAACAATGGATTTGGCTTCTTTTGAAATTGACGGACTGTCCATATCCTCAGCTTTGGGGATATGTTTTTCAATATCAGGATAATCTTCAATGAGTGCTTTTTCTGTTCGGTATGTTTCAACAATTTCCATGTATGCGTTGGTTGTGGCAAGTACCTCGCATTTGATATGTTCGAAAATTTTAAGTGCCTGAAATGCCAATTCACGCATTCTATCATCGTTTTGTAAAATTTCTATTATACTGCTTTTGCTAAAGTCGCCTGTATTTGGTACTTCAACTTCGTCAAACTTTAAAGTGAAGTAAGTTCCAGTATTCCATGGATTTGTAAGCTTGTCTTTACTTTTGGCAAGCTTAATTTCTGACAAATGTTTGACATGTTTGTATTTTCTTAATATTACCATTTCTTTTTCTGTGAATCTTTTTTTCAATTCCTTTACAATAAATTCGGTAATCTTTCTATGAGCTTCGTTCAGTTCAATTCCAGGAATTGATTCTTTCATTTTGGCTTTTACACTTAATTCAATGGAACTTCTGATTTCTGATCTTATTGATTTGTTTAATCTGCGATATGCCATTGATTTCTCCTATCTTGTTTGTAAGTCTTTTAAGGTATCTGCATATGTTCTTTCTGGTCTAAGCACAAGATTTCTTGGTAGATATAAAGAGTAAATGTCTTTTCTCTTTTTATCTTTGATAAGACCTTCGAATTCACAAGAGCAAACAGATCCGATATCGGTTAACCAATCATCCCAATCTCTTAGATGTTCTTCATCTGTAAGACCGCCAACAGAGAATTTGACCTTACCACATTCTGATTCGCATTCTATTGATCCGACATTATTTTCCCATTTAGTTCCTGGTTTACCTTTATTCAATCTTACAATGCGAAATTCACCCTCAGAAATGTTTTTCATTTTGATGGCTTCTGTTGCGGTATGATTTTTCCATTTCAGATTGAAATTTTTCAATACTGCGCCTTCACCGCCCAAACTTCTAATAAGTTTATAAAATTCTTGAGCTTCTTTGAAAGAATGAACGATTTTAGTACGAATACATGTAAAGGATTTGTATTTAACGTGTTTTACTATACGTCTGCATCTCTTGAGTCTCTTTTCATACGAAAGATCAAAGAAATGATTATTATACGCTTTCATCGGGACAGCATCCCAAATTTTTAATATGACGCAATCTGCCAATTTTTGATCTGCTGTATTGGATAAGCAAGAATTCAAAATACCGTTGCCTGTTTGTCTGTCTTGAATGACTCCATCAATCTCTACTTCCAATTCGCCATGAATTACAACTCCCCAGAACTTTTTTGGGATTCTTTTTTTCAAAAGTTGTTTGAGTCTGCCTAATTGATGAATCTTTTTACCATTTCTTGATATAAATTCTAACTTTCCGTTTTTATAAAGCTTGAGATTGCAAAACATACCATTAGCTTTTTGTTGAACAAAAGCAGGATAGACAATATTGTCCACTTTTTTCTCGGTACTGCATCGCATATATGACTCAATGTAGACAGTATCGGGATAGGCTTTGTTTATGGTCTTTGCTCCGAATCCACTTTTAGCATCTTTATTGATGATCATGTGGACTACTTTTTTAGTTTTAGAATCAACGGAACAGAGTTCAGCAAGCCTTCCTTTATCAGAATCTGAGGTGCCTTTTTGTTTTGACAGGGTTAACAAAAATTTAATCAAGTTTTGTCTGTTGAATTTTCGTTTCTCACATAACGGCATTTGTTTAACGCCGTAATGTAATTTATCATCATACATCAGTTTGATAATTTGTAAAAACCCATCATCAGCCAAATATTGAATCAATAAAGCTATTTTATCATTTGTTCCAGAAGTGTTTTTAATATTATCTAACCAGTCATATATATAATCAAGTGACATGTGTTCCTCCGGATCCCATCCTTCATTTCCGCCATGTCCGTTTACACAAACATCCCCACTTCTTGTTTCAAACAAGGGCATATTACATTCAGTGCAAAGCAGTCCATTATATTTATTTGACATATTTTTTACCTTCTTTAGTTATTTTCCACGTTTCAGTTTCAAGAAAAGATTCAACTAATTCCATAAAAGCAAGATCAACCAATCTTTCTGACATTTTTACAGAAAGTCCTTTTTCATTCCAACCACAAGAACCTCCACATTTATGAACGAATTTAAGTGCTTTTTTCTGATTCTTGGTCAATTTCCTCTTTTTTGACATCTGCATCTCCCTCCAATATATCGTTTATTTCTTTTTCAATCTTCCCTCCCCATTCCTCTGACAATTTTCTGATCTTTTGGATCATTTCATCATTGCCTTCAATGTCAACATTTTGCTGTGTAATGGTAGCTTGTAAATCATCTCTGAGTGCATTGAACTTGGAACAACCTTCGTCATTGCATCTTGTTTCAACACAATATTCACATGGCTCCATTTTGATTGTGGTAACACTCGCTATTGTCAAAGAGTTTGATACATATATAGGATTACCACAACCAGCGCATATAAATTCAATCATCGCTTGACATATCTCCTTTCAATAGCAAGTGCTTCTCCAATTTTTCTGTCAATGTCTTTCAATATTCTTAATATTTTTCTTCTATTTTCTTTGGCATCTGTAAGCATTGAAACTGACCATTCGTAATGACATGAAACGCACGTAAAATTCCAGGGACCTTCGCTTCTCAAATCATTATATCCTACTGAACAATAATTACAATTTGGACATCTTTGATCATGATAGAATTTGAATGCTGTTTTACCTACCCACACATTTTCCTCATTATATTTAAGATGTTGAAAGTCAACATTCTTAAAAGGAGGTTCTGGCGGAGTCCAAGTATCCATTATCCTATTATCCTTTCTTTTGCAAGTCTTTCCATTATATTCAAAACGCCCATTTCAGCATTGTATTGCAACTGATTAATTTCCTCATGAGTGATCCATGTTCCTTCAAAAGGAGGCCTGATATTAAATTCTATTTCTTCGGAATCTAAGTCACGAATAATAAATTGAATTTTTTTGCCTTTAAGTAAACTGAGAAGGAGTTCTTCTGTTAATTTTATATCGTGCCTTTTTCTATTTATCTTTCCGCTCATTTTTCCATTCTCCTTTGTACATTAGTTTTTCACTTGGGATTCTTGCAACAAGGATTGATGGTTTATTGTGCATACTTCTACTGGGCCCCATTCCTCTCACTGACAATCTAAGATCATCCATTTCACTGACAATCTTTTGAATCCTGTCTACCATTTCACGAATAGCATCAGGACTATTATTATGGTTATATATAGTCACCCATGTCCCGAAAAACAAGGAGTGCTGAATAAACGATATAGCCATTAAATGAGTTTTCCCCATAGCACGTGGGCCCATTGGATCAGTTAACCAGGAAATTGTTTCATAGTGTTCTCTTTGATACTCGGTTAGACCAGACAAAAGTTCATACATTTCTTTTGGAATTCTCAGGTTAAGGTTTCTTCTACTCATTCTTAGGTTCATTTCCAATTCAAATGCTTCGGCAGTAATTTCTTTAGAATGAACGCCAGGAACAGAGTTGATAATCTTTTGCAAAAATCTAAGCAGGTTTTGTTTTAGTTCTATTTGCATATCATCCCCTTTTCCATAAATTTATCATACTTTTTCTTATATTGAAGGTATGCTCTTTTACGTCTTGACACTTCACCACACAGCATGTCTATATGGAATTCAAATGCTTCCTCAGGAGTATCACAAAAGATAGTGTCCTTGGTTTTAATTCGTGCCGTGCCTCCGTGCCATAATACCACAGATTTATCAGTACGCCTTTGAATTTCTACTTTATGAATTTCACCATTAAACGTATTGGTGTACATGTATTTCTTAACTGGAATTTTTTTCATTATTCTTCCTCATCCCATAAAGATTCATTGTAACAGTCCTCACATACAGCTACATACCGTCCGTCATGTGTTTTAATCAATTCCATTTTGTGCTTGTAACAGAAATATTTTTCACAGGAGTATTCATCTTCTCCGTGCATATCACCGCAAGCATAAGCAAGACCACGATCAATTTCTTCAAGACAATCAGGGTGATCACAAGTTGCAGGAAACACATACCCTATTGGTCTACCCTTACTGTCTGTTCCACAATCGCCCCAGCCCATAATTGTCTCCTTAGAACCCCATCATATTGATAAAGTATTTTTTAACCACAGATAGAAGTGCCAATATCTCACTCACTTTGAATCCACCTTGTGAGAAACTAAACTGGTATTCTCCGTCAGAATCATCCAATGCAATAACAATGATTTTCTTTCCATTTTTAAAAGCTCCACGTTTTCCCAGATCATCATTCAGGACACTTTTAATGCATTGCTCTGGAGTAACAAGCAATGCATCCTCTTTTAAGTGTCCTATGCTTTCTATTTTTGCCAATTATCTGCCCTCATTATCAACATGTGGGAATTGAAGAACATCGGCAGTTGACATCATATCAAGCATGTGAGTGAACATTACAACAGGATGATAGTCCGAAAAATCAAATTCATGCATGTTTGTCACGCTTTTGCTCCATCTGCCAGAATGATAACGAACACCACTGATTAAGATTTCCATTTCTAATTCAGAGAAATGTTTCAGTAAAGTTTTCCTGTTTTTCAAGAGTAAATCTGCCATTGTTTTGTCATGATTTGGAGTTGTATGAGGATTTGTTCCTTTCTTTCCGTATTTTTGGATGTCATGCAAAACAATAGCCATTAGAAATGCATCGTTTTGAGTGGATTTTAATTTACCCCCAAACATGCGAATTATTTTGGCTCCTGCATAGAACATTTCATATGTATGGTGTGCAATAGACGGAACTGATCCGTCAGCTTTTTTATGATACTTTCCAGTTGAAGATGAAGGTTTGTCCCAGATATCCGGCATTTTACTTTCAATTTTCATAAGCAGTTTGAACCCATTTTCTGTTAAATGATGTCTTGCCAAATCAATTATTGCTTGAGTGTAATCCATTATCCATTTCCTTTTTTAATTTTTCATTATGATCGGTTATTAATTTTTTTAATTCTCTATTCATTGCATTTTCATCTATATACCAATGAATATTTTTCTTTAATTTGCCGACTTCTTTTACTTTTTTCTTTAGGATTGGGTCAAAAACTACTTCATGTATTCCGCCGTACTTTTCCCATCTGAATAACCAGCGATAAAATCTAACCTTTCTTCTTTCCATTCTTAGATTAAAAAACCACCAAATTACGTCTTCTTCAATTCGTGCCGGCTGTTCATGCCACATTTCTTTAGATGAAAATGCATCGACATTGTATTTCGCACAATATCTTTGTTCAATCATTTTTGCATATTCTTGCGTACTGGTAACTCCCATTGTATCATCCTTAATTTATTGTGATATTTTCACCGGCAATATGAACGTCAATTCCCATGCTTGAAGTAATTCCAGATAAAGCCATTCCAAGTATTTCACTTTCTGTCTTTGAATCGCCTCTTTTATGAGCATCAGCAAATTTAATTCTTAAATCTTTATCCATAAGTCCTTTGGGATTACAACAGCTAAAATCAGGACAACATTCATCACGCACCGGGTTGTGAATAGAGCGACCAGCTACCCATTGGGTTAGTTGATATTCTGAGCTTTGGCGGCTGTTCATACCCTGGAATTCTTGTAAGACTTCCTCCGAAACTACTGTTGCCTGATTCTGCTCTAATGGTTTTTGAATCATTTTCCATTTTCTCCTTTAAATCGTCCCACAGTTTAGGATGAATCACAAACTGGTCATGTATCTGATACATTGCTGGTGTATATTTAGTATAGGAATATTTCTTCCTATACTTTTTGACCCAACGAGTGTTTGTGAATTTTCTTGTTTGTTTTTTGGTAAATATAATTTCACTGGTCAAAGCATTGTCATTTACTAATACTTCCATGCCGAATAATTTACCTATTTGTCCACGCATTATTTATACTATGCCTCCCATTAAATCTCTGTAATTAAAATGCTTTTCCAAGTGCGCCTTGCTTGTTGTAAAGTCTCCATGTATTGTTTATCTCTTACTTTTCAAGAATTCTGGGTTAAGTCCAAATTCAGCATAAATCTTTGTCAAATTCTTGGTAAGTTTTTTAGATTTTGGGTATTGTAATTTTTTTCTATTTGGATATTTCAAAGCGTGTGCTTTTGCCAAAACATTAAAGTTTCTTTTGCTGAGTACAGGATCTTTTGGTTTTTCACTTGGATGAATATATGGATAATGAGGTTTTTCTAAGTAGTCTGCAATTTTACGCAATGTTTTTGGAAGTTCTTCTTTTGTTACTCCGTATCTTAGAGCATTGTTCTCGCTTTTTGCAATGAAAACATTACAGGCAGAACATAAAACACCACGAACAAGACCTGTTCCTTTTATTCTTTTTTTATGATGATGATCTAAGCAAGCCACTTTTGGCTTATTACCACAAATCCAGCATCTTCCCTTTTGTCGCTTGAGTATGAATTTTCTAAGAGACTTTATATCTGAATGTTTTAGTTGTTTTGGTTCTTTCATTATCTTAACCTCATGATTGTTTGATAATATCCTATATCAGAAATCAAAGAATCAAATCCAAATCTTTCGCAAACTTCTATGAATCCACTTTTACTTGGATGATCTGGTCTAATAGGAAAATCAGGAGTGCCTTTGAATGGCAATATCACAAGCTTTTTATTTCTGTTGATAATGTCTTTTCCTGCTCTGCTCGTGATTGCTTTATAAGCCTGAGTGTTTGGTCCCATTTTTCCTTTAATGAAATTTAAAGCACCAGTCTCAGCAACATGACGAACATCTTTTTTTGGATCAGGTTGAGGTATTGGAACGCCCTTTATATTATCAGAAACGCATCCACCAATAGCTTTTATTCTTTTCCACATTTTTGGTTCAATCCCATATTTTTTAGTAAAATCTTTATGAGTGAACCAGCTATTAATTCTTATATCAAACAGCACCACGTTAGCACGTAATAGCTGATACATATCTTGGTCAGTTGTACACATTACAATTTCAGAGTCTTTATAGGTCTTGCATATTTTGCCTATTACATCGTCAGCTTCAAATCCTTCTGCACCAAAAACATTTCTATACCCTAAAGAAGGTATTACATAGTCGATTATTTCATTAAATTGTGGGTAGGCCAGAGCATCAAGAGCTTTTTGCTTATCTGTCTTGTTCTTACTTCGTTTTTCTTTGTACTGAGCGTACATGGTTTTGCGTTTTGACGCTTTACTGTCAGTAGTGAATACTATGACATTAGATTTTGCTTTTTTGATCAAAAACGCTAATTTAAGAAGAAAGCCATAAATAACAAATGTGTGCTTTTCTTTATTTGAAAGTTTATGTTTTCCCAAACTAAATTTTACTTGATGAAGGACAGCACTCGTGTCTATTAACAATATTCTCTGATTCATATTTCCTCTAAAAAAGGGCCAAAGTCAATGCGACTCTGACCCTTTTGGATTTATAAGTATAACTTAGTTTTAAAGTTTACCTGGGATTAATCGTCATCACCCCAATCGTCATCGTCATCATCGGAATCCCAGTCATCATCGTCATCATCGTCATCATCGTCATCAAAAATATCATCAATTACGGCAGTTCTGAGATCAGCAATCTTTTTGAATTTCTTTGGATTTACATCCAATTCTTCATCTTTGATCAGTTGAATCAGATCGGCTTTTTTCATCTTTTTGATTTCGTCTTCGGTGATTTCATCATCGGAGTCATCATCGTCATCATCGGAGTCATCATCGTCATCATCGGAGTCATCATCGTCATCATCATCGGAGTCATCATCGTCATCGTCCTGACCAGAATCATCGTCATCATCATCGTCATCATCAGAATCGTCATCCTGGTCGTCATCGTCATCGGATTCATCGTCATCGGAATCACCGACACCGACTTTTTCACAAAGATCATCAAATTTTTCTTCCAGTTTTTCAACCAGTTCTTCATAAACGCCGTCTGCAATTTCCATGGAGTCTTCGCCGTCTTTCAAATTCTGAGAAAGAGACAGACCCACTTTTGCTTTGCCGAATTCAGCAGATGTTCCAACAGATACAGTTAATCGCCGTTCTCTGAGAAAAACAACTTCAATTTTTTTCTCAATGTTTTTGTCGGCTTTTTTGTTTTTGATTTTTTTACCCATGTTTTCTTTTCTCCAATTAATTGTGATTAATATTTTCTTTTTCGGTTTGGTTTTAACTTCCGCATTATTTCATCGTATGCTTCTTGACAGAGTTCGTAAAGCTCATCTTCACGGTTTTCATCCTCAATGTGTTTAATAAGCTTGGAAAGTGGCATTTTATCTGCAAAATCCCTGCTGTTAACTGATTTCTTTGTACCGCTCCACGCTTTCTCATCCATCAAAAATTTAATACATCCGGATATATTGTCTACACCGTAATCAAACAATATCGGAAATTCAACCTCGCCATGTCTTCCGGTTAATTTATTTTTTGTGATCTTTGCCTTCACATTTGTAATATATGTTCTGGCGCCCTTCTTTTCTTTCTTCTGACAAGCAAGCCAAATTTCATGAAAAGAATAAAACTTCAAAGCTTTGCCACCGGACCGTGTTTTGGGGGTGAACATAGAGCCAAATCCAATGTTATCTCTTGTCTGCGAGATGATCAGAAGAAAAGATCCTTGATCATGTAATTCCTGAACTCTTTGAGAAAACATTTCGGAAGCTTTCTTTGGTTTACCGTCTCCATAGCTACCTGCAACCTTATTGCCCTTCTCTCTTGCTTTTCTGTTGCTCTCATCTTTTTCCAATGCGGCTTCTGATGTTAATGCATCGAAAGAATCAAGAACGTAGATAAAGGGATCGTCCTCAGATAGTAATCGAGCAAGAGTGTCATTGAGGTCTTCAATGGTTCTGCTTCTGACATCCTGCTCGATACGTTTGTTGACTCGACTGCCAAAAAGATAAGCAATATCAAATTCATTGGCGGCCTCAACATCGTCATAGATAAATCTAAAATTATCAAATCTTGGAAGTATAGAACATTCAGCAAAAATTGTTAATGCAAACAGTGTTTTGCCAGAATGAGAATCTCCGATAAGATTTACAACTTTACCAAATAAAAACGCACCTTCAATTCTACCAGAACATTCCAAGTTAAATGTGGTTGATCCTGTAGGAATCAAAGTATTCACATCTACTTTTTTTGATTTTGAAGACTTAGCTTTCACTACCTGTTTAAGTCCCTTTTTGATTTTACTTATCTTTTTCATAGCCATTATTCCTTAAATCGTTTTTTGCGTTTCAAGGATTTTTTCTTCTTTTTCTTCTTCTTTTTCTTTTTGCCGCCCTCTTTCTTTTCAACGAATTTGGAATCATCAGTGTCGCCCATTGAATCATTATCTAACGGCACATCATCTTCAATTTCTT